>Ga0209117_1000119_pt1 | contig 51524 bp, 43 predicted proteins | sample BlaSpr_A8_OM2_M2_FD_187978 | JGI IMG/M metagenome (GOLD analysis project Ga0209117, IMG submission 187978) | Forest soil microbial communities from Thunder Bay, Ontario, Canada - Black Spruce, Ontario site 2_A8_OM2_M2 (SPAdes) (version 2) | ecosystem: Environmental > Terrestrial > Soil > Boreal... | reverse complement strand
CTGTCCGATCGAGCCAAAGCCGACGATGAGCAGCGTTTGGCCGGCGAGTTCGCGCAAGTGCTGTGGTTTGTCCCACAGCTCCTGCTGGGCCCAATGGCGTTGATCCTGAAAGCGCATGGCATCGGGAAAATTCCGCGCGCGGGCGATCATCAGGCCGAGCCCATGCTCGGCGATGGTCGCAGAAAGAACCCCGCGTGAATTCGTCACCATGATTCCGGAATCGCGCAGTTCGGGATAATTCAATTGGGCCACGCCTGCCGCAGTCGAGTGAATCCATTGCAAACGGCGCGCCTGATTGAGTTGGCTGGCTCGCAGGGAATAGCCGACGAAGATGTTGGTGTCGGACAACTCTTGCGGCAAGCGATCGTAGTCCGGCAAATGCACCACGTTCATGTCTGGCCAGCGCCGCCGAAGCGAGTCAGCCATCAGCGGCTTGGGGCGCCACTCGCTGAACAGATGCCAGACACAAATGACGACCTTGGTCTCTGCCGGCGAAGTGCGAATCATTTTTTTGCGAGGCGCAAATCTTTGCCGGTCATCTCCGGGGGTTCGGGAACGCCTAGAATGCCAAGCAGAGTGGGAGCGATATCCTGCAAAGCGCCGCTCGAGCGCAACTGGAGATGGCCGTCGTCGGTAACGAAAATTGCCGGAACTGGATTGGTGGTGTGATAGGTGTGCGCGCCGCCGGTGGCGGGGTCGATCATGGTTTCGGCGTTGCCGTGGTCCGCAGTAATGAGCCAAGCTCCGCCGCGGGGCTTGAGGGTCTGGTAGAGGCGGGCAAGTCCGGCGTCCACTGCTTCCACGGCCTTGATTGTGGCTTCGAGATTTCCCGAATGCCCGACCATGTCGGCATTGGCATAATTCATGATGATGGCGTCGAAGTCGCCTTTCTCAACCGCTTTCACCACGGCATCGGTGATTCCCGCAGCAGACATTTCCGGCTGCAGGTCGTAGGTGGCGACTTTCGGTGACGGCACCAGAACACGCTCCTCGCCATCAAAAGGTTTCTCGACTCCGCCATTGAAAAAATAGGTGACGTGGGCGTACTTTTCGGTTTCCGCGCAGCGCAGATTCTTGTAACCGCGCTCCGCAAACACTTGCGCGAGAATGTGCTCGAGCTTTTCGGGGCCGATCAAGTACCTCAGCCATGTCCAGGTTTCTTCGTACTGGGTCATGGCCACTAAGAAAAGATTCTTGGGCCGGCGATTGTCCGCGAATTTATCGAAGCCCGGCTCGGCAAGCGCGCGGGACATTTGGCGGGCGCGATCGGCGCGAAAATTAAAAAAGACGACGGCATCGTCATCGCGAACCGTTGCTATCGGCTGGCCGCCGGATGGCCCTGCAGCGGATGGCCAGAGAACCACAATCGGCTGAATGAATTCATCGGTGACGCCCCGCTCGTAGCTTTGCTTGATGGCGGCGAGCGGGTCGGCAGATTTTGTTTCCGCTTCGCCGTGAACGATTGCGCGATACGCTTTTTCGATGCGCTCCCAGCGATTGTCGCGGTCCATCGCGTAATAGCGGCCGATCACCGTGGCAATCTCACCGCGGCCGAAGTCGCGGCACTTGTGCTGAAGCTGCCGCAAATAATTTATGCCGCTATGCGGCGCGGTGTCCCGTCCGTCCATGAAGCAATGGACAAACACTCGCTCGACTTTAGTTTCACATGCCATCTGCAGCAATGCGAAAAGGTGATTGATGTGCGAATGTACGCCGCCATCGCTCAGCAGTCCGGCAAGATGCAATTGATGCTGCCGCCCGCGCTCCATCGCCTGCAGCAGCAGCGGCTGCTTCGAAAACTGCCCGGTGGCGATGAGCTGGTCGATGCGCGTGCTGTCCATGTGGACTACCCGGCCGGCGCCGATATTGAGATGGCCGACTTCGCTGTTGCCCATTTGCCCTTCAGGAAGGCCGACAAAGGGGCCGGAGGTGTGGATGAGAGTATTGGGAAAGGACCGCATCAGCAAGTCATAGGTAGGTTTGCGCGCCAGGGCAATGGCATTCCCGCGCGTTTCGGCGCGGTACCCCCAGCCATCGAGCACGGTCAGCACAACTGGCTTGGGTCGGTTGGGCATACAGTTTCAGTAGTCATTTCGAGTGGCGGCAAAATCGACGAGAGATTCATGGTTCGCAATGACCCGCCTTCTTCCAGCGCAACGTCTACTGGGACTTCTGGCAACTTCGCCGACTCTCGGGAGTAGATGGCGCATTGGCTCGAACTCTAGCGCTCCACTGCTATGGTTTTGCGGTTCTCGGCGAATTCCTTTAGAGCTGCCAAAAGGTGATCCACTTCCTCGGCCGTGTTGTAGTGCACAAGACCGATGCGCAGAAGACCTCCGTCTTTTTCTACGCCGAGGCGTTCGGTCAAGTTAAGAGCGTAGTAGTTGCCGTCCCAGGTGAAGATGCCGCGCTCGCCGAGGAATGTGGCGACTTCGAGCGGCGTGTGTCCCGCCAATCGCACGCCGACAGTCGTCACCCGCTCGGCGAAGCGTTGGGGTTCGGAGATTCCGTAGAAACGCAGCCCAGGAACGGAAAGCAAACCGGAAATCATTCGCGTCGCGAGCGACATCTCGTGTTCGCGGATGGCGCGATACGCGGCGAGCAAAGCCGCACGGCGGTTGGCAACCAGAGAATCGCATCGCCGGCCGAGCTCGGCAAGGTAGTCGATGGCTGCGCCGACTCCTGCAAGGCCTTCTTGAATTTGTGTTCCGGTCTCCCAACGATCCGGGATCGTGTCGGGAGCCGGACGTACTTTGTAGGGGCTGAAATGCAGGAGATGTTCACGCTTTCCGTAGACGCAGCCCATATGCGGACCAAAAAATTTGTAGGGCGAGCATGCCAGGAAATCGCAATCGAGCGCGCGCACGTCAATGGCACAGTGCGGCGCATAGTGAACAGCATCGATAAATGCCAGGGCGCCCGCGCGATGCGCCAGTCGCACCACTTCATCCACAGGATTAATCGTGCCCACCGCATTCGAAGCGTAACCGACGGCGACAAGTTTTGTGCGCGAAGTAATTTTGCGCCGCAAATCATCCATGTCCAGGGTGCAATCTTCTTCGTGAATATCGACTTGTTGAATGATCACACCGCGCTCTACCAGGGCGCGCCAGGGCGCAACATTGGCGTCGTGATCGAGGGTGGTGACGACAACTTCATCGCCCGCGCGAAGCTCGCGGCCAATCGCGCGTGCCAGCGCGAAGGTGATCGTGGTCATGTTGGGACCGAAGAAAACTTCATCTTTATCGCAGTTCAGGAAATCGGCCATCGCTCGGCGCGTGGCCGCAATCATCGCGTCATTGCGGTGGCTGGTGGCAAACGCGCCGCAAGTATTGGCGTTGGAGTGCTCAAAGTAATCGCGCACGGCGTCGATGACCCGCTGCGAAACCTGCGTTCCTGCCGGTCCGTCGAGAAATGTTGCCGGTTGCCCGTTGACGGTTTCCTTCAAGGCTGGGAATTGCGCACGGGCCCACTTGACATCGAGCATCTTGAGGTTTTTTTCTTGCGAGGCTGCGATGCTCATAGTTTTCCTTTATGCCTTGCCGACTAGCCCTTTACCGCGCGGATAAAATCCGCGAACAGGCCATAGGCGGTGGCGATGACGCCAGGTTTATGTTCGATGATGGATAGGCCGAAAACATCCATATCGAGTCGCAGAGCCGATGTGGTTCCTTCGAGCAGCGCCCAGGGATCACTCATCGGCAGTTGCTCGGGTTTGACGCTGGCGCGCACCGTATGGCTATGGTCACTCGAAGTGCGCTCGGCGCGGCAGATTAGCTTATACCGTTTTCCTTCCGCGCGCGCGGCGCGAATCTGCCCGGGCGTCACGGTTCGTATGCCGACCCGCTCGATTTGATCAAGGTCAATCGGAACGCCCATGAGAACAATGACCAGAGCGGCGACTTTTACGGCGGGATCCCAACCGTCGAGATCGTCTGAGGGATCTGTTTCGGCGACACCAATCTCCTGCGCTTTTTTAACGGCTTCGTCGAGAGATAGACCTTTCTCCATTTCTGTGAGGACGACGTTGCTGGTGGAATTGAGCAACCCGCGGAATCCGCGCAACTCGACCGCCGGCAGCGCGTGCGGAAACAGGGAAAAGATCGGAGTACCGTCCATCACCGTGGACTCAAAAAGAAACTGGCGACCTGTGCTGCGCGCCAGGTCCCGCAACTCCCGATAGGCGTGTACGATGGGTCCTTTATTGGCGCTGATGGCGTGCGCCCCGGATTCGAGCGCCGCTCGCAGGTGCTCGGTAGCGGGCTGTCCGGTACGGCGATCGAGCGAGGTAGCCTCGAACAGTACGTCGGCGCGTGCGGCGGCAAGCCACTCGCGAACCTTACCAGGGGCGCGCCCTGGTGACGGCCCGGGCCAATCGTGGCTCAGCAAGGCGGCGGGGTCGAGGCCGTGACGATCGGCCACCCAACCAACTCTCCGGGAGGCCACGCCGGTCAGCTTCCAAGTGATTCCATACTCGTTGTGAAGCTCGGCAGTCTTGGCTACCAGCAGGCGGACCAATTCCTTTCCGACGTTTCCAAACCCCACTAGAGCGAGATTGTAGGTGCGATCGGGCATGGTCATGAACTCAGTCTTGCACCGCAGAAGATTCAAACGTTGGGCGTGGGGTAGGTGCGGGCCCGTCCCTCGGCGAGCAACGTAAAGGACCAAATTTTGTGCGCAAAAAACCTTGCATCGACGGTGAATTAGAGAGTTTTCAGGTAGGCGATTACGTCGCGGATTTCGTCTGCGGTGAGAATGCCTTTGAAACTCGGCATACTCTTCCCTCCGTTTTCAATCCAGGTGCGCAGCGATTGGTCGTTGATCGGCTTTCCCTCGGCAAATGTCTCACGCTTGCCAAGCCCCTTTAATCCCGGGCCGATTTTTTTCTTTTCGGTGGCTGCGGAATGGCAAACAGCGCAGCGTTTTTCAAAAATGCTCTTACCTGCGGCGACGTTCAGCGCTGGTTTGGCGTCGTCGGATTTTTTCTCCGGAGACTGGCTAAACAAACCCTCAGCGGGAATCAAAATGAGCATCAACAAAGCGCAGCGCAGGGCCAGCTTGCAAGCGAGCATTCGAACTGTTCTCCTCAAACGTAGTAGGCCAAAATGCCGGAACTTCTAATTTCTCATTTCGCACTGAATCTTGTCCAGCTGTTTCGGCCCCGACAAACGTAGCAATACCCAACCCGCTACATCGTCTTTCAAAGCGCTTTGACTCACCAGCAACGTCATGTTAATTAAGAGTAAGTATGAGTCTCGACCGTTTTACCAACGCTTGGGAACTCCTCCAAGAGGCCTATCAGGCCCAGATGGAGGGAGAGTACGATCACGCGGTTGAGCTGTATGAAAAATCGATCGCCTCGCAGCCAACCGCGGAAGCGCACACCTTTCTGGGCTGGACATTTCATTTTCAGGGGAAGCTCGAAGAGGCCATCGAGCAGTGCAAGAAGGCCATCGAGATCGACCCTGAATTTGGCAACCCCTATAACGACATCGGAGCCTATTTGATCGAGCTGCATCGCTACGATGAAGCGGTTTCCTGGCTGGAGCGCGCGCTAGATGCCAAGCGCTACGAGTCGCGCCATTTTCCGCACTTCAATCTGGGCCGCGCCTATCTCGCCAAAGAAATGTATGGTCGCGCAAAAACCTCTTTCGAAACTGCACTGCGCATCGAGCCTCGCTATCGCCTCGCGCAGGAAGCACTCGCCCAGCTCCGGCGTCTGGTGAATTAATCCATACATCCGGAGTTATGCGCGTCCCCGTTTACCGGCCCTGCGCTTCCGACGACGCGGGTGCCGCTGCTGGCTTTACCATGCGATCGTAAATCCAGAGCAGCAGAGTGGTTCCGAGCCCAACCGCAGATATCGCCCACCAGACCCGTTCCGGTTGGTGGGTTACTTCGCCAAAATGATGCATCAGGCGTCCGCCGAGGCGCCCAGCAATAAACGACCCGATACCAATGGGCAAAAACGCAAAACCCATATACGTTCCTTGCTGACCCGGCGGAGCCAGCCGCGAAATATATTCATAGTAGCGGGGCGCCTGGGTAATCTCTCCAATCGCTAAAACAAAGAGAGCGAACATGGCCATACCAATTGTGGGACGCCAAGCAAGAATCAGCCAGGACGCCGACGAAATCATGGTTCCGAGAGTAATCGCGTGAAATGGCGGGATTTTTCTGGTCATTAGATTGACCAGGACAGTGAAACAGATCACCGTTAACCCATCGACGACCAAGATTTTTTCAACGTCGGCCTGAGGATCGACGTAACCGTGGATATAGAGCGGAAGAACGATGTACTGTTGCCAGAACACAATCCAATAGCCGGTAAAAATCAGAAGGAAAAGCATGAACCTCGGATTCGAGATCACGGTCAGGAAGTTCTTGGCTACTTCCTTGACCGTGGGAGCTTGCGTTTCCCGCGCGCCTTGGGGTTCTTTAAAAAACAGGAGCACCGCGAAAAACATGGCGAAGACACAAACCGCGGACATTCGGAAAACGGTGGTAACGCCGACATGCCGATGGGTCAGCGAGGCCATATAAGGACCAGCCGCACCGCCGATATTCACGAGCGTGTAGTAAATAGAGTAGCCGATGGAACGGACATTTTCTTTGGAGGCGCGGGCCGTGGTTCCGACCACGCAGGGTTTGACGAGCGCGATTCCGAGCGCCGGCAGCATCAGAATAAACAGCACCAGCCACCACAGGGGGATGGCCGATCGTATCGGCGCCATCCATCCTGCTCCGATGGAGCCAAGCAAGAAATAGGCAAAGCTCAGAATCAGGTAGGCGAGCGAAAGGGCACGGCGAAATCCGAGGCGGTCGGCCAGCGTGCCGCCAAAAATTGCCAGAAACCATACCAGGCCACCAAACCATCCGGCCAGATCCGCGGCTTGCTGCGCCGGAAACGTGAGCGTTTCATGAAGGTAATTGACGAGCGAAGCAAACGCCGCGTAGTAGGCCAGCCGCTCGAAGATCTCGCTGATGTTGGCAACCCAGAATGGCCGCTCGAATCCTTCGCGGATTTCTTGCAGGCGCTGGGAAAAACTCAACTCTTGCTCCTCGGATGGGCTATCGGTGCAGCAGTTCCGGCGCACGCCTAGCTACGCGTGGCGAGTGAATCGAATCGCGGGCGAGATTAGTTCTTGCGTGTTGGTTTGCCCGCGGTGAGTCGCGTTTGCTTGCCTTCCATGACCATGTTAAACGGCCCGTCGCCCTCGGCCATTTCAAACTTGTAAGTGGCGGCGTCTGGCGAGACCACTTTCATGGTGAAGTGCTGGTGCATCAGCTTGCCGGCCATCTTGGCGTCGTTGGTCCAGGTCCAAGTGTCGCCGTCAACGGTTCCACGGGAGATCGATGTTTCACCAAAATTGTTGATCTCCGAATAGACGTAGGTCTTCTCTCCGGCGTCATAGCCGATCATGCTGACGCCGGTGATCGGGCCCATCGGTAGAGTGCCTTGCGTGCGGCACAAGATGCCAAAGCGGTTGGCTACCCACTCGCAGGTCTCGGTCCCGGAGTATTTGCCGCCCGGGCCGAATGCGCTAGCCTTCAGATCTGCCTGGGAATTCCACCTGCCGACAAAAAAAGCGAGCTTCTCTTGTTCAGCCCCGGGCTTAGGAGGAGCCGAGGGAGCTTGGGGAAACCCTCCCAGGGCGCCAAGTCCGGCGAGCACTGCAACTATCGCGAACGTTGTTAGGCGTTTAACCACGACATTGTCCTCCCGTGATTCATGAAGTTGAAAGCGCCCTCACTTGTACTACATCTTGGATCAAACCGTAACGAGTTTCGAAGCTGCTCTCGGACGCCGACTGGACAAGGCTAACTTGCCCGACCGGTCGGGATTCCGCGCAGCAGTGGAAGGCTCTACGTTGGATCAGAAAAACCCGGAATCAACCCGCAGCATCGGTGGCCCCTTCGATATCGATACCGTCGAGCGAGGGCGACCTTGGGTGTTGAGTCTTTTGCGTGTTAGCGGCAGCCGGAACCGTCAACATAATTGCCGCGGACGAGCATAGAGTTGAGGAACCGGTCGCAGTCGGAGATTTTGGCGAGTGCTTGATCGGTTCGCAAGGAATCCGGATCGACGGTTCTGGCGCCGTTTAGCTCACTGCGTTCAGCGCTGAGGTCGCCGGCCCATTTCGCAAGGCTGGCAAATTGATGGTTCAGCAGTTGAAGAGCATTGTGGTCGGAAGCAGACGTCGCCGCTATACTTGCCTCCGACAGGCTGGTCTTCGCGCGGTCGCGATAATCCTGAGCCCACCTCGGGCTGACCGCCAATCCAAAGGTAACCATGGTTTCGAGCGCGGCCTTCCACTCTTTCATGTTGCCCAAAGCGTTGACCGCTACGCTCGCAAATTCTTTTGTCAAACCCTGCGCGATTTGCGGCTGTGCGGCGGCGGCGGTGGCAGAAACGGTCCTTGTTTCAGGAATTGTCAATACGACCCTGTTGGACTCGAATTTGACTGATCCTTTGGTGAGCTGCACAAGAGTTTCGATATCCACATAGGAGCGACCATCGACCTGCAGGACGGTCGAGCCCATGATTTTCCCGTTGACGACCAATGTCTTGGGGGTGCGCTGCGCCCGGAGAACTACCGCGAGCGATAGAACAACGCCGAGCAGTACGATCCCTTGAAGATTGCTGTGTTTGTTCATGTTCCTCACCTCTAAGATCAGGCTTAACCCCTCGGACCGCGCGCAAATAGAGTTAGACAAGTGCCCCTACCACGATAGCACTAAATGCGTGAGGCCGGGGAATCCCGCTTTTCGCTTACCAGCGCGAACGGTCGCAGGAGTGTGTCCCCATGGCCGCGTACGGGTTCCCTACTCCACCTGGCGCAGAGGCGCGTCGAATCGGCGGGCCCCTGGTGTTGAGATGTATAGGGTTCGTTACCGGTGGCGGCGACCGCGCCAAGCGTAGCGGCCAAGCAAGGATTACAAATCGTAGGCCCAGGCCATTTTGAACACCTTGTTTTCGGCTTCGCAAAGAGCAGGAAGTAATAGGTGCGGTCACGATCAGGGTTGGTGAAGCCCGGGAGCTTACGCAAAAACTGGAAGCCGTTACGCGCAGCATCTTGGCGAACAAGCTCTTCGGGGAGTTTATGACGCTTCTGATAGGCGCTGCGCGGCTCACCCATTTTGTCTTCCGCTTCGATGATGGCGAGCAACCCGCCAGGCTTGAGCGCGTGAAGCAGCCCTTGCAACATCTCGTCAAAATTCTCCATTTCGTGGAAAGCATTCATGACCAGAATTGCATCGAGCGCGTCGGCGGGCAGGCGTGGATCGGAGGGGGTTCCCGGGATCGTTTCGATCTGAGTCAGATGGCGTTGCGCGGCGACGGAGCGGATTTTGGCAAGCTCTTTATCAACGATGTCTTCCGCGTAAACTCTTCCCGTAGGGCCTACCCGCTTGGCGAGATGGAAGGTGAAGTAGCCGTCACCGGCTCCGACGTCTGCGACGATGCTACCTGCTCGGATTTCGAGAGCGTCGAGGACTTGCGCAGGATGCTGCCAGCGGTCGCGCTCCGCGGTCTCTTGCGCGGTTTTTTGCGCCAGCCCTTGGTGGGAAACAATCGCGGCGGCGAGAAGAATTAAGACGATGCCAAAGATCCTGGAGGTCGGCCGACTGCGCACTTTGTAGAATCCCATGCTTGGGCTCCTAGGGGCTACTGAATTTGACTGGCTGCGAGGGGTAACGGTGAGCACAGAATAGAACCGCGGACCGGGATTTGAGGTGCGACGTTTCCGGCATTGTTTATGCCCTGTGGTGCTAACGGGGTGATGCGCGGCTGTGCTAGACTAACGAGGCAAAAGCTGAGAATTGCGGCCCCGGGTAACGCTGTAGCCGCGAAAGCAATATGCCGTACTCACTCACGCTGCAATAGCGCGAGCCTTAAATTCTTTCGACGAGGCACTTTCCATGTCCGGGCACTCAAAATGGGCCACCATTAAACACAAGAAGGCGGCAACTGACGCCAAGCGCGGCCGCGCCTTCACGCGATTGATTCGAGAAATTTCGATCGCTGCGCGAACCGGCGGCGGCGACCCAAACACAAATCCAAGGCTCAGGCAGGCCATCAGCGCGGCGAAGAACGAAAACATGCCCAACGAAAACATCGAGCGCGCTGTTTTGCGCGGCACCGGACAGCTCGAAGGCGAGCAATATGAAGAGGTGACGTTCGAGGGCTATGGGCCAGGTGGGGTGGGTTTGCTGATTCAAGTGGTGACCAGTAGCAGGAACCGCGTGGTCAGCGAGATTCGCCACATGATGAGCAAGAATGGCGGCAATATGGCCGAAGCGGGCGCGGTTGGATGGATGTTCCATCGCAAGGGCGAAATCATCGTGCCGAAGGAACAGGCCAACGAAGACAAGATGCTCGATATCGTGCTCGATGCCGGCGCTGACGATTTGAAAGATGACGGCTCAGCTTGGGACGTGGTAACGCCGCCCGAGAAATTTGAAGCCGTGCGTGAGGCGCTGGCGAAGGCCGGGATTACCCCGGCATCCGCGGAGTTGGGGATGGTGCCGCAGAATTACGTGAAATTGACGGGGACGCCGGCGGCGCAAATGCTGAGGCTCATCGAGACGCTCGAAGAGCATGATGATGTCCAGCACGTTTACGCTAATTTTGATATTGATGAGAAAGAGATTCAGGCAGTGATGGCCGCGGGGTAAGTACCTCCTCCTTGAACCCTCTGACAATACGCTTCATGGATTCGCCGAAAAGGCGTAAGGCCGGAAATGCAGGTTCGGCGATTTTGGCTGGAGTCATCGAACAGGAATTGCTCGACGGCATCCACAGGTGCCACTAGCGGACGTCACCGTGAGCTCGTCTCGAGGCTAGTTACGAGGCAACCGAGGTGTTGGCTAGTATTCGCGATGGCGAAATAAAGCTAGCCAAGGGTTTTCGCGCCGCCGTACACTTGTGCGCGATGAACGCCCATCTCAGAACCAACGGAAACTATTTTCGAGTGCTGGGCGTTGATCCGGCGGCTGCGGGGCCAACCGGTTACGGAGTGGTGGAGACCGATGGGCGGGATGTGCGCATGGTGTATTACGGAGCGCTTCGCCCATCAGCAGCGGGTCGCAAGGAAGGTCCGGGGGCGGGTTTACGCGAGGTGTACGATCGGCTCTCGGAGATCATGGAGAAATTTTCACCGGACGCAATGGCCGTGGAATCGGTGTTCACCGCACTGAATATGAAAACGGCGCTGCGTCTGGCGGAAGTGCGCGGCGTGGTTCTGCTGGCAGCGGCGCAGCGTGGCGTGCCGCTGCGCAGTTACTCGCCTCGTGAGGTAAAATCCTGCGTGGCCGGGTACGGGCAGGCCAGCAAGGAGCAGATGCAAATCATGATACGCGCTGTGCTGGGCATGAATGAGACGCCTGAGCCTTCCGACGCAGCTGATGCGCTGGCCGTGGCGGTTTGTCACCTACAAGCAGAGAATGCGCGATTACGCTTCGCGCTGCCCATCGACGGCATCCACTCCGATACCCGAGCAGGAGCGGTTCGCCCAACCCGCGCGGCGGTGTGGCGCATCTCACTTCCGCGATGACCATTGCCCGAGCAAAAGTTTCCCTGCTTTGGACGGCCTTAGGTTTTGCCCTTGCCGCACAACTAGTGGCTTTGGCATTGTTTGCCGTTCGCGTACCGGCGGCAGTTTCGGCTGGGGCCGCGTCCGGGGCTACGCTTTCCTACCGCCGGGTTTTCAAATCGAGCTCGCCGGAATTCATCGAAATCAAAGTCAGCGACAACTCCGACGCGGCCACATTCGAGATTCGGCAACTCGATGAAGATCCATCGCCTCAGCCTTTCCGCGTCAGCGCGCCCTTGCGAGCCAAGATTTTTGAGATCGCCGTGCAACTCCATTATTTCAATACTCTGGATCTCGATGTCCACCGGCGCATCGCCAACCTCGGCGCCAAAACGTTCCGCTATGAAAAAGGCGGTGAGTCGCACGAGGTCACTTTCAATTACACGTTGAATGCCCCGGCAACTCAGTTGATGCAAGTTTTTGAGGGACTGGCTCGCCAGCAGGAACATGTGGTCACTCTTCAACGGCGCATAAAATACGACCGCTTGGGAGTGAACGACGCCTTGTTGCAATTCGAATCCGACTTCAATAAGAAGCTGCTTCCGGAACCGCAGCTCGCTCTTCCAGCATTGGACCAAATTTCCGGTGACGCGCGCTTTGTGGACATTGCCCGGCAGCGCGCCCGCGCTCTCGCGGAACGCATCCGCCACATGAGCTGACTTTAGCGCGTTGCGATGGCGGTCCGCTCATTCCTCGGCAACGAGAATCCCCGCACATCCCCCAGCTGTGAGGAGTTGGCCTTTTTTGTCCGACCACCAACAAATCGATGGTTCGAGGGGGCTCGTTCGGCAATCAGGAGGGTGCGTGCAAGGAGAAACTAACGTATACTTTGGTGCTTCGATACCGTGGGATGGTTCCCTTCGCAAAACTTGGAAGCATGATTACATGAAAAGGAGATGTAAATGAAAAAGTGGCTGGCAATATTCCTGCTCGCAGCGGTGGCTGTGTCCGCAGCGGAAACGCTGACCAAAGCCGATCGTGATAAGGCTGTGGCCGAACTCGAAGGCTCGCGTCAGGTCTTTCTTGACGCAACGAAGGATCTCTCCCCAGCGCAATGGAACTTCAAGCCCTCGCCGGAGCGGTGGTCGGCTGCGGAATGCGCCCAACACATCGCCATGAGCGAAAATTTCATTTTCGGCGTGGTGCGCGAAAAAGTTATGAAGTCGCCGCCGACTCCTGAAAAGCGCGATGCGGTCAAGGGAAAAGACGACACGCTGGTGAAGATGCTTCAGGACCGCAGCCACAAGGCCACGGCTCCAGAGCCGATTGACCCGACCAAGCAGCCCATGGCTCCCGCAGACTCGGTCAAACTATTTCTGGATAGCCGCGTGCGCACGATTGATTATATGAAGACCACCCAGGACGATTTGCGCGACCACTTCTTCGACCACCCGGCTCCGGCCATCGGCACCCTTGATGGGTATCAGTGGATCATGCTCATCTCCGGGCACACTCGCCGGCACACCCTGCAGATTCTGGAAGTCAAAGCCGATCCGAATTTCCCCAAAAACTGAACGGTTAACCGCTGATCGCTTCTGGGCCCGGGAACAGGCATAATCGCGAAATGCCTGCTCCCGGCCTTCTTCCGTTCGCGGGCCACAAATACCTGAACCTAGAAACCTTCCGAAAAAATGGACGAGGCGTGCGCACCCCGGTGTGGTTTGCGGCGTCCGGACCTATCTCGCCCGAACATCCTGAAACGTTTCTTTATGTGTATACGACGGCGGACTCCGGCAAGGTCAAACGCATCAGGAATAATCCCCGGGTGCGCATTGCTCCGAGCGATGCTCGGGGCAATGTGCGGGGTGAATGGATGGACGGGGAGGCGCGGATCGTGGACGACGCCCGGGAGTCCGAGATCGCCCATCGCTTGCTCGATGCTAAGTACTGGCCGTGGAAACAAATCCTAGGTGTGTTCGGCTGGCTGCGCGGGAAACCGCGCGTGGTAATCGCCATTCGAGCCGTTTGAGGACGCGACCGGCAGAGCCGTTTGTTCCCAGGCTAACGTGGGGCTTGTTGGGGTGGAGCGGCCGCGGCCAGCGTACGCAGTGACTGTTCGAATGGCGCGCGGGCCACGCCACGCTCGCAGATAATCGCGTTGATGAGTCGCGCCGGCGTAACGTCAAAGGCTGGATGTGCTGCGGGCACGTCTGGAGCGATGCGCACTCCTTGAAAGTGCGTGACCTCGTCCCCAGAACGTTGTTCGATAGGGATGTGCTCGCCTGAAGGAATCGAAAGATCAAACGTTGACACTGGAGCCGCCACGTAGAATGGAACTTTGTTTTCGTGCGCCAGTACGGCGATCTGATAGGTGCCAATTTTGTTCGCCGTGTCTCCGTTGGCCGCGATCCGATCGGCGCCCACGACGACTGCGCCCACGTTTCCCGCTTTCAAGAAATGACCGACCATGTTGTCGGTAATCAGCGTTAACGGAATGCCGCCCTTGTGCAACTCCCAAGCGGTCAGGCGGGCGCCCTGCAAGTACGGACGGGTTTCCGGAACGAGCACATGCAGCTCGTGGCCTTGCTCGATGGCCACACGAATCACTCCCAGCGCGGTGCCAATTCCCGCCGTGGCCAACGCTCCGGCATTGCACTGGGTCATCACCTGGCCGGATTGCGGCATCAGCAACGCGCCATAACGCCCAATGGCTTCGTCAGTGACCCTCTTTTCGAGGTGCACCTTCTGCGCTTCAGAAACCATCGCTTCTCGCACGCTCGCTAGGTTCGCACCGGGGCCCTCCACCGTAACTTCAGCAAATTTGTCTTTCATCCTGGCAATGGCCCAAAACAGGTCCATAGCGGTAGGGCGGGTCTTAGACATCACCTCGCAGATCGTCGCAAATTCTCGCTGTAAAGTTTCGAGCGTCGTAGCCCGTGAGCGAAGCACCCCGAGGGCCACGCCCATGGCAGCGGCCACCCCAATCGCGGGGGCACCGCGAATTTCCATTTCACGAATCGCACGCGCTACTTCGCGATAATCTGTGTAGGTGTGGCGGAGCTCTTCGCCGGGAAGAAGGCGCTGGTCCAACACAATCACGCCCTCCGCGGTCCACTCAATTGGCCGTGCTACATGCACGAAGTTCGCTCCTCGCAGCGCAACGTACTGTTGTACTTCTGCATTGCTGGTTGACCGTTGTCCTTCACGGGTGCTCGCGAGAGATGAATGCGAGCCGCTCTCGGTGGCCGGTCTCATGCACCCGGCGGTTTAAAGTGCGTGAACCCTTTCGTGGCTACCGCGCTGCCGAGAAACAACATGAAGTTATAGCCCAGATGACAGAGATAACTCGCATACACCGTTCCAGTTCGCGCCCGCACTAACGTAAAAATAATGCCCACCGTCGTGAGCAAACCCACGTAACCCCAGGTCCAGCCCAATTGACCGCCATGGAGCAGGCCGAAAAGAATCCCCGTCAACAATATTCCTGCGGGGACTCCGAAGCTTCGGGCAAACACCGGGTAGAGAAAACCACGGAAAATGGTCTCCTCGACGAGCGGCGCCACCAGTACCGCGAAACCCATCAAGAGCAGAGTGCCGGTGCGATCCTTGAAAAGCTCTTGAATGGGCATGGGACCGGTCGGTTGTAAACGGGAGCTGGCGACCCCGACGCCAAGCGCCAGCATGCAGCCTGTTAGGAACCACAGCCGAGGTGAAGTCCAGCGCTGCCCAAAGGGCCGCCAGCCGATGGTTCGCCAAAAAGGTACCTGGTAAAGAACCCCAACAGCGACGTAAAGAAAAAAGAGCAGGGCGCCAAACAACAACAATTGCTCGGCGACCACGATCGGTGTGTTTGTGGTGAGCAATGTCTGCACGGCGGCGAATTTCATGTGCCGGGCACCAGCGAAATACCCTGCCATTCCCATGACCACTACGAGCTGGCTTGCAAAGAAAAAAAACACAAAGGCGATGACGTGCAGCCAAGACCATGGAACGCGGAGATCGTCTGGAACGCTTGACTGAGGCTTGGGCGGCTGGTTCCCTGGTTCCTGCTCCTGGGACTGGGATAACAGCGGCCCCGGCGCAGTGCGTGCGGGCTCAGGCAGGTTTTCAGCTGCCTCGCCGCCAGGGGCCGGCGGCACCTGATTTTCTTCCGCTGGTCTCATTATTTTTTGCGCCGGCGACCGCGGGAAGGGGCTTTCCCGTCGCTTAGAGCTGCCGCGAATAATGGCAGCATAATCTCGTGATGACCGGTAATCGCGTAGCCTCGCGACTGTTTGCTGCCAAACTTCACGCGCGCGGTCGGCCGTCTGACGACATTCTGCAGCGGCCGATAATGTTGGATGAAATCGAAGTTCGCGGTCGTGATGGGAACGAGCGGCGTGCCAAGATTTCGCGCTACCGAAACGGCCTTCAAAAAAATTTCCGGCAGTATGACTGCCGAGCCCCAGTTCAGGTAAACGCCCCCGGGCTGCATCTGTTTCACAAGCGCGCAGAACAAACGGAAATCGGCAAACGTGGCCACCCCGAGCGATGCTCCATCGGCTGCTCGATGCATGTGCGGGATATCCGTGCCAATGGCCAGATGTACGGTAACCGGAATGCGCGCTCGGTAGGCAGCGGCCAAAACGCTTACCGACAGAAACTTGGGTTGCAGGCGGCCGGCTGCCAGGAACATTCCGGCAGCTTCGCCCAATCCAACTCCGCGCCGCGCCGCATCGCTAGCCATCTCATTAATGTGCAGACCCGTTTCTTCAGCCATGCCGAATTTTCCGCCGCCAAGCCCGGCCGGTACATCTTCCGAGGTGCTTCCTGCCAGCGCGATTTCGAAGTCGTGGACCAGGGCCGCTCCGTTCATTGCCAGCGCGGAAATGAAGCCACGGCGCATTAAGTCAATGAGAATTGGTCCCAGCCCGACTTTGATAACATGCCCGCCGAGTCCCCACAAAATCGGCCGACGTTGCCGGCGCGCCGTCTGGACCGCCGTCAGAATCGCGCGCAAATCCTCAGCCGCCAAAATTTGCGGCAAGGAATCGAGAAACTGTCTCACGGAGACGCCCGGATGGTGCGGCTGCGCAAACTCACGCACATTTACTTTGCTGCGACGCGCAGCAAGGGGATACGTGCGAACCTTGTCAAAGCTCAGCGGTTCAATTTTATAGATGCTCAATGGGCTTGCCGACGCTCAACAGGGCCACGGGTCAGGTTCAGCCGTTGCACGTGCGCCCTGAAGCACTGTAAATGCACATGCCGCGTCGTGCAAGCAACGTGTAGCGGATAACTCAGCCACTACGAGTGCGCCAGCTCTGCGGTGGATTGCTGGATGAGGGAATTTATACGACACTACATCCATGATCCCTAGTCACTCCTCTTTTCTGCTTTTTCTCAGCGCAGCCTTGGTACTGCTTGCGATACCCGGACCGGCAGTCTTCTACATTATCGGCCGGAGTATCGGGCAGGGACGCAGCGCCGGCTTAGTTTCGGCGCTGGGAATCGGTGTGGGCACGTTGTGTCATGTAGCCGCGGCAGCCCTGGGCCTGTCGGCACTGCTGATGTCTTCGGTAACTTCCTTCTCAGTCGTGAAATACCTGGGCGCCGCGTATCTGATCTATCTAGGCATACAAAAAGTGCGCCGCGAAGAATCCTTTGAGCCTTCAGAAGATACCCCGGACGTTCCGCTCCGTCGGGTCTTTGGCGAGGGCATCGTTGTAAATATCCTCAATCCAAAGACCGCCCTTTTTTTCTTTGCCTTCCTTCCACAGTTCGTCGACGCGTCTCGCGGAAACGTAGCGGCGCAAATTCTGTTTCTGGGAGTGCTCTTTGCCGTTATGGGAGTTCTGAGCGACAGCGTCTGGGCGCTCTTCGCCGGGACTGTGGCACACTTGTTTAGAGGCAACCGGCGCAGGATGCGAACGCAGCGCTACGTTTCTGGCGGTATGTTGATTTCGCTAGGCCTGGCCACGGCTTTTTCTGGTTCCATCAGCAGGAAATAGAACAGTTCCATTGCAGTCTGAAACCGACCGGAGTCGGAGTGCACGCAACGATGGGCTCTGTGGCGCGGGAAAATCAGCGCTTTTTCGGAAGTATGCGGCTGACCAGGCGCGCACCAGGGCCTGGGCGAACAGCCATCGAAACCCTCCCGTTCTTTAGGGTTTTTTGGTGTCGGCGATCCGCGGCTCGCGCTTCGGCCATGGCAGTACGCCCCTCAGCCGACCAGGGATCCAAGCCCACCGGCGGCCCAACCTCGGCTGTCGATGTTCGCAGGCTGGCTGGGCGCAACACTCCTGATTGGGCACTAGGCGATGGAGCGGGTGTAGCAGGCGCGGGTGCAGGTGCCGGAGCTGGCGCGGTCGCGAGCGGTTGAACATTCGCCGCTCGCAGCGGTGCCGCGGCTGATGGCGTATTGTTCATGAGCACGGTAAGCAGTCCGGCGTCAGAACTTTGGCCGACAGCGATGTCGGGCTTTCCATCTCCGTTGAAATCTCCCACAGCCACAATCTGGGCTGAAGGAGCGGGGAAAAACTGTATCGGCTGCAGTGTCCCGTCGCCATTGCCTAGCAACACAGCGACCTTGTCAGCATGCGAGTTGACGGCTACGACATCGACCTTGCCGTCACCATCGAAGTCCACCGCAGCCACCGACGTTAGATAGGAGCCGGCATTGGTGCTGATGGGCGCGCGGAACGTTCCGTCACCGTTGTTTAGCAGCACAGACACATTATCGGAAATAAGGTTGGCAGCCACTAGGTCCGGCTTTCCATCGCCATTGAAATCCCCGATGGCTAAAGCCAGCGGCCCGGTCCCGGCAGCGTAATTCGCCGCCGGTTGGAAACTGCCGTCGCCATGGCCGAGCAGTACCGACACCGTATTGGAGGCTGAATTGGCTACCGCTATATCGCGCTTTCCATCACCGTTCAAATCAGCGACGAGGATGAACTGCGGGGCGGAACCAACGCCCAGGCTCGGTCCTGGTTTAAAACTTCCGTCACCATTGCCCACGAGCAGAGCCACATCGTTAGAACTGGAATTGCCGACAACCAGGTCGACTTGGCCCTCGCCTCGGAAGTCCCCAGAGGCGAGCGCCGATGGACTTGACGCAACTTTGAAGCTGAGCGGGGCTCGAAAGGTCCCGTCGCCGTTGCCCAGCAGCACAGAGATCGTGTTGGAGCTAACGTTCGCCACCGCTACATCGAGCTTTCCATCGCCATTAAAATCGCCGGCGGCGATGTACGCTGGGCTATCGCCCGCAGGAAACCTTCGAGGAGCTTGGAAGGTGCTGTCTCCATTTCCAAGCAGAACCGAGATTGTTCCGGTAGGTTGGGAATTAGCCACCACAAGGTCTAACTTTCCATCGCCATTGAAGTCCCCTTGGATCACCGCGGTCGGCTTCGGCCCGGCCGCAAAATGACGCTCGGTGAACGAAACGTTTTGCGTCGTTTGCGCGGCTGACCCAAGTATCCCCACGAATAAAATGGACAGCACCCCTAAGATCGTCAAACAAGCCGAGTGTGTAAAATGCTCAAAACAGTGGAATCGCATTATTCCCTCACGCTGCGGCGTACACTTTATTGCATGCAGCCAAGCGTCAAGGAGCAATCCGCCCTCCAAACCCGTCCTCGCTTGAGTGCCTAGGGCTTATCTATCTTATTGATTCCTCAGCACCTGCAGTAGCATCAAGGGAACTTTCGATCGGCCCTTAGGAATTGCTGAAGGATTCTTGCATGTAGGAAGAGAACGTTCTTGTCGGCGACGCTCAGAGGGTTGGTTGTGGACCGACGCGGGTACGCGGAATACGCGCACTAACGCGTGAAACGAAACGACCGGCAATCAGCGCAAGGAATTACCGTTACCGTTCAGCACGCGACCGAGCACTTCGCCGGTGTACGATTTCTTATTTCGGGCTACCTGTTCCGGTGTGCCTTGCGCGACGATTCGGCCGCCAGCCTCTCCGCCTTCGGGGCCCAAATCAATCAGCCAATCCGCTTGCTTAATGACGTCGAGATTGTGCTCGATGATCAGAACCGTATTGCCGAGGTCCACCAGGCGATTTAAAACGTCGAGGAGCTTGCGCACATCATCGAAGTGCAACCCGGTGGTCGGCTCGTCGAGAATGTACAGGGTACGGCCGGTTTGCCGCTTGGAAAGCTCCCTCGCCAGCTTAATGCGCTGCGCCTCTCCCCCTGAGAGAGTCGTGGAAGATTGGCCAAGCTGAATATAGCCAAGGCCAACTTCAACCAGCGTTTCAAGTTTCTGGCGTATCTGAGGAATATTCTCGAGAATCTTCAACGCATCCTCGACCTGCATATTGAGCAGATCGGAAATCGCGTGTCCCTTGTAGCGCACCGCCAGCGTCTCGGAATTGTAGCGGCGCCCGCGGCATACCTCGCATAGGACGTACACATCGGGGAGAAAATTCATTGCAATGCATCGCAGCCCGTCGCCCTGGCAAGCTTCGCAGCGCCCGCCTTTCACGTTGAAACTGAATCGCCCGGGACGATAGCCGCGTTCGCGAGATTCTGGCAGCATGGCGAACAGTTCGCGAATCGGCGCGAAGACTCCCGTGTACGTCGCGGGGTTTGATCGCGGCGTGCGGCCGATGGGCGCCTGGTCAATCTCGATCACCTTGTCAATGTGTTCGATTCCCAGAATCTGTTTGTACGCTCCTGGCGGCTCCATGGAACGGTACAGTTTCTGTGCCAGTGCGCGGTACAAAATGTCATTCACCAGCGTGGATTTGCCCGAGCCAGAAACACCGGTGACCACGGTGAGTAATCCTAGAGGCAAAGCTACATCGATATTTTTGAGGTTGTTGGCTGCGGCGCCGGAAATTTGCAACATTTTGCCATTGGGGTTGCGGCGCTTCGCGGGAACCGGAATTTTTGCTCGCCCGGAAAGGTATTGCCCGGTCAGCGAGGCCGCATCCTCGGCGATTTGCGCGGGCTTGCCTTGCGCCACCAAATGGCCGCCGGCGGTGCCGGCGCCTGGGCCGAGGTCAACAACAAAATCCGCCCGGCGGATGGTTTCTTCATCGTGTTCCACCACCAGCACGGTGTTGCCGAGATCGCGCAACATCTCGAGCGATCGCAACAGCCGGTCATTGTCGCGGGCGTGCAAACCAATGGACGGCTCATCAAGAACATACAGCACGCCGCGCAGACGCGAGCCGATTTGCGTGGCTAAACGAATGCGTTGCGCTTCACCGCCAGACAGCGTGGCCGCGGAACGATTCAAGCTCAAATAGCCCAAGCCAACGGCCAGCAGAAACTCGAGACGCTCAGCGATTTCCTGAAGGGCTCTGCCGGCAATTTCCTTTTGTCGCGCACTCAAGCTTTCGACAATTTTATCGATCGCCGGCCGGGCAGCGCTGATCGAAAGCGCCGTAAAGTCAGCGATCGAAATGCCATTCAGTTTGACCGCGAGACTTTCCGGCCGCAAGCGCTGCTGGCGACACACCCCGCAGGGCACCGGCGACATGTAGCGCGTCATCCACTCGCGATAGGTATCGGAGCTCGATTCCTCAAACGTTTTTTCTAGAAAAGCCAGTACCCCCTGAAAATGCAAGCCCTTTTCTGCGCGCGGGGCAGGCCCGCCAGACTCCTTCCCGTTGTTCTTCGCGCTACGCCCATTCGAGGGAGGATTGCCGTACAGGATCAAGTTTTGTATGCGCCGCGAGAATTTGTCAAACGGCGTACTGAGGTCGAAACCATGGCCATACGCAGCCAGTTCGAGCGTGCGTTTCAGATATGCGGAGCCCGAGCCTGGCCCCAGGCCGCCTTCGAGAAGCGGGCGAGTCCAATCGGTGATGACCTTAGCAGGATCGAGATCAAATTTTGCGCCCAAACCATTGCAGGCTGGGCAAGCCCCATAGGGAGAATTAAAACTGAATGAGCGGGGCTCCAGTTGCGGCACGGAAATTCCGCAGTCCGGGCAGGCCAGCTTTTCTGAGTACACGCGCCGGGGGCCGGCAACCACTTCGATGGTCACCAGGCCTTGCGCGAGCTTGAGCGCGGTGGTGATGGAATGTTCGAGCCGGCTCGCGACGCCGGGCTTCACGAGAAGGCGATCGACGACCACTTCAATGGTGTGATTCTTGCGTTTGTCAAGATGCGGCGGGTCATCGAGTGAATGCATTTCGCCGTCAATCAGGGCGCGCACGAATCCATCATGCGCCAATTTTTCCAGTTCTTTTTTGTAAGCTCCCTTGCGGCCGCGGACAACCGGCGCGAGAATCATGATGCGGTCGTCCGGCTTGCAATACTCGCCGCTGAGAATGGCGTGCATGATTTGTTCGGTGGATTGCCGAGCAATAGGCTTGCCGCAATGGGGGCAATGCGGCACACCGATCGAGCTGTAAACCACTCGCAGGTAATCGTAGATTTCGGTTATCGTGCCGACCGTGGAGCGCGGCGAACGGGTGGTGGTCTTCTGCTCGATAGCGATTGACGGAGAAAGCCCCTCGATGGAGTCGACGTCGGGCCGCTCCATTTGGTCAAGGAACTGACGAGCGTACGCCGAGAGCGATTCGACGTAGCGCCGCTGGCCTTCGGCGTAAATAGTGTCGAACGCCAGCGAGGACTTGCCCGAGCCGGAAAGCCCGGTGATCACCGTCAAGGCATTTCGCGGAATCTCGAGGCTAATGTCTTTAAGGTTGTGCTGGCGGGCGCCACGCACCACAATCTTGCTCAGACCCATAAGAACCGGAAGCTCCACATCCGGCGAGGCACCCCGTGGGAATACTGAGGCCGAACCAACCATTCAACATAGCAAGGCCGCATCTCGGGGTCAAGAAATGCTTGGTAGCAAGTGGTAGCAAGAGCAGATTTCCGGTCTCGGGTGCTTGCAAGCGAGTCTAAGTGACTGTCGCAAAACTACTTCGCTATTTCTAAACCAAGCGCATGAGTGCTGCAGTCATAAGAATTTTTTGCTCTCGGAGCGATTTTTTACTCGCTTTACAAATTGGAACACCCTCAAAACAAAGTACATGGGTTTGGTTTGGTAAGTGCTCCCTAATGACCTATGGGGGGAGGCGAGTCGAGGATCCCTTTAGGGGATTGAGGGCTGGGCCGGCTCGGACTTCCCCCTCTTACATCTTCCTGCAGCGCAAATCCAAATAGAAAACGAGCCAGTAGGGCGGGAGGGCGGTATTCCCGGAGTTCAGCTCGGCCTTACCCGGCCACCGGCAGCCAGGAGCGGCTCAGATAATCACTGAGGGTCAGCGCTAGCATGATGGCCAGCCAGACCACACCGGCGATGATCACCAGTTGCGTGCGGCGCAGGTCGTAACGCGCGTGCATAAAAAAAAGAACCACCAGGACCGCTTTAAATGTCGCAATGGCCAGCGCCACGACAATGTTAAATTTGCCTAAGTCCTGCAAAGCAGCCCAATAAGTGACACCGGTAAAAAACAGAAGAGTGGCGCACACGGCAACATAGAGTCTCGTGGGAACGATGTGTTCAGACATGATCGCGCTTTTTCTCCCGTTCCTGTGTTACTGGTGACGATCAATCAAATATAGCAAGGGAAACAAATAAATCCAGACGATATCCACGAAGTGCCAGTAGAGCCCTGAAACTTCCACAGGCGCATGATAGGTTTCCGTATACCTCCCGCGGACGGCTTCCTTCAATAAGAAAAGCATCACGCCGATGCCGATAATCATGTGCAGGGCGTGCAGGCCGGTCATCGCAAAATAAAGAGAAAAGAAAAGTTGCGCGTGCGCGTTCAAATTTGGATCTAGCGCGGCCATCTGCGGGGTCGTCGGAAAATGGAAGTTATTGCCGGGAATCAGATGATGATGGAACTTGTCGATGTATTCGATTGTCTTGACGCCGAGAAATGCCGAACCGAGGGCAATCGTAGCAATCAAAAAAATGATGAGATGCTTGCGCTTGCCCACTTGCGCGGCCCGAACCGCCAGGGCCATGGTCAGGCTGCTGAGGATCAGAACAGCCGTGTTGATGGCGCCCAGGGTTACGTCCAGTTCGCGACTGGCCTCGGCAAACGCAAAGGGATACATCGAGCGATTGATGGTGTAGGTGAGAAAAATTCCGCCAAAAAACATGACCTCGGTAATAAGGAACACCCACATCCCGAGCGAGGAAGCCTCGTTCTGCTGCTCCATGTCGTGAAAATGGCCGACCAGGTTTCCGGTTCGATGCACCGCCATCCCTTTCTTTTTTCTTCTGCCGTGTCAGTCGTGTCCAACCGGCCGCACCGCTGGTAAGGCCGGCGGCAATTCCGCCGCTGACTCCAGATCTAGATCGGGTCGGTGGTGAAAATCGTATGGGTCCCATGTGACGACCGGGGTTTTGTCGAAATTCTCGGTTGGTGGCGGAGAATCGGTCTGCCACTCGAGACCGGTCGATGGCCAGGGATTACGTCCCGCGGCCCTTCCGTAACGGGCCGACCAAATCAGATAGATCATGGGAAGCAGATAGCCGACGGCCAAAACGGACGCCCCGGCCGTGGACATGACGTTGAGTACCTGAAATTCCGGAGGATAGGTGTGGTAACGGCGAGGCATCCCCAGATAACCGAGGATAAATTGCGGGAAGAATGTCAGGTTAAATCCAACAAACAGAATGATGGCCGAAATTTTCGCCAGAGTCTCCGGATACATGCGTCCGCTGATCTTCGGCCACCAATAGTGCAAGCCCCCGAGGTAGCCCATCACCGCCCCGCCGACCATGATGTAGTGAAAATGAGCAACGACGAAGTACGTATCGTGGACGTGCACATCAACGCCCAAGGCGGCCAGGAACAAACCGGTCATTCCCCCAATCACGAACAGGCCGATAAAGCCCAGTGCGTAGAGCATCGGCGTCTGATACGAGATCGAACCTTTGTAGAGCGTTGCCGTCCAGTTGAAAACTTTTATGGCCGAAGGAATGGCCACCAGGTAGCTGAGAAGCGAAAAAGCCAGCGCCGCATAGACCGACATGCCGGTGACAAACATGTGATGCGACCAAACCAGGAAGCCAAACACCGCAATGGCCAGGCTCGCTGCGGCGACGAATCGATAACCAAAAAGCGCCTTGCGCGCAAACGTGGGTATCAACTCGCTGACCACACCCATCGCCGGTAACACCATGATGTACACCGCGGGATGCGAGTAGAACCAGAACAGGTGCTGGAACAGCAGCGGATCGCCTCCCAGCGAGGGGCTGAAGAAGCCCAGATGAAAAATCCGTTCCAGTCCGACGAGCAACAGCGTGATGGCAATCACCGGAGTGCCCAGAATCATGATGATGCTCGTAGCGTAATGCGACCAGACAAAAATCGGCAGCCGGAACCACGTCAATCCGGGTGCGCGCATGGTGTGAATGGTGACAATAAAATTCAGCCCGGTGAGGATGGAAGAGAAACCGGTGATAAAAATTCCCAGCGCCGCGGGCACAACCGCGGAGTTCGAATACATGCTGCTGAAGGGCGTGTAAAAGGTCCAGCCGGTGTCCACTCCGCCGTTGACGATTGTGTACAGCGTGAACAGCGCGCCAAGATTGTAGACATACCAGCTCAAAAGATTGATGCGCGGGAAGGCCAGATCTTTCGCGCCAATCATGAGCGGGATCAGGAAATTTCCAAGGACCGCGGGGATCGATGGAATGAGGAAGAAAAAGATCATGACGATGCCGTGCATCGTGAAAAGCTTGTTGTAGGTCTGCGGAGAAACCAAATAACCCTGCGGGGTAAGCAAATGGATGCGGATCATTACCGCGAAGGCGCCACCGAGAAAAAAGAAAAGCGTGATGGAGGCGAGATACAGCAGGCCAATACGTTTGTGATCGGTCGTCAGCAGCCAGGAACGAACGCCGTAGCTCGAATTCAGATAATGCTCGCGCGGCAGAGTCCGAGCGGCGGGCGTGATGGGTGCCGTAGTACTCACGGGGTTTTCTTCTCTGGGGGAGCAGTTGCCGGCGCTGCACCAGGAGCCGCGGGCGGATGGGTCACCGTGCCGCCTTGGGCAGTTGTCAACGACTTGATGTACGCAATTAAATCGAGCACCTGTTCCTCGCTGACCAGCCCTTGAAAGGTGGGCATAACCGGCTGATAGCCGGCTACGATCTTGGCCCTTGGCTGCAAGATGGATTCACGGAGGTAAGCGTCACTGGCGATGACCGTTTGCCCGCCTTCGAGAACCACCGTAGAACCGTACAGGCCCTTGAGGGCCGGGCCGCGCGCCTGAGGCGCGCCCGTGTGACAGGTGTTGCAGGCCAGCTGCGTAAAAAATTTCTCGCCCGCGGCCACCGGAGACAACTCCCCGTACGAGCCGCTCACCCAGGCTTCGTATTCGGCTGGCGACATCACCGTGACCCAGCCGCCCATGACGGCGTGGTTGGTGCCGCAATATTGCGCGCAAAAGAAATGGTAGCGGCCGGTGCGCGTGGCGCGAAACCACATCGCCGTGGACCGGCCGGGAACCACGTCGGCTTTGACACGAAATGCGGGCACGAAGAAATCGTGGATCACGTCCTCGCTGGCCATGGTCAGCATGATGTCGCGGCCCACCGGGATATGCAGTTCATTGATTTCGCGCCGGCCGTCGGGCTGTTGCAGCTTCCACATCCACTGCTTGGCGATGACATAAATTTCCAGGGGCTCTTTGGGAGGGCGGCGCATGTTGACGTATATGGTGGCCCCCCACGCGAATAAAAGAACGGAAATGGCCGCAGGAATGGCAATCCACGCGGTCTCGAGCCAGGCCGGCCCGTCGATCTGTACGCCAATTTCATTCTTGCTCTTGCGGCGAAATTTCAAAAAACAATACAAAATTGCAAAGGTGATCAGCCCCGAAAAGAAAATGGTCACCAGCAGCAAAAAGAAAAACAGCGCATCGACGTTGCCGGCGAAATTAGAGGCGCGCTCCGGAAATAAGGGCAGTTCCGACTGCACGAGTCTAGTCAGCTCCTGGAGACTTGAAGGCGCGGGCGGCCGATTCCCGCCTGCGGAAAACCAAAAAGGCGGCTACCAAGGCTGCCACCACCAAGATCCCGCCAGCGCGCACCAGGCGCAGAATCATCGTGCTGTAGCGGCCCGTCGCTGGGTCGTACGCGTAACAGAACAGCACCAGACGGTCAGCGGGAGTGCCGATTTTCCCTGCGGAAGCTTCCACCAGGCCCAGGCGAATGTCTCGCGGGGGAAAATCAATGCCGAAGAAATAGCGCGAAATTTTGCCATCGCGGGTCAGGATGAGGATACCGCTGGCGTGGGCGAAGAGGTTTTTTTGCGCGTCGAACGCGTAGCGAAAGTTTGCGGCGCGGGTAAGCGCATCGATCGACCCTTGCCCGCCGGTCAGGAAATGCCAACCCGCGGAAGATCCCGCGCGGCCATAGCGCTCGATGGCATCCTGTTTCTTCCGGGCTGCCATTTCGTGGGTCTCGCGAGCATCAAAGCTCACCAGCACAACTTCATATTCCCTGCCAGCGGTGAAGGAAATCATCTTGAGGGCGCCGATGAGCGAAACCTGAATCTGGTTGCAGAGCATCGGGCAGCGGTAATAAACAAACGCGAGCAGGACAGGTTGGCCATGGAAATAATCGCCAAGACGAACGGCGCGCCCGGCCTCGTCGCGGAATACCAGGTCGAGCGGCAACGGCGCTGCAAGTTGCGGGTCGAATCCTACGTTTTGCAGAGCCGGGGGAAGGCCTCGAGGGCCAATATCCTGCGGAACTTCTTGCGCCGCAAGGGGCGCGGTTAGCGAGCAGAGGGTGAGAGCGGCCGCGCAGGCAAGGGTCAGAAGCGCGCGCGGGCCACCGAGCGAGCGGTGAATGGCCCGTTTGCTTTTGCAAAAGCTCGATCTCATTTTTTCCCAACCGCTTTAGGCGACGGCTTAGGTTGCTGCGGCTGGGATTGCCGACCCAGCCCCTTGGCGACGATGAGTTTCATCGCTTCTTCTATGGGTATGCGCGCGATGCCTTGGTTTTCGTCTACCCAGCCGAAACTGCTCAGATCCTTTTCGGTATGGCTGCGCATTTCACGAAGATCCTGCTGCGGGTCATTCGCATGGCCGATGACGCCCTGAAGACGCGGCTCAGGGGGCCTCTGTTTTTCAATGCCCTGACGAAGCGGCGAAGCAGGAGCATCAAAACGCGCGGTGCGCGATTCGATCAGCCGGAGGCAGCCCCACGCGCTCAGGAACGCAACGGCTAGGCCCAATGCCAGATACAACAAAAATGCCAAGACGCTGCCGGGTCGGACGTCGCTGCGGTCGTAGGCCACATCCTCATGAACAAGTCCTTTATCGCCGGGTGCGTGCGGCGGGACGCGGGGACTAGTGCTCATCGGTGTTCCTCGTGCGCGATGGCCTGGGCCAGCTCCGGATCACCCAGCGGCAGCAGCGGGCGTCGCTGCAATTGCCACGCAAAATAGGCCAGCCAGAGACCCCCGATGGCCACCGGGGTCAGCACGTCCAAGGCATGGATGCGAAAGGTTTGCGGTGAAAATTCAGGCGCTGTCATCCAGAATAAATCTAGCAGCCGCATCAAAACAATCGCGATCGCCAAACGGGGCAAGATGCTGGCGCTGCGCTTCAAGTCCCGCGAAAGCAAAAGGAAAAATGGGAGCACGAAATGAAACAATAAAATCAGAACGGCCAGGGCGCCCCATCCGCCACGCAGCCGCTTCAAATAAAACGGAATCTCTTCCGGCAAATTACCGGCCCAGATAATCAGAAGCTGCGAAAATGCAAAATAGGCCCACAGCATGACAAAAGCCAGCAGCAGTTTGCCCAAATCATGCAAGTGGCGCGGCTGCAGGATGCCGGACATCGGCGCGCTTCGGGCCAGAAGTGCGGCTACCGCGATCATCAGGGCCATCGCCGAGACCACCTGGCCGCCCACGAACAGGAACCCGTAAATCGTGGAATACCAGTGCGGGGAGATGGACATAACCCAGTCGACGGCCGCCAAGGTCATCGTGAAAACATAGAGAATCATTCCCGGGCCGCTCAGCAATTGGAGCTTGCGGCGCAGGCCTGGGTCGGCGGAGTCATCTTGCTGTGACGACCAGCTATTCATATACATCATTAAGACCAGCCAGATGGCCAAGTAAATTGCCGCGCGGGTCAGGAAGCCGGGGATGGTCAGGTAGCTCATCTGGAAGCGGGAAAGCGGCCTTTCCATAGGGCCGGTCCAAATGTAAATCTTGCGCAGCCCGAGCGTGAGGGGCAAAAACAGAATCGCCAGAAGCGGCAGCGTGCGTGTCGCCGATTCGAGCGGGCGGCGAATGACGATGCCCCAGTGGCCTCCGGATAAATGCTGGAGCATGAGCAGACCGAGAGAACCAAGCGCGAACCCCAGCGCGAATAAGTAGCCGACCAGATACGAACGGAAAAATTGCGCCGGATTCATAAGTGCGCCGCCGAGCGTAAGCACCAGTGCAATGACGCCAACAATCATGGCGCGCTGTTGCAGACGGCTGATGCTCGGGGGCGCCCGGTACGTTTGCGTATTCATTTCGCGGCGCCTCGCGGAACCAGGTTTTCTCTCACGGCCGGCGGCAATTCGGCGAGGGACGCATGCTGACTCAATTGCAGCGCGCGGATGTAGGCAACGATGGCCCAGCGATCGCGCGGGGGAATCTGCGCAGCATAATCAGGCATGGCCCCGAAGCCATTGGTCATGACATCGTAGAAATAACCGTTGGGCGCTTGCCGCAGCCGGTCCAGGTGATAGGAGGACGGACGACGGAAACCTCGTTGGACCACCATTCCGTTGCCGTCGCCGAGAGTGCCGTGGCAGACACTGCAAAAAATGTGGTACCGCTCGGCGCCGCGCTCGAGCAGATCTTGGGTCACGGGCAGCGGGAAGGCACTGGAATCTTTTGGCAAGGCCAGGGCGTCCTCGTCCAGGCTGCCGCGCGCAACCGTGCCATCGACCAGTGGCCGCTCCGAGCGCCCATCCTCGAAAAAAGCCGCGGGCGAAAGCGCTCGCTGCTTCGGCTGACTGGCCATGTCCTGGCGACAACCGCCCGCTGCCAAGGCCCACGGCAGCAGGAGAGCCAACCCCAGCTTAGCCGCGCAACAGGCGTGGCATCGGATTTTTGCGGAAACGTTAATTTTCGACCTCGTTGACGTCGTGAGCGTTCAGGCTCTCGAGGAATTTCTCCGTCGCCACGCGATCAAATTTCGGGTCGCGCGCTTCGATGCACAGAAAAAATCGGTCGTTGGACGCCAGCGCAAAACGCGGCGCGTTGAAAACCGGATGATGCGGCATAGGCAACTTATTGAGCGCGAGCATGCCCAGCACCGCGAAGATCGCGGCGCCCAGCACGGTCATCTCAAACGTTACGGGAATAAACATCGGCCAGCTGTTGAGCGGGCGCCCGCCAACGTTGAGCGGATAATCCATCGCGGCCATCCAGTACTGCATGAAGTAGCCGCCTGCGCCGCCCAGGATGCCCCCGATGAGCGTGAGCAAGGGTACATTCGAGCGACGAAAGCCCAGCACTTCGGCGAGCCCTTCGACGGGGAAAGGCGTGTAGGCATTCACATATTGGAATCCCGCGGCGCGGCAGCGTTCGGCAGCGGCGACCAGCTGCGCGGTGCTGTCGAATTCCGCCATCAGGCCGTATATGCGTGGGAGCCCGCGAGTGTGCGTGGATGCTTGCATTATTTCTTGTCGCTGCTTTGTGTTCCGGCTACCAGCTCACGCATCTCGGTAATGGAAATGACCGGCAGGAACCGCAGGAAAAGGAACAATAACGCCAAGAACAGGCCGATCGTTCCGGCGAACATGGTCCAATCCCAGATCCTGGGGCTGTACATGCCCCACGCCGAGGGCATGAAGTCGCGATGCAAACTGACAACCACGATGACGAATCGCTCGAGCCACATGCCGATATTCACGATGATGGACATCACGAACAATGCCAATACGCTCGTGCGCACCCTGCGAAACCACAGAAACTGCGGGGCTATGATGTTGCAGGCGATGAGCGCCCAATAAAAAAGGCGGTACGGACCGGCCAGGCGATTGAGCGAAAGGAAAATTTCGTAAGTATTCCCTCCATACCAGGCCATGAAAAATTCCACGATGTAGCCGTACCCGACGATCAGGCCGGTGGCCAGCATCACCTTGGCCATATTCTCCAAATGGCGCATGGTGATGAAATCCTCCAACTTGTAAATCGCGCGCAGCGGAATCGCCAGCGTCAGAACCATCGCAAATCCTGAATAGATGGCGCCGGCAACAAAGTAAGGCGGAAAAATCGTGGTGTGCCAACCGGGAACGATCGCCACTGCGAAGTCCAGGCTGACGACGGTGTGCACCGAAACCACCAGCGGTGTCGCCAGACCGGCGAGCAGCAAATACGCCGACTGATAGCGGTGCCAATGTCGGGCCGAGCCGCGCCAGCCCATCGCCAGCATGCCGTACGTTTTTTGCCTGGCGCGCGATGTTGCGCGGTCGCGCAGCGTGGCAAAGTCCGGGATCAGACCGACAAACCAAAACATCAAAGACACCGTGAAGTAGGTGGAGACGGCGAAGACGTCCCAAACGAGCGGGCTGCGAAATTGCGGCCAGATGCCCATCGTGCTGGGGTACGGGAACATCCAGTAGGCGTACCACGGCCGCCCGGCGTGGAGCAGCGGGAACAGGCCGGCACAGGCGACCGCAAACAACGTCATGGCTTCGGCAAAGCGATTGATGGAGGTGCGCCATTTCTGATTGAGCAAAAGAAGAATCGCGGAGATCAGCGTGCCGGCGTGGCCGATGCCAATCCACCACACAAAATTGACGATCGCGAAACCCCAGCCGACCGGAATATTGATGCCCCAGATGCCCACGCCGACAGCAATCAGATAAGAAATCGTATAAAACAGCATCATGACCATAAGGAACGAAACACCGAAACCGAGCCACCAGCCGCGCGTCGTCGGGCGGGTCAGCACGATGGCGCTGATTTTCTCGGTGACCGATCCGTAGGTGTATCCGGGTTCGAGGACCGGCGTGCCGCGCCGGGTACCAACGCTCTGGTCTGCGGGCAAACCGGCGCTCATCGCTTCTCCGGCGTTTCCAGTTCAGGATTCGGATTGCGTACTGCGGCCAGATACGTGGTGCGCGGGCGGGTATTCAGATCAGCCAGTAGTGCGTAGTTGCGCGGCTGGGCTTTCAGCTTGGCCACGCGGCTATGGGGATCGTTGGCATTCCCAAAAATGATCGCTTCGGTCGGACACGACGCCTGGCACGCGGTGACAATCTCGCCATCGCGAATCTCACGGTTTTGTTTCTCGGCCTCCATGCGCCCGGCATTAATGCGCTGCACGCAATAGGTACACTTCTCCATCACCCCGCGGCTGCGCACCGTGACCTCGGGATTGCGCAGCAGCTTGAGCGAAGGGGTCTCCCAATCGGCAAAGCGTAGAAAATTAAATCGCCGCACTTTATACGGACAATTATTCGAACAGTAGCGCGTGCCGATGCAGCGGTTGTAAACCATGTCATTCAGGCCCTCGGCGCTGTGCACCGTTGCGCCCACCGGACAAACTTCTTCGCAAGGCGCGTTTTCACATTGCATGCAGGGCACCGGCTGAAAATAGGTTGCCGGAGTATCGATGTCCCCTTCGAAGTAGCGGTCAATGCGAATCCAATGCATTTCGCGGCCGCGCATCACTTGTTCTTTGCCGACAACCGGGATGTTGTTCTCCGACTGGCACGCCACAACGCAAGAATTGCAGCCAATGCAGGCGTTCAGATCAATGGCCATGCCCCAGGCGTAGCCGGCATACTGGTATTCTTTGTAGAGCGAGAGCGATTTCGGCGGCGCGTCTTCATCGCCGAACTTGGGATCTTTGTGAAACTCCGCTAGTGTTGTTCCGCGGATCAAATTGCGGCCGCTTTCCATGTTGTAGTGAGCCTGCGTGCAAGCAAGCGGATAGCGTGCACCAGTCTTGCGGAGCGCAGCGCCAGAAGCTGACCATAAACCAGACGACGCCCGCACCGCATAAGCGTTGAAGCCCTTTTGTATGCCCACACGGCCGGGGCGCCAGCGGCCATAGCCGAGGTGCAGGGTGACCGTTGCTTCCGCCTGTCCCGGCAGAATCCAAGCCGCCGCGGTAACTTTGCTGCCATTCACATCCAGCTCGATGACCTCCGACAGGGTTTGCCCATGCTCCCCGCCGGTGGCCGCGACGCGTTGCTGCAAGCCCATTTTTTGAGCGCTGGCCGGGCTGACGATGGCGGCGTTATCCCAAGTCAGTTTGGTAACCGGCTTCGGCGTTTCCTGCAGCCAGCCGTTGTTTGCGAAGCGGCCATCGTAAATTGCCGGGTCGGGACGAAACACAACCTCCCATGGTGCGCCGCCAGATCTTGCTTGTGCCGCGCTGCCGATCGCTCGAGAGGAACTAGCCACTTTCGCCGCAACATGGAGCGGAGCGAAAGCGGTTCCCGCGATCACTCCGTCATGCAGCGATTTTCGCCACGGCTTCTCAAAATCGGAACCCCCCGCTCGCGATTTCCAGTACTCACGAACGATTTCGTAGCTGGTTCGGCTGGGCTGGTCACTAAACGCGCCGAGCACTTCGTGCGCCGTCTTGCCATGATACAGCGGCGCAATCAAGGGCTGGATGACGCTGGCGGTGCCGTCATAGGCGCGCGTATCGCTCCAGGATTCCAGGAAATGCGCTTCGGGAATATGCCAATGGCAGAGTTGCGAAGTTTCGTCTTCAAACAGAGCCAGATGAATGCGCGTGCGAACGTTTTTCAAGAGCTCGGCAAATTGAAAATCCGCGGGAGCATCGTAGACCGGGTTGCCGCCAAGGATGAGCAGCAGCTCCACGTTCCCGGCCTTCATGTCGTTTGTTAATTCGCGAAGCGACTCGAGCTGATTCGTTGGCCCGGCTTCCACCGGCTCGGTGTAGAGTACGGTTGCGCCTACGTTAGCAAGGCTCTGATTGATGGCGTGGGCCATGGCATGAACAGCCGCAGGTTGATGCTCGCCGGCAATGACCAGACTCTTACCGCGGTACTTTTGCAGATCATGGGCTACGGCAGAAGCCCAGCGATTTTTTTCTTCGCTGCCACTGTTCTTACCTGTGTCGGATAGGCGACCCGAAGTCAACTGGCTATGAATCCATTCCGCGAGCTCGGACACCTCGCTCGCGCGAACCGCCAGCCGATGGTCGGCACTCGCGCCGGTAACCGAGGGCGTCGGCTCAGCGACATACAGCCGATTCATTCCCCCGGGCACATCAGGCCTGCGGCGACGCGCAAATTCACGCGCATATCGAATCCCGCCCGGCCCGCTGGCCAGGAAATCCGCATCCAGCGAAACAATGACGTCGGCTTTGTCGACCCGATAGATCGTATTGACATAGCGACCGAAAGCCAGCCTTGCGCCTTCGCGCGCTCCGTCGGAACCGGCCGGCTCCCACTGATGCCACCTTGCGTCCGGAAATTGCGCGAGCAACGATTGCAATTGATCTCCGAGCGTCGGCGAGATCACGCTTCCGGTCAGCACCCGGAATCGCGCGCCCTTGGTGGACTTCAGTGCTTCGACAACGACACGCGCCTCCGCGAGAAACGAAGACCACGCGCGGATGTCGCCCAAATGGGTTAGCACCTGGGAACGATCAGGATCGTAGAGTTCTAGAACCGCAGCCTGCGCGAACACATCGGTAGCGCCGAGACTGCCCGGATGATCGGGATTGCCTTCAATTTTTGTCGGCCGGCCTTCATGACTTTCGACCAGCAGCCCTATCGCCGATGCCCCGAGGGGCATCGCCGTGGCGAAGTACAGGGCCTTGCCGAGCGTCATCCCTTCCGGTGTGCGCACATAAGGGACAATCGTCTCGGAAGGTTTGCGGGCGCAGCCGGCGCTAAGCCCTCCCAGAGCCAGCGAAGCCGCCATCAATTTGAGAAAATCGCGGCGGCCGACAGCGTCCGCTTCGGGCCACTCGGAGGCCTGCCGCGGAAATTCGCGATGAAGTAATTCCGTAAATTGTGGATCGAGCGAAAGCTCCTCCAGGCTGCGCCAATAGGTTTTGCCGGTGGTGTGGCGCAGCCGCTCCCGAGCCGCATGGAGGTCCAGCGGCTGGCCGGCCGCCGGATGTCCTTCGCGCTTGTTGTGTTTCGAGCAGTCCATAACTTTGCGCGTCAATGACGCTGTATGTATTCCTTTACATCTAGCGGTGGCACGTCGAGCAGCTTGTCAGGTCCCACTCGGCCCGAATTTTATAGTCCTTCGCGAGCTTTAATCCCTGTTCGATCTGGTTGGGCGGGGCTTTCCAGTCCATATTGAAAATCTGGTCCCGCGGCCGCAACACTCGCTCCGGATGGCGGTGGCACTCGAGACACCACTTCATTTGCAGCGAAGAGGCTTGCCATACGAGCGGCATCTGATTGACCTGGCCGTGGCAGCTCGAGCAACCAACACCTTTATTCACGTGAATGCTGTGATTGAAATACACAAAGTCCGCGAGACGATGCACCCTGGACCATTCGATGGATTTCCCGGTGCGGTAACTCTCGCGAACCGGCTCCAGATAGGGACTGTCGGCAAACAGTATCGAATGGCAATTCATGCAGGTTTTCGTTGGCGGAATGCCGGCAACGGCCGAAGTTTCAACGGAGGTATGGCAATAGCGGCAGTCAATCCCGTCATCGCCCACATGATGTTTGTGGCTAAACTGAACGGGCTGCTCCTGGGGCACATTTTGATTGGTGGCATAAGGGGAGCGCGCGACGGCCGCAGCTACGGTGAGGGCCAACGCCGCCAAAAAAATGGCGGAAAACAGACTCACGCGGGAGATGGTGTTCGTGCTGCGGTGGAAAATCTGAGCCATCGCGAATTCGCGCTGCGCGAGTAAGGACGTCGCGGGTCAAGCGGATAGCGACGAGGTTCCCAGGAGCGCGAACCGGAACCGTCAACGTTTCATCTTCCAACATATTTATGATGATTGCAAATTGCGAAAGGTATTATGGAAATTTCAAACCCTACGAATGCTGCGAAGCCGACCGGCAGCCAGACGGCTGCCGGGGGTTGGTTGATGGAGACGACCCTCTAGCGACTGCCCGGCTTGGGAGCCGACCGATCGGCCGCTAACTCGCTGCGCGGGGTCATGGAGATGACGAAATATTCGCGCTCCTTGTCATCGGCTTCCGGGACACGAAGCATGAGTTTATCTTTGTGGATGCGGAACTCGGCGACTTCGCCAACGGGCAAAAGAGTGGGGTGTTTGTCGTCGCGCGGCCGAAGGCGATAAACCAGCCGTTCGGTCTGCAAAACATATTCTTGGCACAGTAGTTCCTGAGTCTTCTTGTGTTGGCCATCGGTGCCGAAGATTTCGCCCTTTAGCGTCTTCCCGGCCTTTTCGGCGTAGCCGCAGGAGGAAGACTCCATTTGCAGCAAGACGCCTTTCTGGTACGAATGCTTATCTTTGGCCTGAACGGCGGGGGCGCATAGGTACATGGCACCGGCAATCAAGAATAAAATGGGGCGTCGCATGGCGTATTCCTCCTTGTCCATATCCCTGCGTAAACGCAACAAACCGAACGCCTTACTGGCAGATAACCAAGTTCCTTGCAATGTTCGCCTCTGTAAATAAGGGTATCGGAGCTGGCAGGAAATATAGGGTCGCGGAGTATTGTTTATGGGTTACAACATGTGGGTCAAATCAGAGCCCTTGGTGGGGTAAGCAAATAGTGTGTGCTTGAGACCGGTGGCGGTTATTCCTGATCGTATCGCTAGGGCAAAAAGATTAATGACTTCTTCAGCCTCTCCGCCAAGCAAGTGAGCGCCAAGGATGCGATCGCTGCCCTCTTCAGTCAGGGTCTTGAATCCCGAATACTTCTCCCCCACCCTGCGAGAAGACTGCCAACCGGAAGTATTTCCCTTCTTGACCCGAAACTTCAGATTCCCGTTAACGGCCTCGCGCTCACCGAGTCCTACAGAAGCCAGGGTAGGAATCGTAAAAACCACACTGGGGACGCCCATAAAATTCGGCTTCTGGTGATTTCCCTTCAATAGATTGGCCGCAACAACCATGCTCGTGTAACTGGCCGCCGGCGTAAGCGGGGGCCCTCCGCTGGCAGCAGCATCGCCAGCAGCGTACACCGCCGGATTCGACACGCTCTGCAAAAATTCATTGACCGTCACACCTTGCTCATCCCACTTAACCCCGGCAGCATCGAGATTCAGATCCTCGATTTCAGGTACGCGGCCCGCCGCATGCACAACCATATCCGCCGCAAACCGGCGTCCATCGGCTGCGCCCCGAACAATGAACTCGCCAGCGTTTTTCTCTATCGCTTGGGCTTCGAGCCCAAGATGAACATCAACGCCAAGTTCGCGAGTTCGCTCTACAAGTTGTTGGACTAGATCAGGGTCAAAAAGCCGGAGCGGCTGCCGGCCACGGTGCATGATGGTAGCCTTTGCTCCTGCACGCGCGGCTACATGAGCGAACTCAAACCCAATATATCCGCCACCAACGAAGAGAATGCGTTTCGGAAGTGCATCTAGTTCTAGAAACTGATCGCTCGTGGTAAGGTGCTCGGCCCCGGCGATCCTCAGGTCCGCCGGTTTTTGCCCCGTGGCGATAAGGACATGCCGGGCGTCCAGAACATCCTCACCAACTTGAACCGAAGATGGACCCACAAAACGCGCGCGACCATGGAAGCCAGCGATGCCCGCTTTTTCAAACTCTTGTTCGCGATTCTTGGGAACCGGATCGGTAAACGATCGCTTGAAGCGCATCAGTTCCCGCCAATCAAGGCCCACGGTTTCGGCATGAATTCCTTTGCCCCTCATTCGATCCATTCGGTCCAAGGTATCCGCAGCGCTCACGAGAACTTTCTTCGGGTCGCATCCGCGCAGGGCGCACGTGCCTCCAAAGGGGCGCGAATCAACAATGGCCACCTGCCATCCAGCAGCGCGACACCGCGAAGCGGCTCCCGAAGCCGCTGATCCTGTTCCGATCGCCACCAGGTCAAACTTTTTCATCACGCCTTCCTTTCGAAAGCCTGGCTACCTAAGCATTTGTCGAAGTCACGCTCGCTTCATCCACACTGCCGCCTTTTATCATAACTGGGTTAAGTGGCCCGAAGGGGTGTAACATCCATCGCCAAGAGCGGTTTCCCAAGCAATGATTGGCCAGACCATCTCGCACTATTGCATTCTGGAAGAACTCGGCAGCGGCGGGATGGGTGTGGTTTACAAGGCCGAAGACCTCAGCCTCGGGCGTCATGTCGCCCTGAAATTTCTGCCGGAGGAACTGGCGAAAGACCCGCAAGCGCTCGAACGCTTCCGGCGCGAGGCCCGGGCCGCTTCGGCTCTCAATCATCCCAACATCTGCACCGTTTATGAAATTGGGCAGCAGGATGATCGACCGTTCCTGGCCATGGAGTTTCTCGACGGTCAGACGCTCAAGCATCGGATTGGCAGAACGCCCATGGCGATCGAGCTGGTACTGGATTGGGGAGTTCAGATCGCCGATGCGCTCGACGCCGCGCACGCCCAAGGCATCATTCATCGCGACATCAAGCCCGCCAACATTTTCATCACCACGCGCGGGCAGGCCAAGCTTCTCGATTTCGGTCTCGCCAAGCTCACGCCCGCCCGCGGTACCCCAGGGGCAGTACAAATTTCAGCGATGTCCACCGCCACCGATCAAGACCTGCTCACTCGGCTCGGGGCGACGATTGGCACGGTGGCGTATATGTCCCCAGAGCAGGTGCGGGGCCAAGAGCTCGACGCGCGCACCGACCTGTTTTCGTTTGGCGTCGTGCTCTACGAAATGGTCACAGGAGTTCTGCCCTTCCGGGGCGACACCTCGGGCTTGCTTACCGAAGCGATTTTGAATCGCGTGCCGGCCGCGCCGGTGCGGCTGAATCCTGACGTGCCTGCAAAGCTCGAAGAAATCATCAACAAGGCGCTTGAAAAAGACCGCAAACACCGCTTCCAGAATGCCTCCGACATGCGCACAGATCTGCAAAGGCTCAGGCGGGACAGCGAGTCGGGGTTAGTGGCGGCAGTCACCTCTCACCCGCCACAGCGCCGCGGACCCATCGCCTTATTGGTCGCAGGCTTCGCCCTGGCACTGCTGGCCGGGGCGGTCATTCTCACCAATGGCGGCGAGCTGCGAGACCGGCTGCTCGGCGGCAATAGACCACCCCGTATCGAATCACTCGCGGTGCTGCCGCTGGAAAATCTCTCCGGCGACCCGGAACAAGATTACTTTGCCGACGGCATGACCGACCAGCTGATTACGGAATTGGCGAAAATCGGGTCCCTGCGAGTCATCTCGCGGACCTCCGTCATGCACTACCGGGGAACGAAAAAGACCCTGCCGCAGATTGGGCGCGAGTTAAATGTCAATGCCGTCGTCGAAGGCTCGGTGGCACGTTCGGGCGACCACGTCCGTATCAACGCCCAGCTGATCCTGGCAGCGACCGACCACCACCTGTGGACCAAGAGTTTTGAGCGGGATCTGCGGGAGGTGCTGGCCATCCAGGGCGAGGTGGCCCGGGCCATTGCCACAGAAGTCCAGATCAAGCTCACGCCGCAGGAGCGGGCGCGCTTTTCCGGCACGCGGCCCGTCAACCCCGAGGCCTACGAGGCTTATCTCAAGGGCCACTACTACTCCGACAAGGGAACTGAAGAGGAGGTCCGCAAGGGAATCGAATATTTGAATGCGGCTTTGCGAATCGATCCGAGTTATGCCCCTGCTTGGGCGGGTATGGCTGATTCGTACTACTCGCTCTCGAATATCTACTGGCCTCCTACCGAAGCCATGCCCAAGGCGAGAGCGGCAGCCGAGAAGGCTTTGGCGATCGACGAAACACTCGCCAGTGCGCACACGGCCTTGGGTCTGGTGCGGCTCTACTACGACCGAGATTTTCCGGGAGCAGAGCGCGAATTCCGGCGCGTCATCGAGTTGCACCCGAGCGATGCCCAGGCCCACCTGTGGTACGGCACCTATTGCGCATTGATGGGACGCCGCGAAGAATCGCTTTCCCACCTGAAACTTGCCCAGCAACTCGACCCTCTGTCAGTTGAGACCACTACCTATGTGGGGGCTGCTTTGTACCTCCTGCGCGAGTACCCCCAGGTCGTCGTGCAGAGTCTAGCATCGCTCAAAGTGGACCCTAACAACTGGGGAGCCCATGCCAACCTGGGGATGGTCTACCAACAGCTGGGTAGATTCAGCGAAGCCGTCGCGGAGTTCCACCGGGCAAGTGAGCTCACTGGTTCCCCAGCGGTACTCGCCCAGCTCGGACACGCCTACGCCGCGGCAGGCAATAAAGCCGAGGCGCAGAAGGTACTTGGCGATCTCAAGGGCCTATCCAAACAACGCTTTGTCCCCGCCTTTGCCATCGCCATCGTTTATGCCGGCCTCGGCCATAGAGAACAGGCGCTGAATTGGCTCGAAAAGGCTTATGAGGATCGATCGGAAGACTTCGTCTCGCTGAGAGCGGACCCGCAGTTTGATTCCCTCCGGTCGGACCCCCGCTTCGCTAACCTGCTTCGCCGCATCGGCCTCTCGCCGTAGGCGGCCCTTTGCCAGAAGGATGTGAGATTGTTAAAAATTCGGCTCGGGAGCGGGCTTTATGTTGAGGAACACATCGAAGACTAAACAGTGATTCGATAAGGCTTTGCACATCGTGATAAGATTAGCGTCCTTCTGGGGCGTGGTCCAACCGGTAGGACGCTGCACTGTTAATGCAGACGGTGGAGGTTCGAATCCTCCCGCCCCAGCCACGTCCCTGGTTGGCGCCGCATCTATCCATCGTTTGCCGTCGGATACCCCGCGGCAACCCACCCTTTCCAGCCTCCGTCCATGGAGATAACATTTTTGTAGCCCATTTTTTGAAGATTGTCGGCCACCAGTGCCGATCGAAACCCGCCACCGCAGTACAGCACCACCGTGGCAGAGGTGTCGGGGATGCGCTGCTCGATGTCGCGCTCGATGATTCCTTTGCCTAGGTAAATCGCGCCGGCGGCGTGTCCCGCAGCCCATTCGCTCTCTTCGCGCACGTCCACCAGAACGAATTTCTCCCCAGCGTCGAGCCGCTTCTTGGTTTCTTGAACGTTCCATTCCTTGATGCGCGATTTCGCGTCTTGAACAAGTTTCATGAAACCAGGTGCATGGGCCATACCAGGGCCTCCATTTTCAAATTACAAGCCAACAATCGAGGCGCACCCTACCAAAGACAACGCCTTAACTCCGATGATTCTACCCCAGCTATAGCCATAGCGTACCGAGAGGCGCGGAACATTCAGCTTACCGCTGAGGTTGAGGTAAGGAAGGACCTGCTTTCGTATGCGGCAAAGCCTTCGGAGAGATCGCGGAACAGGATGAAGCGCTTGTCTGGGCGTCGCTAAAACCAGCCTGGAAGCGGCTCGATTCTCGAATTCGCGTGCGAACTCCGCCTATGGTCGCTGGAATCGGCCGGGGATCGCTGCCGCGCACAACAAATAGGATCACCGCAGCGTCTCCCGGGCTATCGGCGCTGGCCGTAACACCCACGCCTTGCACGCCGGGTAGATTCATCAGATCGTTTAGGTGCTGGTCCTCAACCTGGCGAGCTTCGCTTACTTTTACTATCGGCAGTTGTGTCACGCGCAAGGGACGCTCCGCATCGCGCACCATCCGAGCGCTCTCGTCAGCGTTCAAGTTACCGCGGTGCGCGAAAACCTGACCTTCCACAATACGCGTGCGAATTCCATCAACTTCAGCCGGTAGGTCTGCGCGCGACTGGCCTTTGGTCACAAAAAGCAAAATGGCCGGTCTACCCGGCGCGTCGATACTTGAGCCCGTTCCCACAGCCTGCACCTCGGGATGGGACAGCAGGCGCGGAGCATTTTGCTCCCGGACCTGGTCGGCGCGCTGCTCATCGGCAAAAGAAGCGGTGTGCGCCGTCGCGGTAGCAGCAGCGCTCGCCGCGCTAGGTCCGGGAAGGCTGCAAGCGGCCACAGGATGAGGCGACGGCGTGCCGACAAACACCGGCTTTTCGCCAGTTGCAGGATCGGCAAGCGCATTGAGAACGTCCCCAATGGGGTTGCCCACCGTGTCGGTATCGGAGCCCGCATAGAGCAACGCCACAGGGTCAGCGGTATCTTGCGTGACGATGAGAGAACCGGAATCGCCCTGCGCGCTGAATTCGCCTCCGGCTATTTGCACCTGATTTGTAAAATCCTTTGTGATTGTGGCGCCCGTACCGCAGCCTTTTTGGTATTCCACGGAAATCGCAACATTGATGGACTCAATCCTCGAGCACGTTAGCCCGGTTGAGCGCCCGCTTTTCGCAACCGCTAGCCCAAGCGTTGGGGACACACCGGATCCGGCGTGCGGCGCTCCGTCGGTGGGTAGCGTGCCCGTATTGCTTGCACCAAGCTGCAGAATTGTGCCTGTCGGATCCACGGTGCCAGGAACCACTTCAGCAATCGCAGCGTCGGCAAGCGGCTTGCCACTCGGAGGATTATCAAAATTTACGAATTGCGTAAGCTTGGCAATCGTTGTCGCTGCACCGGCACTGCAATTCGCATCAATCAGGCCCGGTTGAATGATCGGGTCTCCGACGGCCGCCAGGCCCAATCGCGCAAGGATATGGTTGTTGCTCAAAATGTATTGCGCAGCGCCTCGCGAGACAAGCGCACCAAGTGTGCCCCCACAACAGGTGGTCGTCGTGCCGCTGGTGCTCGAGTCTCCCGCGTTTCCTCCCGAGCCGCCGAGCAGCAGCGGAAGGTTCAGCGCATTCTGGTTGGGTGTGGTCACGGTTATGACTGCAGAGCCTGAAGCACCGGGGTCCGCCTGCGATATGGCTTGCACGGTGACCGTCGTTGTCTTGCTGTTGTGTTGCGGCGTCGAGCTCACCGGCACGGCATTGGGAGCAGTGTACAGCCCGCCGGAGCTGATCGCGCCGGTCTTGGATGCGCCGCCAGTAACTCCGTTGACCTGCCACGTTACCGCCGTACTGGGTGACCCGTTCACCATCGCGGTAAATTGCACCGTGCCGAAAACCAGGACCCTGACGCTGCTGGGTGTAACGCTAATCGAAGTACTCGCGGCGGTAATGGTTACGCTAGCGGAGGCCCTCTTGGTAGGGTCCGCGGACGACACGGCAGTGACCGTTACCGTAGCAGGATTCGGCAACTGCGCAGGCGCGGTGTAAAGCCCGTTCCCTGAGGTTGTGCCTACACTCGAGTTTCCGCCGGTTACGGAATTTACCTGCCAGGTTACCGCCGGTGAGGTCGCTCCCACGACGGTAGCCGTAAATTGCACCGATTGACCCAGCGCAACACTTGCCGATGTCGGAGCTATGGTTACCGTTGTCGGAGGCGGAGGCGTGGAGGGACCACCGGACAGTCCACTGCAGGCCACCAGAAACGTAGAGGTACCGAGGAGAAAAAGCAGCCCGAGCCGAGGATGCATGGAAACCTTTTCAGGCTGGGAACCTGAGATTATACATGGAAACGAGAAACCAGCAGTACCCTACTCGTTTGATGGTCGCGATAGTCAAAAAGATGCACCCGGAGGCCCTGCTACCGCATGTCCCGCCAGTTAGGCCCTACCTTTACCTCGGTCACAATGGGCACCTTTAATGTACGAACATTCTGCATTTCGTCGCGCACCAGCTTGCGAACCAGCTCCAATTCTCCAGTCGGCACCTCGAAAAGAAGCTCATCGTGCACTTGCAGAATCATTTTAGTGTCCAGCTTTTCCTTTACCAGTCGATGGTCGATCTGAATCATTGCCAACTTAATTAAGTCGGCGGCAGTGCCCTGCAGCGGCGTATTCAGCGCCGTTCGCTCGGCGAAATTTCGCAGGTTGAATTGCGAGGAAGCAATTTCCGGGATGGGACGAATGCGCCCCAATAGCGTCTTGGTATAGCCGGTCTGGCGGGTCTCGGCAAGGGTTCGATCGAGGTACTGTTTCACCCCGCGATAGCGTTCGAAATAAGCTTGAATAAACTGGGCCGCCTGACGCTGTTCGATGCCCAACTGCTGAGCCAAACCAAATGGCGAAAGCCCATAGATGATTCCGAAGTTGATCACCTTGGCGACGCGCCGGTGCTCAGCGGTTTGCAGGAGCGGTCCCACGCCAAAAACTTCCTGTGCCGTACGCGAATGAATGTCCTCACCTTTTTGAAATGCTTCGGTCAGCACGGCATCCTCGGAAAAGTGGGCCATGATTCGCAACTCGATTTGTGAGTAATCGGCGGACAGCAGAACCTTCCCTGGTTCAGCGACAAATTCCGCGCGTATCTGGCGTCCCAGCTCGGTGCGCACAGGAATATTCTGCAGGTTCGGATCCGACGAGCTAAGGCGTCCTGTGGCTGTGCCGGTCTGGTTGAAGCTGGTATGCAGGCGGCCGGTTTCGGGATTAATTAATTTTGGCAAGGCGTCCACATAAGTGGATTTCAGTTTGCTGATCTCGCGGAACTCAATCACCTTGCGTGGCAACTCGTGTGCGAGAGCCAATTCCGCCAGCACGTCCGCGGCGGTTGAGCGCGACTTGCCGCGGAATCGTTTCGAAGGCGGGACCAATCCCAGCTTATCGAATAGGATTTCGGCGAGCTGCAGAGGTGAATTGATGTTGAATTCGAAACCGGCCAGCTCCCAGATTTGCTTCTCCGAAGCGCGCACTGCCGATTCCATCACCCGGGACATCTCTTCCAGGGCTTTGGGGTCCACGCGCACTCCGTGGCACTCCATCCGCGCCAGCACCGGGGCCAGCGGCAGGTCAATCTCCTGGTATACACGCGTAAGCCCCTGCGCTTGGACTTCGGCGCGCAAGACCGGGGCAACCCGCTGCAGGTAATCGGCGCGCTCGCCGGGGGCGCCTGCCAGATTCACGTTCAGATGCCGTAGGACGACTTCCGGGAAATGATGATTCGCCGTTGTAGGGCGCAGCAGGTAGGAATAGAGCTGTGTGGCGTCGCTGATACCCCGCACGTCCCCGCAAAGTAATTCGAAAAGCTTGGGGTCGTGAACAATTTTGGGAGCGCTCGGGTCCGCCAGCCGTGGTGCCAGAACCGCTAAAACTTCGCGTTTTTCGTCGAGCCGTACCGTGCGAGCCACACCCGGGGTCGGCGAAACCTCAATCGTGGTGATGTGGCTTCCGAATCCTTCGCTTTCGCGCTCGCTTTTGCCCTCGGCCACATGCACCCAAACCGCCAGCGGCTGGGCCCATGGAATGGTCGCTAAATAGTTTTTGAATTCCTCCGCCGACAAGAGCTGCGCGTAGTCGCCGCCGGTGGCCATTGCGGCGCCGGCCGATTCGGTAGCGGCCTCCTCGGTTGCTGCCGGGCCAAGCTCTTTCAGAAGCGAGGTAAAGCCAAGCTCGGCATACAGTTTTCCAAGTGCTGCAGTATCAGGTTTTTTCCGCAGCAAGGACGCCAGGTCCAGGGTAAGCGGCACGTCGGTGACAATCCTCGCGAGCCGCTTCGACATCATCACCTGTTCGCGCTGCTGCTGTAAGGCCTCGCGGTAACGTTTCCCATCGACCTCGGCGGCCCGATCGAGCGCTTGCTCGACGCTACCAAAGCGTTGAATCAGCTCGCGCGCGCCCTTATCCCCAATGCCTTTCGCTCCAGGGATGTTGTCGATGGAATCGCCGAGCAGGGCCATCACGTCAATCACCTTCTCCGGCGGCACGCCCATCAACTCCACCACCTTGGCTTCGTCGATGAGCATGTCGCCCTTGGCGCCGGCCGAGCTGGGCTTGAGGACGCGAATGTTTTTTCGCACAAGCTGCATCATGTCTTTGTCGCTGGTCACAATGACCACGTCGAGCGATCGTTCGGCCGCCTGCTTGGCCAGCGCACCAATCACGTCATCGGCTTCGAATCCATCTAGTTCCAGAATGGGCAGGCACATGGCCTGGCACAGCCGCCGCACGTACGGCAATTGCAGGGAAAGATCTTCGGGCATCGGCGGACGTTGCGCTTTGTATTGCGCGAAGAGTTTGTCGCGAAAGGTCGGCGCCGTCGTATCAAACACCACCGCGAGATAATCCGGCGCGTACTCTTTCAACAGGCGCCGCATCATGTTGCAAAACAGGTAGGGAACCTTCGTGGGCACGCCGGCAGAGTTCCGCAGATGCTCCATCGGCGCAAAAAAAGCGCGAAAGATGTAGCCCATCGCATCCACTAGAAATAGTTTTTTCGGAGGGACAGAGGCCATCGGATCAAGTATAGCAAAGCGCTCAAACAGTCCCGGCAGCCCCGCAGCAATCGACGTGCAATTGAACGGAACAGGCCGCGCAAGGCTCTATCGCCCGCGCGGCCTGTGGGACTACCGCAGGTATTTTATACTTGCTGCTACTGTTGATTTCCCGCTTGCGCGCTTCCTTGGGCCGCCAGCAGCATCCGCGTTCCGCTATCCAAATGCACATTCCGGCTCGGAGACGTAATCAGCGTTCCGGTGGTGCTATTCGACCCGGCAGCATTTAGGTTCAGCCCCGGCAGCCCGAATACACCCTGGGTGTGTGAGGTGAATTGCCCGGCGGAGTTCAATCCACCGACGGCACCTTGCGAAGCTCCACTCACGGCCCCGCTTGCTGCGCCAGTTGCCGAGCCTGCTGCCGACAGTGTCGAGTCCACAGCCCCGGCCGCTGCTGCGCCGACGTTTGCCGATGTGTTGGTTACCGTGCTAGCTGCGCCGCCCAGCACTCCTCCACCGGAGCGCGCTGCGCCTCCGGCACTGCCCATGCCCGAGCCCGAAAGTTCGCTGTCGCCCGGTGAGGCGGAGGCCACTGATTGCGCCACCGCAAGCGCTTGTATAGAAACCTGCAGCGGGACTTCTTGCCCACTCTTCAGTATCGCCTTGTCAAACACGATTCCCAGCGCGGATTCGGACTGGCCCTTGATCCGTGCCCTAGCTTCGGTCACATGCCCGACAATCTGAGAACCCTTGGGGATGATCACCTGTCCATCGGACTTCACGGCTTGCGTGGTCTTGGCCGTAACGTTATCCCCGACCTTACTGGTCTTGGCATCTACCGGTCGCGTAAGCACGGCTTGCAACTCGGTGCCACCGGAAATGCTCGCGGAGTTTTGTCCCGCTTGCGCTGAGGCCGAGCCCGCAGTACTGCTGCTGGCCTGCGCGCCGGATTGGTTTGCGCTTGCGGCCGTCTTATGTTCCGCAGAGGCATTGGCCTGTACGCCCGAGGGCGATTGCGCTGCTGCCCCATTCCATGCAACCAGAGCCCCTGCTACCAGAATCCATGCGGAGCGTTTCATGCTCGATTCCTCCTATTTGTGACGGTTTTGCGAAGGTTCTTTCGGTGTAGCCCGTAGCGAGTCTTGCAACGGCCCTTCCATACTACTAAGTGTAATGTAATAAGTCATTTAGAAACGATGATTGGCCCCTGCCCACCCGCCCCATCTATGTCATAAGGGCAACTCAATGGGTAAAAAATATAGAGGTAGTACTAAGGGTTTCTGGGAAACATTGGTGGTGAGTTCTTGGCCGCTACACCACGCCGAGGCCCTTGCCCACCTGGCCTAGAATCTCGGCCGCGCGCTCGAGATCAGCTCTCTTGTGGGTCGCCGATACCATGGCGCGCAGACGGGCCCGCCCCTCGGCTACGGTGGGATGCCCAACAGCGGGAGCGTAAACTCCGGCGTCGAAAAGCTTTCGCGAAAACTCAAAGGCCTTGTCCGCTTCGCCGACATGGATGGGCACAATGGGGGTTTCACTGCCCTTGCATTGAAAGCCCAATTTCTTCAGCCGCCGCTTGAAATATTTTGTATTGGTCCAAAGCTTCTTGATGAGCTTTTCGCCTTCAGGCGAATCGAGCAGCGCGAAGGCCGCTTGGCAACTGGCAATGACCGATGGCGGATGGCCGGTCGAAAAAAAGAATGGGCGCGCGCGAAGGCATAGGAAATCCACAAGATCGCGCGAGCCGCAAACGTATCCTCCCATAGCGCCGATCGCTTTGCTCAGTGTGCCGATCTGGATGTGCACCCGTCCGTGGCAGCCAAGGTGGTCAATGGTTCCGCGTCCCCCTTTGCCCAACACGCCCGAGGCATGCGCATCATCCACCATCATGATGCAATTGTATTTCTCGGCGAGATCGCAGAGTGCCGGCAGCGGCGCGATATCGCCATCCATGGAAAAGACTCCGTCGGTGATCAGCAGCTTGTGCCCGGCCCAGGTTTCGCTTTCTTTGCAAATGCGCTCGCAGTCTGCGACATCTTTGTGCTTGAAAATTTTAATTGTGGCTTTCGAAAGCCGGGCGCCGTCAATGATCGAAGCGTGATTCAGTTCGTCGGAGATAATCAAATCTTCCTTGCCCAGAATCGCGGATACCGTTCCGGCATTCGCGGTGAAACCTGACTGAAAGACGACGCATGCCTCGGTATTCTTGAACTTCGCGATTTGTTCTTCGAGCTGCGTGTGAATCGTCATCGTGCCGGCGATCGTGCGCACGGCTCCCGCTCCCACCCCGTACGTTCGGATCGCTTCCATGGCTGCTTTGCGCAAACGCTTGTGAGTGGTTAGCCCCAAATAATTATTCGAAGCAAGATTAATGACCTCTTTGCCGTCAAATGTGCTGACCGCTTTTTGCTCCCCCTCGAGAATGCGAAACCCAGGCGCGGTCCCTTTTGCGCGCAGCTCAGCCAAATGCTCGCCAAGATAAGCGATCGGATTGCTTTTCGGTGTTAATTTCGTTCCCGTGTCCATGCGCGTCTCCTCCTTCTTCTAGCTACTCTTCTTCGGCAGTGTCATCCTCCACAACGCAAAAGCACCCTGACGGCCGGCGTCTCAATGCGGCTGGCCATTGGGATAGAACAAAACTTTTCCCGCGTGTCCGCTTTGCAACAACGCGAAGGCATCCGCAAAGTTTTCGAGTGCGGTGCGCTCGCCAAAAAGCGGCTCGAGATTCAGTCGCCCGGCCTTGAGCAGGGCATTCATCTGCACCCAGGTTTCGAACATTCGCCGCCCGTAGATGCCCTGAACGGTCGCGGCTTTGAAAATCACATCGTTCACCAGATCCAGTACGACATCCTTGGTTGGTATGCCCAGCAGCGACGCGCGCCCGCCCGCTCGCAACGCGTGAAACCCTTGTTGGATAGCCGCAGGATTGCCGCTCATCTCGAGCAATACGTCCACCCCGGTTCCGCCGGTGGCCGCGCGGACCGCGACCGGAACATCGCTCTCGGTGGGATCCAAGACCTCATCGGCGCCCATTTTCTTGGCCATCGCGCGTCGCAGCGGGTTCAGTTCTGTCGCGAAAATCACCGAGCTTCCGCAGGCCTTGGCCACGGCAATGGCCATCAATCCGATGGGCCCGCACCCGGTCACCAGTACCGTGCGCCCGGCAATCGGTCCCGCGAGCACGGTATGAACGGCATTCCCCAGGGGATCGAGAATCGCGCCATAGTGTTGCGGAATGGCCGGATCAATCTTCCAGATATTCGCCGCGGGGATGCGCACAAACTCCGCAAAACATCCATCCTGATCGATGCCGATAATGCGAAGGTTCTGGCAGATGTGCGCCTCCCCTAGGCGGCACTGATGGCAATGCCCGCAGTTGACGTGCATCTCTGCGCTTACAAACGCGCCTGGCGCGACGCTGCTCACCGCTTCGCCAATGCGCTCGACAAACCCGCAAAATTCGTGACCGAACGTTAGTGGCGGCTTGATGCGCGAGGCTGACCAGCGGTCCCACCCGTAAATGTGCAGGTCGGTACCGCAAATCGACGCGGCACTCACGCGAACCAAGACCTCGTGGGGTGCTATGTTGGGAATCGCTACGCTCTCGAGAGTTGCGCCACGTTCGGGACGCATCTTCCGGAGAGCCTTCATCGTGTTGGCAGGCATTCAGGCTCCGGCGGGTGGGTGGGGTTTCGCCGCGGGCAACAACGCCAAATGTTAGCACAGGCATACGGTTGCTGAAAGCAGCTGATGGGAGCTCGGGAATAAACGCTTTATTTGCGTTATGATTTGTTGGCGCGAGATCGGGACTAAAACATCCGCTCCTGGCGCCTAAAAAAATGCTGAGTTCTTCCGGACTGGTTGCCGTCCCAGGCAGCCACATTCACTACCGCATTGCGGGTAAGGCCGCCGCGCCGGTGCTGGTTCTGTCGCATGCCCTGGGCACCGACCTCTCGTTATGGGAACCGCAGATGCCTGTGCTGGCCTCCTGTTTCCGTGTTCTACGTTGCGATGGCCGCGGGCATGGCCAATCGCCGGCAAGTCCCGGCGACTATACCATCGAGCTTTTGGCTAGCGATCTGCTTGCCGTGCTCGATCATTTGAGAATTGACGCGGCAACGTTTTGCGGATTGTCGCTCGGCGGAATGGTTGGACTTTGGCTGGGAATTTTCGCGCCAACTCGTGTCCCGAAGCTGGCCCTCGGCAGCACCGCGGCGCACATCGGCTCGGCGGAAACCTGGAACGCGCGCATCGACAGCGTTCGCAAAGGCGGGATGGCCGCGGTCACCGAAGCCACGCTGGAGCGCTGGTTCACCCCTCCGTTTATTCGCCGCGATCCTGCGGCCGTTGATCGCATTCGGCAAATGCTCTTGGCCTCGCCTACGGCGGGCTACATCGCCAACTGCGCCGCGGTGCGTGATGCCAACTTCCGCGAAGTTCTGGGCCAGGTGCGCTCGCAAACTCTGGTCATTTCCGGCTCCCACGACCGCTCCACCCCGCCAGCGGATGGAAGGTTTCTGGCAGAACATATTCCTGGGGCCAGCTATTGCGAACTCGACGCAGCCCATCTGTCGAATATCGAATCCTCGCAAAACTTCACCGCAACGATTTTGCAGTTTATGACCGCCTAAAGTCTAAACGAACATTCCGTGCAACGAAGCGCGGCCCCCAGGCATCTATAGTTACGAGCCAGCACACCGACTACCTACGATGATTAAGAAAGTTTCTGGCGGATACAAAGTTGTTTCGAGCAAAGGCAAACCCCTGGGCGGGCCTTACAAGACCAAACAAGAGGCGCAGAAAAGGCTCGGTCAGGTCGAATTTTTTAAACGCCACAAGGGCTGAAAAACAACGCCAGCCCGTTTTCCACAACACTTCGTTTTTACACAGAGCATTAAAAAAGAAAAATAAAACAAGACTTGACGAATTTTTTTAAATGGTTATACTTCCTAATTGCCTGGTGACCTCAGGCACTTCCAAGGGGCGATTCAAGCTTTGGGTTGTGATAAACCCGCAGTGAGGTTCGCTACGAATACTGGCTAGAAACTTGTCGAGCATCGCGTGAAGCCGCCCTCTATGTGGCGGTTTGACCCGGCGCTCGACGCCGGGTTTTTTATTGCACGCAGCTTGTTTTTGATGTTTCGTGCGATCCCGTGAAAATCGGGGCGCTTCGGCGGGACCGAAGCGCAGGATCTTTGACAACTGAATAAGGCTGGCATTCACGAACGTTTCGCGCAAGCGAAACGATTCGTGAGAAACCGCAAGTTCTGCTCGAGTAGAGCAAATTGTGGAAAGGCGAACTTATCGCAACACAAAGCAAGCACTTGTGCAAACAGGTGGGTACGACGTGTTGGGTAAGTTTTATGGTCAAGCTACTAAGGGCGTACGGTGGATGCCTTGGCGCCAGAAGGCGATGAAGGACGTGGCAAGCTGCGAAAAGCCTCGGGGAGTTGCAAGCAAACTGTGATCCGGGGATGTCCGAATGGGGAAACCCAACCTGATGAACTCAGGTTACAGCCCGCTGAATACATAGGCGGGTGTGAGCCAACCCAGGGAAGTGAACCATCTCAGTACCTGGAGGAAAATAAATCAAAGAGATTCCGAGAGTAGCGGCGAGCGAAATCGGAACAGCCCAAACCGTCGTGCTTGCACGGCGGGGTTGTAGGACCGCGTGAGTAGAGTTACCAATTCGGAGGCTAGGTGAACCTGCTGGAAAGCGGGGCCACAGAATGTGATAGCCATGTAACCGAAAGTCTCCGGACTCGAAGCGGTATCCTGAGTACCACGGGACACGTGAAATCCCGTGGGAAGCTGGGGAGACCACTCTCCAAGGCTAAATACTCTCTGGCGACCGATAGTGAACTAGTACCGTGAGGGAAAGGTGAAAAGCACCC
>Ga0209117_1000118_pt1 | contig 52026 bp, 45 predicted proteins | sample BlaSpr_A8_OM2_M2_FD_187978 | JGI IMG/M metagenome (GOLD analysis project Ga0209117, IMG submission 187978) | Forest soil microbial communities from Thunder Bay, Ontario, Canada - Black Spruce, Ontario site 2_A8_OM2_M2 (SPAdes) (version 2) | ecosystem: Environmental > Terrestrial > Soil > Boreal... | reverse complement strand
TGGCACGACTTCACCGTCTTGATCCGCCCGAGGGCGAACATGTTCGAGAAGTTCACGAGCCAGAACTGGTGCTCGTCCACCTGCAGCCACGCGTGGGTGTGCTCGCCGCGCACGTTGTCCATGGCCTCGCTGAACGACTTGACGAGCCCGGCCAGCTTGCGCTGGCGACCCGGCACCAGCCGCCGCGGCCCGCCCATCCCATGCCGTCCTTCAGTCAGCCAGCGCTCGGTCGCACGCCGGCCCCATGTCCGGATACGGTCCTCCGCCTCCGGCCCGTAGATGGTCTCGAAAGCCTCGTTCAACCGGCTGAGGGCCTCCACCGGCGAGGAAAGCTGATCGTCGTGCGGCGGGTCCTGTTCGACGTACTGCACGAGGCCCGCCGCGTACGCGATCTCGGGCCACCGGTCGCCGGTGACGTCGCGGGCGACATGGACCAGGTTGCTCACGTGCGAGTTGAGGATGAAGCGGCCCCTCGCGCGCGCGGCGCGAACGCCCATGAGCTCGAGCGTCCTGATCGCCGACCCGCCCATTGCCGTCGGCGTCGGGATCGGCGACCCCTGGAGCATCGCCGGCAGTGTTGACGGCACCCTTGACGGGGGCGTCGCCCCGAGCGCCCGCATGTTGGCCGCCGTGGGCGGCTCTTGGGTCATGCCGGGCCGTGGTGGCGCAGATGCTTGTGGTGTGGCAGCCGCTGTCGCCGGAGCAGCAGCCGCTTGGCGGCGCTGCGGCAGACGGGCCATCTCGGCGAGCAGATCTTTCACGCTCTGGGGGCGCGTAGCCGGGTCCTTCGCCAGCACTTTGGCGAGCAGCAGGTCCAGCTCGTCGGGCAGCGCGGCGTTCAGCTTCACCGCCGAAGGGATCGGTGCGTTGACTGTCGAGTACGCGACCTCCATCCGGTTGGAGCCGATGAACGGCAGCCGGCCAGTCAGCATCTCGAAACACAGCACGCCCATCGCGTAGATGTCGGCGCGCTTGTCCACGTCATGGCCCATCACCTGCTCGGGCGCCATGTAGCCGGGCGTGCCGATGGCGAGGCCGATCGTGGTCAGGTGCGTCGGCTGGCCGGCGCCGCGCGCCAGGCCAAAGTCGGCCAGCATCGCCCGCCCGTCGGCGTGGATCAAGACGTTGGTCGGCTTGAGGTCACGATGGACTATGCCGGCGTCGTGCGCGTGCTGCAGCCCATCGCCGATCTCGCGCAGGTAGCGCCATGCCGTCAGCGTGTCGAGCGGGCCGCGGTTGAGGATGTCCCGCAGCGTGCCGCCTCGGATCAGCGGCATCGTCAGGTACGCGACACCCTCGTTCAGCTCGAAGTCGTAGATCGGGAGGATGTTGGGGTGGTCGAGCTTCGCCAGCGTCTTGGCCTCGGTCTCGAAGCGCTTGACGAAACCGTCGTCCTGGAACAGCTCGGACGACAGAGCCTTCAATGCCACCTCACGGCCCAGCGGCTGCTGCACCGCACGGTAGACGACCGCCATCCCGCCGCCGCCCAGGCGCTCGACGACCTCGTACTGGCCGAGCCGTGTCCCGGTGAGGTCTTTCAACTTCAATTCGCGTCTATCGACTTCTCTTGCGACTTTGTCTCTTGCGACTTTGTCTCTTGCGACTTTTTCGCTTGCGCAAACTGCCCGACGATCGCGACCAGGTCGGCAAGCCGGAAAGGCTTGCTCAACACCTTGTCGGCTCCGGCGGCGAGAAAGCGGTCGGTGTCACTCGCCATCGAATGGGCGCTCGCGATGACGATCGGCATCGTCGGCACCTCGGCTTTGATCCGCCGCATGGCCTCCAGGCCGTCGATCCCCGGCATCGCGACGTCCATGAGGATCATCGACGGACGCTGGCTCAGGGCAACGTCCACCGCCGCCAGGCCGTCCACCGCGATGATCACCTTGTAGCCCGCCTTCTCGAGCACGCGCTTGCACAGCCGCTGCGCAACGTCGTTGTCATCCGCCACCAGCACCGTGAACCCGGTTGTCCCAGCCTGGTTTGCCGTCTCAGGCATGCCGGCGCTGCAGCGGCGACGCGTCTTCCGCCGCCAGAGGAATGGTGAAGTGGAATGCCGACCCGTGCCCTACCGCGCTCTCGACCCAGATCTTGCCGCCGTGCATCTCCACGATCTGCTTAACGATCGTGAGGCCCAGCCCAGTCCCGGGAATCGACTGCGCGGCACCGCTGCGAACCCGGCGGAAGCGCTCGAAGACATGTCCGATCTCGTCTGGCGGGATGCCAAGCCCGGTGTCGGTCACGCTGACCAGCGCAAACCCGCCCTCGCCCCGGGTGGACAGAGTCACCCTTCCGCCGTCTGGCGAGTACTTGACCGCATTATTGACCAGGTTGCTGACGACCTGGATCAGCCGGTCGCGGTCGCCGGCGACGATGGGCAGCCGCGGGTCGAGGTCGGCATCGAACTCGACAGTCGATACCCCGGTGCTCGCCCTTGCCATAGCCTCGCTCAGGACCTCGTTGATGTCGACGTCGCCGCTGCGCATGCTCATCCGGCCGGACTCCATCCGGTCGAGATCCAGCATGTCGCCGATCAGCCGGTTGATCCTGTCCGCGTCATTGAATATGTAGCCGCCGTACGCCTTCACCTCGTCCGTTTCGAGACCGCCGTCGCGGATGAGCTCGCTGAAGCCCTGGATGCCGGTGAGGGCGGTCCGGAACTCGTGGCTCACAATCGAGAGGAACTCCGTCTTTGTGTGGTCGAGCCTTTCCAGGTTGGCATTGGCGTTCCGCTGCGATTCGAGGGCTTCGGCGAGCTGGTCGGAAGTCTCCCGCACGGTGGTCACGTCTTCGATCATCACCAGCACGTGTTCCGGCCGCCCATTCGAATCCGGGATCGAGGTTCCGGTGAGCTGTAGCCACAGCCACTTTCCAGCGGCTGTCGAGGCGCGGATCTGCACGCTGCTTCCGGCTGTGAGTCCGGCCAGCAGCGGAGCCAGCTGCTGGCGGCCCGCGGCCTGGTCATAGGCTCGCAGCAGGTCTGGCCAGGCGCTCGCGCGCATCGCCTCGAAGTCGTACTCGAGCATGCTCAGCACGGCCGGGTTCGACTCGACGAGCTCGCCGTCGCTGCTGATGCGCACGATGCCGATCGGCGACCGTTCGAAGATCGCGCGGTGGTCCGCCTCGCTGCGCCTGAGCGCCTGAGCCGTATTTGAGCGGCGGATGAACTGCCCGATCTCCACGCCCGCTGTCGAGAGCATCGTCACCTCGTAATCCGGCACGTCGCGCACATGGGCGGCGAGCAGCTCGATGGCGCCGATCACGACACCGCTCTCGACGACGGGAAACGCGAGGACCGAATTGAGGCCGGCGGCACGGGCGAGGTCGGAGCGTGAGTAATCATTGACTCGGGATAGGTCCTCGACCGCCGCCACCACCCCTGACTGCCAGACGCGACCCAGCATTCCGAACCCCATCGGGATCGCAGTCTCCCGGCTTTCCTCGCGAAATGCTTCAAAGCCCGCTGCTTCGCGGTGCCAGTAGTGGCGCACGCGCAGTGCCTGCCGGTCGCGGTCCGCTGCCCAGAACTGGGCCAGGTCCCAATCGAGGTAGGTGCACAGGCCACCGAGCAGCTGCGGTACCGCCTGCTCCCAGGCCAAGCCGCTGACGAGGACATGACGTATCGCGACAAGGCAGTCGCGAATGCCGTCGAGGCGCTTACGCGCAGAGATGTCGGTCTCCTGGACCAGTAGCAGCGACTCGCCTGACGCGCGTCCGGGCGCCGTCGCGATCGCCACTGAGACGGGTACCCGTGAACCGTCGGCCCGCACCTGGTTGAGCTCCGCCTCCCAACGGACGATGTCGCCGCTGCGCAGGAGGGCAAGTGCTTCTTCGAGCACCGGGCGATCGGCCTCCGCCGTCACATCCTCGAGGGTCAGGCGCGGGAGCTCGTCACGGCTGCGACCGAGGATCACCGCGAGCCTGTCGTTGACCTGCTGCCACCTTCCGTCGCCGTCGACGAGGGCCAGTCCAACCATTGCGGCCTCGAGCATCATGCGCATGCGCTGCTCGCTGGCGGCGATGTCGTCGGCCCGGCTCTGAGCATCGGCGGCCTTCTGGCGGACCTGGCGCACAACCGCCGTGATCGCAATGGCGGAAACTATCAAAACCACCGCGAGCAGCACGGCTGTAGCCAGGTCGCTCGGCTGGTTGGCGCTCACCAACGGCGGGATGAGGATCGCGATGGCGGCCAGGCCTGCAGTCGCGAGTGACTCCGTCCTGCTCAGCTGGAGCGCGGTGAGCAGGATGATCGTCAGGTACAGCGGGAACGCGAGGACCGGCCCCGCTCCGGCGGCGGCCTCCACGGCAAAGACGGCGGCGATGGCGGCAAAAGGCGTCGCTCGACGCACCAGGCTCCGTGTCCATACGGTCCTCTCGTTCCGTGGATGGGATCCCGGCGACACCCCTGTAACCTCGCCCCCCCTGGCGGGATGGAAGGTGCGCAGGTTCCAAAGTGTAGATGCGCCCGTTCCGACTAGAACCCTCTTAAGGCAAAGTGTCGCGACCAGACGATCCAAGGACCTTCGGGGGCGCGACGCTTTAAGCTGAGGCCGCGGCTCCTGAAATTTGACTTAACGCTTTAAGCTGGAGCCCCGGCTCCTGATTTGAACGACCTGAATACGCCGCTGCAAGCCGAAGGCCTGAGCCGTCGCGTCTATCCATTCCTGGGCCTCGCGATCGTCGGCCTGGTCAGCGTCCACGGATACTCGGCAGTCATCGCCTCACCGGTGCTTGCCGGCGCGGCCTTGATCGGAATCCTGCTGGTGCTCGTGCCGCTGGCCGGGATCAAGACCCCGGAGCGCGGTGGAGTCTTTACCGCGCTGCCGGTGGTCGTCGGGTTTGCCATGGCGCTCTATCCACTCTGGTCTGGATCGGAGTTCGGCCTCGCCACCTCGGTGGTGATGACCCTGCTCGCCAGCTCGCTGGTCCTGCTCCCCTGGAGTCGCATCCCGAGGTACCTGCATGCCGTCACGCCGATCTGCAGCCTCGCCGTCGCATTCGCCCTCGAGATTCAGTTCGGGCTGAGCATCACCCACGCTTTCCCGTTCGTGCTCCTGCCCCTGATTTTCCTCGCCCTCTACTACACGACGATGGAGTTCGCCATCGGGGCAGTGCTTGCGGTCGCCGACCTGCTCCTCGTGACGATCTTCAACCCCGCCGCCGGCGATCCTGCGCATGCCCTCCTGGAGGCGCTGCTTCTGGTCGCGTTCGGCATCCTCGTCCGCCGCGTGGTCATCCAGCTCGAGGAGCACCGCACTGCGACGCAGGCCGCCGAAACTGCCAAGTCGGAGGTGCTCGCGGACCTCTCGCAGCGCAACCAGGAGCTGCAGGAGCTGACACGCATGAAGTCGGAGTTCCTCGCCACGATGAGCCACGAGATCCGGACTCCGATGAACGGTGTCATCGGCATGACCGGGCTGCTGCTCGAAACGGAGTTGACGGACGAGCAAAAAGAATATGTAGAGACTGTTCGCAAGTCTGGGGACTCGCTGATGGAGATCATCAACGACATCCTCGACTTCTCGAAGATCGAGGCCGGGCGCGTTCGTCTGGAGACCATCGATTTCGGCGTCAAGCATGTGACCGAAGAGGCGGTCGAGCTTTTCGCCGAGGCCGCGACCAACAAGGGCATCGAGCTGGTCCTCGACGTCGACCCGGGAGTCCCAGAGGTCGTGATCGGCGATCCTGGCCGGCTGCGACAGGTGCTCATCAACCTGATTGCCAACGCCGTCAAGTTCACGGAAACCGGCGAGGTCGTCGTACGCGTGAGCCGGCACAACAGCAGCGGCCCGGGCCTGGCGCTCCTGTTCGAGGTCTCCGACACCGGCATCGGACTCAGCCCGGAAGAGCAGGCGAAAGTTTTTTCGACCTACTCGCAGATCGACAGCTCGACGACGCGCAGATTTGGTGGAACAGGACTCGGCCTGGCGATCGCTCGGATGCTCACGCAGCTCATGGGCGGCGAGATCGGCGTCCAGAGTGAGAAGGGTGGGGGCAGCAGGTTCTGGTTCACCTCGCTGTTTCGGGACGCCAACGGCGGGGCGAAAGATATGCGGCAGGCGATCAGCCTTTCCGGCACTTTCGTCGCCGTGGTCGATGACAACAGGACCAATCGCACGATCCTCGAGCGCTACCTGCGCTCGTGGGGCATGCGCGAAAGGAGCTTCGAGAGCGGCCCTGACGCGCTGAGGGAGATGCGCGACGCAGCGCGTGGCGATGATGGCTTCGACGTGGCGATCGTCGACATGATGATGCCGGCCATGGACGGAGCCGCGGTGACCGCGGAGATCCGCACCGACAGGGCGCTGAAGAACATGGTCGTAATCCTTCTGACCTCTGCCGGCCATTCGGAGGTCCCGGTGCCCGGAGTCGATGCGGAGCTCATAAAGCCGGTTCGCGCGTCACAACTCTTCGACGTCTTGCACACGAAGCTCGAAGAACGATCGGCTCGGGCGGCAAGAGCGGCGGTTGAGTCCGAGGAGGGCGCGATGGATGCGGCCCGACGGCAGGCGCGAGTCCTCGTCGTCGAAGACAACGCCGCCAACCTCAAGCTCACTGTGAGGCTGGTCGAACGTCTGGGCTATCAGACCGACGTCGCAGCCAACGGCGCGGATGCCCTGGGCATGATCGAGCGCACGCAGTACGACGCGGTGCTGATGGATTGCCAGATGCCGGAGATGGACGGGTACGAAGCCACCAAGCTGATCCGGAAATCGGAAACGTCGCGAAGGCATCTGCCCATCGTTGCGATGACGGCCGACGCGCTCTCAGGTGATCGCGAGCGCTGCCTTGCCGCCGGCATGGACGATTACATCTCCAAGCCCGTCAAGCTGCACGTCGTCGCCGCCGTCCTGGGGCGCTGGCTGTCGCACAGCACCGTCCCCGCGTCGTACCGCGAAGAAGACTAGGTAGAAGAATTCCCCTCTCCCCTTCTGGGGAGAGGGTCAAGGAGAGGGGCGCGGAATCTATTGAAGGACACTGACGGCCATCTAGACACGAAGAGCGTAGTCAGACGTATGGGCGCCGCCTGTCCAATGCTCCAAGCCATCCTCGACAAGGATGCTGATCTGATTCAGGACCTGCCGTACCTGGAAGTCTCATGGATTGCCAAGGCCCTTGTGACTGAAGCAGACGAGTCGTGCGTCAGGAGTGTGATGAGGATTGCCGAGGAAGTGCTCCGCGACTTTGGCCAGGAGGGGCGCGACTTCATCGGCGCAGGACTCATCGAGGGCATTCCTGACAGTGCCGAAGGTCGGCTTAGAGACTTCGCTGGACCACTGACCATTCAGCTGATGGATCCGGGCTAATTCCGCACGTCTGACGTCAGCGATGTGCATGAACTGCCGGATTCGGCACGTCTGGCGTCAGCGGTGCGTAATCAGGGCGCGCCGCCCGCCCGTCAAACCCGCCGAAGCGCCAGCACCGTCACATCGTCGAACAGGTCCCGGCCCTTCGACCCGCGCGCCAGGATGTCGACCAGCTCCTGAGCACTCCCGGCCTGCCGCGCGTCATACGGAAGCTGCACGTCCTTCGTCCCAAGGTCCGGCCGCAAATCCAGCAGCCCGTCGGAAAACACGACCAGCGTGTCACCCGGGTTCATCGTCACCTTCCCAACCACGAACTGCGTGTCGGGAAAGATGCCGATCGGCGCGCTGCGCATGGGCAGGAGCTCCTGCCCCGTCATGCCCCGCACCAGCCGCGCGTGCCCATGCCCCGCGTCGACGTAGCGCAGGTCGCCGGATCGCGGTTCGAACACCGAATGGAACACGGTCACGTACGCGTGATTGACCGCCAGGGCCGCGGCCATCACCTCGCCCGCGCGGGTGATGCCCTCATCGAGCTCCGCCACACCCGCCGAGCCCCGCAGCGCGGCCCGCGCCGTCGCCATCATCAGTGCGGCCGGCAACCCCTTGCCCATCACATCCCCAAGCGTCAGCACCAGCCCTCCCGAGTCCTGCAGGTACCAGTCGTAGAAATCGCCGCTGATCTCTTTGGAGGCCACGAAGTGCGCGGCCAGCTCGAAGCCGGCGCCCTTGAACGGCGAATGCGGCAGCATGCCCGCCTGAAGCTCGACAGCGCGACGCATCTGATCAGCCCTCTCGTCGAGCATCCCCTCCAGCCGCTGCAGGTTGGCGCGATGGTCCAGCTCGAGCGTGCGCCGCTGCAGCGAGTTGACGACCACCAGGTACAGCTGGGTCGCCCCCACGGGCTTGACCAGGTACGAGTACGCCCCGTGCTCCAGCGCGGCCTTGCCCAGCTCGGGGTCGTCGACGCCCGAGATCATCACGACCGCGGTATCCGGCCGCTTGTGGCGCAGTTCCTGCAGGAGTCCATAGCCCGACTCGTCCGGCAGCCGCACGTCGAGCAGGGCCAGCGAGTAGTCGTTGGACTCGAAAAGCTGCCTGGCCTGAGCCGCAGTGAGAGCGATGTCGGATTCAAACCCGCGGCTGCGCAGAGTTCGCGCCATGACCTTTGCCAGTGCCTCCTCGTCATCGACGATGAGCAGGCGCTGCCCACCGGGGGAGGCGGCCGAGTTCACGCCCAGCAGTGTAAGAGGCTCAAGTAGAGACTTTCTGCCATATAGTCATCCGGACATGACCTTGGAAGTACAGACACGCCAGGCAGACAACGGGGCGACCGTTGTCGCGCCGACCGGGCGCCTCGACGTGGCAGGGGCCCCCACATTGAAGGAAGCTATCAGCGAAGCCCTCAAGAACGGCTCGCCTAAGGTCGTCCTCGACATGGAGGGCATCAGCTTCGTCGACAGCACCGGCCTCGGTTCGGTGATCGCCGCGCTGAAGCAGATCCGCAGCTCACAGGGCGACCTGCGGCTCGCGGCGCCCAACCAGCAGGTAAGAGTGGTGCTCGAGCTCACGACGCTCGATCGGGTGTTCCCTTACTACTCGACCGTCGAGGAAGCCCTGACTGGGTTCTGACCGTGGGGAGCCGTACGGAGCCCTTTGAGTTCCACGCCACGTTCAGCCAGCTTGATGAAGGTTTGGAGAAGCTACATGAGTCGGTCAAGCTTCTGCGTGAGGCCTCCGGTCGAAAACCGGATGACACCAATGTCATGCACTTCGAGATCGCGCTGGCGGAAATCGGCGCGAACGTCCTCACCCATGGGCGCCCAAACCACGTCGATCCTCCCATCGAGTACGAGCTGCGGCTCGAACAGGGCGCCGCGCTCGCGTCTTTTATCGATCGGGGACCGGCAGTTCTCGACTTCGCAACGCGCGCCATGCCGGACACCGAGAGCGAGTCGGGCCGCGGCCTCCCGATGGCTCGCTGGCTGCTCGACGAGCTCCTCTATAAACGCGACGGCGAGGTCAATCGATGGAAGCTGGTGAAAAGACTGTGACCACCGAAGATGAAAGCTCTGAGCAGGCAAACCGGGTCCTGATCCACGACTTCCGCAACCTGCTCGCGGTGATCGTCAACTACAGCGAGCTGATCGCCCAGGAGACCGACGATCCGGAAGCGGTGCGCGCCGACATTGGCGAGGTTCGTACTGCTGCAGAGCGTGCAATCGTGCTGACCGACACGCTCCGCCGGCGCCTGCTGCATCTGTCCGAGCCGGCCGGCGTTCCGGAAGAGACTCCTCCCGCGAGCACTGCGTGAACGTAGCGAGAAAAGTCGGGTCCGAGAAAGACACTCCCCCGCGCACTCCCCTGACACACCGCGAGATCGTCCTGGTGGTCGATGACGACGAGCAGATGCTCCGGCTCGTCCGGCGCGTCCTGGAGCGGGCCGGATTCGAGTGCGTGCCGGTCGACAACGGGCATGACGCGCACGCCGCAGCTGTTGAGTGGCGGCCCGACATCATCCTGCTCGACCTGATGCTCGGCGACACGACGGGCGATCAGATCCTGGCCGAGATCCGCGGCGATTTCCGAACTCGTCTGATACCGATCGTCTTCCTGACCGTGCGCAGCTCATTAAAGGACAAAGTCGAGCACCTCCTCGCCGGCGCCGACGATTATGTGACCAAGCCCTTCATCCCCGAAGAGCTCGTGGCGCGGCTTCGTGCGGTGATGAGCCGCTCCACCACGACTCGTGACCTCAACCCGCTGACGGGTATGAGCGGCAACAGCGACATCCTGCGCGAGATGGCTCTCCGTCTCGCCAACGGCGAGCGATTCGCCTGCCTCTATCCCGACATCGACGCATTCAAGAGCTACAACGACCACTACGGCTTCTTGCGCGGCGATGACGTGATCAAGACCCTCGCCACGATCATCCTCGAGGTCCTCGAAACCAACTATTCGTCGCGACACTTTGCCGGTCATGTCGGTGGCGACGACTTCGTCCTCCTCACCGATCCGGCCCTGGCCGAGACCATCGCGGCCGAGATCACGAATCGATTCGACGACGCCATGCCTGCGCTGTACGACGCGCCGGACAGGGAACGTGGCTGGATCGAGTCCGAAGGGCGCAACGGCAACAGCCTGCGAACGCCTTTGGTCTCGGTTTCGATCGGGATCGTGATCGCTGAACCGGGCCGGTACACGAGCGCCGCCGCGCTCGCTTCGCGTGCTGCCGAGGTGAAGGGGGTCGCCAAGCGCATGCCAGGTTCCAAGTGGATCCTGGACCGCCGCCGGCCGCCCGAAAGGTTCAGTTGATAGTTGAGTTGATAAGCAGGTTGAGGGGCGCTAACCCGGTGCTAGCATCCATGAGGCCCGCCGTGAACACCCCCGTGGAGATCATGCAGTGAGCGAGGTCATCACGTCCTCGCCCGAGACGCCCGAAGGCACGCCTGCCGGCACCGAGCTGGCCGCGCCCGTGCAGGGGTTCAACGGCACGCCTTCTCGGGCGCCTCGCGTCACGGTCTCCGTGCACCGTCTCGACGGAGGCCTCGAACAAGGCGATTCGGACGCTCAGAGACTTGGCCCCGACGGCTTCCCCATCTACAACCCGCCGGATGCAGACCGCGCGCGCTGGATCCCCGCGCGCGATATCAAATATGTGGTCTTCGGCTCGGTCGACGATCCGAACCTGGAGGCCGACCCCGGCGACAGAAGCGCGTCGAGAAAAGCGATTCTCCGCTTCCGCGACGGAGAGTGGATCGCCGCCTATATCGACCCGGGCCAGCAGCCGGACGGGGAAGGCGTGGCGATCAAGATCCGCCTCACCGAACGCCAGCGCGTGATCCCGGCCGTCGCTGCATCGCCCGCGCTGCTCGAGATGCAGTTCGTGGACATGTGGGCGCCGGTCACACCGGCCCTGGCGCCCCAGCGGCGTCGCTCCGACGTCCTGGAGGCGGCGGCGCGACAGGGACGCGACCTGAGCAAGCTCGCCAACGACTTTCGCGACCGGCTCGCGCTCATCCGCGATGTCGGCCTCACGACCGGCGACACGCTCGCCTTCTCGCGTGCGGTGCGGGCGCACCTCGATCGCTTCCTCTCCGAGGACGGGATCATCCTCACGACTCAGGAAAAGTCGGCGCTCGCCGACATCATCCTGCGCGCCGCGGTCGGATACGGACCGCTCGATGCCCTTCTTCACGACAGGTCGGTGAGCGAGATCATGGTCAACGGACCGGACCAGGTCTTCATCGAGCGGCGCGGCGTGCTCACCAAGGCAGACGTCCGGTTCGAGGACGAGAACCAGCTCCTCGAGACGATCCGGCGCATGGTGGCGACAACCGGCCGTCACATCGACGGCTTGAACCCGATGGTCGACGCCCGCCTGCCGGACGGCAGCCGTGTCAACGCCATCATCCGGCCCGCCGCCATCCACGGCGCCGCGCTGACCATCCGAAAGTTCAAGGACGCAGTCCTCGGCATGGAGGACCTGACCCGCGAGGGCAGCCTCAGCCCCGCCATGGCCGAGTTCCTGCAGGCCGCCGTGCTCGGCCGCATGAACATCCTGGTCTCCGGTGGCACCGGTTCGGGCAAGACGACGACCCTGAACGTCATCGCTCGATTCATCCCGCACAACCAGCGCGTGATCACTATCGAAGACGCCGCGGAGCTGCAGATCGACCACCCACACGTCATCGCCCTGGAGCACAGGCCACCCAACGTCGAAGGCAAGGGAGAGCTGACCATTCGCCAGCTGCTCCGCAACAGCCTCCGAATGCGCCCCGACCGCATCCTCGTCGGTGAGGTTCGCGGTGCCGAGGCCCTCGACATGTTGCAGGCCATGAACACCGGCCATGACGGAAGCATGTCGACCATCCACTCCAACTCCGCTCGCGACGCACTGTCACGTCTCGAGACCATGGTGATGATGGCCTCGATCGACATCCCGTTCGAAGCCGTCCGTGCGCAGATCGCTTCCGCTGTCAACCTGATCGTCCACCAGGCTCGCATGCCGGACGGCCGGCGCAAGGTCGCCCAGATCGCCGAGGTGGTGGGCTATGACGCCAATGGCGCCATCCTGCGCGACATCTTCCTGCTCGGCATGGGCACCGACCTACGGCTGGAGTACAACGCGACCGGCTATGTCCCCACCTCGCTGGACAAAGCTGCGTTCTACGGAGTCCAGGTGAACCAGGACCTTTTCGACCCGGTCAAGTCGCGATTCGTCCCCGCCGGGTCCGACAGCATGATGCCGGTGACCAAGGATCCGCTCATGAGCGGCCAGGGCCGCGGCGAGAACATCGTCAGGCAGGTGGTCGTCGTTCCGTTCAGCTCTGACCGGCCGTCTGACCGGGCGCCCGCGGTGACGCAGGCCTCGCCATCTCAGGCCTCCTCACAGATGGCTTCGACGCCCGAGATGCAGGAGGAGATGCGCAAGCTCATCGACGCGGCTCGCTCGGCGGTCGCGGACCTGCAGGCTGCCGCGCCGCAGGAACCTGCTGCCGCCCCCGCTCCGGCCCCTGCTCCGGCCCCGGCGCCGGCTGCTACGGGCCAGTATCTGCCGCCACCCGCAAACGCCCCTGGATTCGCCACCCCGCCCCCCGGTTACAACACGCCTCCGCCGGGTTCGATGCCCGCCTTCGCCGCGCCTGACCATTTCGGATCCTCGATGCACGCTAGCCAAGCGCTCGAAGCGGCCACCGCAATGGCCCGCGCCACCACCGCGCTTGGCAACCTGGCCGCCGCCAACAGTGGATACGTCGGCATGCTGCCGACGGTTCGTGCGCCGGAAGGCGAGAACCGGCCGGCCGGCGCATCCCGCCGCATCCTCGCCGTCATGGAAAGCCTGATCTCGCGTCGCGGCCTCAACCTCCGCCTCGCCCCGGCCATCACCGATGCCTTCGAGGGCGCCGAGCTGAAGGGAAGCGACTACGCCGCCGAGCACCACATGAGCAAGGAATCAGGAGGGCGTGAGCTTCGCCAGGCCGTAGACGCTGGTTTGCTGCAGACGGTGCGCTACCCGCAAGGGGAGGCAGGCTTCAAAGCGTCGCAGGACCTTCTGCGAGCGGTCGCGGAAGGGCTTGGCATGCCGGTCAACGCCTCCGCGCCGCTGACAGTGGAGACGATCATCGGCAGCCTTGCGGTTGGTCAGACCGAGGGCACCGTGACCATCATGTTTACCGACGTCGAGGACTCGACCCGGATGCTGTCAACCCGCGGCTTCACCGAGTCGCACGAGATCATGAAGGCGTACGAGTCGATCATCGACGAGAAGGTTGCCGAGCATGCAGGCCGCCGGATCAAGGGCCTCGGCGACGGATTCATGATCAGCTTCGGCTCGGTGCGGCATGGCGTCGAATGCGCGCTCGACATTCAGCGGGCGATCGCGGAGTACAGCAAGCAGAACCCGGAGAGGAAGATCAGGATCCGCATCGGCCTCAACACAGGCGAGGTCGTGGAGGAGGCTGGCGACATCTTCGGCGCCGCCGTCAACGTCGCGGCACGCGTTGCAGGTAAGGCAAGGGGTGGCGAGGTCCTGGTCTCGGAAGTCGTGCGCCAGCTGGTCGGACCCATGGCGGAGATGCAGTTCGCGGTCCGCGGACGCTACAAGCTCAAAGGATTCCCTGACCGGTGGCGGCTGCACCAGGTCACAGCGACCGAGGTCAAGGAAGCGCCTCGCGCGCTTCCCACCGGCGATGGGTTCGTCGACCGCGAGCAAGAACGCCTCGACATCCGGATGATGCTCGACCGGGCGATGACCGGAGCCGGCGGAATGCTGTTCCTGGGCGGCCCCCCTGGCATCGGCTCTTCGCGTCTGGCTTCCGAGGTGGCGATCGAGGCCGCGAGCAAAGGCTGGCTGGTCCTCAGCGGCCGCTGCGCCGACGAAGGCGGCGCGCCATACGCGCCTTTCCGCGAGATCCTCGCCGCCGCGGTTGCAGGATCGACAACCAGGACTCTGCAGGAAGCAGGCAAAGACAATGGCCCCATGATTTCTCATCTGGTGCCGAGCTTGCGGCAGAAGGTGCGAGGCATGGCGGCCCCAGGCGAGATCCCGGCAGACAAGGTCCGCGAGCAGTTGTTCCGTTCCATTTTCGATTTCCTGTCGGACGTTCGCGGCACGAAGCCCTTGCTCATCGTCCTCGACGACCTGCAGTGGGCTGACGAGGCCACGGTTCTGCTCCTTCGCGACCTCGCCGAACGGGTCGGCGGCAGCCACATCGTCGTCATCGGCACGTATTGGGACAGCGAGCTCGACTCTGGGCGCCCCTTCGGCACCGTGCTTTCGCGACTGCTCCGCAGGCGCCGCGCGCAGCGCATCGCGATTGGCAAACTGTCCGAAGGTTCGGTCGCGAAGCTCGTCGCAGGCCTCTCCGAGGCACCTCTGTCGCCCCTCCAGCTCATGGGGATTCAGGCAGCGACCGAAGGCAACCCGCTTTTCGTCGAGCACTCATCCCTGTACATGGCGGAGTCGGAAAGCATGCTTGGCGGATCGGACCGGGCCCAGGGCAGCTTCTCGGAAGAAGACCTCGAGCTCGCCCAGAGCGTGCGCGGGCTGATCGGCCGCCGGCTCGAGCGACTGAGCGAACCCGCACAGAGAATGCTGGTCGCGGCTGCCATCGTGGGTCGTGATTTCGATATCGCGCTCCTCGAGGCATTCGGCGAGCTCTCGGGTCACGAGCTTCGTGACGCACTTGAAGAGGCGACGCGCGGCCGTTTCCTAACTGCCGCGGGCCCCGACAAATACCGCTTCGCGCACGACCTCGTCAGGCAGAGGGTGCTTGGGGTGGTGCCATTGCCGCGTTTGCAGGCGTATCACCTCGCGGTGGCCGACACCCTCGAGCGGGTCTACGGCAAGAGCGCCCCCGAGCGCGCCGGCGAGATCGGCCATCACCTCTATCAGGCCGGCACTTCCGCCGACCCTGTGCGCACAGCCTCTTTCCTCGCTCTCGCAGCCAAGAACGCGTTGGCGGTGGGAGCGTTCGAGGAAGTGCTTCGACTGGTCGACACCACTCTTACGCTGCTTCCGGGTGACAGCCTTCGCGCGCGGGCCGATTCCCTGACCATGAGAGGCGAGGCGTTCTGGGGTCTTGGCCGCATTGACGACGCCAAGGCCGCCTGGAAAGGCGCGGCGCAGCGCTACGAGGAGCTCGACGACAACAAAGCGGCACAGGCGGTCAATGACCGGCTGGCGGGACTCGAGGCAGGTAAGGAGCCGGCGGAGTCGCGCGCTAAGCCCTAGAGGCTCAGCCGATGATGCGTGCTGCCGGCGGAACCGGTGCGTAGTTCGGGCTGAACAGGATCGTCGGCATGGGGCCGGTGAAGGTGATCCTGTTGGCAATCAGACCGCCGGTTGCATCGGTCTTAAAGGCGGCGGACCTCTGCACAGTGAGCGCTGCCGCGGGCAGATAGACAAGTCCGATGAAAGCCGACTCGCTGCGAGCGCCCAGGACGTTGTTGCACGTGTTCGCGGGTGGAAAAGCATTGCCGGGCTCGTAGATCACGATCCAGTTGTACTGATACCCCCCGAAGATGTAGACGTCGCCGGCTGTCGTCTGGTTGAGACAGGCGCCGCTGGGGATGGAGAACGAAATCGCCCCTGCCGTGATCGGACCTGGGCAGGTCATGAATCCCCCGCCCGTCGCCTGGCAAGAGTCTTCGTTCGCGCGATCGCCGGAATTCCCGAGTCCCCGGTCTGGATTCTGATTGGTCAGGTTCAACGCAAGCGGTGGGGTCTGGCCGTCGGGCGGATTAGCGTTGGGAGTAAAGAGAGGGCCGAGGAGGGTGGTGTCCAGGAGGATGTCCTGCCCGCCGAGCGAGCAGTTGTCGCCGTTGCTCCCATTCCCGTTTCCGTGCCCGTTGCCGGCGCCGTTCCCATATGGACATCCGCTGACGTCGTTGTTGAGCTGCTGTCCAGTCACTGGAATGGTGCCGGCAAGGCCGAACGGACCCGCACACCCGCTGGGAGGCGGAGCCGCGTAAACGCGGTACGACTGAGCTCCCGGCACGTTGCTCAGCTGCACCTGGATGACCTGGCCGGCGCCGACGGCGATCTGGTGGCATGAGGAGGGAGCGCTTTCGCGCTGGTAGCTGACGCCGGCATAGATGTCACTCCGAACCGAGGTGATCACGATCGACCAGGTGCCGGCAAGGATCGAGGGGGTGACCCCTTTGGTGGCGAGCATGAACGCGCCCGCGCAGTTGACCCCTCCGGTGTTCCAGAACTGATTTGGCGTCACCTGTGTGCGGTTGGAGGTGTTCGGCTCGTCAGGCGGCTTCAGCTCGTTGCTGATGAAGGCGTTGCTGTTGGTGTAGCCGCCTTGCCACTGGTACACGCCGCCGGCCAGGAAGTAGCACACGTTGCGGTTGAAGTTCGGGTCTACCGCGTACACGCCGGGTGAAATCACCACGGTGTTCCCCGGCCTAGGCTGGCTGCCGCCCGCAACGGCCGGCGACGGATAGCGCGGGTCGGCCAGGTTGTAGCCGGACATTGTCGCGCCGGCCACGTCTGGAAAGGTGCAGGGCGTTGCTGCACGGCTTGGATAGCAGCGGCTGGTCACCAGACCCGGCACTGTCGACTGGCAGCGGGCGTAGATGTCCCCGCCGACCTGGAGCTGGGATGACCCTGGGACGCTGATCGCTCCGTTGGACACCACGTCGCCCCGTATGGCCAGGGTGCCGCTACCCGACACAGTCAGCGCAGCACCGGGCTTTCCGCCGCAGCCGGCCTGGTCCAGGGCGGCCACCGTCGGCGAGTACAGCAGGTTGTTGACCCCTCCCGAGGCGGCCACCGCGATCGTTGGCGAAGAACCGTTGGTCAGGATCTGGCCGAACTGGAGTGCCAGAGAACGGCTTGCCGTCAGGCGGAACTTGCTTCCCTGTGCTCCGGCAGCAGACACCACTTGCGTCAGCATCGTGCCGTCTGAATAAGAGCAGGTCACGGTCACCGGCGCCGCACCCGGAGTTGCGTAGGCTGGCGCGCACGATGGGGCCGCGTAAAGGCGGAGGTTGGTGCCGAAGTTTGTGGAGGCCGCCTGCTCTGCGGCAACGTAGCTTCCGGTCTGCTGCAGGCTGTCGGATGCGGCCAGCGCTGCCGCATCGATTGCTACCTGGAGGTCGCGGCGCAGTGCATAAGCGCGCGATCCATCGATGGCGAGCGCGGCCATGCCGATCACGATGGCGAGCATGATCGCGATCAGGACAATCGCCTGCCCTCTCTGTTTTCCCCTCTCCCCTTTTGGGGACAGGGTCAGGGAGAGGGGCGCGGAAAGAAGGACCGAAACCTTTTTCACCTCAGTACTCCGTCCTGAAGACGGACGCAGCGGTGATCACAATGCGATTTGCGGTGGCCTGCGCGACCACTGGCGTGATCAGGATCAGGTTCAACCGGACGGTGACCTGGAGCGTCTGGTTTCCGACGGCAGGATTCACTGCGCTGCATGAGCCACTGGCGATGGCTGGGTACTCGCCGCCGGGCGCATTGGGAGGCGGTGTCGGCTCCACGGTGGCCAGCGGGTTTGGCTGTGTGATGTAGAGCCAGGCGGCGTTGTCGGGCGGCGTAGCGCTCGTGATGGGCCCCTGCGGGCACGGCGCGGTCACCGGCGCTCCGATGATCTGCGAAGCCACCGTGGCGATAATGTCGGCGTTGGTGGGCAGCGGATTGCCGGCACGCACCGCCAAGCGGGCGCCTTCGCGCGCGGCATGGCTCACCGTGTCGTAGTAAAAGACCGCCCGTCCGATGTCGACAATGCCAAACAGGAGAAGCAGGAGGACGGGCGAAACCAGGGCGAACTCGATCAACGCCTGCGATCGCTGGCTCCGCATCATCCGTTGCCCTGGACGGTCATGTGCGTATTCGAGGCGAGCCGGAAGATCCCGAACTGCGCCCCGATGAGCGGCGTAAGAGGTCCGTACGAATAGAGCACGATCACGTTCAGGTCCAGCTGGCTCTGGTTCGCGGGAGGCGATGTGAAATTCAACCCGGGCGTGTTGTTGTAGCAGATGTAAAGCCACGCCTGGTTTGCCGTCGACGGGTACGACGAGCTCGTGTACGGCGGGTTATAAAATCCGTTGCCGTCCGACGGCGTTGGGCAGGTGCTCCCCGGGTTCTTGAGCACTGAAGCCGGAATGGAGATCGCCGCCAGCTCAGCGTCGACCACCGATTTGATCTCGGCGTTGGACAGATAAGGATGGGACCGGTTGGGTGTATCGAACCGCACGCCCTGGCGGGCACCCTCACGAGTCGCGTTCGAAAGAGCTTCGCCGACGTAGATCGCCCGGCCGATGTCCACCAGGCCACCGACAAGCAGGAGAAGCACGACCGAGGAGAGGGCAAACTCGACCAAGGACTGGCCACGCTGGTTCATAAAGAGCCCCAGCAAGGGCGTCTTAGGGGGGCGCGGCACCGGACTATCTTGCCTATGATGGGTCGGCTGTGCGCCCCCTATTGACCGGTCTCACGTTCAGAAGGCCGTTCACAATCCTCGGAATCCTGCTTGCCCTGCTTGTCATAGCTGCCTTCGTCCTCGTAGCTCTCAACGCCGGGGCGGCGTCCAACAGTCCCCAGCTGCAGGTGGTGGTGGCGTCCAAGGAGCTCACGCCCAGGATCGCGATCGACCTGGGTTCGCTCGAGCTGAAAACCATTCCGGTGGCGGCCTCCTACCCCAAGGACTACTTCTTCACCAAGAAAGAGGACGTTCAAGGGTTGATCCCGCTGGTTCCCATCCATCCCGGCCAGGCGGTCATAGCCAATGACGTCGCCAAGCCGAACCAGGCCCTAGGGTCGCAGGCCGAGTACCTGCCGATCCCCTCCGGTTACGTGGCCATTACGATCCCGACCAGCGAGCAGCAGGGCGTCGCCAACTACATCAATCCGAACGACTACATCTCGGTGATCGCGACAGTTTCCTCCGGCCAGAAGGTGGCCTCCAAGACCGTCTTCACCAACCTCCACGTGATCCGGGTCGGGACGCAATCGGCGCCCGGCACGAACGCGAGTTCAACCAGCCTGACGGTGGTGGTGACCGAATGCCAGGCCGAGGTGATCACCTGGTTTTTGACCTACGCGGCATTGAAGTACAGCTTGCAGTCGTTCAAGGACTACCTCCAGCCGGGCACCCTGCAACCCGACCCCAAATGCCCGACCGTGGGCGACGCCAAGGGCGTAACTCTGCAGTTCATGCAGGCCACCTACCCCGGCCTCTTCTAAGGTGACCCTGCCGCCTCAGGTCATCGTCGCTGTGCCTATGGCCGCGGCGATCATGGTCTTCTTCTGGAGCCTGGACCGGATCCGCAAGGAACGGATCGCGAGGCCGTTGACGCCGGCTGCTCCCAGAGCTACGCCCCGTGAGCTGGTGGAGAGGCTCTTGCGTCCGGCGGCCGACACCCTCAGCAGCCGGCGGAGCGCCAGCGGGAAGCCAACGCTGACCGAGGATCTCGCGCGCGCCGGCCTGAACATCACACCGGCGGAATACCTGTTGATCAGGATCGGGGCGGTGGCGCTGGGAGCCCTGATCGGAATCTTTCGCTTCGGCATCGGGCTGGGGCCGGTCGTGCTGGCCTTCATCGGCTTCATCGCGCCACCCCTGGTGGTCACATTCCTCCAGCGGCGGCGTCAGAACAAATTCAACGAGCAGCTGACCGGCATGCTTCAGCTGCTCTCGAACTCACTCAAGACTGGATACCCGATCGACCGAGCGCTGGAGACGGTGGCCACCAAGTCACAACGGCCGATCTCGACGGAGTTCGACCGCGTCACCACTGAGATCACGCTGGGCACCACCGTCGAAGATGCGCTGAGCGCGCTGCTGCTGCGCATCAACAGTCCGGACCTGGAGTTCATCGTCACGGCCATCCTTCTCCACACACGAGTCGGCGGCAACCTGGCCGAGGTCCTCGACAACATCTCCGACACCCTCCGCGACCGCTTGCAGACCAAGCGAGACATGAGCGTGCTCACCGCGCAGTCGCGCGCCTCCGCGACCATCATCACGGGGCTGCCGATTCTGTTGGCGTTCGGCCTTTACCTCTTCGTCCCCGGCTACTTCGCTCCGATGACCAGTACGCTGCTCGGATTCATCCTTCTCGGCATCGCCGGAGGTTTCGTTCTCATCGGCAACCTCATCATCCAGCGCATGACGTCGCTCGAAGCCTGATGTTCCTGATCGCGCTCGCCGCCGGAACCATCTGCGCGGTGATCGTCATGGCTTACTTCATCGCGATCGACCAGGTACGCAGGACCGCGACCGCCACGAACGGTAACTTCAGAGGCCCGGCCCCGCGGGTAAGCGTGGTCAAGCAGCTCGAGGCGCTGGCCAAGCCCCTCACGTCTCGGATGCCGGCACACGAGACGGCACCGCTCCGTCAGCAGCTGAGCCGCGCCGGCGACCCTGGGGCCCTGACGCCGGCCGGATTCCAGGCAGTGCGTTACGGCCTCGCGGCGCTGATGGCGATCGCGGGTTTGGCCCTGGGAGCGCTCGTGTCCACGCCCTTGCCCGTCGCCATCGTCGCGCCCCTCGCCGGGGTCGTTGCAGCTGTCATCGGTTACCTGCTTCCGAGCTTGTGGCTCGAGCAGCGGATCGCCTCGCGCCGGCACGAGATCCAGCGCTCCCTGGCCGAGGCCACCGACCTCCTGACGCTTGTCGTCGAGTCCGGCATGAGCCTCGACGAAGGACTTCTGAGCGTCACCGAGCGGTTCCACAACGCGCTGGGCGATGAGATCGGCAAGGTGCTGCGCGAGATCCGGCTCGGCAGGCCGCGAATGGCCGCCCTCGAGCACATGGCCGAAACCACTGGCGTGCCCGACTTGCATCATCTCGTGGAATCGATTGTGCAATCCGACCAGATGGGCGTTCCGATCGCGCGGCTCTTGCGGGTTCAGGCCATGGAGATGCGGCGGCGCCAGCGCCAGACAGCTCAGGAGCGGGCAGCCCAGGCATCTTCGCGAATGGTGTTTCCGATGGTCGGCTGCATCTTTCCGGTCCTGTGGATCGTGCTGCTTGGGCCTGCCATCATCCAGATCATGAAGTCACTGCATTAGGTCAGTGAACACGCGACCGCCGCGAAGTACACAGCAATCGTTCGGCGACCTCGACAAGCCGCTCTACACCATCAGCGTCGCCGCGGAGATCCTCGAGACCCACCCCCGCACGCTGATGCTCTATGAGGACGCCAGGCTCATCGAGCCGCACCGCACCAGCACCAACCGCAGGCGCTACTCGCAGCGCGACATCAGCAAGGTGCAGGTCATCCAGCACTTGACGCGTGAGAAAGGCGTGACACTGGCTGGAGTGCGACACATCCTGAGCCTGTTCGAGGTGATGAAAAAGCACCGCGTGGAACCGCCCGCCGACCTACGCGAAATCTACGACCGCTACTCGCAAATAATCTAGGGCTCAGTAATTCACCTCCCCGCCATGCGGGGAGGTCGGCACGGCTCGCTTGCGAGCCCAGCCGGGTGGGGGTCGACCGAGCTGGCTTAGCCCGCCGCCGCCTTCCTCCGCCTCTTCGCCGCCGGTGCCCACAAGCTCTCCAGGTCGTAGTACGACCGCTCGCCCGGCAGGAACACATGCGCCAGCACCGAGTCGAAGTCGAGCAGGATCCACGTCGCATCCTCGTAGCCGTCGACGGCCAGCGGCCTCAACGCTTTCTCTTTTGCCGCGTCGACCATTCCGTCCGCGATGGCGCGCACCTGCCGGTCCGTCTCCCCCTCGCAGATCACGAAGTAGTCGGCGATGTCGGTCTTGTCGCGGACGTCGATGACAACCGGGTCCCAGGCTTTCTTCTCGCCAGCGGCACCCCGCAGCAGGCGAGCGAGCTGCAGCGGCGTCAAGCCCTTAGGCCCCTTAGCAACCAACTTAACGATTATCCCCATAAACGTGATGCGCCGCGATGTAGCGCTCGACCGCGGATGGCACCTTGCCGGACACCGACTTTCCTGCCGCAATGGCTCGACGCAGCTCGCTGCCCGAGATGTCCGGCGTCGGTAGAAGACACATGACCACCCGATCCGGATCCAGGCCCGCCGACTTGATGTCAGCCCGCGTCGGTGGCGGCATGCCAGGCCGGCCCACGATCACGATCGACGCCAGCGCGCTCACTCCCTCGGGCTCGTGCCACGTGCTGAAGAGTCGCGCGGCGTCCCAGCCCAGGATGAGAAACAGGTCGTCATCGGGAAGAGAACGATGGAGCTCCTCGAGCGTGTCCACCGTGTACGAGGTCCCGCCGCGCTTGACCTCGAAGTCTGAAACCTCGAAATGAGGATCGCCATCAACCGCGAGCTTGGTCATCGCAAGCCGATCCTCCGCCGGCGCCTGAGCCGCGCCGCGATGTGGCGGTTGCGCGCTGGGAACGAAAAGGACACGATCGAGATGAACACACTCCATCGCTGAATTGGCCGCGGCAAGGTGTCCCAGGTGAATCGGGTCGAAAGTTCCGCCAAAAACACCGATCCGGCTCATGGCTGGTATTCGAACTCGACGCCCGAGATGCGCACGGTATCGCCCGGCTGCACTCCCTCGGCCTCCAGCGCCGCATTGACTCCAAGCTTGTCCAGCTCCGACTGGAACCGAGCCAGCGCGCCCTCCGATTCGAGGTCCGTGCGCCCGACCAGGTACTCGACGCGATCGCCCCGCACCAGAAAGCCGAAAGGCTTGCGCTCGACCACCAGCGCGGGCCCGGCGTCGCGCACCGGCAGCTTGATCTTCTTGGCCCGTCCCTGTGCGATCACCTCCGGCGCCGACGCCAGCGCGCTCACCATCGCGTCCATCAGCTCGGGTAGGCCCTCGCCGCTCAATGCGGAGATGAAATGCACCTCCTTGCGCCGCGTCCGCGCCCGGAGGCGGTGCGCCGGTTCGAGGTCGACCTTGTTGACGGCGACCAGGGAGGGCCGCAAGGCAAGCTGGGCTGAGAACTGCTCCACCTCTTTGCGGACTGTCTTCAGATCTGCCCACGGATCGGGGGCCGAGCCGTCGAGCACGTAGACCAGCACTTTGGTGCGTTCGACGTGGCGGAGGAATCGAAGCCCGAGCCCCGCTCCGCGCGCCGCGCCCTCGATCAGGCCCGGGATGTCCGCGATCACGATCCGGCCCCCCTTCGATTCGGCGACCCCGAGCTCAGGGTTCAGGGTGGTGAACGGATAATCCGCGACCTTCGGCCGCGCCGCGGTGAGCGAGCTCAGCAGCGACGATTTGCCGGCGTTGGGCGCGCCGACCAGTCCGATCTCGGCGATGAGCTTGAGGTCAAGGATCAGCGACCGGTCGTCGCCCTTGAACCCCGGTTCGGCGAAATCGGGAGCGCGCTTGGTCGAGCTCTTGAAGTGGACGTTGCCGCGCCCGCCCACGCCGCCCTTAGCGACCACGACGTCGGCTCCGGCGCGATCGAGGTCTGCGACCAGTTCGCCTTCTTCGTCGAGTACCACGGTGCCGACCGGCACGTCGAGCACCACGTCAGCTCCACCTTTCCCCGTCTTGCTTCCGCCGGCGCCGTTGGCACCAGGCTCGGCGCTCCACTTCGGGCGCTGCTTGTAGAGGGAGAGGTCTGAGACCCCGGTGGTCGCCTTCAGGAAGACTGAACCGCCGCGGCCGCCGTCGCCACCGTCAGGTCCGCCTCGCGGCGTGAACGGCTCGCGCCGAAACGATGCCGAACCTTTTCCGCCGTTCCCGCCGCGCACGACGATGCGCGCCGAATCTATGAACTGACGGCGACCGTCAGTTCTGGTCGTTCTTGGCGTTAGGTGCGCCCTTGGAAGAAGGTGCCTCCTGCGCGGCAGCGTCGATGTTGACCCGGCGGCGGTCCTTGCCGACGCGCTGGTAGCGAACCTCGCCTGGCACGAGCGCGAACAGCGTGTGGTCGCGACCGAGGCCGACGCCTGTGCCAGGCGCGATCCTGGTTCCGCGCTGCCGGACGAGGATGGCGCCCGCGCCCACCACCTGCCCGCCGTAGATCTTCACGCCGAGCATTTGAGGGTTGGAGTCGCGGCCGTTCCGAGAGGAGCCGCCTCCTTTCTTATGCGCCATCTATTTGGTTTCCTTCTTGCGCGTCGCGCGCTTGGCCGGTTTGGTTTCTGTCTCTACTGGTGTCTGTTCAACTTCTGCCGTCGCAGCCACCGGCGCATTCTTTGCTTCTGCCCTCGCCCGCGGCTTGCCGGCGGGCTTGGCTTTTGTAGCAGTCTTGGACTCAGCCTTGGCATCCTTTGTGGGCTCGGCCTTGATCCCGCCGACAGCGATGATCTCGAGAGCGGTCAGATCTGCGCGGCCGCCGCGATGAACCCGGACGCGCTTCTTCGACTTGTAGCGGATGGTCTCGATGCGAGGGCCGCGACGGTGGGCGAGCACCTTGACCTCGACGTCGAGGCCGTCCACCGAAGGCGTGCCCACCTTGATCTCGTCCCCGTTGGTGAAGAGCAGAACGCGATCGAGCTTCAGGGACGATCCTGGCTCAGCGGCTAGGCGGTCGACCAGGATGTGGTCGCCGGGAGCCACTCGATACTGCTTTCCTCCGCTGACGACGACGGCCGACAGCGAACTATCAGGCTTGGGCACGGCGAGTGATTGTACCAAGCTCAGCGACAGGCTCGTCCACGGTGCGGCGCCGCAGGGCCACCGACTGGACAAGCCCGAGCCCCGCCAGCATCGCAATGGTCGCCGATCCGCCGTAGGAGATCAGTGGGAGCGGGATGCCCGCGATCGGCAGGACCCCGATGTTCATGCCGACGTTCTCGACCACCTGCACCAGGATCATCACGAACACCCCACCGGCGAGGAGCTCGCCGAACCTGTCCCGCGACACGGCCGCGGCGCGCAGAAGCCGGATCAGAAGGGTGCCGAAAAGGGCCAGCAGGACGAGGCTGCCGAGCAGCCCGAACTCCTCGGCGAAGATGGCAAAGACGAAGTCGGTCGCGCGCTCGGGCACAAACCCGAGCTGACCCTGCAGACCGTGCAGCCAGCCCTGGCCGAACAGGCCGCCGGACCCGACCGCGATTCGCGCCTGCATGAGGTTGTAGCCCGCCCCGAGCGGGTCCTGGGTCGGGTCGAGGAAGACCTCTAGACGCCTTCGCTGATACCCGTGCAGCAGGTACGGCAGCAGCGGCAATGCCACGCCACCGGCAAAGACGAGCGAAAAGAGCTGCCACGCACTCGCGCCGGCCAGAAACAACATGCCGAAGAGCACACCGACAAACACGATCGTGGTCCCGAGGTCAGGCTGGGTGAGGATGAGACAGGCGGGCGGCGCGACCAGAAGGAGCGAACCGCCGAACATCCGCCACGAAATCCGCTCACCGCGGCTCAGGTATGCCGCGAGCACGACGACGAGCAGCAGCTTGGAGAGCTCCGAAGGTTCGAGGGGAAAACCCGCCACGGAAAGCCAACGTCGCGCACCGAGTGCCGTGTGGCCCACCAGGTGCACGGCCAGGAGGATGAGGATCATCCCGGCGTACAGGCCGAGCGCTAAAGACCGCAGGCGGCGGTAGTCGAAAGATGCCGCGGCGGCGTAACCTCCGGCGCCGAGGATCACCCACAGCACCTGGCGTCCCCAGTCCGCGTGGGCGCTGAAGACGGTCATCAGGCCCAGCGCCGCCAGCATTCCCGCAAGCAAAGGCTGGAAGTGGTCGAGCCTTCGCCACCAGGAGGCTTTAGTCACGACCTGATCGCGGCGACGTGATCGCGATAGAACCTCATCAGCTGCACTGCGATCGGGGCCGCCTGAACCTCCGAGAGCTCACCCCGCTCGACGAAGACCGACATCGCCACCTCCGGCTGCGCGTAGGGAGCGAAAAATACGAACCAGGCGTGCGTCGGAAGATCTAGACCGCTCCCTCCCCACTGCGCGGTTCCGGTCTTGCCGCCGCCATCCGCCGGCACGCCCGCGGCGCGGAACCAGTAGTTCATGTTGTAAGGCGGATTGATCTCCTGCCGCATGCCCTCGCGCACCGTCATCAGGTTTGCCGCGGATGCGGGCACCGAACCCGTGACCTCCGGATGCTGCGTCTGGACCACGCGCCCCGACGCATCACGCACCTCATGGACCAGTGTCGGCCTCATGGTTTGGCCGCTGTTGGCCAGCGCGGCGACGTACACCGCCTGGTTGAGCGGTGTCGTGAGCAGGTAGGACTGGCCGATGCCGAAAGTGATCGTGTCGCCCGTGTTCCAGCGACATGCGTCGGAGTTGAGGTCGGGGACGCCGCATTGCAGCTGCTTCCAGATGCGGTCCGGGACCAACCCCGGCATTACGCCCGGCATCTCGAGTGATTGAGCCTGGCCGAAACCGAACGCTCGCGCGTACTTCGCGAGGGTGACGTCCCCAACCATCGCAGCCACCTGGTAGAAGAACGTGTCACACGACGTCGCAAGCGCCTTGGCGACGTTCATCCAGCCCAGGCTGTAGCTCGCCCAGTTGTGATAGATCCAGCCGTTCACGTTGATGAAGCTCGGACAGCTGAGCATCGTGCTCGCGGTGATCTTGCCTTCCTCGAGGGCCGCGGTCGCTGTGACCATCTTGAACGTCGACCCCGGCGCGTACTGCCCCGCGATGGCGCGATTCAGAAGCGGCCGGTCCGGGTTGTTCAGGAGGCCGCTGTAGTCGGTCTGGCTGATGCCATGTGTGAAGAGGTTGGTGTCATAGCCGGGGAGGCTCACGAGCGAGAGCACCTCTCCGGTTCGAGGATCGACCACGACTGAAGCCCCTGCCGTCTTGTGGTCGCGGACGAGGCCGGCGGCTAGCGCTTGCGACGTGGCGCGCTGCAGGTCCGCGTCGAGGCTGAGATAGACGGAATGACCCGTGGTGGGAGGCTGCACGCCAACCGTTCTGACGATCTGACCCCGCGCGTCCATCTCGACATCGGTCCAGCCGTTCTGGCCCCGAAGCACCGTCTCGAGTCCGGCTTCGATCCCCACCTTGCCGACCACCTCCCCCGGCTGATAGCCGAGGGGTCGCAGCCGCTTGAGGTCGGCTTCGTTCAGCGGTCCCACGTAGCCGACCACATGTCCGAAGACCAACGGATCGACGTATGTCCTCACCCCGCGTTGCACCATCGAGACCCCGGCGAGGACCGGCAGCCGCTCGTTGATCGCGAGCTGCTGAGCCTGCGAGAGATCGGGTCCGATCCGCACGCTGGCGTATGGGTCGGCCGCGACAAGGGTCGCGGCGAGTTTTTCCTCGGGCTCCCCCGTGATGCGCGCGAGCTCGGCGAGTTCAGCAGTTCGCGCACGCGCCTCGAACGGGAGGCCGGCCCGCACCACCTCCAGGCTCCAGATCGCGCTGTTCGTGACGAGCGCCGCGCCGTGGCGGTCGTAGATGATGCCGCGGTCGGCCTCGAGGATGATGCGATGCAGCGTGTTGTCGCGTGCCATTCCGGCGAGGATTGCGCCGTCGGTCATTTGCAGGTAGGCGAGCTTGACGGCGAGCCCGCCGACGATGAGCACCGCCACCGAAGCAGCGCCGACGAGGCGCATCGACCACCGCGCCCTGGGCAGCGAGCCACCCAGCATGATCAAACCGCTACCTTCGGAAACCCTGGCCTCGTCACCGGGGCGTGCACCTTACGCGCCACCCACATCGCGAACGGCATCAGAGCCGCGTTGTAGACGCATGCCGCGATGACGAGCTGCGCCGCGATGCCAAATGAAGGCACCGGCAGGGTAAGCATCTCGTCCACGACGACAAGGACTAACGAATAGGCCGCGGTGCTGACGGCGGCCGCGATCACCGGCTGCACAACGCTTTCGCGATCGAGGTTGCGAGCCCAGAAACCGGTGAGGTACGAACCCGCCAGCAGCGCCACGGCGTGCGGGCCGATCGGCCCGGGCGCGGTCAGGTCGAGCATCAACCCCGCGACGCACGCCCACACCATCCCCTGCCTCACGCCGGCGGTCCACGTGATCGCGATCACCGCGACCAGCGCGAGGTTTGGAAAAACGCCGGCAACGGTGAATCTCGGTGCCCATGTCACCTGGACCAGCACCGCGGCCAGCAGCAAGGTGGCGATGGCCAGTCGCTTCATGACGGCACGAAATCCGTGATCACGAGCAGCAGGCTGAGGCTTGTGGGTTCGTTGACCCACGCGAGGAGCGCCTGGTCGCTGGTCGAGGCCGGTCGATATGTGACCGAGGCCAGCTCCCCGACGACCAGCCCGCGCGGATAGCCGCCACCAACTCCGCTCGTGAGCGCCCATTCGCCACTTGACGCTTTGAGGCCGAGCGAGTGCTCGATCTCGAGGTGAAGCGCGGTGGGCCCGCCGCTGACGGTGCCCTGGAGGCCGGACTTGGCGAGGTAGACGTTGACGCGGCTGCGCGGGTCCGCCAGCGTCTCGACTATCGCGCCGTGCGGGCCGGCCTCTCGCACGCGGCCGACAAGACCGGCACCGGTCGCCACGACCATTCCGGGGCGGATGCCATCCGCCGTTCCGCGGTCGATCTCGACCGTGCGGCTGAATCCGTCCGGACCGCGGCCGACGACCTGCGCCGCCACCACGCTGTGGCCGAACGAGCGCTTGAAGTCCAGCGCTTGACGAAGGTTCGCATTCTCTTTTGCTGCCGCGTCCAGCTCGATCACCTGCCGGCGTAGGGCCAGGTCGGCCGCCATCAGTCGTTGGTTCTCAGCGCGAAGAGCGGAGATGTCCCCAAGGACTGACGTGACCCGATCCAGGTTGCGACCTGCTTGCGTCATCACCGACTCGAGCGGCGCGAGCGCGCTCTTGGCGGCGCCGCGGGCGCCCGCCGCCCAGGACTGCTCGCTCAGCATCGCCAGCAGGAGCATCACCGCGCACAGGGTCAGGAACTGGCCTGTGTGAGCGGAGCTCCGTCTTCCGTACATCGCCGGCTAACTCAGTAGCGCAAGGCCCTGACGCGGCGCGTCCGCAACAGAACCCGGTTCAAGGTGTCGATCTCTTCGAGCACGATCCCGGTGCCGCGCACCACGCATGTGAGCGGGTCTTCAGCAATGCGCACCGGCATCAGCGTCTCGTGCGCGAGCAGCTGGTCGAGACCCCAAAGCAACGCGCCTCCGCCGCACACGACGAGACCGCGCTCCATGATGTCCTCCACCAGCTCGGGCGGCGTTGCGTCCAGTGTGGATCTGACTGCGCGCACGATGTCGATCAGCACGCCCGAAAGCGCTTCGCGCACGTGTGCGGTCGTCATCTCGACGGTCTTCGGTAAGCCGGTGACAAGATCGCGTCCGCGGACGAGGAACGATTTCTCCTCGGGGATTGGAAATGCCGAGCCCATGGCGATCTTGATGTCTTCAGCCGTGCGCTCACCTATGAGCAGGCCCATGTTGCGCCGCACGTACTGGACTATCGCGTCGTCCATGCCATCGCCGCCGATACGCGCCGACGTTGCTGCGACGACACCGCCGAGCGAGATGACCGCCACCTCCGTCGTGCCGCCGCCGATGTCGACGATCATCGAGCCGCCCGCGGCCTGGATGGGAAGTCCCGCGCCGATCGCCGCTGCCATCGGCTCTTCGACCAGGTGCGCCTCGCGAGCGCCGGCCATGGTCGCGGCATCCGTTACGGCACGCTTCTCGACCTCGGTGACGCCCGATGGGATGCCGATGACGATGCGCGGGTGGCTGACATGCCACGCACGGTTATGGGCTCGCGCGATGAAGTGCCGCAGCATCTGCTCGGCGTGCTCGAAGTCGGCAATCACGCCGTTGCGCAGGGGACGCATAGCGACGATGTCGGCTGGCGTGCGCCCGAGCATGCGCCGTGCTTCGGTGCCGACGGCGAGCACCTGGCCGGTCCGCTTGCTGACCGCAACGACCGAGGGCTCGTCAAGTACGATTCCGCGACCCTTCACGTGCACGAGTGTGTTGGCGGTTCCGAGGTCGATGCCAATGTCGGCCGACCACACGCCCAATACGGACATGAACAGATTCATGCTGAATTCACCTCCCCACCTTGTGGGGGAAGTCGAAATAGCAATTCACCTCCCCACCTTGTAGGGGAAGTCGAAATGGCAATTCACCTCCCCACCTTGTGGGGAGGTCGGACGCCGCTTGCGGCGTCCGGGTGGGGCGGCCCGAATGGCAAAGCGTTGGCAAGATGGGGGCGGCTGGATGATACACCTGGTAGCGGTGTTTTCCACAGGCTTACCCCAGATCTAGTGCCCCCTAGTCTCGCTTCGCGGCCAAGGTACGACCAATTCGGACGGAATGGCGAGATCCCAATGCCGCGATACGGCCATTTCGGTCGGAATGGCGGAATCCCCGCGCTACCGCATCAAGAAGGTCGTCCCGATCACCATCACCAACACGACGAGGGCGAAGGGCGTGATCACTCGCGTGTAAAGCCCTCGCGCGACCACGGCGCCTCGGCGCTCCATCACCGCCCCCACCCCGATCAGCGCGGCAGCCATCAGCGCGGTGATGCCGAAGAACCGCAGCAACCCGAGCACGTCGTTGTCCGAGGGCGGAAAGAACAGCGTCGTGAACAGTCCGCAATATGGGAACCAGCAGAGGGCTCGCGCGGCGTTGAGCCGAGGATGAGTTCGCCGATCGCCCTTCGGGACGATTGGCCAGAGGCGGAGCAGCGCAGGCAGACAGACCACATAGAGGATTCCGCACGCCACCTTCAGCGGCAGCAGCGCGGGGACCAGCATGTTGCCGAGGACCTGCGGCCTCAGGCTCTCGGGCTGCACCGCGGGTCCGAGCACAGCCAGCAGCCAGCAGAACTGCACGATGAGCAGCAGCCGTGGTTCTGCGACCAGCTCAACCGTAAGCGCGAGCTCGGCCCACGCAGTGAACGCAAGCGCGATGGCCGCGATGACGACGCTGCGCTCCTCCGACGGCACGGGATTGAACGGAACCGCAAGCTGCACGGCGGCGAGGATCGAGCACACGAGCACGGTGGCGAGCACGGGCGTCGGGCGCCGCCGAGGAAAGTCCGGCCGCGACCACCCGCCTTTCGTGGTCCGCGTCCAACCGATCTCAGCGAGGCCACCCAGGATCATCGTGGTCAACGCGCCGGGATACACCACCAGCGCGAGCGCGTGTGTGGCGAGCGCTGCGACGAACCGCATCATCTGAGTGTGCTCACAGGCCGGCCAGCCTCAGCAGCGGTTGCGGGTAGAGACCGAGCAATACGTTAAGCGCGAGCACGATGGCGACGCCCACCGCCTGGCGGCCGCGCGGCATCCCCATGCTGCGTCCGAGGCGGAGGGAAGCGGGCAGCCACATGAGCATCGTCAGCGCCAGGACGAGCGCCAGCGGCCAGTAGAGCTGCGTCGCGCCGCGAAGCAGAAGGACCCGCGCCGCAAAACCGGCGAAAGGCGCTGAGCCCGCGAGCAGCGCGGCGATGAGAAGGTTGATCGGCCGCTCCGCCGGCTTCTTCTCGCGAAGCGCCTGCCTCGACCAGAGGTACAAGGGCAGCCGGCCGAGGACGACGCTGACGAGGAGGACCAGCGCGGCCGCCATGCCATCGGAGATCGCCATGCCGAAACCGCAAAGCGCAAGTCCCCAATCGGCCATGAACGAGTAGCGCCACGCGGCAGCATCGCTCTCCGTGCGCCAGGACGCAACGCTTCCCCACGCCACGTTGATCAACCCCAGTCCGATGAGCACCGCGCCGAACGCGTCGCGTGCATCCGCCGCCACCACCTGCCTCGCCCACGAGATCACAGTGACGGCGAATAGAGGTCCGATGAAAGCGATCCAGGGAATTGGCGAGGCGACGACAGATTCTTCGGGATCGAATTCGTGGATGAACGGAAAGATTCCGAGCGCCGCGACAAGTCCCGCCACGATGCCAACCGCGCCGAATCGCTCCAGGACGACGGGAGCGTCGACGCGTACAAAAGCCAGACCGATGGCCAGCAGCCCGACAGCCAGAACCGGACCGCGAACGCGAGTTGCGAAATCGCGACGCGACGCGAGCCGCGCCTGCAGCACCGCAAGGACGAGAACGATCAAGAGGACAAGGTCAAAGGTCGGCGCCAGGGCGATCGCGGCCATTCCGAGCAGTCCTGCGACACCCCAGGTCAGAAGGCTGGCGCGCGCCACTCGAAGCGGAGCCAAGACGACCGCGAGGACCAAAGTGGCGGCCGTGGCCGCCAGAAGCTCAAGTTGCACGTTTGTGCGGTTCGGAGTTTCCGTGCACGTGCCCACTGCGCGGGAGGGCCATGACGCCCGCCGCGATCAGGCCGCCGGCGATGTCGGGAACGGTTCCGTCGGTCAGCACGTCCAACGCGGGCGCCGCTCCCAACGCAAGCGCCAGGCCGGCGATCCCGGCCAGCACCACATGAAGCTCGCTGCTCGAGAGCACTCGCGCTCCCATCAGTCCGAGCACCACGAGGATCGCGAAGCGCATCGCTGCTCCCGGTCCGTTTGTCACCGCGGCGGCGACCCATAGGCCAACCAGGCCCGAGCCGATGCTGAGAACAAGCCTGGGCGTCGAGCCGGCGGGCATGATCCCCCACATTGCCGACGGCGATCGCCAGCATTGCCACGCGGCGATCCCCCCTCCCGCAGCGACTGCCACCGCTCCAATCTGAAGCCCGTTGGCCAGGGCGAGCACTGCGAAGCCGGCGGTGAGCACTGCGAGCCCGAGCGCGAGGCCGCGCCGGCCGTCGGACAGGACCACCAATGAGGCGCCGGCCCAGGCCAGAAACGCTGCCGCTGCTTCGACTATCTCCACTACCGACTCACGGCGAAGCCGAGGGCGGCCAGCGCGGCGAGCCACAGAAGTGGCTGCCCGGCTGCCGCCGCCTTCTCGAGGGCGGGGAGATTGACGATGGAGCGGTACTGCTCGGGCACGGAAGCGGCTGCAACCACGGCCCGAGCTCGCGCGAGGGCGCCGGCGCCAGGAATGGAGAACAGAGGCGGCCGAGACTGCGTTCGGATCACCGCCATGTTGGCCATCCCATAAGCCACCACTCCGATGATCAACAGCGGTACGAAGAGCGCAACCACGGGGAGCACCGTCGAGACAGTGACCACCGACGTGAACCCGCCGCTCAAAGCACCCGGGACGTTGGGCATCACGTCGGATTGCGCCCGGGCAAACAGGAACTGCAAGACGGCAAGCGCAGGGCCCGCGACAACTGTCAACGCCGCGATCGCCATCGCGAAGCGCGGGAAGCCTTCATTGATCGGACGCCCGCGCCCGCCGGGGAGACCTATCGCGCGGGCCCCGGCGACGACCCATAACACCCAGGTGACCGCGGCCGCGATGCCGATGAGCCCGTAGAAATCTCCCGCTTCGAAAGTGGACTCGATGCCGACGATGCGCGCACCGAAAACGACGCCGGGTGGCAGCCCGACGGCCGCGGCGATGGCCACGAGCGACGCGGGTCCGGTGCGGTCCGGCAGCAGCGATAGGCAGGCCGTCATCGCGGCTGCCGCGGCAAGCGTGATCATTCCCGCGACCAGGCCCAACGGAGTTCCGAGCGCCACCGACATCAAAGCGAATCCCCCGATGCCGGGGATCACCTCGCCGAGAAACTCTCGCCGGGTTGCGGCCGACTGCGCGCGAGCCGCGGCGCCGAGGGCCACTACCACTCCGAACGACGCCAGGATTGCGTTCAACGCTGCATGCGGGTACCTGCCGCCACCCATGTCATACGCCCGGACAAGGAGGTAGAGCCCGAGGGGATAGAGCGTTGCAACGACCAGGCCGGCCGCCCGAAGTGAAGGCCGCGACCACACTTGAGCCGGCCACGAACGCCATGGGACCAGCCCCGACGCCATTAGTCCGGCGAATGCGATCAGAGAGAAGACCGGGACGGTCAGGGCGGACACCGGCAGCGCCGCGTAGGCGGCGGTCCCGCCCAGGATCTGCAGGATCGCGCCGGCCCAGCTCAGCGCCAGCCAGGCGGCCAGCAACATGCTCCAGCGTGGCCGCGGGGCGCGAATGTCCTCGGTGTCGAGCTGGACGACCGCCAGGGTCGCGGCGGTGCCCCCGGCCAGCGCGGTCAGCACTACGCCCCCCGCCTCGACCGCACCCATCGCTGCGGCAACGCCGAGCAATCCGACTGTCGCTTCCTGCCACGTGCGAGGTTGCAGCGTCAGCACCAGGGCGGCCGGCAGCAGGACCATCAGGCCGAAGCCGAACGCGACGGCGTCTATTCGCAGCTGGAAGTTGGAACCGTAGCCGAGCGGCCCGAGGTTGAGCTCCTGGGTCGCGCGCAGCGGCAGCCAGATTATGAGCAAGGCCACCACAGCCGCCCACGCGCCGGCGCCGACCACGAGTGGACCGAGATTGAATCCGCTGAGCCCGAAGGCGGTGATGACCCCGGCCGCGATCAGCGGCAGGAGCACCGGCGCCAGCAGCACGAAGGAGGGCATAAAGCCCGTCTACTCTAGGCGGTCGATTGCCGCGCGAAGCTCGGCGGCCCGCTCCTCCAGCTTCCTGACGATCTCGGGTGGCGCCTTGGCCCGAAACTCCGGGTTCGCCAATTTCGCATCGGTCTTGGCGAGCTCCTCCTTGAGGCGCTTGAGCTCCGCCTTGCGGCGCGCGTCTCCTTCACCTCCGGAGGGAAACGTGACGCGACCCGGAGTTGCGGTGAGCGGAATGCCGCCCTCCACTTCGTCGACCAGGTCGACCCATGCGAGCCGGGCCGCAAGTGTCGCGACCGAATGATCGACAGGGTGCTCCAGCGTCAGTGATCCGCCACGTGGCGGAGCGCCGGCCGCCTGCCGGTGCGCGCGCACCTCCTCGACGATGCGCATCACCTCGGCGAACGACTCTTCCGCCGCCGGGTCCACGAACTTGTCCTGCAGCTGCGGCCATTGCGCTCTCATGACGAAATCGGGATGGCCGGGCAGTCGAGACCACAGCTCCTCCGTCACGAAAGGCATGAATGGATGCAGGAGCCGAAATACGTTGTCGAGACAGAGGTAAGCGACGTCCTGCGCAGCCGCGTCGCCCGCTCGCAACCGGTCCTTCGCAGCTTCGAGGTACCAATCGCAGAGCTCATTCCAGGCGAAACCGTAAGCGGCCGCCATCGAGTCCTGGAAAGTGAAGCCATCGATGCCCGAGGTGACCGCCTCGCAGGCGTACGACAGGCGCGATAGCACCCATCGGTCTTCCAGGTGCTCGTGAATCTCGATTATTCCGGGTGCCTCGGTCGGCGGAGTGCCTGGCGAGCTCAGCACAAGGCGAGTCGCGTTCCACAGCTTGTTGCAGAACCGTCGGTATCCCTCCACCCGACTCTCGTCGAAGCGCACGTCCTGGCTCGACATGGCGACGGACGCCGCCCATGCGCGCAGCGCGTCGGACCCGTACTTTGTCATGAGATCGCGCGGGTCGACGCCAGTGCCCAGTGACTTCGACATGCGGCGGCCGTCAGCGGCCTGCACTACGCAGTGGATCGCCACGTCGCGGAACGGGACCTCGCCCATGAACTCGAGGCCGGTCATGATCATCCGGCTGACCCAGAGGTTGATGATCTCCCGCGCTGTGCTGTTGATGTCGGTCGGATAGAAAGCCATCAGGTCTTCGGTCTCATCCGGCCAGCCCAACGTCGCGAAGGGCCACAGCGCGGAGGAGAACCAGGTGTCGAGCACATCCGGGTCTTGCGTCAGCTGCGAGCTGCCGCATTCAGTGCACCGGAGTGGCGGCTCGACCGCGACGATCTGGTGTCCGTTCTCGCAGTAGTAAACGGGGACGCGGTGTCCGAGCCACAGCTGCCGCCCGATGTTCCAGTCCCTCAGCCCGCGCAGCCAGTCGAGGTATGTGCGCTCGTAACGGTCGGGGTGCCAGGTCACCTTGCCGGCAGCGGAGGCGGCGATTGCCTTGTCGCGCATGACCTCCATGCGCAGCCACCACTGCTCGCTGATCAGCGGCTCGATCACCGTGTGGCAGCGGTCGCAGTGGCCGACCTGATGCGTGTAGGGCTCCTCCTTGACGAGGAATCCCTGTGCCTTCAGGTCGGCCACCACCTTCTCACGTGCCTCGAGCGCAGGCAGGCCGTCGTAGGGAAGGCCTGGCAGGTTCATGCTCCCGTCGAGGTGCATCCCGTTGATGATCTCGAGCGAGTGGCGCTGCCCTATGTCGTAGTCCATCGGGTCATGTCCCGGCGTGACCTTGAGCGCGCCCGTGCCGAAATCCTTTTCGACGGCCTCGTCAGCCACGATCGGCAGCTTGCGTCCGACCAGCGGCAGGATTGCTGTCTTGCCGATCAGGTTCTTGTATCGATCGTCTGTCGGGTTCACGGCGACGCCGGTGTCGGCGAGCATCGTTTCGGGCCGCACTGTGGCGATCACCACCTCGCTGCCGCCCTCCACCGGATAGCGGATGTAGTAGAGGGTGTCGTGATGCTCCTCCCACTCGATCTCGAGGTCAGAGATGGCTGATTTGTCTCGCGGGCACCAGTTGACGATGCGCGGCGCGCGATAGATCCATCCACGCTCATAGAACGTGACGAAGGCTGTCATGACCGAGCGGACGTATCTCGCGTCCATGGTGAACCGCAGCCGAGTCCAGTCCATCGACGCCCCGAGCAGCCTCAGCTGGTTGATGATGGTCGCGCCGACCGACTCATACCACGCATCCACACGCGCGGCAAAACCCTCGCGACCTAGCGCCTCCTTGGTCGTGCCCTCTCGGTCGAGCTGCTTCTCGATCACGTTCTGCGTCGCGATCGCGGCGTGGTCGTAACCAGGAAGGAAGAGCACCTCGAAACCATTCATTCGCTTGTAGCGCGCGATGAGGTCATAAACGGCGGTCTGCAGGGCGTGGCCCATATGCAGCTCGCCCGTGATGTTGGGCGGCGGAAAACACATGGCGAACTTGGGTTTGTCGCTCGATGCGTCGGCGACGAAAAGACGTTCCTCTTCCCAGCGCGCGTACCAGCCGGCCTCGATGGCCTGCGGATCGAAGGCTTTCTGCATCTCGTTCGGGTTCATGTTCATGGGGGCGTGTTTGATCGCTTGGTGGGTATCAAGGTCGCCGGCGCGAAGGTCGCTTTTAGCGCGACTGAGCCGGCGAGGGTACGGATACAGACCCCACGAAATCAGAGGCTGCGCCGCGATTTCGCGGGGACCCCTTTGAGCGCTGGTTGGGGCTCATGTTGCCTGGAATCTTAGCGGTTTGACCATGTCGATTCTGGCCGTTGCCATTCGTCGTAGGGATATCACCGCAATTCATGAGGAGAAATCAGATGCCCAAATACATCTTTCTTCAGTACGTCGACGAATCCCAGGTACCGCCGCCGGGCTCACCTGAAATGCAGGGCGTGATTGACGCTTTCGCGAGGTATTTGGAAGAGCTCCAGGCGGCAGGCGCGATGCACGACGGCGATCCATGCCAGCCTTCGTCAGCCGCTTTCAGCATCACCGTCCGCGACGGTCACGCGAAGACCACCGACGGTCCCATGTATGCCAAGTCGCCGTGGCTGAATGGCTACTTCGTCCTCAACTGTAAAGACCGGGCCGAGGCGGCCGCCTGGGCAGCCAAGAATCCCGCCGCGCACGCAGGCACGGTCGAGGTTCACCCGATCCTGAAGCTGTAATCGCCCGGGGATACGGCCATTCCGACTGAATTGGTCGTATCCCAGGCCACGGATACAGCCAAGACGGTCGAGTTGGTCGTATTCCGCCCGGGTTAGGCCGACTCTCCGACCAGTCTGGCCGGACTCTCGCCTTCCTCGCCCAGCTCGAACTCCGGCTCCAGGGCCTCGCGGATCGAGCGCTCGGAGATCAGGCAGCGCTTGATGTCCGGGCGGGACGGGATCTCGAACATCGAGTTGAGCAGAGCCTCTTCGATGATCGACTTCAAAGCGCGCGCACCAGTGCCTCGAAGTAAAGCCAGCTCCGCTATGGCATCAAGCGAACCTTTCTGGAACACGAGCTCGACGTTGTCCAGCGAGAAGAACTTCTGGTACTGCTTGACCAGCGCGTTCTTGGGCTCGGTGAGGATGCGCACGATGTCCTGCTGGTCCAGGTGGTGCAGCGTGACGATGATCGGCAGGCGGCCGATGAACTCCGGGATGAACCCGTACTTCAAGAGGTCCTGCGGCTGCAGCTGCTTGAGAGTGTCGGAGACCGCCTTGCGCTCGATCCTGTTGCTCGGGGCGCCGAACCCGATCGCGCGCCGGCCGATGCGCTGCTCGACGACCTTCTCCAACCCGTCGAACGCGCCGCCGCAGATGAACAGGATGTTGGTGGTGTTGATCTGGATGAAATCTTGGTGCGGGTGCTTGCGCCCGCCCTGCGGCGGTACGTTGGCGACAGTGCCCTCGAGGATCTTCAGCAGGGCTTGCTGGACACCCTCGCCGCTGACATCGCGCGTGATCGACGGGTTGTCCGACTTGCGGGCGATCTTGTCGATCTCGTCGATGTAGATGATTCCGCGCTCGGCGCGGCTGATGTCGAAGTCGGCCGCCTGGATCAGGCGGAGCAGGATGTTCTCGACGTCCTCGCCCACATACCCCGCCTCGGTGAGGCTGGTCGCGTCGGCGATCGCGAACGGGACGTCGAGGATCTTCGCGAGCGTCTGGGCCAGGTAGGTCTTGCCGCAGCCGGTCGGTCCGACCAGCAGCACGTTCGACTTGGTCAGCTCGACGTCGCCCACTGACTTCGAGGCGGAGATGCGCTTGTAGTGGTTGTAGACCTGCACCGAGAGGACCTTCTTGGCGCGGTCCTGGCCGATCACGTACTGGTCGAGAGCGGCGCAGATCGTCTTGGGGTTCGGGATGAAGCCGGTCTTCTGCTTCTTCGTGCCGGCTGAGCGGTTGTCGTCCTCGAGCACCTCCTGACAAAGGTCGATGCACTGGTCGCAGATGAAGACGCCTGGGCCGGCGACCAGCTTCCGTACCTGGTCCTGGCCCTTCCCGCAGAAGGAGCAGCGTGTGTAGCGGCGGCGGTCTTCCCGTTCGTTCATTAGTCCCTAGTTCCTATCTGTATCCATCATGAGGACGCCGGCGCCGGGGGATTATGGCCCCACAGAATCTCGTTGGCAAGACTGATGCACTCACTGCAGATGAAAACGCCTGAGCCGGCGACAAGCCTGACACCGTGCTCTCCCTGCAGCTTGCCGCAAAACGAGCACTTCGGCCGGTGCCTTTTTACCTCACCACTCTTGCTCTTGCGTCGGAAGATCATCCGGCGGCGACCTTCTCCTTTTCGCTTTCCTTGTCTTTTGCTTTCTCTTTGCCCTCGGGCGGCTTGTTCGCGCTGAGGATGATGTCGTCGATCAGCCCGTATTCCTTCGCTGCCTCCGAGGTCAGGAAGTAGTCGCGCTCGGTGTCCTGCGTCACCCTCTCGATCTTCTGCCTCGTGTGCTTCGCGAGGATCTGGTTGAGCTGTTCGCGCGTGCGCAGGATCTCCTTGGCGTGGATCTGTATGTCGCTGGCCTGCCCCTGCATGCCGCCCCACGGCTGGTGGATGAGGATGTTGGCGTGAGGCAGCGCGAAGCGCTGGCCGTGCGCGCCACCCGCGAGCAGCACCGCCGCCATCGAGTACGCCATGCCGATGCAGATCGTCGAGACCGGCGGGCGAATGTACTGCATCGTGTCGTAGATCGCGAGCCCCGCGGTCACCTGGCCGCCCGGGCTGTTGATGTAGAGCGCGATTTCTTTTTCTGGATCTTCCGACTGGAGAAAGAGAAGCTGCGCCACCACGAGGTTCGCGACCTGGTCGTCGATCGGCGTGCCGATGAAGACGATGCGCTCCTTCAAGAGCCGCGAGTAGATGTCAAAGGCCCGCTCGCCGCGTCCTGTGTTCTCGACCACCATCGGGACGAGGTATCCGGCCGGCCGCTGCATCTGTGTCATATCCCGCACAGGGTCATTCTAGACAGCAGATCATCGGGTTCCGTCAACTCTGCGATTCTGCGACCTGGACCAGGCGCTCGAGCACTCTCTGCCGCCGAAGCCGGGAGGCGAAGTAGCGCAGCGCGCTCGGGCTCTTCTTGAGCTCAGCCACCTGGCCTTTCAGCTCCTCGTCCTGGGCCGCCTGCTCCTCGAGGAAAGTGGCCGCCTCCTCGTCGGATGGCTCCAGCTTCTCGCGCCGGGCATATTCCGCCAGAACCAGGTCGATCTTCAGCCGCGCCTCGGCGTCCGGCCTCTGGTCGGCTATCCATTCGTCAAGCGTCTTGCCGAGGTACTCCAGGTAGCGGTCGAGCTTCAGTCCCTGCCGATTCAAGCTGCGCTCCATCGATTCCAGCTGGCTCGTCAGCTCGCGGTCGACCAGAGTCTGGGGGACTTCGACGGAGGAGGCTTCCACCAGCGCCCGGACGACTTCCTGCTCGCGCTCGAGCTTCTCCATCGCCCGCACCGACTCCTCCAGCTCCTGGCGCACCGACTCGCGGTATGAGTCCACGGTCTCGTGCGCGCCGTTGCTGAGGATCTTGGCCAGGGCGTCATCGAGCGGCGGAAGGATTTTCTCCTTGACGCCGCGCAGCGTGACCCGGATCGTCCCGTTCTTGCCGGCCAGCTTTGGATCGGAATACGTGTCCGGGAAATCGACCTTCGCCTCGCGAGTCTCGTCGACGAAAGTTCCAGGCAAGACGGCGAGCAGCTCGGGTAGGAGCACTCCTTCCTTGAGCTCGGCCTCCATCGCCGTGCGTGATTCCGACTCGACCAGCTCGCCGTCCACCTCGACCTCGACGTCGATGATCGCGATGTCGCCCGCCCTCACCTCGCGCTCCACCGGCGTGATCTCCGCCATAGGCTCGCGCACGTCTTCGAGGCGGCGCTTGAGCATCTCCTCGGTGACTTCGTGACCGTGAAGGTCAGGATGGAGAGTCGTCACGTCCGCGAGCGTCACCTCGGGCATGACGGTAATCGTCGCTTTGAGCTTTGCGGGGCTGCCACGCTCCAGCACCAGCACCTCGACGTCCGGGTTGTCGATGGGGTCGATGGATTTTTCCAGCATGGCCTGCCGGATCACTTCAGGAACCATGGCTTCGACGACCTCTTCGCGCACCACAGCCGGGCCCAATCGCGATTCGACCAACGCCCGCGGTGCCTTCCCAGGACGGAAGCCCTCGATCTTGGCGCGCGACACCAGCCGGTTGAGGACGCGCTCGTACGTCGCGTCGACAGTCTCGGTCGGCACCTCGATGGTCATGCCCACCTGGCTCTTTGGTAGTTGCTCCGTGACAACGGAGAGCGGGGCGGCCATCACCTCAAGTCTACGGACGTGGGGCTCGACGACTAGTTGGGCCGGTTCTTAGATACAGCCCGGCGGTTTCTGAGGAGGCACGCACGGAAGCAGGCTCGGAGTCGGAATCGGACTTGGACTTGGGCTCGCCATCACCGGACCTGTGCCGGGGTCGGGCGGGACCGTGTAGTTGATCGGTGCGGGCGTGGGGCTCGGCGGGTTGTCGCCCGGAAGCTTGGCGATGCTCGTGGCGTCGCTGAGGAACCAGCTGTTGTTGGCGCCCGCGACGACTCCCGGCGGCGGCGTGTACCAGCGGTTTCCGGGCACGCCTGCAAGTGCTTGCGACACGAATGCATGCACTGCCGGGGACGCGACGAAGATGCCGTCCGAGTTGTTGACCATCGTGTACTTGTTGCTCAGGATGTCGCCGACCCACAGAGCGACCGCGAGGTCGGGCGTGAAGGCGATCGTCACCGCGTCCTTGAAGTTGTCGGTGGTGCCCGTCTTGGCGGCGACGATGCGGTCGGCCCAGTGCAGCTGGCTGTTGCAGCCGAAGATCATGCACCGGTTACCGTCGTCGGACATGATCTGGGCCATGATGAAAGCGACCGCTGGGGACAGCGCAGGTCGCGCTCGCAGCTCGGCGCGCGTCTTGTAGAGGCTTTGTCCGTGCGAGTCCGTCACGGACAGGATCGCTTCCGGTGAGTGGTATACGCCCATATCCGCGTACACCGAGATGCCACTCACGTGCTCGAGCAACGTGATCGGATAGCCGCCCAGGGTCAGCGAGGGACCGTACTCGTCCAGGTTGCCGACCCTGTACTGGCCGTTCTGGTCAGGGATCGGGACCATTGGGTTGACCCCTACGTTACGCATATAAGAAAGGACGGCGGGCACGCCGATCGAGAGCTCGACCTTGACCGCCGCGATGTTCAGCGAGTTGCCCATCGCCTGCTTCAGCGGCAGCACCCCATGCGTCTTTCCGTCGTAGTTGAAGATGTTCGTGGTGCTGAACGCGTCCTTGTACACCAGCGGGCTCGGGCCGTCGTAGACCGGCGTGTCGACCGTCGCCGCCCGAGCGTTGATCACCGCGCCATACGTGTATGGCTTCATCGATGAGCCCATGTTGCGGAGCGTGGTGGTGAAGTTGATCTGGCCGCCGACAGAGTTGTAGTTGGGCGAACCGACCATGACCAGGATCTCACCCGTTTTCGGATCCTCCGCGGCCATTCCTGACGACAGCTGGCCGTAGCGATCGCGCCAGGTGTTCGCCGCCAGGTTGCTGCTCACGATGCTCTCGCCGATCTGCTGCATGTGCAGGTCGAGCGTGCTCTTCACGTTCAGCTGTTGGATTCCAGGCTGGTAACCCAGCTGGCGGAGCTCGGCCAGCACGTAGTCGACGAAGTGGGGTGCGACGAAGCTGTTGATCGGCGCCATGTAAGTGAGCTTCTCTGCGACCGCCTTGTCCATGTCGTCCTGAGAGATGAAGTTCGCGCGCACCATGGCCCGCAGGACCTCGGTCTGCCGCAGCTTGGCCGAGTCGGGATGCAGGACCGGGTTCCATTCGGTGGGCGCCTGCGGCAAGCCCGCGAGCATCGCGGATTGAGAGAGGCTGAGCTTGGACGCGGGGATGTGGAAGTAGCTTTCGGCGGCCGCCTCGATCCCGTAGGACTGCGAGCCGTAGAAGCTCTTGTTGAGATAGAGCTCCATGATCTGGTCTTTGCTGTAGGTCTGCGCCAGCTCGAAGGCGAGCGCGAGCTCCTTGACCTTGCGGCTGTAGGTCCGATCGGGGGTGAGGAACTGCTGCTTGGCGAGCTGCTGCGTGATCGTGCTACCACCTCCGACCACCCTGCCCGCGCGCAGGTTGTCGTACAGGGCGCGGAGCACACCGCCGAAGTCGATTCCAGGGTTCGTGTAGAAGCCCTTGTCTTCGATCGCGATGGTGGCCTGGACCAGGATCGGCGCGACGTCCTTGAGCTTCACCGCAAGGCGATGGTCGCCGTGGTTCCCCACGTCGGCGAGGAGGATTCCGTTGCGGTCCGTGATGATCGTGTCGCCGGCGAACGCGGCGCTGTCCAGGCCCTGGATCGGGGGCAGGCTGTCAAAGAACGATTGCGCGTAAGCGTCGGCGGCTAAGCCGATCACGAGCAGAATCGCCAGCACCGCGCCCAGGCCCCGAACCATCGCGGTGCGGCGCATCTTCTGCCCGATCGGAGACCACGCCGCGTGGATCCGGGCTCGAGGGTTGTGACCCCCCTTGGTTTTGATCTTCTCAGGAATGTTTCGAGACATGTTTGGAGGCCCGTAGATTCTACGTTTTCCCACCCACCCAAACGGGCCAGAGCGGGCGGGGGTTACGCGGCCCGGTTGGGCCTCAGGCGGCCGAGCAACCCCTGGCGGGCCAATCGCCACTCCTCCGGGTCGATTGCCCTGATCAGGTAGATCGCCACGAGGTAGGCCAGGCTCCCGGCCGGCAGGCTCACGTAAATCGGAAATCGAGCGAGCGGATACAGCACGACGCCCATGACGGCGCCTGCCAGGAGGATGCGCCAGGTCACCCCGACCACGGGCAGCCGCAGCTCAGGCCGCTGGCGCTGCACGAACCACCAGCCGAAGACACACAGCGACGCCTCAGTAATCACGGTGGTCGCGCTGGCGGCCAGGTAGCCGTAGAAGGGGATGAGGATCAGGTTGAGCACGATGTTGATCGCCGCCGCGAGCCCGGTCGCCCATGCATTCATGTGCTGGCGGTTGGTCGCGTTCAACATCGCATAGAAGGCCGAGTTCGCAAAGAGGAAGACGATCGCGAAGGCGAGGATGCGCAATGCGGCTTCTGATTGCGGGAACAGGCGGAAAAGGCGACCGATGGGATGCACCAGCACGAACGTCCCGACCGTCAGCGGCCAGCCCAGTAGAACGAGCACTTTGAAGAATCGCGCGTACGCGAGCTTCAAGCCCGCGAGGTTGCTGACGAAATAGACGCCGAACAGTGGATAGACGACCGCCTGGATCGCGAGCGGCACGAACTGCAGGGCCTCGAACGGCTTGTAGGCGAACGTGTACCAGCCGACTTCGGCGAAGGAGCGGAATTGCTGGAGGATCGGCACGTCCGCCCGGAAGTAGAGGTTGGTCAAAAAGAACGTGAAGGCAAAAGGGAGCGCCAATGGGAACCACCGGCGTACGAGGTTCACATCGAAGCCCAGCCGGATCCTCCCAAGATTGAAAACGCGGATCACTACCAGCGCGTAGACGATCGTGAAAAGGAAGGAGGCGGCGTACGCCCAGACAAAGAACGCGACGGGTGCGTGTGCTTTCGCGCCGAAGATGATGAGCACGCCCTGGATCGCGATCTCCGCGATGATCGCGACCGCGTCGAACTCGGCGCGGCCCACCGCATAGAAGGTGTTCCGGAGCAGGTTTGCGTATGCGGTGGCGATCAGCAGTGCCGCGCCGGGGATGATCAATGAGGTCAGGCCCGCCCCAAATGCGAGGGCGATGGCCAAGACCACGCTGGCCGCGACGGCCAACGCCACCTTCAACGTCAACAATGTCCCGAGGTAGTCGCCGAGCTGTTGCGGGGTGCGTGCCGCCTCCCGTGTGTACAGAGGGTTGAAGCCGAGGTCGGCAATCACCGACACCAGCGCCAGATAGGCGATCAGGGTCGAATAGCGTCCATAGCCGGCATCGCCAAGCCCGTTGGCGAGGTAGATGACGACGACCAGGGAGACCACCCGCGAGACCACACGTGCGCCGAGGATGAAGACCGCGTTGCTGACAGCTCGGGTGCCGAGCCCTGCTGCAGCGCCGGCCGCCTCGTCGCTCACGGCGACAATCCTATTCACCTCCCCACCTGTGAGGAGGTAGGGCGCCATTCCCCTCCCCACTCGAGAGGAGGTAGGGCGCCATTCACCTCCCCACTTGTGGGGAGGTCGGCGCGCGAAGCGCGCCGGGTGGGGGTCGCCCAGCATGGCTAAGCCCAGCTAGCCGACTAGATCCCCGTGCCTGATCTTGATCGGAGCTTCTGGCGCTACGAGCAGCAGCACCTGGCCCTGGTTCAACGCCGGGTGATGCTGGTCGAGCGAGTCGATCGCGTGCGCGAGCTGCGCGTAGCTGATGTGGTACCCGCGTCCCCAGGAGATGCCTGGGTCGTTCAACCAGACGCCCGTGCTGTCGTAGCCGATGATGAGGATGAAGTGCGGTACCGACCAACCGTTCTGCTCGTAGTGGCTGCTATAGCCGGGATAGCGGGAGTTGCCAAGAGCGTGGGTGCGCACCTCCGCGATCAGCGGCCGTCCCGCCGCCAGCTGCTCCGCAATCACCTTCGGGTCGTTGGGAACCAGCTGGTAGCTCATGCCGAAGTGCTGCTCGGCGAGCTGACCCATCATCGTGTTGTTCAAGTCGGGCTGTGGCTTCCACCCGTCGATCTGGTTGATCGACGCATCAGCAGCCCGTGGATCGAGCACGACCGACGCGTTGTGCTGCCAGTACGCCATGAGCATCGTCAGCGTCGCCGCCTCGCAGCTCTCCTGGTGCTGCGCCCAGTTGTTGAGGGGCGCCTGGGTGGTGAACGGAACCTGGAGCAGCACCTGTGCGGGTAGAGGTATTGGGGTAGGCATGACCAGAGGCGCGGCCTCGAGCGTGGGGAGAGGCTGCGCTTGTACAACTGTCACGCCGGGCAGAGGGGCAACGGCCTGGTGCCGGTTCAGGTATTGGCGGGCGAGCACTCCTGACCCGCTTCCAAGCATCACGGCCAACATCACCGCGATCGCGACTCCGCCCCAGCGCACGCCCTGCGAAGGACGGATGCGCCCGCGCCGCGCCAGCACTCCCAAAACCCGCTTTCCTCCTGCTGAGGCACTGAATGCCGATTGGATTCCTCAGCCGCTAGAGAAACGTCCAGCCGAAAACCGCTACTCGACAGGGTTCAGTGATGTAAAGCCGTCCTATACTGCGGGTCGCTCCTGAAGCGAAGCCATGACCTCTGACCAAAACGTGACTTTTTCCTGCCTGGGTTGTTCTAACTAGCGATGTGGGGAGCCCTCAAGTGGCTGCTCGGGCTTGGCCTGGTGGCGTCCCTCGCGATCGCAGCGGGGGTCTACTTCGCGTTTTTCGGCGCGGGGCCGCAGATCAGCTACATCACTCCCGACCTCGTCCCGATTAGCGCCTCGGGTGACACTACCGCCGAGCAGCCGCCGGTAAACCTTCCCGCAGCAGTCATCCTCCCGGTGCCGTTCACCTCGCAAGCGCCTCTGAACAACTGGGCACAACGGCAGCACACCTGCGAAGAGGCGAGCCTGGTCATGGCCGACCGCTACCTGAAGGGCGATCACAACGCGACGATCGACCCGAGAACCGCCGACGCCGCGATCAACCAGGTCTCGAGCTGGAAGCCGGCGGAGGACCTCACCAGCCAGCAGGTGGGCGAAGTCGCCAAGAAGAACATGGGCTACAACTACAAGATGCTGCCCGCCGACCGCCTGAACATGAGGCAGCAGCTGGCGTTGGGCCGACCGTTGCTTATGGGCGTCCGCACGCACGGCCTCGGGAACCCCAACTACCCGGGATACCGCGACCACTTCGAGCAGCCCGCCTACTCGGTGGCGCATTTCATCGTGGTGATCGGCTATGACAACACGGACCATTTCGTGCTCAACGACCCAGGCCTGACCAGGGGCGCGAGCTACCACATCCTCTACGACCAACTGATGCACGCCATCGACGACCACGACCAGGCTTACCCGGCTCTCAACAGCGGCAGGGTCTTCCTGGTCTTGGCCCCGGCCAGCTAGAACTGTCGAGAGAGGCTCCGCTCCTGAGCTTCGAACACGGGGCCTTAGTCCAAACTGCAACTCTGTCCTGCCCGGCCTGTTCTCAGTAGCGATGTGGGGAGCCGTCAAGTGGTTGCTCGGGCTTGGCCTGGTGGCGTCCGTCGCCATCGCGGCGGGGATCTACTTCGCCTTTTTCGGCGCCGGGCCGCAGATCAGCTACGTCACGCCACCCCTCATCCCTATCACCAATACCGGTGACACTCCCGCCGAGCAGCCGCCGGTAAACCTCCCCGCGGCGGTCATCCTCCCGGTGCCCTTCACCTCGCAGGCGCCGTTGAACGACTGGGCGAACAAGCAGCACACCTGCGAAGAGGCAAGCCTGGTCATGGTCGACAGCTACCTTCGCGGCGATCACTCAGGTGGGTTGATCGATCCGAGGACTGCCGACCAGTCGATCAACCAGGTCTCAGGCTGGAAGCCGTCGGAAGACCTGACCAGCGTGCAGCTGGGCGAGGTCGCAAAGAATCACATGAGGTGGAATTACAAGATGTTGCCCGCCGACCGCCTGAACATGAAGCAGCAGCTGGCGTTGGGCCGACCACTGATCATGGGCGTACGCACTCACAGTCTCGGCAACCCCAACTACCCGGGATACCGCGACCACTTCGGACAGTCCGGTTACTCGGTCGCCCACTTCATCGTCGTGGTCGGGTACAACCAGTCGGACCAGTTCATCCTGAACGACCCCGGTCTGACTAGAGGGCACGGCACTACGGCCAGCTGGGACACGCTGATGCACTCCCTAGACGACCACGACCAGGCCTACCCAAAGCTTGCCAGTGGACGCGTCTTCCTGGTCCTGGCCCCAGCCAGCTAACGAAGGCTAGGGAGCAGAAAGTTCCCCTCTCCCCTTCAGGGGAGAGGGCCGGGGAGAGGGGCGGAAAAGAAAGCCCCTATGCGAAGACGATGGCTTCGTTGAAGTCGGAGTAAGCCGCTTCGAACGCGGCGTGGCTGACCCAGTACTGACCGCGGAGCGGGTCGTTGACCAGGACGCCTGTCGGGCTGTACCCGACTGCCGTGTAGACGTGCGACGCGTTGTACGGGCCGATCCACGGAATCCACTGGCCGTCGAAGCTCAGGTAGTCGTGACGGGGGTGCCACGCCCAGTCCCACGTCGCGAAGACGACCACCGGGTGACCGGCGATCAAGCGCGCGTAGATGGTCGCGGCCGACATGTTTCCGTACTGGATGACGTTCCCCCCGTGCGCTTGCGCGATCCGCACCAGCGGCGGGTAGAACGTGCCGTACCCGGTGTAGTTGCCCTCGCTTCCGTTCACGTTGCCGACGAACGTCTGGTAGGGATTGCCCCACCGCACCCTGCCGCTCCCATCCACGTACATCGCCCGGCGGTCCGCCCCGAGGTCCGCAAGTATCTGGTCCTGGCTCAGGTTGATGCCCTGGTGCGTGAGCGCCATCGAGGTCGCAGCCTCCTCGCAGCTCAAGGAATGGTTCTGGTAGATCATGGCGACGCCCGAGATGATGTGCGTGCTGCTCAGCGCGCCGTAGATCGCGCTGTCAGCCGCGGCCCTGACGAGGTTGAGATCAGCGGTGATGCGGTTGAACTCGGCCGCCGTGGCTGCAATCCCGTAAGCGGCGCGGTTGGCGTCGATGCGCGTCTGATAACCCGACAGGTCGATCCCGTACAGGCTCGCCACCTCGATCCCGTTGGTGGCGCGGTTGAACGCATCCTGGGTGACAGCAGCGGCGTCGAGCCGGCCCTGCAGCCCCGCCTGCGCAGTGGCGAGATCGCGCGTGAGGAATTCGGCCCGGCCGATCCTCTCCTGCGGTTCCATCTGGCTGTACGCCTCGGTGCGAGCGAGCACGTCTGCCGCGGGGTCACCACGGATGCCAAGCGTCTTCGCCTGCAGCGACTGCTTCGTCAGGGCGCCGGTCGCCGCTGCGATCTTCCTGTCGATCGGCACCAGCCGGGCTTCCAGATCCCAGTTCGCGCGCAGCGCCGAATACTCGCCTGGAGTCTTGGAGACCGAGAGCATGTCGAGCCTGACCTTCGACTGGTCCCAAGTCTCGTTGCCAAGCGCATGGTGCAGGTTCTGGTTGGCGGCGACAGCACCGGCTCGATACAGGCTCAGATCACGCGTCCAGATGGCATCGGCGCGAGCCTGCCAGCGGTCAAGGATCTCGTTTGCGCCAGGCCACCAGAAAACGGCAGCGACCCCCATGAACTGGGTCGCCTGCGTGAATTGCCATTCCTGTTCGAGCGTCGCCAGGTCGAGGTCCGGTATCCCGTCCGCCCGCATTTGAGCCCAATGCTGGTGAAGCGCGACTGCGCGCGCCTGCAGGCCGAGGGGGATGCCGTTGTTGGCGAGAACGCCGCTGCCGCCCAGGGTGACGAGCAGGGTCGCGACCAGGCCGATCGCCGAGACTCTGCTGCCAAGCCGAGTCAGCCTCGGCCGGGTGCGGCCCGAACGCGGACGAACGAGGCGCGGGCCGCCGGCCGGTTGCCTGGCGGGTGCCTCGAACAGCCGTACGGCAGTGTCCGTTTCGGGCGCTGGGCGCTCGACGGCAATCATTCGGCGGTGGCTTCCATATCAGTCATCGCTACAAACGCCCTTTCTCTTCCTCTGGGTCGCCGGCGCGAGCATACACCTCGTCGGCCGGAACCAGGCGCTCTTGGCGCGTACCGGGAAAGTGCACTCTGACGCCCGGACGGCCGGGGCTCCCAAGCTCCCAGCCCGCTGCGTAGAGCTCCGCAGCCTGGGCGAGGTCGGTCGCCTGCGCGGTCTTCACGCCATCCGTGAAGGCCAAGCTCTGCGACCGTGCCCCGGGGAAACCAAGCCTCACCGCTCCTCCTGTCTTCAGGTTGAATCCGTAATCGTCAAACGATCCCGAGTCGCTTCCGGCTACGAGTTCGGCCACGGTCGGAAGCTTGCCTTCCTTCATCGCCGCCTTCAGATCCGACCTGGAGACCCGGTGGGCGGTTCGCTCGCGCCGCCGAATCTCGGTGAGGAGGACGTCCCGTTCAACGCGAAGCGCGGCCAGATCCTGTTCGAGGGGCCGCATCCGCTCCCGGAGACCGGCCACCCGGCGATCGAGCTCGGCCCCTTCGAGTGAGCTCAGTTCTTCGGACATGGCAAAACCCTAAATCTCGTGCTCGGCACGCCGATTCCTGAATCCACCGAAAAGAGCCGCGTCGTAGACGATCTTGAGCAACCCGCCCGCGAAAAACGGCAGAGCGAAAGCCGCGGCCCCGATGGCCAGCCCCGCCAGGGCCGCGCCGAACGACTGAGCCACTCCGCGGACCGCGCCCGTCATCGCCACAGCGCCCGCCCGCTCGGCGGGCGGGACGATCGAAACCACGTAGGCCTGGCGGGCCGGGACGTCCATCTGCGACAGGGCGTAGCGCGCGAGCAGGAGCCCGATCGCCCAGCCGAGCGTCGGGCTGAACGGGACCAGCAGCAGAAGCACGTTGCTCGGCAGGTGGGTGAAGACCATCGTGTTGATCAGGCCGAAGCGGTTGGACAGGCGTCCGGACACCTCGTACGAGAGCGTCTGCAGAACGGCGATGCCCGCAAATACGGGACCGAGCGTGCCGGCGTCTGCTCCGAACCGGACGTGCAGCCAGTACGCGATCACGGCGTTCGCCACAAAGCCGGCGCCTAGGGAGTCGAGGGCGAACAGCGCCGCGAGCCCGGCCAGGGGCCGGAAGGAACCGAAGGCCGGCGCTGGCGCCGGCGCTTCAACCTTTCCCGTCATCAACAGCGGCAGCGCAGCGGTCGCCACGCCGATCTCTGCATAGAGAAGGAAGAAACCCGCGGTGGATTCGGCGCTCGTCGCCAGAGCGGCCGCGAGACCGCCCGCCGCGTTGAACAGGCCGCCGGTCAGCGAGTACCGCGCGAAGGCGACGTTGCGCCTGGCGCCGGGAACCGCCTCCGCGAGGACCGCTTGCTCGACGGATGCGAACGGGCCCAGGTCGACGCTGGCCGCGCCGAGCATCCCAGTGATTCCCGCCAGGACCAGCAGCGCGGACTGGTTCGCAAGGGCGAGGTCGAGCCCGGTGAGCGCCATGAGGATTCCGGAAGCCGCCAGCACTCGCCGGCGGCCGAAACGGGCAGCCAGGCTCGCGCTCGCCAAGCCGGATAACGAGGCGGCCGCCAGGCCGACCCCAAGCGTCAACCCGATCAGGCCCGCCGGCAGGCCGCGCCGCTCGAGGTGGACCCCGATCAGCACGGCGGCAAAGCCGAAGCCAAAGGCGCGGAGGCCTCTGGCCGCGAGAAGCAAGGCCCGGTCCACGGCGTCGACTGTATCCGGCCGGGGTATTTTCAACCTCGGTGTTGAAAAACTCGTAGCATGGCCTTATGGATTCGCCGGGCGCGCGCAGGGCGCCGATTGATTCGCCGGCCGGGCGCAGGGCGCCTGATACAAGACGCGAGACGATCCTCGCCTTCCTGAAGATGCGCGGTCGCGCCACTCTGGGGGAGATCGCCTCCCAGCTCGAGATCTCGAAGCAGGGCGCGCTGCGGCACCTCGAGGCTCTCGAAGAGGCGGGCCTGGCCACCGTGGCCTCGGCGGCGCCGCACGGTCGCGGACGTCCCGAAAGCGTGTACCAGCTGACAGAAGCGGCCGGGAGCCACTTTCCGGACGGCCACCGCGAGCTCACCGGAGAGCTCGTCGAATTCGTCACCGATGAGCAGCTCAAGCGGTTCTTCGAGCGCCGCGCGGCGAAGATCGAGGCCGAGTACGCCCCCCGATTGGCGGGACTAGACTTTGAGGCGCGCGTCCGCGAGCTCGCCAAGCTCGCCTCGGAACACGGTCACATGGCCGAGGTGATCGAACTGGCGGAGGGTGGGCTCGCGATCCGCCACTGCAACTGCCCCATCCAGGACGTGGCCGCCCGCACC
>Ga0209117_1000117_pt1 | contig 52041 bp, 38 predicted proteins | sample BlaSpr_A8_OM2_M2_FD_187978 | JGI IMG/M metagenome (GOLD analysis project Ga0209117, IMG submission 187978) | Forest soil microbial communities from Thunder Bay, Ontario, Canada - Black Spruce, Ontario site 2_A8_OM2_M2 (SPAdes) (version 2) | ecosystem: Environmental > Terrestrial > Soil > Boreal... | reverse complement strand
CTGACGTTGTAGTCCAGCCGCGCCGTCAGCATGTTCTCGCGAAAATAAGCGCTCCGCAGGTTGATCTGGTTGGCAGCACTTGTGCCGCACAAGTTTGCAACATACACACCCGAGCACGGGAATCCGAGCAAGGTTGGCAAAGAACCATCCTGCTTGGTGCGTTCCCCGCCGATGAATAGAAACGCCTTGTCCTGGATCACCGCGCCGCCGGCCCCAAATCCATACTGCTGCCGGCTGTACTTTGGATTCCCTGACGGAAACCCAGCGAGGCCGACGGTCCGGTCGCGCAGATTTCCAAACAGATTGCCGTGCCATTCATCTCCACCCGAGCGGGTCGTAACCCGCACCGCGCCGGTTGCGTTTAGCGACTGAAACAACTCCGGCGTGACCCGCGAGGCGATCACTTCGCGCACCGCCTCCGCCGGCAGATTCAGCGTGGCCGCACCCTTGGTCTCATCCATCACCTCGACTTCGTCCATGTCGTAGTGCGTCGTGCGTCCCAGTTGGCTGTTGATGGAAAGCGATTGGAACCCGCTTTTGCCCGGATCGAAAACCCTTCCATCCACCGCCTGCACACCCGGCTCAAGTTGTCCCGCATTCAGATAGTTCCGCCCGTCAATCGGGAGCCTGTCGCTGACCTCGCCATCGAACTTGCTCTCCAGCCGCACCGGCCCCGGACTGATCCATTCCAACTTGAAATCCGCCGTGACTGCCGCTCCCAACACCACGGTGACGCGGCTCGCGACCGGCAGCATGTCCCGGCCTTCCGCCCGCACCACATAAGCGCCCGGCGGCACCGCTTCGGAAACGTACGCCCCGTCCTTGCCGGAGCGCGTCACGCCCTTGGTCTCGGTGGCCTGCGAACTGTACAAAACCCGCGCCCCTTCGACGGGGTTGCCGTCGTCATCCCGCACCGTACCTTGAATGGTGCCGGTTGTCGGATTTTCCGGGGTCGCTTCCTGCGCCCGCAACGAAAATGTGAGCGAAGCGAGGAACAATAGAGCAATGGGCAGAGAACGACGAACAGGCAAGCCAGAGCAATCGACCAAAGTGGCACTCTCCTGGGGGCAGAACCTCAAGTAGAACCTGGAAGCGATTCCGCGTCTAAGTGTCCTGGTTTTCCACTGCAATGATTTTCTACTGAAATCGAATAGGACAGTTTACTAGATGCGGCTAGTTCGCTGGGGCGATGTATGGGTTTTTCCGGTGCAAGCCTCCAAACCCGGCCAGCCACCTGTCGCCGCCACCATCGGACCGCGTGCTCGGGTTCACTGGGGATGCCGCGCTGCCTGCTCGATCTTGTTGACCATCTGTTGGGTGGCTGCAGCCATCGGTCCCTTGGGGTCGAGACGAAGGGCCTCCTTGTACTCCTTGAGCGCGCCCGGCGCGTCACGCTTGTGTAGGTCAATGTCGCCCAACAGAATGTGCGCCCCTGCCAAGCCTGGCCGCAAGCTTTCCGCCTTCACAGCATGCGTCTCGGCATCCTGCACACGCCCGAGCACCCAGTAAGTTTTGGCCAGTTCATAGTGGCCGTCGGCGGCTTCCGGATCCAGCTCAAGGCCACGCAGGAGCGCAGTTTCAGCTTCGGCGTATTTCGCCATCAGGTTACGGCAGACTCCCAGGGCGAAGTGCGCGGTCGAGAGATTCGGCTCGATCTCGGTCGATTTCTGCAGCTCCGGCTCCGCTTCCTGGAGTTTGCCACCCTCCAGATGGACGACGCCGAGCAACTGGTAGGCTTCGGCATACTGTGGATACAACGTAATCGCCTTTTGGAAGTGCGGCGCACTGCCGGTGGCATCATGGGCATCCATTCGTCGCTTGCCAGCCTCGAATTCCTTGCGCGCTGCCGGCGGGATCTGGGCGATGCGGGCGTTCAACGATCCCGCTGGACCCTCCGGCGGCACTGATTTCGCCTCCGGTTGCTTGTCCAGCTTCAGCGTGATCTGCTCGTATGCCATCTTCGACGTGCTGATGTCAATAACGCTTGAATAGGGGCGGAAGCCCTGGCCTTCGATGGTGAGGTGGTAAGTGGTAAGCGACAGGCCATCGAAGTCGAATTTTCCCTGGGGATCAGTTTGGGTTTCGGTCTGAAATGCAATCACGTCGCTGCGCAGCCGAATGACGATATGGTCGGCAGACTGGCCGTTTTCGATTTTGACTTGGCCGCGGATGTGGCCGGCCCAGGCAGCCAGCGAGGTTGAGATGAGTAGCGTGAGTGCCAGTAGGCGGAGAATCCGGGGCATGGGCACCTCCTGTCAGCGGAAGGCCGGGAACACTCTTGCCATGGTAGTTGACGTCCGCGGAGCCGTGCAACCCGAGCGCCAGCTTTTCCCGACGATTCGAGCGCGCCAATTTTTCTCGGTGCGTCTCGACCAAATAAAACAGGGAGGGCACGATGCCCTCCCTGGCAAAGAACTCTAGAAACTCTAGAATTCGAATTTCACGCTAAAGCGCGCATAGAACGGGCGCTCGTATCCCGGATTTGTGTTTCCGTTAACCGCAGACGGACCGATGCCACTCGGTTTGAGAAAGTCGGCATTGCCAACGCCGAACCTGCTCTGCCTGGCCTGATCCACCCGCAGCAGCGTCTTGCTGTTGGCGAGGTTAAACAGGTCGGCCGACAAGTGGAGTTTCGAGCCTTCTGTGATCCGGATCGGATAGTCCACCTTGAGGTCCACGTCGCCCCAGTCTTTGGTGCGGCCGAGAGAGCCACGAGCCGAAGGGCAGTTCGTGGTGTCGTCGGCGCAGAACGGAACTTCACCAGCATTCTGGTAAGCCGGGTGCGCGAACAGGTTGTTGATGGGAATGCCGGTCTGGAAGTGCACGGCCGAGCCCAAGGTGAGGCCCTTCACGTGGTTGGATAACGTATAGCTCACGAAGCCATTGACCAGGTGACGAACGTCGGTGTTCAACACCCCAGGAGTGAACTGCTGGCCCAGGAGGTTGAAGTCTCCACGGGTGAAGTCGAACAGCGAGCTAATGTTGGGATCGTTCTGGCCGTTGTCGTTGCGGAACGAACCTTCGTAATTGCCATACAGCTTGGCAATGCGGTAGTTCGCGCGCAGCAGCCAGCCCTTGGACATCGACTTGTTAACTTCGATCTCCATAGCCTGGTATTTGCGGACGGGATCGACAAAGCCGTCCGGGATGCCGTCTTTACCGAATATGCCCACAAGTTGATTGCCGAGGGCATCGAAAGCGTTTGGGATACAAAACGCGTTGTTACCGTTGGGTAGCGTTACTGCGTTTCCAAAGCTATCCGACGCCTGCCCATCGATGATGCTTGAATTTTTGCCTGTCGCATTGCAACCTGTCGGAGGCGTAAGAGTGCCAAGGCCGGTGACGGGGTCAAACACCTGAACGTAGTCGATTTGCGGCACGTTGACGAAGAAGTCCTGGTTCTTGTTCACATTACTGATCGTGTAAATCTGGCTGAGTCCGTTCTGATACGCCTCCGGCGAGAGGGCAGCATTGTCTTCAATGATGCGGCGGATGCGACGATCAGTGTAGCGGGCAGAGAAAATGACGCCCGAGTTACCGAATTCGTGCTCAAAGCCAACCACATACTCATCCAGGTACTCACTGCGAGTGCCCGGGGCAAATGCCTCGGCGCTAGCCTGTGAAGAGGCGCCGGTAAGGAATCGCGGGTTGTTGTTGGCGATGCTGAAGTTGGAAAAGTCCAGCGTGCCGTCGGGGTTGATTAACATGTGACCTGCTCCGTCGTTCGGAGGGGTCCAATTGGTAACGGGGAAGTCATACTCCGCGCTGAGCGAACGGATGGCGATATCCAGCGGAAGGGATTCGGTGTAGCGGCCAAAGTTGGCCGTGATTTTCGTCTTCCGGTTGCCCCACGGATCGACGCTGACTCCGAGACGCGGCGACCAGTTGTCGTTGAAGGTATAGGCAACCTGTTCGCCCTTTACCCGCTGCTGTTCCCAGCGGATGCCCGCGTTAACGCTGACGTACTTATTCAGCGACCAGTTGTCCTGCAGGAAGACCGTGTGGTAGTTGGAGGAGGTCTTGAAGTTCAGAAGCCCAAATTCTCCACGATCCTGGCGCAGGTAGACAGGGATGCCGCCGTCGGGGCATTCCGCCATACCAGGAACATAGAGTTCCGCGTAGTTGGCGGTGACGCCACAATGCGAATTAAGCTTTCCCGCGCCGCCGTCCCGCATCTGGAACGAGGCGTTCGTGCCATTGGCAACCAGAGCGGCCAGCAAGGCCGGATCAGAGGTCATCCCTGCGGCAGTAACAGCGTCGATCGGGATATTCGGGCCCGTCCGAGCCTTCGTTCCGTCATAGAAGTTACGGGAGAAATTGTAGCCGAACCCAAGAGTATGCTGTCCCAGGAACTGGAACACCTTCTGGGTATCGAAGTTGTACCCGTAATTGTTCCCCTTAGTGTTTTCGTAGTAGCCGAGACCCTGGCGGACGTACTGCCCGCGCAGCGAGTTAGTGGGGTCGGTGCATTCCGGACTGAGGACTGGCGGTCCGCAAGGATCCCGTTGAACTCGGTCGACAACCGTGTAAGTGTTCGGGGAAGCAGGCGTGTCGCTGAGGTTGTTGTGACCCCAAGAAACGGAAGCGTTGAGCAACCAGGTCGGAGTCCAAGAGCCGTTGTAGCGGGCGACAAAGTTGCGCGTGCCATACTGCAGCTTGTCGAACGTGGTTTTTGACGCGGTCTGGGGTCCCGCGTTCCCATTGGCATTGTTGTCACCATAGGTCGGGTCGCCGAAGATCGACGCCTCGAACTGATGATGATCGTTTAGCTTGTAAGTGACCTTGCCCGCATACGAATACACCCGAACCGGCACCTCATAGTTACCGAGATGTGTCTGCGTGGGGCCCGCCAAACCTGCCGTCCCAAGATCCGAGGGATTTCGAAACTGAGCGAACTGGTTGTAGTCTCTGTTCCACTGCGGATTGAAATCTCCGAAGAAGAACAGATGGTTCTTGAAGCCCGGAACCGGGCCGCCCACCTGAGCGTCGGCGTCGAAATTGCTCTGGTGAAGAATCTTGCCCTGCAGGTTAAAGCGCTCGTTAGAGCTACCGAGTCCAAAATCATCGGAAAACAAACGCGTCGCTTCCGTTCCCTGCGGAGCGAAGAAGCCGCCGAGCGAGCCATGGTATTTGTCTGAGCCCGACTTGGTGACGATCTGCACAATGCCGCCCGTGGACTTGCCGTACTGCGCCTCATAACCGCCCGTCTTCACCTGGACTTCCTTCACGAAGCTAAGGTTAATGCCGGTGCCCAAAGAGCCGTACAGTCGCGAGTAGACGCCGATGCCGCCGAAGCCGCCGTCGGTGATGCTCACACCATCGGCAACGTAGTTATTCTCCAGGCCAGTGCCGCCCGAGATGGACGGGTTTGCCGTGCCAGTACCACCGCCCGAGGTCACGCCCGGGGCAGCGTAGAACAGGCCGGTGACGCCGCGTCCCATCGGAACGGACTGGTAGAAGTTGTCCGTCAGGTTGGAGGACACCGACGTGGAGGTGGTATCTACCTCAACTGCGCCCGCAGTGACTTCGACCACAGTTGAGCTGGTGCCTAATTCCATGGTCACGCCGACAGCCGTCGTCCTTCCAGTGACCACTTCCGCGGACTTAATCTCGGAGGTTTTGAAGCCTTCCTTGGTTATCTTGACGGAATAGAAACCGGGAGTCAGGACTTGAAACAGGAACCTCCCTCCCGAGTCCGTTTCCATTGTATTCTCGCCGAATGGGCCGCTAAGAGTGACCTTGGCACCTTGAACGACGGCTCCTGTAGGGTCACTCACTTCGCCGGACAGATTTCCCTTCACGCTGCTCTCGCTGGTCGCCTGAGAAAACGCGAGGGTTGTGAAGCATAGAAACAAAGCTAAAAACGCAAAGCTCGAAAACAGCTTTTTCGACATAAACTTAACCCCTCCTGGGGAATGGCAGACGTTAGCACCTAGGTCAGTTGCACCCTTTGTGCCAATACAGTATTGCCACAAGGAGTGCTGTCTATTGAGAGTATTTTCAATGACTTGCCGTCAGCAGGACGTCGCATCAACCGTCGGGATCCAGTCTATTTATATGGGTATACAGAGGTTTGTTGCGTGTGGGTATGGTTTTCCATAATGCTGGGCTACGTGGGAGCTCGCCCGAAGTGTGGGAGCTCGCCCGAAGTAATGTTTGAAGGAAGCTACTGGGAAGGAAGCTACTGATTCGAAGAACCAGGGGTCTCCGCCATCAGGGACCGGCCTTTCTGCTGAAAGGTTTCGGCCTTGGTATTGTCTCCAAGGTGCTGATAATACGATGCCAGAGCCAGATAGAGAGGCCCGCTGGGTGGCTTGAGATTCAGGGTAGATTCGAGAAGGGCTACCGCATTCCGGGGGTGCCCGGTTTTGTCCAAGCTGTCGGCCACGTTGAGCACGGTTCCTTCTTCGGTCTGCGCTGTGACTGCAGTCTGCGAAAAAAGCTCGACAACCTTGGCGAACTCCCGCTGCCGGAAGTAGTAATCGATCAGTCGAGCGCGGGCACGCTCGTTGTGCGGATTTTCGCGTAGAGCATCCTGGAAGAACCCTGCGGCCACCTGGTCCTGGCCGCCAGCAATATAGGTCAGTGCGCGATCGAAATCGGCTTGGCCGGAGGTAACGTACTCGGCCAAAGCGTCGTCATTGATCCACCAACTGTCCGACGAAGAAGGATTTTCGGAAACGATGTTGAAACGCAACACGCTGAAGCGCTTCTGCTGACTCTGCGGATCGGCAAGAGTGATCGTCAACCGGTAGTTACCCTGGGGCAGATCGGTGGTTGCAATCTTCTTGCCGCTAACCTCTGATCCAAAGGTGTCGAATTGACTCTTCGGCAACTCCTCGTGAATCGTTTGAGCGGTTCCGGCAACATTGGGTCGGCCATAAGCATAATCCACTAGAAACTTGCCCGGTGCGCTGTCGTGTCCGCTCGCCGGGGGTTGCCATACTTGATAAAAAAAAGTGAGATCTTGGCCGGGGACCAGCGCCAGTTGCGGCCCCACGTACGGCATGAAACGAACTCCCCCTGCGGTAAAAGGGAGGTCGTCAGCCTGCGCCGGGTCGGCGGTCGCGGCCTGCGAAAACGGCACCGGATCGGTAATGACAAAGTCCTGCGAGGAGGCCTCCGGGACTGTAATCTCCCGTTCTGCCGGAAAGGCAGTCTTGGTCAGCACGTTGGTGAACACGAACTCGATCTTATACTTGCCCGGCGCGAGCGGCAGCCATCCTTCGTAAGCTACCGGCTTGCCTTTCACTAGATCGAGGTCGGTCTTGGTAAGGTACTTCGAGATTTTTCGCTCGCGGTTGAAAATCTCCTTTCCCCCGGGAGTCAGCACCCGCACCAGCACTTCGAGCGAGTAATAGAGCCGCTGATCGGCCTGCGCAACAGCAAAATCTTCCGGTTGAGTCAAGCGAAGAGCATAGTGAAGCCGTACTTTGCCCTGACGATCGCGCAAAGGCACACTCACTACGCTGAGCAGGTCATTTGACAGCATGACACGATGCGTTACGCTCTCGTTCAACCCCCGGCGCAATCGCAATTGGTCGAGCGTGAAAGGATGATTGGCGAGATTCTTGATGGTGGCCAGCAGCAAGTCCGATGACAAACTGGACTCAGCATCGTTTACGTTGACTGGTTCTCCCGGAATCAGACTGAGAGTCGTCAGGGCGACTTCACGCCCTAGAATGCGGTCAATCTGCTGGACGGACTGCACACGCCCCTGCTCCGCCTGAATACCGGTGACCAGCTTCTGCGGGCCATCCATGTAGGGGCTGTAAAGGCGGAAGTCTCCAAAGTCTTTCTCGTAGAAGATCACCGAAAAGAACGGCGGCAGCGCGGGGTGCGAATTGGAATAGAACCAAATCTCCATGCCACGCACGCCGCTCTGAGTCACATAGCGTGCCTTCTGCTCGGGTGGTCCGAGAGTAATATAGACGCGGCCCATGTCTGTGCGCCAGCCATCTTGAGCGCGGCTCGTGGAAAAGCGTGCGCTAGCTTCCTCCAGTCGCTTGTAGTGCTCTACCTTGTAGGGGTTCGTAGGCGCACCGGGCGTTGGATTGCGCACTTCCCAGAATCTCTCGATGAACTTATCCCGGTCGGCGTCGGTCGCCATCTGCAGGAAGGAGTCCTTCTCGTCTTTGCTTATGATGTAGGCAACATCCTTGGTCAGCCAGTCTCGATAATGAGGCGGCAGTAGCTTAGCTGCATCCTTCGCCCAGCCCAGCATGGGGACCAGCAGAGCGAAGGTGAGGAGAAAGGCTTGGCGGCGCATCCCAGAAGTCCGAGGCTTCTCTGCAAGTGAGAACGAAGAAAAAAAGAACATTTCTGAGAAGCAGAGTACCGCCATTTTGACGCGGGCGTCAAGCCGGACACGATACCGAGAAAGACATGTGGCTGTCTGTCCGCCCATGTTGGCCGAGCCCGGTATCAGGTCGGCTGCCCAGATGACTTACATACGGTTATTGCTAGGAGTAAAATTACGATTGTGTATCCGCGGGAACGCCACTCTTAGAACGTCCCCTTGTGCGTGTAGTACCCCGCCCGGTAGTGAGACTGATAAAGAACTCCCGCCGGGGCTTTCGTCAGGTCCACCCGCAGTTGACGGAATTCTGAATTCGAATAGCGCTGCGACGGATAGTACGCCAGGAGATACTGCGTCCGCAGTTCGTCGCTGATCTGGCGGAACGCGTCGTCCAGTTGCGGCAGCGACGTGGCGTAGTAATACTTCCCGCCCGTATCCGCTGAGATCTGAATCAGCGCATGCTCGCCGCCCGTGTCTCGTCCCGCGCTCGCTTCGATGGGCACAATGATGATGCTATAAATAATCGCTTCCGCCTCCTGTGCCGCGCGCAGCGCCGCTTTGTAGTCCACCTGGCTCACCGTGTCCCCGCCGTCGGTGATCACCACCATCACTTTTCTTCCCTGCCGCCGGCTCAGCGCCTGCGATCCCAGAAAAATCGCGTCGTAGAGCGCCGTCGCCGCGCCATTGCGCACCCGGTCAATTCCGGCGTCGATTTTTTTCAAATCCGATGTGAACGGCACCAACTCGCTCACTTCCTCGCTGAACTTGTACAGGGCGAGTCCGTCCTGCGGCCGCACAATCGTGTGCGCAAACTTGCGCGCCGAGATCAGCTCCAGCGGCAGATCCTTTCTCGTGCTCAGGCTCGTATCGACCATCAGCACAATCGACAGCGGCAGCGCCGATTCCCGGCTGAAGATCGCGATCTTCTGCTCTTTGCCGTCTTCCTTCAGCAGAAAATTTTCTTTCTGCAGGTTCGCCACCGGAGTTCCGCGCGCATCCGTCACCGTCACGAACACGTTGACCAGCTTCACGTCGACGCTGATCGTGGTTTCCGGTTCCTCCGCCATCAACCCGGTGGTGGCGCAAATGACCGAGAGGAAGAATAAGACGTGTAGGATGCGCTTCATCACAAGATTCCAAGGTCATGTATGAGATCAGTCATTTGGATGCAGGCGGCTCCCCCGCTGCGCTTCCTGGCGATCGAATTTCTTCGGGAAACGCCTCCCCATCCGCCCACACCGCTCCATCTTCAAAGTATTCTTTCTTCCAGATCGGCGCCGTCTTCTTCAGCGTGTCAATGATCCAGCGGCAGGCCTCAAACGCCGCGTCCCGGTGCGTCGCAGCCACCACGATCAGCACGCTCGTCTCCCCAATCTCCAGCCGCCCCAGCCGGTGGACGATCGACGCTCCCCGCACCCCAAAACGCGCCCGCGCCTCCACCGCCAGAGATTCCATCTGCTTCAGCGCCATCGCTTCATAGGCTTCATAGTCCAGATAAAGCGTGCGCCGCCCACGTGTGTTATCCCGCACCACGCCGTCGAAAATCACCGCCGCGCCATCCGCCGGCCGCTTCAACCGCCCCACCACAGCCTCCATATCTATCGGCTCACGGACGATGCGGACTTCGCCGCCGCCTTCCGCCGACCCGCCGCTCACGGGCGGCAACAGCCCGACTTCATCGCCCTCTCGTAGCGCGCGGTCCGCTCCCGAATATTCCTGATTCACCGAAATCGCCAGCGACGGTACCATCGCTTCAAACTGCGGAGCCTCTCGCGCATAATAAAAGAGTACTTCCCGCACCCGCGCCCCTTCCGGCAGATCAAGGGTCTCGCCCGACCGTCCTACCACGTCCTTCAACACTCCAAAAAAAAGCACGCCGATCTTCATCAGAATCAGTCTTCCAGTAAGTTTTCCAGTAGAAACGCGGCTTGCCGCGTCTTCGCGCGCCACCAGTGTAGCGCGCCCGCATCCCAAAGGACCTGTCCCTCCGTGTAGTCGTCCGCACCCGCTCCTCTCGTTCGGTTCAATTACCTCCGTAATCGTGCATTAGGTCACTTTCCCGCTTAGTCTTATTGCCAACACTCCGTTAGCGAGAGGGGGCTGTTATCATCACCACACCTCAAACCGATGCCGGCCGCAGCGCGTCCGCTCGGTCTTTCCTGCACAGCCTCAATATTTTGATAAAGTACACCCGGCTGTATGGAGTGAACCATAAGCGCACCGAGGGTCAGTTCCAGACCGCGTGGAGCGAACTCCAGCAAGCGCTGCCCAAAAGCGGTGACACTGGTTTTCTGCTCGGCGTCTCCGACAACAAACTTCTTCTCGATGGCATCCCGCTCGAAGCCGGACAAGCCGAGCGCAGCTTCGCACAGTTGCTGACCGCCGCCGGGCTCTCCAGCATCCTGTTTTCCAACAAGGTCACGCTCGACGACTTTACCCGCCTGGTCCGCGCCTTTGCCATGGGCGGGTCCAAAGCGCAGGACTTCGCCAAGCAGATTAAGGAAACCCTCGGCGATAACAAGAATTCCTCCATCCGCATCAATGAAGTCAAGTTCGTCGCCGCCGATCCCGCCACCGGCGAGATTTCCATCGCCGCCCAACTCGCCTGCCAGGCCCTCGGCCCGGAAGCCAGACAGTGGCTCAACGACCCTCAGAAACTTCTGCAGTTGATCGCCGCCGCCCAGGGAGCGAGCGCCGGCGGTTCCGGCGCACCCGGCGGCGCGCCCCTCGGCAGCGTCCCCAGCATCCCCATTCCCGGCGGCACGGCATCGTCCGGCAGACCATGGACCGGCGGCGTCGTTCCCTTACAGGAAGAGGAAGTCATCCAGACCATTCGCTTGCTCACCCATTTTGGCCAGGCGATGCAGGATCCCAACGCTTCCCCGGAAAATCTCAAGGTCGAACTCGGCAAGGCTCCCGAAGGCGCCAAGGTCAATCTCGCCCAGTTGCTCGAAAGTCTGGCCACGCAGGCTTCTCAGGACAACACCAACAGCAGCAATGACACCCCGCTTCTGATGAAGGCCGCCGAGAGCATGGCCATCAAATTCGCTCTCGACCGCTATCAGCGCGGGGACGTCAAGGTCAACGCCGTCCACGACATGATGGAGCACATGAGCCGGCAGATGGACACGCTCCGCCAGATCCTGCGCGTCCAGGAAGATAAATTATCCAAGGCCGGCATCCTTGTCGATTCCCACGCCGACATTCTCGACCGCATGTTCTGGGCTGAGATTCCCGAAGCCGGCAAGAAAAGCGTTCTGCTCTCCAGCGAAGCCGCCTGCGTGCCGCCCCGCAATATTCGCCAGTTCGTCGAAATCCTTTTTGAGCGCGACGACAATGAGATCGCGGCTAAAATTCTCTCCAATTACTGCAGTGGCCTCGACGCCAAAGACGCTGAGCCCCGCCGCAAGACCGCCATCGGCATGGCTCAACTCGCCGACCTCTATGCCATCGCGCCTGATGAAATCATGCCCAATACCCTCGCAATGATCGGTGAGAAACTGGGTAAGGAAAGCGATGTCGAGATCCAGAGCCTGCTGAGCGCCGCCTTCGCGCGCTTCGGGCAGGAGGCCTGCGCCCGCAAAAAGTACAAAGCCGTCGCCGAACTCTGCTACTCGTTCGAAAAAGTAGCCCGCCAACGGCCTGCCCTGGTGCAGGATCTCCGCTCCCGCATCGGCATCGAAAATCGCCTGCCCGAGATGATCGAAGAAGCCATCCACGCCGATCTGGTGCCCGAGGATGTAGTCAATGTCCTGCAGCAACTCCCCAGAAATTCCATCGAACACCTTGCCGACCGTTTCTTCCGCTCGCAGAAACGCGTCGAATGCGATCGCATTGTCGAACTCGTCAGCGAACTGGGACAACCCGGCATCGACAATCTGCGCGACATTCTGCGCAACGGCCAGCCCCGCCAGGCTGCCTCCTCCGTCGGCCTGTTGAGCCGCCTCGGTGTGACTGCGCTGCTGGAGTTGCTGCCCTCCCGCATGGACGAGTTCAATCGTTTCTATCAGGACGTCATCGTTCGCCAGATCGCCTACGGCGCCGCGCCCGACCGCGGACGCACCCTGCTCGAACTGCTCGAACTGCTCGACTCCCTCATCTTGCCCGAGGCCATCGACGAGATCGGCATGAGCCAGGACCGCAGCGCCAGTTCCAGCCTGATCGCGCTCGCCACCGCCGGGGAAGCTCACAACCGGCCCCCGTTCGTGCAACTGAAAGCCATCGAGTCACTTGGCCGTTTGCGCGAGATCGAGGCCGTCCCCGTTCTGCGCACCATTGTCGAAGACAAGAAACTCTTTGGCTACAGCCAGCACCGCGAATTGAGAATTGCCGCCCTTCAGGCGCTCTCCAAGATTGATCCTCACTACGGCACCGAGGCTCTGGCCGACAGCGGCCTCGAGGCCGGCGAACTTGCCATCGTTCCGCTCGATTCCGGCCCCGGATGTCCCTGGGTCCGCCAGCGCCGCTACGAACGCATCCTCTTGCCGCGCACTCTCTCCGCCACGCTCTCCAGTTCCTGGGGAAAGTCGAACATCGTCATGCGTGAGATGAGTCTCGGCGGCGGTATGGGCACGCGCAGCGACAATCTCCGCGTCGGCTCCGAAGCCCACGTCGAAATCTCTTGCGGCGTGAAAAAAATCCGCGGCGAGGTTCTGCTCCGCCGCGCCCGCGTCAATGAAATCGGTTTCGAGTTCGTCAGCATGGACCTCGACAGCCGCTACCGCCTCCGCCGCGTCCTCGTCGAGGCCCTGCAAAAAGTCCCCGAGAATCGCTCCGCCACCTGGGACGGCGAACGAAAAGTCTAAAATCAAGGTCTCAGGTGTTAGGTCTCAGGTGTTGGGAAGTGCGATTCCCTACGGAAGAAAAAGGGCGGGCACAGCGGGAACGGGCGCCGGTAATCAGACGCAATGAAAAAGCCCCCGCGCAAACAGAGGCTTTTCACAAAACCAAAGTTATAGAAATCAAGCTCGCAAAACCGCGACTCGGTTACACCACCTTCACGAAGATAATGACCAGCGCGAACAGCACCAGCGACTCGATGAAGGCCAGACCCAGAATCAGCGCCACCTGAATGCCAGCGCGGGCGGCCGGATTGCGTCCGAGCGCTTCGCAGGCCGCCGACGCCGCACGCCCCTGCCCTTGCGCCGCCAACCCGGATGCGATAGCGATCGCAAAACCAGAAGTGATTGCCACCCAGTTGGTCCCGCCAGCCGCGCCTGCGCCCGTCTGCGCGAACGCCGGGACAGCCAGGACCGAGAACATCATCATCACGAACAACAACATCACGATTTTCCGCATTTTGTTTCTCCTTAATGAATTGCCCCCAGTGGGTGGTTGACGCCGTGCTCAAGTAAAGCCAGCGCCCTCACGCTGAAGGGCGAGGTGTCAGGTCTCAGTTCTCAGGAAACCCGAATGCTGTTCCTGAGACCTGACACCTAAGACCTGAGATCTTTTCTAGTGCTCGTGCGCCGTCGCTTCACCCAGATACACGCAGGCGAGCAGCACGAAAATATACGTTTGAATAAACGACACGCCGACGTGCAGGCCCTCGAAAACAATCGGGACGCCCAGCGGTATCAGCGAAAAAAATACCAGGGTTACCATCTCGCCCGCGAACATATTCGCGAAAAGACGGACGGTCAGTGACAGGACGCGGGCCGCATGGCTGAACACCTCAATCGGGAACAACAGGACCGGCAAGAACAACCGGACCGCCAGCGGCATTCCCTCTTGCGGTCCGATAAAGTGCTTCAGGTATCCGACCGGACCGTTGGTACGCACTCCTTGAAAGTGGTAGTAGAACCAGGTCAGCAGCGCGCATCCGAGCGGCACAATCGGCACTGCCGTGGGCGATTCCAGCCCCGGCACCAGTCCAATCAGATTGCAGCTCAGGATGAACATCCCCAGCGCGGTCAGATAGGGGACGAACTTCTCCGGATGATTCGAGATGGTCTCGCTGGCCAGGTTATTGACGAACCCGTCGATGAATTCCATCGTGTGCTGCAGCGCGCCCGGCCGCTCCACCGAAAGCCGCGTGCGCACGGCAATAAAAAATATCGTCAGCAGCAGTACCACCAGCAACTCCATCGCGAAGCTGTTCGAGATCGGAGTCGCCGGATGCTTCGGATGAATATGCAGCGCCTGCAGCAACGCCAGCACCGGCGCGCCGAACAAACGATTCAGAAGTGCGGTAAAAGCCAGTTGTTCCATTTTCAGAGTTTGCGATACTCAGAGTAGCTACGATGTCCGCCGGAAGGCCATGTATCCTGCCCAAACCGCCTCGGCCATCAGGGCTACCACGGGCACGCACAAGCCCCACAGAAAGCCGCGAAAAGCCGGGGCCGAACTGATGAATATAGCATAGGCAGCGGCTCCCACCAACCCGTAGCGCACCACGAAGCGCAGGACGATCCAGCCGCCTTTTTCCCGGCTGTTGCGGTTGACGATGCGATCGGCAAGCCCTTCGACGCCGCGCGTCAGCGAGCGGAAATTAACGTAGGAAACCGCGGCCCCGAAGGCAAACCCAATCGATCCGGCCCAGCGGTAAAACCAGAACGCCGGTCCAACCAGCAGAACGCTCGCCACCAGCATGTTGCGCAGCACGCGAGGAATGATGCGCTCATAGTTCGTGCGATCATCGAGAGTCTCCGCCGGCGGAGTTTCAGCAGGCCGGTCGAGATGCTCACGCTCATTCATCTTTATCTTTGAAAGCGCCGACGGCCATGCGGATCATCTGCCAAAATCCGACCACCGCGCCAAACAACAGCCCGACCAGATAGAGCCACTTAGTGTGCAGCCAGTAATCGGCCAGCTTGCCCAGAAAGAAGCCCAGCAGGATCGCCGCCGGAATAATGAACCCCATCTCGGAATAGCGAGCAAGCGAGACGACAGGATCTTTCTTCTTCGAAACTGAAGACGTGTCAGACTCAGGACTGGGCTTATCCGCCATTCGGAGGAATTCTAAACCAAGCTGCTAGCGAACAGCTTACAAGCTCAGCGGTCGCACTTTTTATAAACGCTTGCCAAAAATGAATTGTTCATCCCGAGCGGAGCGAGAGATCTGCGGTTTGGCCCTAGGCCTGCGAGTTCCCAGAGCCAAAAGCTTAAGAGCTAGAAGCTAACCGCCAACAGCTTCACTTCAATATCGCTGCCACGTGCGGCGACTGCACAATCCCCAGCGACCAGTTGACGCCGCGAATAAAGGGCTCGGGATAAACTCCGATTACGATCGTCGCCAGCGCCGTCACGCCCAGCGCGCACCGCATTCCTAGGCTGATGGGCAGTCGCTCGGTCTCCATCGGCGCGCGCATCAACATGGAGTTCGCAATCTTCAGATAGTAATAAAGTCCGAACAGCGAATAGAAAACGCCAAGCGAGGCTAGCCCGTAATGTCCACTTTCGATCAGGCTGAGGAAGATGTAGTACTTGCCCAGGAACCCCGCAGCGGGCGGAATGCCGGCGAGTGAAAGCAGGAACAGCAGCATGAGCGCGGCTTCGACCGGAGCGCGCTGGTAGAGCCCGGCCATATCGTCGAGTTCGTCGCCAATCACCTTGCGTTGCCGCAACGACGTGATCACCGCGAACGCACCCAAATTCATGAACGTATAGACGAGCAGGTAGATCAGAATTCCCTTGAAGCCGTCGAGAAAACCAGGGCTGCCGATCTGCGAAGTTCCCATGGCCACAAACGCCAGCAGCATGTAGCCGACATGCGCAATCGAGGAGTAGGCGAGCAGCCGTTTTGTATTCGTCTGCGTAAGCGCCGCGAAGTTGGCGGCAGTCATGGTGGCGATCGAGACGAACACAATCACCGGAGTGTAAACCGAGCGCAACGGCCACAGCCCAAACACCAGTATCCGCAGCAACAGTGCCCAAGCCGCCGCCTTCACCGCCACTGACATGAAGCCGGTAATGCTGGTGGGCGCGCCTTCGTATGCGTCCGGCGCCCACTGATGGAATGGAACGGCGGCGATCTTGAACAGCAATCCGGTCATGGTCGTCAGCAGCGCAATCACCACCACCGGATTGTGCGGATTCTGCGCCGAGACCGCGCGCGCAATGATCGCCAGATTGGTGCCGCCGGAAAGTCCGTAAAACAGCGAGAGGCCATAGGCAAAGATGCCCGACGAAAATGCGCCAAGCAACAGATACTTCAATGCCGCTTCGTTGGAGCGCCGGTCGCGGCGCAGAAAACCAACCAGCACGTAAGTGGAAATTGCCATCAGCTCGAGCCCGATGAAGAGCAGCACGATGTCGATGCCCGCCGCCATGCACATCATGCCCACCACGGAGAGCAGCAGCAACGCGTAGTATTCGCCGTGGTGTTCATCTTCCACGTCGAGATAGTGCACCGACGTTATGATCGAGATAGCCGCCCCCGCCAGAAACAGATACCAGAAATAGATAGCGAAGCGATCGACCAACAGCGAGTTATAGAACCCGGCCGCGCCCCTCGGCAGCGTCGACTGAATTTGCCATACGCACAAAGCCGCAAACACCACGCCGACAAAGGCGCCCACGGCGTTGATCCACTTCCATCCCCGCGGAACCATCAGGTCAATCAGCAGAATACCGAGCGCAAAAATGGTAAGTTCCACCATCGGCAACATCAACCGGTATTCAGTTGGCGAGAGGCCTCCCACTTAGTAGCTCGCTTTCGGTACAGCGCGTTTCGCTCCGACGACGGCGGCCGCCTGGGGAAGTGGCGCGGGAGCAACCTGCGCGTTCACCGGCGCGTTAGCGTTGGACTTATCATGAATCGTCTGCACAATCTGGTTGACCGGCTGTTCGAGGATCTGGAAAAACGGCTTGGGATAAACGCCGATCCATAACGCCATGACGATCAGCGGCGCAAACGTAAGAATTTCGCGCGGCGTCAGATCGTGCAGCTTTTCGTTCTTGGGATTCGTCACCGTACCGAAGAAGACGCGCTGATAGAGCCAGAGCAAATACGCCGCGGCCAGAACCACGCCCGGCGCTGCCCATGCTGCCCACCTCCAGTTCGCGGTGAATGCTCCCTGCAGGATCGTGAACTCGCCGACAAATCCATTCAGCAGCGGCAATCCCATCGACGAGAGAAACATGATCATCGTGATCGTCGCGTACAGCGGCATCACGTTTGAGATGCCGCCATACTCGGCGATTTCGCGCGTGTGCCTCCGTTCATATAGGATGCCGACAATCAAGAAAAGCGCGCCGGTCGAGATGCCGTGATTGATCTGCTGAATCACTGAACCAGATAAGCCCATCGGATTCAGAACAAAGATTCCCAGCGTGCAGAAACCCAGGTGGCTGACGGACGAGTACGCCACCAGCTTTTTCATGTCCTTCTGCATGAGCGAAACCAGCGCGCCATAGATGATGCCGACGAGCGAGATCCCGATCATCCAGCTTTGCACTCTGGGATGCGACACGACCGCGGGAAAGAATGGCAGCGAGAAGCGCACGAATCCATACGTTCCCATCTTCAGCAAAACGCCCGCCAGAATGACGGAGCCGGCGGTGGGCGCTTCCACGTGCGCATCCGGCAGCCACGTGTGGAACGGAAACATCGGAACTTTGATGGCGAATCCAATAAAGAAGGCGACGAACAGCCAGATGGCGTAATGGAAAGGAATCAGCGGCGCCGTCTTATAAAGCTCGGGAATACTGAACGTGAAAACATTAGTAACTGTGTGGTGGTGGAAGTAGAGGAACAGGATGCCAAGCAGCATCAGCACGGAGCCCAGCAGCGTGTACAGGAAAAACTTGATCGCGGCGTAGAGCTTGTTGGGACCACCCCAGATGCCGATCAGCAGATACATCGGCACCAGCATCGCTTCCCAGAAAACAAAGAAGAGGAAAAAATCGAGCGCCATGAAGACGCCGAGCATCCCGGTCTGCAACACCAGGAACCAGACGTAATATTCCTTCACCCGGATCTCGATGGCGGTCCACGAAGAGAGGATCGAGATCCATCCCAGCAGCGTGGTCAGCATGATCAGCAGAAACGAGATGCCGTCGATGCCGAGGTTGTAACCCGCGCCAATCGAGGGGATCCAGTTGTTCGGTGTGCCCTCGAGGAACTTGAAGCCGGGCTCGAAGCGCTGCGCCCAGAACATCGGCACCAGCGGCAGCGAGATGAGGAATCCGCCGAGCGCGAAGATGTTCGCGATCCAGCGGATCGCGTCTTTGTTCTCTCTGGGAACGAACAGGAGAACGAACGCGCCCACAAGCGGCGTGAAGAGGATGATCGATAGTATGTGACTCTGCATAAGAAAATCTCGGCTACGAGCTTCGAGCCGCGAGCTTCGAGCGACCTATTTACTGCACTACTGCTGGCCCGATAGCTCGTGGCCCGAAGTCGAAGCTCGCAGCTTACTTCCACACGTAATACACGCCAAATCCAAGCAACCCCGCGACCATGACCAGCGCGTACCACTGCACCAGTCCCCATTCGAACAGGCGCGCAATTGGAGACAGCGGGAACCTGCATATAATCGCTGGCCCGTTGACTAGCAGGCCGTCGATGATCCACTTGTCCCACCAGGTTGAAAGCGTGGCCACAGCGCGCGTGACCCAGCCCACATCGTTGACCGCACCGTCGATGATCTTGGCATCGAACCACGACGACGCTTCGCCGGCGCCCATGGCGCCAAGACGGATGTCGCCAATCTTGCGGCGTCCGGTGAAAACGTAGTCGTAGCCCTCGTCGACAAACCACTTATTGTAGAGCACGGTGTAGAGTGGCGGAGCTTTCGCGGCAATGGGCTCGGGGTAGTCTTTGCCGGCGTTCATATAAGATCGGCGCGCCATTCCCCAACCTACTGCTGCCGCCGCAAGCGACAAGAACATCAGCGCATACTCGGTCTTATCCGTGTGCTCGGCTTCCTTCTCGCCTGCCGGTAACTGCGCCGACTTCCCTTCCTCGACTAAGACGACCGCCTCGCGCGCGAATACCGGCTCCAGAAATTTCTGGAAGTGCGCCGACCCGCCCAGACTATGCGGCCAGCTCAACCATCCTGCGCCAATCGAGCAGATGGCGAGGATGACCAGCGGCACGGTCATCGACTTCGGCGACTCGTGCACGTGATGCTCGACCTCGCGGCTCATGCGCGACGGACTGTAGAAGGTCAAATACATCAGGCGGAACATGTAGAACGCGGTCATCAGCGCGGTGCCATAACCAACAAACCACAGAATGCGATATGCGCCGCCTTCCGAGGCCCAGGTCTGCCACAAGATTTCATCTTTGGAGAAGAAACCGGCGAAGGGAAAAACGCCGGCAATAGCGAGCGTGGCGACCCACATGGTCCAGTGGGTCGTTGGGATGCGCCTGCGCAGGTTACCCATGTTGCGCATGTCCTGCTCGCCGCTCAATGCGTGAATCACCGAACCCGAACCGAGGAAGAGCAGCGCTTTGAAAAACGCGTGCGTGAAGACGTGGAAAACGCCCGCGGCAAAGGCGCCGACGCCGAGCGCGAGGAACATGTATCCCAATTGCGAGACGGTGGAGTAGGCAAGCACGCGTTTGATGTCGTTCTGCACCAGTCCGATGGACGCGGCAAACACGGCAGTGAGCGCGCCGATGATGGCCACGGTTTTCATCGCCGTCGGCGCCAGCACGAACACGGCATTCGAGCGCGCCACCATATACACGCCCGCCGTCACCATAGTCGCGGCGTGGATCAGCGCCGAAACCGGCGTAGGACCTTCCATCGCATCGGGCAGCCAGACATAAAGAGGAATCTGCGCCGACTTGCCGCAGGCCCCAACAAACAGCAGCAGCGCGGCGACTGTCAGCACGGGATCGCCGATCGCAAACGTTCCGCTGTGCGCCAGCTTGTTGATGTCGATGAAACGAAACGATCCCAGATACCAAGCCAGCGTGAGCGTGCCGAGAATGAATCCGGCATCGCCGATGCGGTTCACGATGAACGCCTTGTTGGCTGCGTCGCTGGCCGACTTGCGATGAAAGTAAAAACCGATCAGCAGATACGAGCACAAGCCAACGCCTTCCCATCCCACGAACAGCAGCATGTAGTTATTCGCCAGGACGAGCGTAAGCATGGAAAACATGAACAGGTTCATGTATCCGAAGAAGCGGTAATAACCGCCTTCGTGCGCCATGTATCCGACGGAGTAAATGTGGATCAGCATGCCCACGCCGGTCACGAAAAGCAGCCAGATGGAAGAGAGCGGATCGAGGAGGAACCCGGCGTCGGCGTTGAACGAGGCGAGCGTCCCGTCGCGCTTAACGAAGTTCAGATGTCCGTCGCCGCTGCCCAGCCACGTATAAACAACTTTCTCGAAGGGACGCCCCGAACCATGCGCGAAGTCGGTGTATTCGACGACCGTGAAGCAGGCGAACAGGAATGCGACGACGACCACGCCAACGCAGACGGCATTCACGGCACGTTTCGAAAGACTGCGACCGAAGAAGAACATTGTCACCGCGCCGAAAGCTGGCAGCAGCGGAATGAGCCAGATGCGCGGGAGAAAAAAGAACACGTTGTCGGCCGCAGAATGCATAGGTTCTTCGCTTCGCTCAGAATGACAAAAAGCTAAAGGATAAGGGCTAGCCACTAACTGCTAATTGCCGCCCTTCTACCATTTCAACAAATCAATCTCATCCACATTGATCGTCTCTCTATTCCGGAAGAAGGCGATCAAAATGCCGAGGCCTACGGCGGCTTCGGCGGCGGCGTCGACTACGATAAAGATCGCGAACAACTGCCCGTTCAGGTTTCCCCACATGCGTGAGAACGCCACCAGGTTCAGGTTCACCGCGTTCAGGATCAACTCAATCGACATCAGCACGATCACCACGTTGCGGCGAGTAAGCACACCGATCACGCCCAGCACGAACAGTGCCGCCGCGACGACGAGATAGTGAAGCGTGGTGATTTCAGCCATAAATTCAGTCGTTGGTCGTTAGTCGCTGGTCGTTCGCAGATCGTCAATCTATTCATTACCCCGAACGACTAACGACCAACGACCAGCGACTAGATTTTCTTCTTCGTCATAATTACCGCCCCCAAAATCGCCACCAGCAAGAGCAGCGAAGCGATCTCGAAGGCGAACGTATATTCACCCATCCTGCCAGCTTCTCCGTAGAGCTTGGTGGCGATCTGCTGCGTGTTCGACGACTCGGGCAGCGGCATCATGCGATCCGGAAACAACGCCTTGCCCTTCGCGAATGCGGACACGAACAACGCCAGCAACGCGCACGCCGCCGCCAATCCTACCGGCCAGATGCGATTGAACCGCCGCTCTTTGGACGAGCGTTCGATATTCACCAGCATGATCACGAACAGGAACAGCAGCATGATTCCGCCCGCGTAGACGAAGATCTGCACGGCGGCAACGAACGGGGCATACAACATTAAGTAGAGACCCGTCACTGCGAGCAGGGTCACGATCAGCGCGAGCGCGGAATGGACGGCGTTTCGCCGCGTGATGACGAGCACGCCGCTGATGACGGCCAGTCCCGCGAGCACATAAAAGAACCACGGCGTTGCGACCGGGGCCATGCCCGCACTAACAGCCGAGTTCATGGCGGGGTTCATGAAACAATCACCCCCACGATGGCGGTCACGACCAGCACGCCGAGTGAGATCGGCAACATCACTTTCCATCCGATCTTCATCAACTGGTCGAAGCGGTAACGCGGCCACGTCGCGCGATACCAGATGAACAGATACATGAAGACAGCAACTTTCAGCACAAACCAATATACGTAGTCGATGCCTTCGTTGAACCTTGCCGCCAGGCTCGTGTCCGCGGAACGGCCTGCGACCGCAATCACCAGCAGCAGCAGCGCGAGGAACCCGAGCAGCGCCGCGAAAACAGCGAGCCCAATACGCTGAATCTTGAAAAAGGAATGCGCCGGCATGCGCGCCGTGCCGATAAAAGCAATCGCCGCCAGGCCAAGGAACGTGAGGCCGGGAAAGAGCGAGAAGATAAAATCCCACGCCGGCGCGTGCAGCAGGTTCGGGAACGGACGCATCCATCCGCCGAGCCAGAGCGCGACGGCAATCGAAGAGACGGCGATCATGGCCGCATATTCAGCGAGCATGAACAGCGACCAGCGCAGCCCGCTGTATTCGGTGTGATATCCGGCGGTCAGTTCCGATTCCGCTTCGGCCATATCAAAGGGCGCGCGGTTGGTCTCGGCGATCATGGCGATGGCGAAAATCACAAACGCGAGCAGTCCCAGAGGAAAGAATTTAAAGATGAACCAGACGCCCTGCTGCTGCTGTGCCTGGACGATCCCGATCATGCTGAGCGTGCCGGTGCCTTTCTCGTTCAGGCTGGTCATCAGGATTGCCGAGACGACGGCCAGTCCCATGGCGACTTCATAGGACACCATCTGCGCACTCGACCGCAGTGCGCCGATCAGGGGATAGTGCGAGTTCGAGGCCCATCCCGCGACCACGATGCCGAGCACGCCGAGCGACGAGACACCGAGCATAAACAGGATACCGATGTTCATGTCGCTCACCGCCTGCGAAGGGCCGAACGGGATCACGGTATAAACGATGAACGCCGCGAGCAGTCCAATCAGCGGCGCGACCCAGAAAACGAACTGGTCGGCCTCGGCGGGGATAATATCTTCTTTAAGCATCAGCTTGAGCGCGTCGGCGAAGGGTTGCAACAATCCGTGCGGGCCCACGCGCATGGGGCCGAGGCGAACCTGGAAGTGCGCCAGCGCCTTACGCTCCAGCCAGTTCATCGCCATCACCGCCACTGACACTCCCGCAAAAATGATGAACACATAAATCAGCGCCCAGAACTGGCTGCCCGCTGCGCCAGGCGTTATCGCATCCTTACTGTTGAGGTAGGACATGATGAAATTGGGCATCAGCGGTCCACCTCGCCGAGCACGATATCGAGCGTACCGATGACGGCGACCACATCGGCGACCAGCAAGCCGCGCACCATAATGTCGAGCGCCTGCAAATTGACGAACGATGGCGGGCGCACCCGCACGCGGTAGGGCTGCGTCGAGCCGTCGCTAACGATGAAGTATCCGAGCTCGCCTTTTGGCGCTTCGATGGAATGATAGATTTCGCCAACCGGCGGCTTGATGACCTTGGGCACTTTGCCCATGATCGGGCCTTCGGGAATACGGTTGACCGCTTGCTCGATGATGCGCAGCGACTGGCGCATTTCTTGCATGCGGACCAGGTACCGGTCATAGGTATCGCCGTTTGTGCCGACCGGAATTTCGAAATCGAATTCAGAGTAGGCCGCATAAGGCTGGGCTTTGCGCAGATCCCACTTAACGCCGCTGGCGCGCAGCACCGGACCGGTCACGCCAAGGGCAATGCAATCGGCACCCGAGATCACGCCGACATTCTTTGTGCGCTCCAGCCAGATACGGTTGGTGGTGAGCAGCGCTTCGTATTCATCGATCTTCGGTAGGAAAAAGGTCAGGAAATTCTTCACGTCTTTTTCGAAACCGGCGTATGTCTCATACTGGCAGCCGCCGATGCGAAAGGCATGCGTGGTCAGGCGCGCGCCGCAGTACTTCTCAAAAATCTTGAGGACCTCTTCCCGGTCGCGGAAGGTGTAGAACAGCGGCGTCATGGCTCCGATATCGAGCGCGTGCGTGCCCAGCCAAAGCTGGTGGCTGGCGATGCGGTTCAGTTCGGTCAGGATGACGCGAATGTATTTTGCGCGCGCCGGCGCCTCCACATTCATCAACTTCTCGACCGCTTCGCAGTAGCCGAGGCCATTGGAGACGGCAGCGACGTAGTCCATGCGATCGACGTAGGGATTGAACATCGTGTAGGTGCGGTTCTCGGCGATTTTTTCCACGCCGCGGTGCAGGTATCCGATGACGCATTCGGTGCCCAGAACCTTTTCGCCGTCAAGCTTCAGGATGACGCGCAGCACGCCGTGCGTGGCCGGATGCTGCGGTCCCATGTTGATGATGAGTTCGTTCGAATCGAGATAGGGCTTCTCGGGAGTTTCGAGATCGAGATGGGAAAGTGCGCGGTTCGAGGCGTCGTTCGTGCGGTCGTTCGTGCGGTCGTTCGTAGGAGAGCTCATTGTCCGCTCTCGATTCCGAGATTGATTTGCACCCACTCCTGATCTTGCTGCAGAATGCCGTAATCTTTGCGTAGCGGGTGGCCTTTCCAGCCATCGGGTAGAAGAATACGCTTCAGGTCAGGATGGCCATCGAACTGGATGCCAAACATGTCGTAAACTTCGCGCTCCAGCCAGTTAGCGGTTGCCCAAATGGAGACGCTCGACGGGATCGAAGCGCCGTCGGCAATTTGCGTTTTCACCCGCACACGCTCGTTGCGCGGAAAAGAATAGAGGATCCATACGACGTCGAATTGCTTTTCGCGCTTTGGATAATGCGCTGCGGTGATATCGACGCAGTAGTCAAATTGTTCTTCGTCGCGCAGCAGGCGCAGGATGTCGGGGATCAGCGAGCGGTCAACGGCAAGATAGTTCTGTCCCAGATAAGTCTGCGCGTCGAGGCCCGACCCGTACTGGCTCCGGTATTTTTCAACCAGCGGCGAGGTCCACGGCATGGGAACCGGACCCGCGGGCTTGGCCGGTGCAGCAGGCTTTGCGGGCGGAGCAGGCTTTGCGGGCGGAGCAGGCTTGGCGGGCGCGGCGGACGCGGGTGCTGGGCGCTCTTCCGCCGCCGGCTTCTTCTCACCTTCCGGCGGCGGCAGTGGAGCGGGCGTTTTGACTTCCTCGGCCATGCTAGGGTCTGTGGTTACAAAAACGGCGCAAGTATTTGGAAACTTTCACTTCTAACAACTGGTTGCCTCACCGTCAATGACCGTCATCACAACGACCGTCACAACAACGACCGTCATCACTTTGACCGGTGCCTTTTACCGCTAGCGCCGGCCACCTGAAAGCTTTCGACCAAGTCCCGGATGCGCAACGCGTCGGCTTTGCGATGGCCGTGACTGGTGATTGGATCGGTGCCTCCGGTAGATTCAATCAGGATGTCCGACCAAAGGATTCCCGTCGAAATCTTCACTGAAGCTACCTGGGAAATCGAAATGCTTTCCTCGCTGCTGCCGAATAGACGCTTCTTCACGCGGCTCACGCGCAGCGGGCTGACCACGATGCGCGTCGGAAACCACAGGTTTCCCGTGGTCCAGCGGCTCGCGCTGAAGGTTTCATCGGAAGCAGCCAGATTTGGACCCGCCGACGTTACACCCATTCGAGCGCTCCCTTCTTCCATATCCATACGTAGCCGACGATCAGGATGCCAAGAAAGACCAGCATCTCGATCAGTCCAAAAAAGCCCAGAGCCTTGAACTTCACGGCCCAGGGAAACAGGAAAATCGTTTCCACGTCAAAGACCACGAACAGGATGGCGATGATGTAAAAGCGGACGGTGTACCGTCCACGCGCGCTGTCGTAAGGATCGATGCCGCACTCGTAGGGCATCAGCTTCACGCGGTTGGGACTCTGCGTGCGGATGATTCTTGCGACCAGCAGCGTCACGGGAATCAGGATGCCAACGACGGCGAGGAAGAGGAAGATGGGGACGTAATTTTGTGGCATGGGCCCTCGAAGCAGTCGCAATAAGAGCGAAACCGAATACTAACGCCGAAGCGGCTCCGCTTCAAGGACAAGTGAACATGCGGTGTCAGGTCGCAGGTCTCAGGTGTCAGAATGCGAAGCAAATCACAGGCCCTGATCCAGCACCTACTGCACGATCCGCAACGCCGCAGGCAAACGGTCGTTGGTCGTGCTTTGTGTTATTTTTTCTTCCCCGAAGCAGTCTTGTTCCCCGAGCGCCGCTTAATTTCAGTGAGGCGATGGCTGGCGCGGGAGTCGAGATCGAGGGCGTAGAACTTTTTCAGGTCGTGAATGCGCTTGAGCGATTCGCGGCTGAAAGGGGTCTTGCCGTCGAAGGCGTGGAGCACGACGCCTTCAAGCAGGTCGCCTAGGGACATGTCGTGATATTCGGCGAAGGCCTTGAGAACTTTGAGGAGGCGTTTTTCCATGCGGACGCCGGTCTGGACACGTTCGATGAGGAGTTGCGAGTCAGTAATCATGGTACAAATGTACCATGGTACATAGATAACGGCAAGTGATATATCGCCTCGCGGGAGACGCGGCAAGCCGCGTCTCTACCGATGGTCTTCCGGCGGTTCATCGGCGGGGGCTGGCCGTGAGAAAATGTCACGGGGTTGCCCATCAAGCTGCCCTAAGGGAAACTATCGTCTCTCACGCCGCTCGGGAGTTCCGACCCGTGGAGGTCGTACTGGGAGGTCAGACTGAATGTGCCGGAATATCAAAACCCTCTTCAACTTCGATCCGCCCGTCACTGCCGAAGAGATTCGAGCGGCTTCGCTCCAGTTCGTGAGAAAAATCAGCGGCTTTAACAAACCGTCGAAGGCAAACGAAGCCGCGTTCCTGGCTGCAGTCGAGGAAGTAGCCGCGATCTCGACTCGCCTACTCCATTCGCTCGACACGAACGCACCGCCGAAGAATCGAGAAGAAGAGGCTGCAAAGGCGAGGGCTCGCGCCGCGGAGAGATTCGGCACTTGAGGGTCTGACCCTCGAAGCGAACTTCCTCGGCGGGAGGCGAGTCGTGCAGTTTTTCGCCTATTACTCTTTAGTTACGGTACCCCCCTCCCCCTCCCCCCCTGTCTAATGGAATCATTGGTTTAGGAGGAAATTCCCGCCTCGGTCTTTGAATTTAAAGGACTTATACCAAAGTATTCCGGAATAAGGACTTAGCATTCAAAGAGCGCTGAAAATGGCTTTGGGGCAGCTTCGAGGGCCGTCTTTGGAGACCGGCACACTTCTCGCTGCCCCAATCAATGGACATTGTCGCACTCGGTGGGGATGGAAGTCTGTGACGGGGATCACAGCTCGGATGTGATGATTAAATTCAAGACCCTCAAGCAAGGCTTGGACGGAGCACCCTCATGAGAAGGAACGGTTGGCGCGGGCCAGGCGTCGGCGGCGGGAATCCCACTCATCGCAAAGTGCGCGAGGGGCACCCGGCCTCCCCTGGCTGTGTCGGGATGACAATTCATCAATCTTCAATAAGGCCTAGAACGAATACCGCAATGCGAACTGAAACGCCCGCGGCCCACCCGACCCAAAGAAGCCACCGGCGGTAGCAAGCGGCTTATTAAACTGCGCTGACGTAATGTCGTTGTTGAAGCCCGAGTAGTTGTTGTTGTTGAATCCGCGAATGTTGGTAATGTTGAAAAGATTGATGACCTCAGTGATGAACCGAAGTTGCTGCTCGCGGGGGAGACTCCAAATCTTGGTGACGCGGAGATCGAGCGAATTGAAGTCATCGCCGAACTTCAGGTTGGGATCGACAGGCTGGAGCAGTACCCGTCTTGGATCGCCGGGCGGGTAAGGAGATGGGTTGCAGGGGACTTGATTGACGCCCGTGCAGGATGGCAGAAAGTTCCAGAAGGCGATGGCGGTATTCAGTTGTGCTCCGTTCGAGATGTCGCGTCCCAGCGCGTTCCGCCGTATGACCGGCAGCCGCGAGCTTAGAGCGGGAACCACGGAATCCATCGGCACGTGTGAGGCGTAGGTCCAGATGGGCGAGATCGTCACCTTCCACGGCAACTCGAACACTCCGGTGAAGCTAAACCGGTGCCGCTCGTCGGTGGGCGCGTAGCCCTTTTCCAATTGAAGGTTGTTGCTGCGGAATATCAGGTTGACCTTATCCTCGCCCTCGTTGAACGGAATCTGGTCGTCATTCGAATACGAAAAGGACTTAGAGAGGGTGTAGTTCGCGTTGAAGCCCCAGTGGAGATGGGATCCGCCCGTAGCCCGTTTTTGCAGACTCACGAGCAGTCCATCGTACCAGCTCTTAGCGCTAGATTGGATTTCCGTCACTTGATCGGACCGTCCCGTAAGCGGGTCAGTGATCGTACAGGGATCAAAGCCGTTAGGGCAGCTAATGTCAGGCGAGGTGCTGGTTGTGCTCCGAAGTTGACGGCCGAGTATCGATCTCAGACCACGATCATGGATGCCGTCGGCGGAAATGACCCAACTCTTGCCCAACTGCTGCTGCACGCCGACAGTCATCTGCTGCACGTACGGATGTTTGATGTTGTTGGCAATGTGATTGATGCCAATGCCGAACACGGCGGCTCCCCCGCCAAAGGGATTTTCGAGGTTGACAATCTGGCCAGTTGTAGGGTCCGGCAAAAAGTTGCCGCTGGCGTCCAGCGTCGAACCGTTAAAAGCCGCCAGCGGGAGGATCCGGCCATTCAACAGGGCTTCCAGCAGAGGCACTTCCGTCACCACGCGGTCGTAGTAGATGCCGTAACCGCCACGAATTACGGTTTGTCCACGTTTCAACGGGTCCCAGACAAAGCCGACCCGGGGTCCAAACTCCTTGAAATCCCGGCCGGGATGCCCGCCGAGCACGTTTTCGACGAAGTCACAGGTATTGTCCGCAGCCGTGAGCGAGCTGCACGGGCGCAAGTTGCTGGCTTGCCCCAGGACGTCATCCGTCTCCCAGCGCAGGCCCAGGTTTAGCGTCAGATTTGGGCGCGCCTTCCAATCGTCCTGAACGAACGCGCCGAAATAGGAATTAGGATAAAAGGGCACGATGGGTGGACGCGAGGGCGCAGCGCTCTTGAGCGCCACCGCGATCGCGAGATCCCGGTCGTCAATCACTCCGTCCCCGTTTCGATCCTGGGTCGCGAAGTCTTCCGTGGTGTAAATGCTCCCGCTCCCGTAGAGATCGAAGAGGGCATAGGTGCTCAAGTGCTGCCATTCGCCGCCGAAGCGCACAGTGTGGTTTCCTGCGATCCAGCTGAGGCTGTCGCGAATTTGGTAACGATCGAACTTGGTGCTCTGCGGAATGCGGAAATTAGCGCCGTCCTGCAGGCTGGGGAAGCGGATTTCGTTCCCCACTGCCAGTCCCGCGGGATTGGTGACGGGATTATCCGGATTGAACGCCGGGATGGAGTTTAGGAACCAGTCCGCGTGGAAAGTAAGGTCATTCACGAGGCGGGGAGAAATCACCCGCGTCCAGTTGGCCAAGGGTGAGTTGAAGCGGTTGAACGACGATTGCCGGTTCGCAGCCGAGCCGATGGGTTGCTTCAGGCTGCCGTTAGCGATGTCCCGCGACCGGTTGAACGCGTAGCGCACAGAGAAAGTGTCTTTTGACGTGACCTTGATGTCAGTGCGGGCGTCCAGCAGGTAATCGTGCAAGAACGCCGACGCCGACGTGTCGATAACGCTGCTGGTTGCGAAGTCGCGCTCGCCTACCTCGACGGCATTCCCCTGGTTGCGGTACTCCGTGGAAACGAACCAGAAGGCCTTGTCTTTCTTGATCGGTCCGCCAACGGAGCCGCCAAACTGTTCGCGCGCGAAGTGCGGCGTCGGCTTGTCCCGGACCAGTGCCGGCAGCCCCTGCAGCACCTTATGCCGGAAGAAGATGTCCGCGTCGCCGTGGTAGGCATTCGTGCCCGATTTGGTAATGATGTTAATGATACTGGAGCCGGACCGACCCACTTCAGCGGTAAATTTGTTGGTGGCGATCTGGAACTCCTGTACGCTGTCTTCTGGAAGGTTCATCAGCGTTCCGCCCACCACCTCGTCGTTGTTGTCCCCGCCGTCGACGGTAATGTTGCCGCCGCGGCCGAAGGCGCCCGCCGACGATACCTCCAGGGTGTTGGTCTTGGTCGGGTCAAAGTTGGGGGCCGGCCGATTGCCGGGAACCAGAAAGGCAAGTTCGAGAAAGTTGCGCCCATTCAGCGGAATGTTTTCGATGGTCGCGGACTCCACCACACCCTGCACCTCGGACTGGGTCAAATTCACCTGCACCTCTTCCGTTTGCACCGTCACGGATTGCCCGACCGAAGCGATAGCCAGCTTTACGTCCACGGTGGAGGCGCGTCCTACTTCCAGCCGGACATCCTTTTGTTCGGCCTTGGCAAACGTAGCGCTCTCGACGCGGACCGTGTAGTCGGCGGGGAGCAGATTTGTAACCGAATAAAAACCCGCCGTATCTGTAGTCGTATCGCGTACAGCGCCTGTTGCCTGGCTGACGACGCTCACTTTGGCACCCGCCACGGCTGCGCCTTGCGGGTCAGTCACAGTGCCATTGAGGGTTGAGGTTGGAAGTTGCGCGGAAACCGCGATCGAGAGAACAACCACTAAACCGAGAGCCAATACTGAACGCATAGTCTCCTCCTTAACTTCAGAGCTGCGATCCGCTGGAATCAAGAACCTGTGAAGGAGGTAGGGCCTCCTCCACAGTCTGAGGCGACGCATTATTTTTGGACTTGCGCATCATGTTCCTCCGCATACCGAGATGTCAAGTGTGTTCGGAGGTGTCTCCTGATTCCAATGCATGTTTATAATCAAAGATTCGCCGGCGGTCGGCGGGCAATGTGAATTCACGGCGTTAAGGACAGTCATTTAAGGACACGTAAGGACACGCATTGGCACTCGACGAAGACATTTATGAAATCCGGCGCGAGAAGCTGAAGAAGATTGAGGCTCTCGGGCATCCGGCTTATCCGCGGAAGTACAACTACAGCCACACCGTGCCGCAGATTCTGGCCGAGTATAGCGGGCAGACGACGGAGGAACTGGGATCTCCGCGCGTGACGGTGCGCGTCGCGGGACGAATCATGGCGATCCGGCTGATGGGCAAGGCCGGGTTCGCGCACTTGCAGCAGGACGGGCAACGGCTGCAGATCTACGTCAAGAAAGACGCGATCGGCGATGCCGGCTTCGAACTGTGGAAGCTGCTCGACCTGGGCGATCACATTGGGGTTCGCGGATATCTGTTTCGCACGCGCACGGGCGAGCTCAGCATTCATGCCGAGGAACTGACCTTTCTTTCGAAAGATCTACTGCCTTTGCCGGAAAAATTTCACGGGCTCACCGACGTTGAATTGCGCTACCGCCAACGTTATGTGGATCTGGTAATGAATCCGGAAGTGCGCGAAGTGTTTTTGAAGCGCAGCAAGCTGACGCAGTCGTTGCGGCGGTATTTCGATGGGCAGGGGTTCATGGAAGTCGAGACGCCGATGATGCATCCGATCGCGGGCGGGGCGGTGGCGCGTCCGTTTAAGACGCATCACAACACGCTGGATATGGATCTGTTTCTGCGCATCGCTCCGGAACTTTATTTGAAACGGCTGACGGTGGGCGGATTCGATCGCGTGTATGAGATCAACCGCAACTTCCGCAACGAGGGGCTGGGGTGGAGATGGAACCCTGAGTTCACCATGCTGGAGGCTTATCAGGCTTACACGGATTATCTCGGCATCCTGGATACGACTCAAGGCTCGATCGAGCAGGCTGTGAAAGATGTAACCGGCGGAATGAAGACGAAATGGGGCGAGCATGAGATTGACTGGTCGCATGCGAACTGGCGGCGGATGACGATGCGGGAGGCGATCCTCCATTTCTGGCCGGAGAAGGCAGGCGCAAAGCCCGAGCGCAGCGACTTCGCGGCGCGCGATTCGGTCGAGGCGCTGGTGGAGCGAGCGCGCGGCGCGGGGATTCGTTTGAAGTACGATCCGGCGGAACCGGTAGGCAAGACGATCGCGAATCTGTTTGCAGCGGTGGCGGAAGAACACTTGATGCAGCCGACGATCATCTACGAATTTCCTACCGCCGTCTCGCCGCTGTCAAAGCAGAAGCCGGATGAGCCGGACTGGACCGAGCGCTTCGAAATGTTTGCCGGCCAAATGGAAATCGCAAACGGCTTCAGCGAACTCAACGACCCCGAAGATCAGCGCCAAAGATTCGAGTCGCAGTTAAGAGAACGCGAACGCGGAGACGAAGAAGCCCACCAGATGGACGAATCTTACATAAGAGCGCTGAGTTATGGCATGCCTCCGGCGGGCGGGGTGGGCTTGGGAGTGGATCGGTTGGCGATGCTGTTCACCGACTCGCATACGATTCGGGATGTGATTCTGTTTCCGTTGCTGCGGCCGGAAAAGCATTTAACCGCGGAGGAGGCGGAGGGGAAGTAGGCTTGGCTCCTCCCGCATCTAAACAATCACTTGAAGTCTTGCTGCGGCACGGTCATGCTGACGCTAGTTAGAGCTTGGTCATGGGCAGCGCTGCTGTAATGGCCACTTCGGGCGTTGGGTCGGCAGCGCTTTGCTCTTGTGCCATTCCGCGAATCCCCGGGGGTGCCCTAGTCAAAGGCATCTGCCGAGCTGACGGGCGAGACGCCCGTCCCCACACGAGCAACTAGTTGGCTGCGCTTCCAGACTTCTTCTCTGTTTGGGCTGCATGGGTCCGGGCGGAAGGGGCTTGCCTGGAGCACCGGGCGCTTGCGCGCTCGCCAGAATGACGGATGCGAACAGAAGTTGCTGGATACATTCGTTGGAACAAGCAGAATCCCCTGTCACTTTAGTTCTCAGTTCTCAAAAATTGGATGTGTTTCGTGGGTTTGTGGACTCGCTATTTTTGGTTTAGTTTGCGATGTTGATTGGGCCGCCCACTAGCGTTGGTCGAGCATGTGGATGGTTTCGAGAATGGTATTGCCGACGATTTCCAGGCTCTTAGGACTTAGCTTGTCCATGGTGTCTTGCGGGGTGTGGTGGAAGACGTCGTTGTAGCCGTAGGGCATGTCAATGACATCGGCGCAGGAGACGCCGCGTTTTACGAAGGGAATGTGATCGTCTGCCGTGGCGGTTTGAAGGGTATAGAAATGAGACTGGTAGCCGCCGCGCTCGGCAGCGGCGTAGATGAGGTCGAGCAGCCACGGAGTGGAGTTGGTATCGCGCAGGATGGCAAGATCGGTGGGAGCGATCATATCCATGACCATGAGCGCTTTAATCTTTTTTAGCGTGCCGTCTTTCTCCCATTTTTCGGCGAGATGGCGGGTGCCGTAAAGACTGTCGGTGTCTGACCATGTCTTAACCGCTTCTTCGCCGTCGGTCCAGACCAGCCAGACGCTGTAGCCATCGCGCTTTTTGCCGCGCAGCTGGTTGGCGTATTCGAGCAGGATGGCGGTAGAAGAACCGCCGTCGTTGGCGCCGACGTATCCGGTATTGCGAAGCGGGTAGTTGGTGTCGTAGTGGCCCAGGATGACGATGAGGCCGTCTTTTGTGCCGGGGAATTTCGCGATGATGTTGCGGACCGGGAACTTCCCTTCCACGGTGTCGGCGGTAAAGGCGTCGTCTTCTACCTGATCGCCTTTGAGGTGGTCGTCTTTCAGGTGATCCAGGATGTAGCGTTCGAGTTTCTTGTGATTCTCGCTGCCCATGTAGCGCGGGCCGAAGGCGGTGACCTCGCGTGTGTACTGGAAGGCGCGTTTGGCATCGATGTGCGGGAGTGGGGCGGAGTCGGGAGGCGCGGTTTCGGGCGGAACTGGCGTTGCAGCGGCAGATTCGGGTGTTGGGGCTGCGGTGGCATCGGCGTTGGTTCCTTTGGTACAAGCTACGGTGTTCGCCAGGGCAATGGTCAGCAGCAGACAAATCTTTAACCACGGGGGGCACAGGGGAGAACAGGGGACGGCCTGGCAAACTCCCAGTGTGGTTGCGGGGCCTTTCATGGTTTTCCCAGTCATGGTTTTCCCGGTCATGGTTTTCCCAGTGATCCTCCCTGGCCTCTGTGGTTAGGAATCTTTTTTCTCCGCGCGCTTCTGACGCTGCTTGGGATGCACTAACCAGGCGATTCCTATGCTCAGGACGTACAAGGCCACCATGGGCGCGGCGAAGATGCACATGTTCAGGATATCGGTGGTGGGCGTGATGACGGCGGCGATGATGAAGATGACCAGGATGGAATAGCGGAGATTGCGCCACATCCAGCCGGCGCTGACGATGCCCATGAGCGCCAGGAAAAATACCAGGATCGGCATTTCGAAAATTGCGCCCATGCCGACGATCAGCGTCAGGAACAGAGAACTGTACTCGGTGAGCGTGATCATCGGCTGGAAGTCTTTGCCGTAGCCGATCAGGAACACGAGCGCCGCGGGCAGGACGAGTTTGTAGCCGAAGTATCCACCGGCCAGGAACAGGGCTACGGTCGAAACCATGAAGGGCATGACGTAGCGCTTCTCGTTGCGGTAGAGACCGGGCGAAATGAAGCACCAGAGTTGGTAGAGCACGAAGGGCGAGGCGACGAACAAGCCGGCCATGGCTCCGACTTTCAGATACAGATTGAAAGGCTCGGTGGGATTGAGGTAGACGAGTTTTGCCGAGAGGCCGTTGTGCTGGAGCGCGTCCATAATGGGACGCTGCATGATTTCGTAGATATTCTCGGCATATCCCCAACAAGCGAAGAAGCCGACGGTGATGGCGATGATGGAGTAAATGATTCGCTTGCGCAGTTCCTCGAGATGATCGAGGAAGCCCATGGTTGGCATTTGCTCCTTGGCGGATTCGTTCACGGGTGAGGAGGCGGCCGCTTCAGGCATCGGGCGCTACTTTCGGAGCGGGAGAAGGCTCGGGAACGGGCGCCGGTTCGGCGGCGGGGGCTTTGATCGCAACTGATTCGGCGGCGGCGGCTTGGACCGCGGCGGCTTCGGCCGCGGCATCTTCGACAGCTTCTAGCTTTTCTGCGGGCGGGGGATTGAAGATGCGATTGGCCAGCGATCCGCGCGGGGCCTGGAGGGGCGGCAGGATCTGCTGCCGGGGGCTGATGCTGCTATCGAGAGAGTTGATTTCGGACTCGATCTGGGAGCGGAATTCGTTGGAAGCGCGCCGGAACTCGTTGAGGAAGCGCGCGACCTGGCGGCCGATCTCCGGCATTTTCTTGGGGCCGAAAAGGATCAGCGCCAGAAAAAACAGGAAGATCATCTCGCCGGAGAAGCCAAAATTCATAGCTCTATCATAATGCGGGACGGGTGAAGCGGGCCACTGGCGAGTTGGGTTGGGGGAAGAAATTTACAAAACGGAAGCGAGCTTTCGGTGTTCAGCCCCTAAACGGGGTCAGGATGACAAGTTAAAAAAGGTTGCTAGTGTCCTCCGAAGGTATAGCCGATGGAGAGGCCGTAGCGGGTGACGCGCGCGGAGCTGTAGTCGATGTTGTTATTGACCAGGTAAAGGCGCGCCTCGGGGCGGACGAAGAAGCCGCCTTTCGGATAGAACTTGATGCCGGCGCCGAAGTCTCCCATGAAGTGATTGCTGGACTGGTAATTGGTGCAACTGTACGGCCCGCAAACGGTTCCCGTATAGAAGCGAGTGCTTAGTGCACCGATGCCACCGAGTAGTTCCAGGTAGGTGTGGTTCGCGAGCTTGGGTGAGTAGACGGCATTGAAGTCATAAAAAAGTGGACGGTAATTGAAACCGGAACCGAGATAATTGTCGCTCTGGGACGCTCTCCAGTAGACTTCGCTCCCGATACCGAGATTGTGCCAGAAGAGTACATCGCCGCTAAAACCGGGATAGGTGCCTCCGGTGAGCGATACCGGCGCGTAGCTGCCGCTGGCCGAGCTAGCCGATGGGGCTGTCACCGTGCTAACACCGAAAGCAAGGTCGATTTTCTGGGCCTGCGCGAAATTCGAGAACGCTGCCACGGCAGCGCAGGCAAAAGACAACAGAACAGCGCTGCGGAATGTCTGTTTCAAGCGGAACCTCCAGTGCATTATTGGGTTTAATAGCTTTGGATGCAGGGCGCAGGCGCAAAGCAGCAGGGTGAAGCGAGATTTACAAGAATTTACCGGCATTGACAGTCCATATACTCATGGCTACTCGCTATGCCATTGTCATTCGTTACAACCTCCGAACTATAAACCCGCAATATGTACTAAAGTTGCGCGCGTGCTAGTACCGTGATCGCGTCATAGGTGCCGCAAACGTAGCGCCGCCGTCCCGGCGGCTGTCCGGCGGGCGTCCTCGCCCGCCGCGCCGAGGGCGAGACGCCCCTTCGGCAGGCTCAGGGCAGGCTCTCGGGACAGCCGGCAAGATGCCGGCGCTACGGTCTGCTCCAGCAGTAATAATCACGCGGTCACGGTGCTAGTAAGCCAGCAGGATGCGCAGGTCGCGAAGATTATTTCCGGTGGGTCCGGTGACGAGGGTGTCGCCTAGCGTGTCGAAAAGAGGATAGGCATTGAAGCTGGAGAGCGCGTGCCGCACGGCTTCGGCGGTGGCGCGATTGAGGGTGCTGCCATCGACTACGGCGCCGGCGGCGGGGCTGTTGCCGTCGATGCCGTCAGTGCCGGCGCTCAGCACGGTAATGTCGTGTCCCGATATTGGTTCGGCGCAGGCGAGGGCGAACTGCTGGTTGCGTCCGCCGATGCCACCGTTGCGGACGGTCACGGTCACCTCGCCGCCGGAGATCAGGCAGACGCGCGATACGGTGCGGCGCAGTTCGTGCAGACGATTGAGCAAGTAGCCGACGGCTTGGTCGTAGGGCCAGTCGTCGCAGGAGTTATCGACTTCGACGGCGAAACCGGCGCGGGTAGCGGCTACGGCGGTTTCATCGATGGCCACTTTGTTCGAGAGCACGGTCCACCAGCGAGCGCGGACGAACGCGGGGTCGTCGGATTTGGGCGTCTCGTCGAGGGCATGCTGACGGAAGAGGTCGGCGACGGATTTGGGGAACTGATCGATGAGGTTGTATTTGGCGGCGATGCGCTCGCAGTCATGGATGGAAGTGGAATCGGGCATGGTAGGGCCGGAGGCGAGCGCGTCTGGTGTATTGTCGGGCACGTCGGAGACAAGAATCGAAACTTGCTGGGCGGGATAGGCGGCCTGGGCGAGGCGTCCGCCCTTGACGGCGGAGAGATGTTTGCGGATGGCGTTGATCTCGGCGATGGGCGCGCCGGAGTGAACGAGCGTCCGATAGGTGGCGGCGAGGTCGGGCAGGGAAATTGCGTCATCGACAGGCTTTTCGACGATGGAAGAGCCGCCGCCGGACAGCATAAAGATGACGAGCGAAGTGGAGTCGAGAGAAGCGAGCGATTTGAGGATGGCCTCGGCGGCGTGGATGGATTCAGCGGTGGGCGTGGGATGTCCGCCGCGAAAATAGCGGAAAGCGCGGACTTGGATGCCTAACACATGACCGGCTGGCACCAGGCTGGCGGGGTCGACCGATGACGCGACGATGCCTGCTTCGAAACTGCTGCTGCCGACTTGGGCTTCGAGAGCGGCGGCCATGGTGTGCGCGGCCTTTCCGATGGAGACTACGAAGACGCGATTGTAGGAATCGAGATCGTGCAGGTCGTCGCCGATGCGCAGGACGCGGCGCTCGGAGTGCACGTTGCGGGCAAAAGCGCTTTCGATGGAGGCGTTCTTCAGCGCGGAGGTGAATATCTCGCGGGCGAGGTCGCGCATGCGGCGGAACTGCTGGTCGCGCGCGGGAGAGATCGGGGGCATGGTGGGGATTATAAAGAAGGGCGTTCGTCGTTCGCTGTTAGTCGCTGGCGGCTTTCGCGGACACGATTTCGCGGACCCAGTGTTCGATGGCTACGCGCATCTCCTTGAGTCTTCCTTCGAAGAAGTGATCTCCGGCTTCGATGCGGACCAACTTCTTGGGGTCGGCGAAAGTGTTGACGAGCGCTTCGAGTTTTCCGGCGGGACCAAACTGATCGCGCGACCCGCTGACGAAGAGTTTTGGCTTGGGGGATGAGCGCAGGAATTCGAAATCGTAGACGCGATCTTCGACGGGGATGGCGGGCAGGCCGAGAGCGATGAGCGCGCGGACACGGTCGTCGGAATCGGCGGTGCGCAATCCGACGGCGGCGCCGAAAGAAAAGCCGGCGAAGATGACGGGCAGCGTGAACTCGCGCTCGAGCCAGTCGAGGGCGGCGCGCACGTCTTCGACTTCGCCGATGCCGTTGGCGTGCTCGCCTTCGCTCAGGCCGGTGCCGCGGAAGTTGAAGCGGAGCACGGGGAATCCGAAATGGTTGAGCGCTTTCATGGCGTGGAAGACGACTTTGTTGTGGAGCGTTCCTCCGTAGAGCGGATGCGGATGACACACCACGGCAGCATGCGTCGCGTTGGGTGATCCGGCGTTGAGGAGAGCTTCCAGGCGTCCGGCGGGGCCGTTGAGGAACAGGGAGCGGATGCTGGAGGTTTCGTGGAGCACGGAATCAGAGTACAACAGTGGGCAGTGGTCGGTGGCCAGTGGTCGGCGAATCAGCCCCTAAAGGGGATGTAATTTCAAACGCCTTCGGCATCGCTAAAGCGATGCCCTGATACGAAGCCTACCCACTAAGCACTATCCACCAATCGCAATCCACTGGTAGGCTTTTCCTGCATGGACCTGTTTGCGCTTACCCGCCGTCTGATCGACATTGAGTCCATCACTCCGAATGAAGGTGCGGTGGGAGATTTTCTTTGCGACGAGCTGCGGCGACGCGGGATGGAAGCTGAGAAAATGCCGGTCGAGGGCGCGCGCGCGAATGTGCTGGCGGGTTGGCCGGGGCACGCGCGTCCGGAGATTGTTTTCTCCACGCACATGGATACGGTGCCGCCGTTCATTGCATCGTCCGAAGACGACGGGCGCATTTACGGGCGCGGGGCGTGCGACGCGAAGGGAATTATTGCGGCACAGATCCTGGCGGCGGAGAAGCTGGGCGGGGCAGGCGTTTTCGCCGGCCTGCTGTTTCTGGTGGGCGAGGAGCGGGACTCGATCGGCGCGAGGGTGGCCAACCAACAGCCGATGGGCGCGCGCTTCACGATTAACGGCGAGCCCACCGGAAATAAGCTGGCGCTGGCAAGCAAGGGCGCGCTGCACGTGGAACTGGTGGCGCGCGGAAAGATGGCGCACTCGGCGCATCCGGAGCTGGGCGAGTCGGCGATCGACAAGCTGGTGGAAGCGCTGCACCGTTTGCACGCGATGAAACTTCCCGAAGATGCCGACGTGGGCCCTTGCACGAAGAACGTGGGCTTAATTCAGGGTGGGCGCGCGCCGAACGTGATTCCTGATTTTGCCAAGGCTAACCTTTTTTATCGCCTGGTGGGCCCCACGGACGCGCTGCGTCGCGAGATTACGGAGGCCGTCGGCGAGCTCGCCGAGGTTCACTTCACGCGCGAGACTCCGTTCGTGCGGTTGCAGACGCTGGACGGTCTGCCGACGATGGTCGCGGCTTTCACCACCGATATCCCGTCGCTTGCGAACTGGGGCGAGCCGCTGCTGCTGGGGCCGGGCTCGATTCATGTGGCGCACACGGAGGGCGAGTTTGTGGAGAAGGCGCAGCTAGCGGAAGCGGTGGGGATTTATTGTTCGATGGCGAAGAGGCTGATGCTGCTGCCACGCTAAACTAGGCTCATGACTGACCCTTCACACAACGCTCTGGCTCGTGCTTCTTCCTCCTACCTGCGGTCGGCTATGCATCAGCCCATTCAGTGGCATGAATTTGGGAAGGAGGCTTTTGCGGCGGCTCGGCTGGCGAACAAACCGGTGCTTTTGGATATTGGGGCGGTTTGGTGTCACTGGTGTCATGTGATGGATCGCGAATCGTATGACGATCCCGAGGTGGCGGCGATTATTAATGAGCATTACATCGCGGTGAAGGTGGATCGGGACGAGCGTCCGGATATTGACAGCCGGTACCAGGTGGCGGTGGCCTCGCTAACGGGACAGGGTGGGTGGCCGCTTACGGCGTTTCTTACTCCGGACGGCAAACCGTTTTATGGCGGGACCTACTTCCCTCCGGCGGACCAGTATGGACGCCCCAGTTTCAAGCGCGTGCTGCTTTCGATTGCTCAGGCTTACCGCGACAAACACCGCGAGATCCTGGAGCAGGCGCAGATGGTCGAGAGCGCGATCTCGCGGGCGGAATCTTTTTCGGGGGGCAGCGGAAAGGTATCCGCGACGGTGATTGACGCGATTGTGGAATCGGCGCGGGAGATGTTTGACGACGTCAACGGAGGATTTGGAAGTGCGCCCAAGTTTCCGCATCCGGCGGTGCTGGATCTGGTGATGGATCAGTATGTTCGAACGCGTACGGGCAACGATCGTACGGGCAATGAAGAACTGCGCGCCATTTTCGTCAGCACGCTGGAGAAAATGGCGCGCGGCGGCGTCTATGACCAGTTGGCGGGCGGCTTCCATCGCTACTCGGTGGACGAGCGCTGGATCGTGCCGCACTTCGAGAAGATGTGCTATGACAACTCGGAGTTGCTGAAAAATTATGCGCATGCTTACCAGGCGACGGGGGATGAGTTCTTCGCGGGGGTGGCGCGCGACATCATTCGCTGGATGGACGAATGGCTCAGCGACCGCGCGCGCGGCGGCTTTTACGCTTCGCAGGACGCAGATTACTCGATGGACGATGACGGCGATTATTTCACCTGGACCCTGGAAGAAACGAAAGCGGCGTTGACGGAAGATGAGGCTGCGGTGGCGGCGCTCTATTACGACATCAAGGAAGCCGGGGACATGCATCACAATCCGGCGAAGAATGTGCTCCACGTTCGAGCCTCGACTCGGACGGGGGTGGAGGAAATTGCGCGGCGGCTGAACATTCCGGAGGAGCGGGCGCGGGCGCTGCTGGCCGCGGCTAAGAAGAAGATGTATGCAGCGCGTTTGCTGCGCCCAACGCCGTATGTGGACAGAACGGTTTACGCGGGCTGGAACGCGATGTGTGTTTCGGCTTATCTGGAAGCTGCCAAGGCGCTGGATCTGGCGGAGGCGCGGCACTTTGCGTTGCGTTCGCTCGATCGGCTGCTCGCCGAGGGATGGAATGCGGAGCGCGGGATGAAGCACGTGATTGCTTACTCGGAGGTTTACCCGGATTCTCGGGCGGAGCGGCGCGAAGGCGCTGTCGCTGTTCCTGGCGTGCTGGATGACTATGCTTTCGCGGTGATTGCGTGTCTCGACGCCTACGAGGCGACGGCGGACCTGAGCTATTTCCGTTTTGCGCGGTCGATCGGGGAGGCGATGGTGGCGGGGTTCTTCGATGCGGGGGCTGGCGGATTCTTTGATACGCGCGCGGAGGGTCGAGGGGCGGACGGATCTTCGGACGAAAAAACCGCGCTCGGCATTCTGGGGACGCGGCGAAAGCCGTTTCAAGATTCGCCGACTCCGGCGGGAAATTCGGCGGCGGCGATCGCGCTGCTGCGTCTGTTTGGTTACGCCGGCGATGCTTCGAATAGTGCGGCGTCGTATCGCGACAAGGCCGAGCAAACGCTGGAGGTCTACGCCGGGGTCGCAGGACAGCACGGCATTTTTGCGGCGACGTACGGGCTGGCGGTGGTCCGGTTCATCCAGCCGCACACCCAAGTGGTGGTAGTCGGCAGAGATGAAGTGGCCGCGGAGCTGTATCGGGCTGCGGTGCGGCCGCTTGGCTTGAGTACGGCGGTTGTGCGCTTGGACGCCGATAAGGTTGTCGCACAGAACCTGCCACCGGCTTTGGCGGAGACGATCCCGAATCTTCCGGCGCTGGGCGCGGGACGATCGTTTGCGGTGGTGTGCTCGGGGTTCGCGTGCCAGCCACCGATTTTCGATGCGCCGGAACTGGCGCGCACGTTGGGGTCGCAGGCGCGTCCCGCAGCGTGAGTTGGGCCGGCTGGATGTTTGCGCGGGCACAAAGGCGGAACCTGAAGCCAGGGGAAAAAAGACGGGAAGTGAAAAAAGAAGGCCGGCCGTGGAGGCCAGCCCGGAAGATTGCTTTCGTTACGAAAGTAACTGCGTTATCATTACTTAAGTGGTTGTGTACATCTCGCGGCTACGCGCCGCATTTCCGTGAGGTGCACCCAAACGGCCAAGGCCCCCCGGGAGTGGGAACTCCCGGAGTCGCCGCATAAGCAAAAGTGCCCACCAGGCCTACCAACAGCAATAAAGCCCTGAGCGAACGTTTCATAAGTTTACTTTCTCCTTAGGGTCTGACGAAAACCAGCGTAAAGCTGCCAGTTTCCGGATGCGGCAAATTATACACAACCCTGCAACTTTCTGATTCGTTGGAGGTTACCTGAAGGGTGCAAAACAGTGCGACATGCAAACCGAAGTGCCGAAAATTGGTCGCGTCGTCCGGCAGGCAATTTGAGCGGTGTTTACGCTGGTTTCTTAAGGTAATGGTTTGAACAGAATCGCCTCGGTTCCGGCCTTGGAAGAGGGATTGCGCGGAGGCGGAAAAATCCTCTTGACAAGGTTTTGCGCGGAGGTGGTTTTCGGGACAGCGAGGCTATAGCCGGGTCTTGGAACCGGCCGCCGCGGAGTTGGCTCTGGGTTGGTTGCCGGGGCGGTTGAGCGGGATATGATCTTCCGCAGCCATCAGATTCGAGCTGCGCGAAAGCGCGCGCTCCACCATGCCTTCGAACATCGGGATCAGCGAATCGGAGGTTACCGGGTGTTGAAGATCCGCCAGGCCCTGTTCCCATCGCTCGGTCTGCAAGCGGTTGACGGCGGCCTCGCGCACGGCTTGGCGCGAGAGCGAATAGCCGAGCCAAACAAAAATGGCAAGGTTATAGGTCAGCATGTTGATCAGGTTGAAATTGTCGTGCGTGACAAATCCTCCCGAACTCAATGCCATCAGCATCAACTCCACACCGGCGAAGAGGCCAAAGCCGAGAGAGATCCCAAACCCGACTTGCTTTCGGGACACTCCCAGAAAGCGCGAAAACAGGAGCAAGAAGAGGATGAGGCCAAGCTGTACGATGCGGATCGAGAACTGCAAAGTGGTAAGGGCGTGCACCAGCGGATTCTGGTTGAAAGGATTCGAGAAGGCGACTACACCCGCAACCAGCAGCATGACCACGCCCGCCCACTTGAACAGCAGCGTGCCCAAGTCCTTCAGCGTGTGATAGGGGCGGAACACATCGAGGAAAATCTCGTGAATAACCTTGAATCCGAGGACCGCGTTGACCGCCTCGCCCAGCCAGAAAGGGCCGAAGTATAAGTTGCGATGGCCGGTGAGCCAAAGCGGAAAGAGGGTGGCAAAATTCGCAACCTGCACCAAGAGAAATAAGAAAAACACGGGAAACTGCTTGTGCAGCTTACGGCGCCATAGGATCACCGCCACCACCGATTGCAGGATCGGTTGCGTACACCACAAATAAAGGACGACGGTATGGCTGTGCAAAGTCATGGGACATGCAGGGGATGTACGCGACCGGAGACCGCCGCGCCTCGACCCTCCCCCACATCCTCAGGCAGGTTGCCCTTCGGGGTCAACCTACTTAGGTAACCTTAGTAACCATTACCCTGTGGACAACTAGCCCTCACCGACTGCGGAAAAGGTCGGTATTCGATGCCTTAGGGCGTCTGATTTCCTGTAGAAACGGGGCTTGCCTCGTCTCTATAGGCGGAAGAACTTACGAAACTGGGGTTTCCGCAGCTGGTTTAGCCAACCACAGGGCAAGGGCCGGCAAGCCTATCCGGCATCGGGCGTGGAGTGCAGGTAGGCGCGCATCACGCGCACCTCATCGTCTTTTTCATCGAGGTCGTGGAGAAGAATGTCGCGCAAGGACACGACGCCCTTTAGTTCCCCTCCCGCGCAGACCGGCAGGTGCCGGAAACCATGCCGCTTCATCAGGGCCATACAGGTCTCCAGGGGATCGTTGGGCGTGACGGTCAGAGGATCTTCGGTCATGACCTGGCTGACCAGGGTGCGGGCGGGGTCCATGCCGCCGACCACCACACGGCTCATCAGGTCGCGCTCGGAGAAAATGCCGGTTAGTTGGCCTTCTTGCAGAACCGGCACGGCGCCGATGTTCTGCTCCACCATCATGCGGGCGACTTCGAGCACGGTTTGGTGGCCCTCGGCGGTTATGGTGACTTGATTCTTGAGCAGATCACAGATCAACATTTGCACCTCCCGTGGACTTGTGCCGGAAAGCGGAGTGCCCGGCGAACGGCGACGAATTCGTCTTGAACGAAGGACGCAAAACCGTATGATGTCTGGACCCGCGGCGGAGTATATGTCGAAAATCGGCCGGGGGGAAGCAAAAAATGAAGACCGGCGAGGCGCCCGCGAAGCCGGGAGGACTTGTGTCCCCCCGAACAAGCTACGCGCTTCGACCCGCGCCCAACGAAATGACGTAGGACCTGGCGGCCAAAGCGGCGGGCATCTCGACGGCGTCGCGGGCGGTAACGATCACGTTGTAATCTTCACTGGCCCGAAGCCGACTGAACACAGGGGTCGCCTCCTGCGGCTCGACCAGCGCCAGGTATCGCAGGAAGGTGAAGACGTCTTCGGTTGGCTCCAATCCCGGCGCGACGAACGAGACTTCGACATCTTCTTGGTGGAAGTGCCATCCCAGAGAAGCCGCCAGGCACACCGCTCGCTCATACACTGCGGGCTGGAGGACTCCGGGTGCGGGGTTGTCAAACACGATGCGGAGTTTGCGTTCATCTTCGCGGCTGAACTCGCGCACTTTAAGCGCGCCGGTGCGGGCCGTGGCTTTCCAGTCCACATGGCGGGCGGAGTCGTCGGGCATGTACTCGCGGATAAGGTACAGATCGTTGCCGCGGCCGCGCACAAAGGTTTCGAACTCGCCGGTAACCATGGGAAGAACTTCGCGGAACTGTTCGATGGGCTCGACGACGGGATAGACGATCACTTCGCGGGCCAGGTTAATCCGGCGGGTTTTCATCAGGAAGGCGAAAGGAAAGCGCGTTGCCAAACCGAAGTTCTTTTCGCAGTATCGGCCCCGGGCTGGGAAGGTGATCTCAAGGTCGGCGCGGAGTTCCTGTTCGGGAGCGAGAAAAGGAAAATACACGGATTCTTGCAGGATCGGCTTTTCTGCTTCCTCGCGCACGCGGCGCAGGCGACGGTCGGGCAGGCGGAGCCACTGGTCTTGGGGCGCGCGGTTGCGGGGCCAGCCGAAGGTCGAGGCTTCCCAACCCCAGCGGTCTTTATTCTTGCGCTTGGCGGGAACCACGCGCACGGAAAAAGAGGGCAGCCACGAACTGGTGTTGCGCAAGAGAAGGCGCGCCAGCATCGGACGCCCGGCAAAAACGTGTTCGGGCAAGTGGACATCAAGCGTGAGACTACGGAGCACCAGCGACGAGGCGATGCCGGAAACCAGAATGGCAGAAAGCAGCGCGGCGACGACCACGTAGAGCAGGTTGTTGCCGGTGTTGATGGCGGCGATTCCAATCACGACGCTGATCAGGATGTAGATCATGCCGACGCGCGTGACGTCGTAGTCCATGGCTTCGCGGACGCGGGTCGCGACGACCCGCCGCGCTAGGTAGGGCACCGTGGTCAGTCCGACGAAGGTGGCGAGCAAGAGTGCCACCGACGCCAGAATGATGGTTCCCCAGACGTTGCCCGCCTCGCGCGATACCGTGGAGAATAGCGCCGCACCAAAAGCCAGCATCAGGCCCACGATGGCCAGCAGGAATCGTACCCACACTTGCGAAAGCCCCAGGCGCGGGAAGCGGGATGCACCTGCGGATTGCGGGCTGGTTTGCGTGTGTTCGGGGATCACGGGGCTCTCGGGTGCCGGGCGATGCTTCTGTCAGGATATGACGGCGGCGGGTGCGAGGGAAAGTGACGGAAGATAGTTGGTGGTGTCCTAAATTCATTAACCACAAAGGGCACAAAGGAGCACGAAGGAAACCCTCAGGGAATTCAAACCTTCGTTTACCTTCGTGCCCTTCGTGGTTAATGAACTTAGGACGCTACTCATTTTCCGGCGGGGCCTGGCGGCGATATCTCCACCATAGAAAGAGGATCACAGCCACGGCGACAATCAAAACGGCGATATTTAAGCGCTGCATGGCCCGCACCAGTCTGCGCCAATGCTGACCGAACAGAAATCCGGCGCTGGCGATGAAGGTGACCCAGACAGCTGCACCCAGGAAGTTGAAGAGAATAAAAGCTCGCCAGCGCATGCGCAGCACGCCGGCCAGCGGTCCGGCGAAAACTCGCATGCCGAAGACGAAGCGGGCAAAGAAAATGGCGGCTGCGCCGTAACGGGCGAACATTTCCTCACCGCGTTTCAGCGCGGTCGGCGGAATCCGAAAAACGCTTTGATAGCGATCGAGCAGTGGACGCCCGCCGTAGTAGCCGAAGACGTAGCCCAGGTTGTCGCCGAGCGTGGCGGCGCAGGTGGCAACCACGATGATCCAGCCGAGATGGAGATGGTGTTCGGAGTAAGCCAGAAAACTTGCCAGCAAGAGCGTGGTCTCACCGGGGACGGGGATGCCGGCGTTCTCGCACAGCAATGCCAGAGCTACGGCCCAGTAGCCGTACTCGACAACGAACGTGCGCAGCGAGTGAAAAATCGCGGGGTACATGAATTGAAGATCAGTAGGAAAGATTAGCAGGCCGCGGAAGAATCCGGATACCGCCGTGCCCCTAAAGCGTTTGATTCAAAGACTAGCGGCATCGCTAAAGCGATGCCCTGATCCGAAGCTTGAGGAAATCGATGAGCGCGCGGTTGAAGTCCTCGGACGCCTCTTCGTAGGGAAGGTGGCCGACGCCCTCGAACGCCACCAGGCGGGCATCAAGAAAATTCCGGCGCAGCGGCTCGGCGGATTGAAAATGAACGGCGCGGTCTTTCGTTCCCCAGATCAGGAGAGTGGGGTAATCGCGAATCTTGGGGAGCGCCCTTTCCAGTTCCGCGAGGTCTGCCGTCCAATTCCTAACGATGCGCGAGGCATGACGGAAACCATGATTCTTTTGTACAGGTATGCGATAGCCCTCAAGCGAGTCGGGCGGAATTTTTGCGCCGTCGCCAAACAGACGGCGCAGCCATAGGTAGTCAAGGGAGCGCAAGCGCTCGATGGTGTTGCGGAAAAGTATGGAGCCGAATTCGCTGCCGATGAAGGGCGCGAGTCGATTGCCGTGCGGGGACCAGGGATTAATGGGAGCAACGAGCACGAGGCGCTTCAGGCGGGCGTCTTTTCGCTCGACACAGATAGCTGCGACCATGATGGCGACGCCGCCGCCGTGCGAAGTGCCCAGCAGGTCGAAATCTTTGATACCGACAGCGTCCGCGAACTGCAGGACACGTTCGGCGGTGGCGCGCACGGTGCAATCCATGCCCTCGTTCGCTGGCGACAGCCCGGCGCCCAGATTATCGATGGCATAAACGGTCGCATGGGGCGCCAGCGCGGGGAGGGTGAATCTCCAGGAAAAGGAATATCCCATCAGCCCATGAATCAGGATGAGCGCCGGGCCTGATCCGGCCTTGAGGTAGCGCATGCGTCCGACGGCGAGTTCGAGCCAGTGCTCTTCGACTGCAACCCCAATTCCCGCGGCGCCCGGGCTCGTGTTGCGCTCGCCGGCGGGGATGAATTTCTCTTCCGGATTTTGCGTTTCGATGGGCAACGAAATCCTCGCAGACAGAGTCTTATTAAGTGATATCGCCTCTAACGCTTTGGGGGAGTTGAATTCTGGCTCCCCTTCTTTTTTGAGTCTGTGCCAACCAGCTGCGGAAAGAATCCATTTTCGATGCCCAGCCCCTAAAGGGGCGTCTGACGTTGAGAACTTTGCGGCATCCCTAAAGCGATGCCCTGATACGAATCACGCGGGCGCTGCGGTCGCACGCTTCTTCCGCCGCTGAATCCCGCATCAGTTCGCCAGCGCGGCGGGAGACGGGGCAAGCCCCGTCTCTACATTCGTTTTCTTGCGCTTCTTGCCCAGCAGCTTCTTCAGCACTCTGATGCCTTTATCCACGTGCTTTTCTTCGAGCAGGAAGGGCGGCAGGAAGCGCAGGACCGTGTCCTGGGTCGAGTTGAAGAGCACGCCTTCCGCCAGTCCCTGCTCCACCAATGGGCGCGCAGGAATGTCGAGCACGAGGCCCTGAATGAATCCGCGGCCGCGCGTTTCGCGGGCTGCGGCGTACTTGTCGACCAGTTCCTGGATTTGCTGATGCAGGTAGCCGCCAACCTTCACCACGTTTTCGAGCAGGCGCTCTTCTTCGATGATCGCCAGATATTCGAGCCCGACGCGGCACGCCAGCGGACCGCCGCCAAAGGTGGTGCCATGCTGTCCGGGCGAAATCGCGGACGCGAAGTGTTCTTTCGACAGGAATGCGCCGAGCGGCACTCCGGCGGCGATCGGCTTGGCGATGGCGACGATGTCGGGAACCACTCCGAAGCTCTGGAAGGCGAAGATCTTGCCGGTACGGCCGAGGCCGCACTGAATCTCGTCGAAGATGAGCGCGGCCTGGTGCTGGTCGGCAAGCGTCCGGCACGCGCGCAGGAAGTCTTCCGAACACTCGAGGATGCCGCCTTCGCCAAAGATAGGCTCCAGCACGATGGCGCAAGTGTTGGCATTGACGGCAGCCTGCAGACCCTCGACGTCGTTCTGCGCCACGAAGGTCACGTTCTCGAGCAGAGGCTCAAAACCTTTGCGGTACTTGTCCTGGCCGGTCAGGGACATAGCGCCAAACGTCCGGCCGTGATACGAACCCTCCAGCGCCACCATTTGGGACTTGGCGTCGCCGCCTGCCTTGTGTCCGGCGAGACGCGCCAGCTTGATGGCGCCTTCCATCGCTTCGGTGCCGCTGTTCGAGAAGAAGGCGCGATCAAAATTAAAGCCCGAAAGCTGGCACAGGCGCTCGGCCAGCGGTCCCTGATATTCGTTGTAATAGAGATTCGAGAGGTGAATGACCCGGGCCGCCTGCTCGCGGATGGTCTTCACGATGCGAGGATGAGCATGCCCGAGAGCGTTCACCCCCAGCCCGGCCACGAAGTCGAGATACTTCTTGCCTTCGAAATCGTAGAGGAAAACACCTTTGCCGCGCTCAAAGCCAATGGGATAGCGGTTGTAGGTGGGGAGAAGAAAGCGCTTTTCAAGATCGACGATCTGATCTAGGTGGGGCATGGCTTCAATTGTAAATCGGATGCGGGGCGCGGTCGGCGGCCCATGGCCGAGAGAGCATTCTTTGTCTTTCGTGCAGAGGGTGACAAAGTACCAGCCTCGCAAGGAGTAATCCCAATCCGCGAGTCGGGTCGATTCAACCCGATAACGATTCTCGAACAGGGTTATCCGATGCATCGTAGGTCACAGGGAGATCTCTCACAGTGAGCACCATCACCGGCCAGCAGGTTGGTTTCGGCGCACGCCGAGACGGGGCAAGCCCCGTCTCTACAAGAGTGTCTCTTCGCATCCCAAAAAGCAGAAACCACCTTCCATAATTCATAGCCGCTATTCCAAATCAGCTCTATAATTGCGGAAATCGCTCTGTGGAATCGACTTACGAGCACTGGGAGATTAGGAGAGGTGGCAGTGAAGTTGCTGATGGCTGAAAGACGGCGAATCTCTGGACGCGCCGCCGCTGTGATCGTCCCAGCCCATGAATCGCAAACTATGAACCGCGAATTTGAGGCCCGGTTTATCGCCATCCTGCTGACTCTGCTCACAGTAGCGGCGGTTCTGTTCGCCGGCTTCAACTACAAAATCGAGCGTCAGTCCGCGGTTCCCGACGACGGCGCGTGGTGGATGGAGCGGAACGGCCGCTTGGTGGCGGACCGACTGGAGCCGAACGGTCCGGCCGAGCGGGCCGGAATCCGTCGCGGGGACGAGGTGGTCAGCGTCAACGGCCGCGCGGTAGACACTTCAGCGGCGGTGACGCGGCAGATCTACTATTCCGGCGTCTGGTCGAAGGCAACCTACTCGCTGATCCGCAGCTCGGTTCCGCTGGATGTAGAAGTGGTGCTGGCTCCGGCCGAGCGCTCCATGAACGATTGGCTGCGGCTGATCGCGCTCATTTACCTGGGCATTGGGCTTTATGTACTGCTGCGACGCTGGACGGCAGTGGGTTCCACGCATTTTTACATTTTCTGCCTGGTATCGTTCGTCTTCTACTCGCTGCACTACACCGGCAAGTTCAACGCATTTGACTGGATTGTGCTGTGGGCGAATGAAGTCGCGTGGCTGTTGCAGCCGGCGCTGTTTCTGCACTTCGTATTGACCTTCCCGGAACGGCGGGAGTTCGTCAGCAAGCATCGCTGGTCGATTCCGCTGCTCTACCTGCCGGGAGTGGTACTGCTCGGAATACAGGTGCTGGCCTTCGAGTTTTTGAAAGCCAGCGCCGGGTTGCTCTTCAACCTGAACCGGGTGAACTACGCTTATCTGACAGTCTTTTTCGTCTCGGCGGCGGCGGTTCTGTGGCGCAACTACCGGCAGGCCACGACTCCGATTCTGCGCCAGCAACTTAAGTGGATTACGCGCGGCACCATCCTCGCCATCACGCCGTTCACGCTTTGTTATGTTCTGCCGTATCTGTTCGGAGTGATGCCTTCGCCCACCATGAAGGTGTCGGTGCTATCGCTGGGATTGCTGCCGCTGACGTTTGGATACGCCATTTTCCGCTACCGGTTAATGGACGTGGATCTGATCTTCAAACGCGGCATGGCGTACACGCTGGCGGCGGCGGCCATCGTGGGAGCGTACTTCGCCGGCGTGGCCGCGATTGCGGAGCTGGTGCACACGCGCGTCCCCAGTTCCGGGCCTTACGGGTTGATGGTGGCCATTGTGGTCACCGCGCTGCTGTTTGATCCGGTACGGAAATGGATCCAGGAAAAGCTTGACCAGTTTTTCTACCGGACAGGCTACGATTATCGGCGCACGCTCATCGAGTTCGGACGCGAGTTGAGTTCAGAGACCGACCTCGACAAGATGCTTTCCTCGCTGGTGGACCGGCTGGCCCGCACACTGCTGGTGGATCGCATCGCGATCTTCCTCGGCAACAGCGACTCTTCGCGCTTCGAACTATCGAAGTCGTTCGGGATCGCCCACGTCACCGGTCTCGACCTGTCGTTCCTCGCGAAACCGCGAATCGAGGACGCCGTCGGGCATATCTTCTTCGAAAATACGCGCCAGTTGCCGCGTGAGAATGCCACCGCGCAAGAAGCTATCGGACGCCTGGATCTGAACTACTACATTCCCTGCCACGCGCGGCAAAAGACCATCGCCTTCCTCGGACTGGGCAAGACCATGGAAGGCGACTTCCTCTCCAGCGAGGATGTGGAGTTGCTCGAAGCGCTGGCGGGATACGTCGGCATCGCGATCCAGAACGGGCGGCTGTATGCCTCGCTCGAGCAAAAGGTCAGCGAGTATGAGCGGCTGAAGGATTTCAACGAGAACATTGTGGAATCCATCAACGTCGGCGTGATGGCTGTGGACTTGCAGGACCGCATCGAGTCCTGGAACTCGCAGATGGAAGTCATGTATGCGCAGCCGCGTTGGCAGGTGGTGGGGCGTTCATTGAGCGAGGTTTTTCCGGCGGCCTTCGTCGAGGAGTTCTACCGCGTTCGGCAGAATCCCGGCATCCACAATCTTTATAAGTTCCGGCTGGGAACTCCCACCGGCGAATCGCGCATCGTGAATGTTGCGATGGCGCCGCTGGTCACGCGCAAGTTCAACGTGGTGGGGCGGCTGGTGATCGTGGACGACATCACCGAGCGGATCGAACTTGAGGTCCAACTCACGCAAGCCGACAAACTTTCTTCGATCGGACTGCTGGCCGCTGGCGTTGCGCACGAAGTGAATACGCCGTTGGCGGTGATCTCCTCCTACACGCAGATGCTGGCGAAGCAGTTGCAGTCGGATCCGCAGAAAGCGGGCGTGCTGGAGAAAATCACCAAGCAGACGTTCCGCGCCTCGGAGATCGTCAACAATCTGCTGAACTTCTCCCGCACCACGGGCACGGAATTGACCGAAGTCAGTCTGAACAAGGTGATCGCAGATACGCTGGCGTTGCTCGAGCACCAGTTCAAGGTAGCTCACATCCGGGTGCAGCCTGAGCTCTCCGAGAACCTCCCTTTGATTCAAGGCAACGCCGGGCGCCTGCAGCAAGTGTTTCTGAATTTGTTCTTAAATGCCAAGGACGCGATGGCCGGGGGCGGAGTGCTGAACGTGGCGACGCTGAACGGCGAATTCGTCAGCGTGCGCGTCTCCGACACCGGCTCGGGCATTGCGCAGGAACACATTCAGCGCATCTACGATCCATTTTTCACCACCA
>Ga0209117_1000116_pt1 | contig 52599 bp, 42 predicted proteins | sample BlaSpr_A8_OM2_M2_FD_187978 | JGI IMG/M metagenome (GOLD analysis project Ga0209117, IMG submission 187978) | Forest soil microbial communities from Thunder Bay, Ontario, Canada - Black Spruce, Ontario site 2_A8_OM2_M2 (SPAdes) (version 2) | ecosystem: Environmental > Terrestrial > Soil > Boreal... | reverse complement strand
AGTACTCGACGAAATATCATTTGAAGCGCCAGACCTGAAAAAGAAGAACGTAAAGGTGGATGGGGCTTACGTAACCAAGCAACTCGCCGACATCGTGAAGAATCAGGATTTGAGCCGATATATTCTGTAAATGCTGCATTCGCCACGGATTCCTTCAGAAGAAAGAAAAGCGGGAATATCGAAGACCTGGAGCGGACGCGAGTGAGCATCCGGACTGCGAAACTCCAAGCAAGTTGTAAATTGAGTTTTTATTTCCGGGTTTTGTCCCTCGCATTGCTACTTAGTACGGGCTGCGGAGCTCCAGGTGAGCCCGTTCCTCCGGCACCTCCTATTCCCGCTGCAATCAGCGAACTGGAAGTGGCTCAGGCCGGCGACGGCGCAGAGTTAAGTTTCACGTTGCCGCGAAAAACCGCCGGCGGTGAACAATTAAACGAAGTACCCGCGATTGAAATCCTTCGTAGTCACGGAAACGCAGATGCCAAGTCTTTTCGAGTGGTAGGGCAAATTCCCGGAGCGCTGGCGCAAAATTTTATTTCATCCGGCCGCATGCAATATTTTGACCCTTTGCCTCCGGCGGATACGGAAGCGCATCCTGAGATTCCTTTTTTCTACCGGGTTCGAACGCGTGTTTCCACGAAGTTCACTTCCGCGGATTCCAATACCGCGATGTTGCTGATGGCGCCGGTTGCGGAGCGGATTACAAAACTTGAAGCAGTGGTTACAGAAGCGGCGGTGGAATTGAGCTGGCCGATGCCAACCCGTACTTCTGGCGGTAACGCGCTTCGCAGCCCGATTACGTTTGCGATATATCGTGGCGAGCTGGACCCGGCGTCCGCGCAGGCTGCGGCAACGGACATAGCAAAGGCAGTATGGAAGGGACCTTTCCAACAAATTGGGAAGTCCGAGAGCAACATTTTTCGGGATACCGGGTTTGAATTCGGGAAGACGTACGTTTACACCGTACGAACCGTAACCATGAACGGAAATGTTCCAGTGGAATCCGCCGACTCGGCTGCAGCAATTGTGACTCCGCAAGACGTCTTTCCTCCGGCAGCGCCACAGAACGTGGTCGCCGCTGTGGTACCGGGAGCGCAATCCGGAACCATGAGCGTGGAGCTGTCATGGTCGATCGGAGTTGAAACCGATCTGGCGGGATATCGCGTCTATAGAAGCGAGGAGCAAGGCGTGCGCGGAGTTCTGCTAACAAAGGAGTTGTTGCTGACTCCGGCATATCAGGATAATTCGGTGGCTATCAACCATCATTACTGGTACACCATAACTGCCGTTGACCACTTCAATAACGAAAGCCTGCCCAGCGTGGTTTCGATAGCAGTAAGCTCGCCATCTTTGTAAAGGTGGCATTGCGGTTGAAAAATATTTGAAAGCTGGCGGGCCTCTATGGCATTTCGCGAAAATAAATCAGGCTACAGTTGGTTGGCGATTTTCGGCGACCCTGCGGTGCGCATGGGAATTTACACCGGTACATGTCTGGGAATCACTTTTTCCCTGTGGATGTACCTTGCCAACCGCGTGCCTTCGCTGGAACGATTTGCGTCGCAACGGAATGCGGCGGCGGCGGTGATGCTTGGATTGTTAGCAGTGATTCCGACCATGAAATACTTTCGCGATCCCGGCAAGATGCTGACGGCCAGCCTGATCGGGTGGACGATTCTCACTTTTTTCTACCGGCTGATGTGCTCGTTTTATGGTTTGTTAAGCGAAAAGTACAGTCCATTCCACATTTTCATGCTGGGGGCGGTGTTGTACCTGATCGCCGGCACGATTTCGTGGATTGGCACGGTAATTTGGCGAGTGCGGGAAACACACGATTCGCATTTCAAACATCATTCCCACCATTAGACACGCAAAAATCACCGCGCGTTCTAATACGAAGTGCCATTCAGGGGCTATTGCGTAATCCAGCGCATGCTTGAACGCATTGTTTCTTTTTACACCGCATCCTTCTGTAAGATATGGAATCGAAGTGGCGCGGGGGGAGCGTAAGTGAATCAACTGCTTTCGGATTGGAAATTATTTCTTGGGCTGATTGGAGGCGCCGTTGCGGCCATTTTCCTGATCGCGTACGCCTTTATCCGGCCCGACGTGGATTCGGAACAAGCAGAACGCAAACGGCGCCTGCACCTGAATCAAATTGGGCGAATTGCCGAAGGTCAAATCGTGGAATTAATGGAGAACGCGGCGGAATCTCCGGTTGAGAGAAAGCGATTATTTGGTACCCAGGCCCGACCTATGGCAGACAAAAGGACACGGCACTTAGTTTCCTACAGCTACGCAATATCCGGCGTGACTTATCACACCGCACAAGATATTACCGGCCTGGAAAGCCAGGTTCGTTTCGACCGCTTGGTAGCGGGACAGCCGGCAAGCGTAAAATATGACGCCGCAAATCCCAGCGATTCGATATTGGTTGCGGATGACTGGTCCGGTTTGCGCTGATCTCCTGATTGAGACCTCTCAGTTTCCGAATTTCCTCTCGAATGCGTTATCCTCTTGCATGCATGGAACGCGCTTGCATCGGTAAAATAATTTGCCACGAAAGAGCTTTTTGCCGGAGCTTTTTTAGGAGTAGTGTTGCCGCGGGAGATAGTTGGGTCGCGGCCCATCTTTCGGTTCCAATCTTCGGCAAAAATCTAGCGTCATCCCCGGGAGGGCCGGTTGTCTGAAAGAAAGAGCGAATTAGAGGGACAAACGGAGCATGAAGATAGGATGGAAGCGCTGCGCCGCATCTCCGCTGAAGCGGAAGCAGGCGGCGGAGTGGAACGGCGCGAACGCGAGCATAAAGCCGGGAAGCTTACGGCTCGCGAACGGATTGATTTGCTATTGGATGAAGGAAGTTTTGAAGAACTCGATAAATTTATGCGGCATCGCTGCACCGATTTTGGGATGGAAGAACAGCGCCCCGCCGGCGATGGTTTTGTTACAGGTTTCGGGCGGATTGATGGCCGGCTGGTTTATGTTTTCGCGCAGGACTTTACAGTTTTTGGCGGGTCACTTTCAGAAAGCAACGCTCTGAAAATCTGCAAAATCATGGACCTGGCGATGCGCGGAGGAGCCCCGGTGATTGGACTGAATGATTCCGGCGGCGCGCGCATTCAAGAAGGGATTATGTCACTGGCTGGTTACGCGGACATATTTTTGCGTAACACTCTGGCCAGCGGAGTTGTTCCGCAGATCAGCGCGGTGATGGGCCCGTGCGCCGGCGGCGCGGTGTACTCGCCGGCGATTACCGATTTTATTTTTATGACGCGGGAAACTTCGTACATGTTTGTTACCGGGCCGGATGTAATCAAGACGGTGACGCATGAAGAAGTCACGAAACAGGAATTGGGCGGCGCAATGACGCACAACGCCACCAGCGGTGTGGCGCATTTTATTGCTCGCGATGACGCCGATTGCTGCGCGATGATTCGCGAGCTGATGAGCTTTTTGCCTTCAAATAATATGGAGTGTGCGCCCAGGCGAGTGAGTTCTGACCCGGCAGGCCGGCGCGATGAAGCCCTGAATACCATTGTTCCGGAGGATCGGCAGAAACCGTACGACATTAAAGATGTGATTCATTCCATCGCCGACGAGAATTACTTTTTTGAAGTACACGAACAATTTGCGAAAAATCTGGTGGTGGGGTTTGCCAGAATGGATGGCCGGCCGGTGGGAATTGTAGCCAACCAACCGGCATTTCTGGCTGGGGTACTGGATATTAATGCGTCCGTCAAGGGTGCGCGATTCGTGCGATTCTGCGATGCTTTTAATATTCCGCTGGTCACCCTTGAAGATGTTCCTGGCTTTTTGCCTGGCACGCAGCAGGAATTTGGCGGAATCATCAAACACGGCGCAAAATTGCTGTACGCTTATGCGGAAGCCACGGTTCCAAAAATCACGGTGATTACGCGAAAGGCGTATGGCGGCGCTTACTGCGTTATGTCCAGCAAACACATTCGCACCGATGCTAATTTTGCATGGCCCACCGCGGAAATTGCGGTGATGGGACCTGAAGGGGCGGTGAATATCGTTTATCGCCGGGAACTGGAAAAAATTTCCGGTGACGAGCGAGAAAAGCTACGAAGTGAAAAAATCACGGAGTTCCGTGAACTTTTCGCAAATCCATTCGTTGCCGCCGAACGCGGGTACATCGACGCAGTCATAGAACCAGCGGAAACCAGAAGCAAGATCATCACCTCGTTGCGATCGCTGGAAAATAAACGCGACATGAGTCCCAAGAAAAAGCACGGCAACATCCCGCTATAAGATTTGGCGTTTGGCCAACCAGTGCGCGCGCTACTTCAGCAAATACTCCCGCAAAAATTCCACCGTGGCGTAAAACTGGAAGTCCTGGTTGGCTTTCTTGCGGTAGCCGTGGCCTTCGTCCTTTGCGATGAGCAGCCATACCGGCGTCCCTTGCTTCTTCAGCGCTTCCGCGATCTGCTGCGATTCGCTTACTGGCACGCGCGGATCGTTTTTCCCGGCGATCACGAACATCGGCTTTTTGATTTTCTCGATGTTGTTCATCGGCGCGATTCTTTCCAGGAACTCGCGCATCTTCGGGTCGCGTTCATCGCCATACTCCACGCGGCGCAGGTCCCGCCGGTACGCTTCGGTGTGTTCCAGGAAGGTCACCAGGTTGGACATGCCCACAACATCGACAGAGCAGCGAATCCGGTCGCTGTAAAATGTCGACACTGCCAGCGTCATGTGTCCGCCATAACTTCCGCCGGCCACGGCGATACGCTGCGTATCCAAGTCCGGCCGCGTCGCAATCCAGTCAAAGAGCGCGTTGATATCCTTGTACGTGTCTTCGCGCTTGAATCCGTTGTCCAGGATCGTGAACGTCTTCCCATATCCCGTTGATCCGCGGACGTTCGGATATATCAGCGCAATCCCCAGTTTGTTCAAGTAGTAGTTGCTGCGCCCCAAAAACACGGGCTGCATCTGCCCTTCCGGCCCGCCATGAATCACCACCAGCACCGGCCGCTTACCGGTAAATTTCGCCGCCGGCTTGTACAAGAATCCTGAAATCTCCCTGCCATCAAAACTCTTCCACTTCACCAACTCCGCTTGTGGAAACGCATTCGTCTTAACGGCGGATTCACTGAACGTCCATCGTTCGGCCATTTGGTGGGCAACATTGAACGCCCAGCAATCTGCAGGCGTGGTCGCCATTTGCATTGTGAAACCAATCTCCTTGCCGTCCGGGCTCCAGCGGACGCCGCCGATCACGACAGGCATTCGCTGGTTAGTAGGGATGTTCTCACCGCTGCGAGTTATTATCGAAGTTTGAAAAGTACGCGTCTTTTCACCGGTCGCGGTCTTCAACACGTACAAGACGCTGATTCCCTCTTCATTAGCAACGAACGCGATGTGCTTGCCATCCTTGGAGACATCGAATGTGTCGACGTCCCAGGGAATGTCCGCAGTCAAGGATTTGTGTTGCTTCGTTGCCAAGTCGACGTACGTGAGCCGGTGGAACTCCGAATCCTTGTCCGTCGTGGTATAGATTCCCTTGCCGTCCCTGCTGAATCGCCCGTCGCCGTAAGAAACTTTCTCGCTCGCCTTTCTTGGGGTCAGCTCGGTCTTCTCTCCCGTGGTGGTGTCGACCAGCCACAGATACGCTTCGTTGATCGACAATTCTTCCTTCAGCAAAATTTGCTTATCACTCGGTGACCAATCCAGCGGCTCCCATCCTCCGCCGTCCAATTTCGTCAGCAGGCGATCAGTTTTCGGGTCTGCGGGATTCATCACCCACAGATCCGTGTCTTTCCCGGTGCGCCGCGTGGACATGTATGCGATCTGATCCCCGCCCGAAGACCACGGTCCCAGCAGGTTCCGCGCCTTTCCGTCAGTCAGCAGCGTTACGTCCCCGGTTGCTATGCCGTAGCGATAGAGCTGATACCATTCACCTCCGCCAATATCCTTCGCAAAAACAATATAATCGCCGCCGTTCGGATGAAATTTTCCATTGCTCACCGCATCCGGAAAAAATGTAAGCTGCTGCCGCGCGCCGCCCGGCGACTTTACCAAATGCAATTGCGGTGTGTCCGCAAACCGCGTGGCAATGAGCATCTCGGGGCGCGTTGGATTCCAGTCCGCCAGCGTCGCGCTGCGGTAGGAGCCGTACCTCCCGGCCGTTTCCACCAAAGACGCCGGGACCGGCGGAACCCCCTCCACAATAAGACTCTCCGGCGGCGCAATTACCGCCTCTTGCGCGGCTGTTTCGTAAGGGCGCAGCCCGATCCCGGCACAAAGACAGAGCGTTGCTACGCCCAGACTCGCGGTCAGTTTCCGCTTCATGGTTCCCCCCTGAATTATTCCGACGCACCTTCTTACACCTCCGCCGCCAGTAGGCGCAACCAGTTGTAGGGTGGGTTTGAGCGTTTCCCGGGCGCGAAGCCGCGAGCGGTCTTTTCGCCACGGAACATAATTGAACACGCAACCCGCCGTGCACGAAATCCTCCGCTGGCACGTGCTAAGATTTCTCAGCGTCATCAGGCTCAAATGTTCAAGAAAATTCTGATCGCGAACCGCGGCGAGATCGCAGTGCGAATTTTGCGCGCATGCCGCGAGCTCGGAATTCGCGCGGTGGCAGTATTTAGTGAGGCGGATCGTGCGTCCCTACATGTGCGGCTAGCCGATGAAGCTTATCCCATTGGCCCGGCCTCGTCGCGCGAGAGTTATCTGAGGCTCGATAGAATAATGGAGGTAGCGCGACGTTCTGGATGCGACGCGGTGCATCCAGGTTATGGATTTTTGGCGGAAAATCCCGCGCTGCCGCGCGCATGCAGCGCCGCGGGCATTACCTTTATTGGTCCAAGCGCTGAAGCTATGGAAGCGCTGGGGTCAAAGACGGCAGGTCGACAGTTGGCTCGCCGAGCGGATGTTCCTACAGTCCCCGGGACGAATGAAGCTATCGAAAAAATGGAACAGGGCCGGGCCATGGCGCAAAGCATGGGCTACCCGGTTTTGCTGAAAGCGATAGCGGGTGGCGGCGGGAAGGGAATGCGCGTGGTGCGGGACGACGCGTCTTTCGCTTCCTCATGGCGGGACGCTGCTTCGGAGGCTATGAACGCATTCGGCGACTCGCGCGTATTTCTTGAAAAATATTTGGAAAAAGCGCGACACGTTGAAGTGCAGATTTTGGCGGATGCGCATGGACGTGTGGTCTCGCTTGGCGAGCGCGAATGCTCGGTGCAGCGGCGGCATCAAAAAGTAATTGAGGAGGCGCCCTCGTCCATCGTAACCCCTGAGCTTCGTCAGAAAATGGGAGAAGCGGCGGTGCGCATCGCGCGCGCGGGCCGGTACGTAAACGCCGGCACCGTGGAATTTTTGGTGGACCAGCAGCTGAATTTTTACTTTCTCGAGGTGAACACTCGTCTGCAGGTGGAACACCCCGTAACCGAGCAGGTGACCGGATTGGATCTCGTAAAGCTGCAAATTGCGATTGCGGCGGGACACCGGCTGCCGTTCGCGTGGGAAACCATCACACCCCGCGGGCACGCCATGGAAGTGCGCATTTACGCTGAAGACCCTGACAATAATTTTTTTCCATCGCCGGGAAAAATCATTTCGCGAACCACACCATCCGGGCCAGGAATCAGGTTGGACGATGGTGTATATGAGGGATGGACGGTCCCCGTGGATTACGATCCGCTGCTAAGCAAATTGATTGCGTGGGGAAACAGCCGGGAAGAAACGATAGCGAGGCTTAGCCGCGCCCTGGACGAATATACCATCATGGGAATTCGCACGAATGTCAGCTTATTCAAGCGCCTCTTGACTGAGCCCGATTTTATTCGTTCGGAAATTCACACCAAGTGGCTGGATGAACTTCTGGCCCAGCCAAAGCGTGCTGTGGCAGAAGATTCACATAGTGGCGCGGAAGATGCGGTCGCAATAGCCGCAGCATTCTGGCAGATGAATGAACAAGCAAAGCAGAAGAGCCTTAAAGGTGAGGCATCACCGAGTCATGAAACATCCCGATGGAAATTTGAAGGACGGCGGGAGCAATTGGATCGAACGCCATGAAATTCGAAGTACAATTTCGCGGCGCGGGAGTTGCAAGACCGGCACGAACGGTGGAATTGCTGCTGGAAAACGCACAATGGAACGTGACCCTGGACGGAAAGCAATTATCCGCAGACGTTGTAGAAATAACGCCCAATACTTTTTCTATTCTTCAGAATGGCAGAGCTTTTGAAATTCGAATCGTGCGGCGTCCTGACGGTTCTCTTCAGGCGGAAACCAACGGAGAAGAATTTTCAATCGAAGTGCTCGATCGCCGAGCGTGGCGTGGGCGACATTCCGCGGGGGAAGTGGACGGGCGACAGCAGATTACCGCTCCGATGCCCGGGAAAATAGTAAGGGTGCTGGTGCAAGAAGGCGAGCAGGTGGAAGTCGGCCAGGGTCTGTTGGTGGTGGAAGCGATGAAAATGCAAAACGAAATACGTTCACCCAAAAATGGGAAAGTCGAGCGTGTCCATGTGAAGGAAGGGCAAACGGTAAACTCCGGGGAGATTCTTGCGTGGGTGAATTGAGTTGTACCGGATCGAAATGCAGTTAATTTTCCACGTGCACTTCAAGAAATAATCAAAGTACGAAATTAAGTTAAGGCTGACCGGGTTTTGCCGGGGAATTAGATTTGGCGGCGTCGGGAAGATTGCCGTTGGCTTCGATGACCTGCTCTGCGAGGTAGTCCTTGACCGTTGCGCCATCGCGCGCTGAGGCGAGGTACGCGGCACGAAGCAATTGTTCCTTGCGATTGCGCAGGGTATCGCGAACCGTCTGTTGCACCTGAGGATCCGTGATGCTGCGTTGCCCCGCGTTTTCGCGAGTGACCAACTTAAGAATCAGAAAACCTTCCTTGGTAGCAATGGGCGGACTCACCTGGCCCGTCTTCAAGGTTAAAACCATTTTCTTCAGTGATGGATCGGCTTGGTTCAGTGCGGATTCCGGCATGTAACCCAGGTCTCCGCCGGTAGCCGCGGAGTTCATGTCCTCCGAATAGTCCATGGCCAATTGAGCAAAATCCGCTCCGCTATTTAGCTTATCCACCAGCATCTTTATTTTGCGTTGGGCTTCGGCTTCGTTGGTGGCGTCATCGTTCTTGCGATTGCGAATTTGCGGTTCTTTGCGCGGCGTCACCAGGATTTTGGCCATGCGATATTGCGGTTCGGCGACATTAAACTGGTTTTTGTTTGCCGCGTAAAAATCGGCTACATCCTTATCGGTGATAGAAATCTTCGCAACCACTTCGCGATTCATCAGCTTGGTGATGGAGAGATCGCGCCGCAGCTCGCTCTTGAGATCGTCGACGGAGACGCCTCGCTGTTTCAACTGGCGCTGGAACTCGTCCTCGGTGTAGGGGCTTTTCAATTCGGTGAATTTGTCTTCGACTTCGCCGTCACTCGCCTGAAGATTAAGAGTTTTTGCGCGCTCCAGAAGAATCTCGTTGTTAATGAGTTGGTCCAGGACATTGAGCTTCAGCGAGAGAGCTTCTTCCTGAGACGGCTCCGGACCTTCGGGGTTCAAGCGCGTGCGATAATATTTGTCCACTTCATCGCGTTTGATTTCCTTGCCGTTGACCACCGCCCAAACGTCCGCAGCGTGAGCCTGCGGTTTGTTGCATCCCGCAATCGAGGCGAACAGCAGCGCGCCCAAGGGAAGAGCAGCGACCGCATGGTTCCAGACATGGCGCCGCTTGACGCGAAAGGAAATCACGGAAGGTCGATTCAAAGGTATTGTCTCAGGCAGCTTTTTGCACGCGACCCAAACGAATGCACGCGGTGCAGACACGAACTTGCTTGCGCACCCCTGCCACAACGGCGCGAACGCGTTTCAGGTTTGGATTCCAACGACGACGCCGGGTATTATTCGCGTGGCTGATTACGTTGCCGAACGCGGGGCCCTTACCGCACAACTCACACTTCATTGCCATAGTATTCCTGCTTTATAAATGTGGGATTCCAAGCTCTCTATTCTAGCAGACGGGCAGGCGTACGCAAAGAACTCAGGTGGAGAGCGTTTTGCTAATGCGGCTTGAATGTCTTCCCGGTCTCAACCAGCGTCTTCAGGCGTGAAAGAATACGTGGCCATCCATCGGCGCAAGCAGCGTAGGTGGGGTCATCTTCGGCCCACTCGTCATGCGTCACCGTTACTTTTGTGGCTTCGGTCTCGGGCACAAGTTCGATAGTTACGCGCGAGGCCTTGTCATTTTGGCCCATTGCGAAGGTATGCTGAAAGACCTTTGGCGGCTCAAAGCGCAGGACCTTCCCCCGGACGTAGGTCATGGGCTTGCCATCAGGGCCCGGGCCCACCCATGCGAGTGAGCCACCAGGTTTAGAGTCGACTTGAAACTCGGCGCCAGAGTAGATGGTGCGGTTCGACTCCCGGGACACAAAGCCTTCCCACACCTTCTCCGGGGTGGCGGCAAAGTAGAAGGTATATTTCAGTGGTGGTTGAGGGGCCATGATTGCTCCTGACTCTCCTGCGCCATTTTACACCCACCGGCAAAACCAATAAGGCCAGCTCTACCGGGCATCGCATAGGAACCCAGTTACAAAATTGTGCCTACTGGACTGAGTGCGTCTCTTTATGTCAAAAAGAATTGCTAGGAGAGCATAGCAACTAAACGGAGCCTCCGAAACTCAGTTTTAGGCTTGAGAAATGGCCGATTGGAATCGAACACTCAAATTAACCCGGGGAACAGAGCATGATCGTTGAATACACACGCTACAGAATTGACGAGAAAAGACGGAGTGATTTCGAACTGGGTTATAAAAAAGCAGGAGAGTCTCTCGAGGCTTCCAGCCACTGCCTCGCTTACGAGTTATCGCACTGCAAAGAAGATGCTGATCACTATCTTTTGCGAATTGAATGGGATTCCGAGCAGGGGCACCTGAAAGGCTTTCGCAGCAGCCCGGAATTCAGGTCATTGTTTGCCGCGATTCAGCCGTATGTAAAGGATATTGAAGAAATGCGGCATTATGAAGCGCTGCAGACAAGCTCGCGAGATCGCGCCAAACTCTAAATTTTCCCCGGCCTTCTACCCGCCGCTCTGGCAACTAGTTCGTAGTGGTTGGGATCATTCTGCCGGAAAACGGTAATCAATCCTGCTCCACCGACCACGTAGATGCGTTTGCGCGACGCGTCAAAATAAACACAGCAACGCTGTCTTGAACCTGAAATCGTGAGATGTTGTAAGTAGGTTTAATCATTACAGTACAGTTTACGAACCACTGCAAATGCTTTAAAATCAATAGCAGTCCCTACAATGGGCGTGTAGCTCAGCTGGGAGAGCACCTGCTTTGCAAGCAGGGGGTCACCGGTTCGATCCCGGTCACGTCCACCAACTTAATTTCCGCTCCCTCAATCATTTACGCTGCAATTTCTACTGCACTATTTTGGCGCGATTTCGGGACAATCGGTACAACGGACACATTATCCCGAAGAACGAATCCGTAGCCAACTCGGATGGCCTCATCGAGACGTATTTGGAGTTCCTCGTGAAGATGCGAGTAGACCTCGGACATGGTTTCTGGCTTATGCGCCATCCAGAAGTTGTTCAGGTCTTCCAGACAGCGAGCACCACGCAGCCACGTCTTACGGAATCGCTTGAATGAGTGCCAGCCCATTCCTTCCTCATCTAATCCCATCTTGGCAAGACGAGGCGTGAGCCAGCGATCTTCCAGGTTGCCATACAGATGGGGCGTGCCGTTCGCCGTATGAAACAGCAGACTTGTTTTTCCGACTGCATAGCATCGCAGGTACTCTGTGATGTCAGGGTGTAAATCAACCTGTCTCTTAGCAGCGGCGCTCTTGAGGTATTTCACGATTGTGGGTGAGTCTTTCTCCACCTGTTGTTCGACAATGATAGTGCGACCGTCGTTCGTGAAATGACGGGTCTCCACTGCAAGTGCCTCAGAAACTCTCATGCCTGTCGCAGCGAGCAGGACATACAATGCTTGCTCCTGATCGCGGCTTGCTTTGATGAGTTCTGAGATTGCGATTGCTTTGAGCGATGGACGTTTCTGTTCCGCATGCTCAACGATGGGAAGGTCCATAGTTTCAGCGTCCCATTTTCGGTTATGGATAGGTTCACCGTTCGGGCTCGTCCGGGATTCCACGACTTGCTTAACATGTTCGATGTACTTGTTCACGGTTCGTGGCTTGAGTCCTGATGAAACCATTTTGTCGATAAGCGGTTTCACCGATAGATTGTCTACGTTCGCTAGTGGGATGCTTCCAATCGCAGGAAGAATCCATTTGTCTAATGCTCCCTGGATTGTGACCGCATAGCTCTGCCTAATCGGCTTGCGCTTGCGATTCTGTAAATAGTGCAGCCAAAATTCCGATTGCTCGCGGAATGTGCCTTCGCCGTCCTGCTTTACGACTTCCTTGAAGTACTCGGCGGAGTCGGCACCACTTGCTCGGATAATTTCCCTCGCCTTCCGTTTGCGTTCGCTCTTGGACAACAAACCGGGACCAGAAATCGGACAAACACGTTCTCGAACGTGCATCCGTCTTTCTTGACCGGGAATGTCTTTCCAAAATCTCACGACAAACCATCTTCCTGATTTTTCGATGTGACCATCTTGACCAGTTCTGCGTGACAAGGACTTGCCTCGTTTCCGCTTCGCTGGCGTCGCTGGCGAAAACTCTAGCACACAGTTCGCACACGAGGAACCGAGGGAATTGTCTTGTCCCTGTGCGGCTTCCCACGTCTCCGCGATGTGGATGGACTCACGAAAGGTCATGCCAAGAAGTCTTGTCCTTCCAAATAGGGATCGCCGCCTTCAGCACAGCAATTGGGTCTCGATTTCCGATGGCCTCTTGAATTGGTATACCTTCGAAATAGGAAAGCATTTCCAGCGGGAATCCCTTCAAGTCTTCTACCGGGACACTTTTCACACGCGAGGGCGTTTCTATTGCGTCCCACAGTTCGCCAATGTCCATCTTCCTTATCCACCAACCGGTTGATTTCTTTCTTTCCCAAAGGATGATTGACTGTGAAGTCGTAAATATTCGTGCACGCTTAGGAAGGTGCTCAAGGGTGTGCACTATCTTTTCCCCCGCCAAATACTTTGTTAGGTAGGCCACGACGCGATGCGGATCGATGTACTGAATGTCGACGTGCTCACCGCCACCGACGCTTTGCCACTTCTTTTTAAGCCACGCGAACTCGAAGTAACTATTGAGAAGCACATGTAGATGGGCTAACTCTGTTTTTTTCTGAAATTCCAGTACGCAGAAGAAATCAATAGTCTTGCCTTGCTTCTCTGCAAGTAGAACTCTCATTGAACGCCAACAACGGCGGATATATCTGTCCGATGGTTGACCCTTCGATAGTTTTTTGGGGTCAAGTGTGAGCGTGAGCATTCTTGTTAACTTATGTTTGGTGGTAATTTCGTCTAGCCGTTGCCTTAGTTTTTTTAGCTTTGGCTTTCGGCAGCGGTCACAACGCAGAGACCGACAGAACAGACACGAGTACCCGAACTTACCCGGTTTGCCCTTTAGTGGGCCTATGACAGAGAAATTAGCGCATCCAAATCGCTTGTTTGTATGTGTTTGCACTTAATCTATAAACCCCGGTGAACTAAGAAACCTTAAAGTCAAAGGCAACACCTAAACCAACTGCTGCCCCACTCCCCCCGCCCTCTCCCCGCGCGAACGACACGCGCGGGGAAAGGGCGCGCGTTTAGGCTCAGGGCCTGCAAGGGCGCATTCCCCCCGATCAATCTCCTCGGCAGAGATCAGGCCCGTCGCTCCGAGTTCCACGCCTGGATTGCTCGGATTTTCGCCAACCTTCTGCCGAAGCTCGCTAAGACTTGTCTTGTTTGCGCAGTCGAAGGACACAGTGGTAAGGCCCGTATGACTCTCCGCCCCAGACAAGTCAAAATCGTGTCCCGTGGCCATGCGCACACGCGCCAATAGGCATCCCTCGCAGAAGTGGCCAAGTGGAATCGATCTCTGGCACCGGGTCGGCTCGGCAGTCCTTCTCCACCCGCAGGCGGTAAGGTGGAGCCTAAGATAGGTGGGGTTGGGGCACTTCTCGTGGCAGTCTCGGCAGCGATATTCTTTGCGCATTTTATTTTTCCGTGCGCGCAAAGTGTCTCAAAAATCGTAAAGTGACGTTCAGAAGAAACAGGATTTTGGCAGGCGAAAGCGTTACAACTACTTGGTATTAAAGGGAATGCACTAAGGGAAATTGGCCGAAAATTTCGTTTCGTTTCGGTCTACTCTTCGAGTAATTCGGTCGTCCAAGTGCTTATTTGGGCGCGCATGGAATTTGGATTTTCGCCGAACTTTGTCAGAGCGGACTTTCCGAAACCCTTAAAGCCACTCTTTTGCAGCCAGCGGGCCCTCGCTTCAGCTTTCAAGCCGAGGTCGCGACACTCAAGGAGAAGCTCGCGGTCTTTTCTGGAAAGGCCCGTTGATGTCTCGACTGCCAGACCCTTCAAACTCTCTGTGAGATCGAATAGACCCTGGAGAAGTCGCTTCTGTCGATGGAGAAGTGTCTTCTGCCTATCGGCATCGTTCGAATCGACGAGGAAGGCCTTCAAGAGTTTCTCCACCAATTGCATGTCGTTTTGGTTAGGCGTTCGCCAGTCGATTTGTCCTGGGCGAAAGAAATCCACAAAGCAAGCCAGAGCATAGAGGGCGAACTTACGATTATTATCTTCGTTGCTCCAATCGTTTTCATAAAATAAATCCGCCATGTGCGAGGTTGAGAGCCAGTCGCCATACGTCTCTCGTGAGATAGTTTTAATCAAGAATTTTCGAAGGAATTCAGCATCCTCGTCTCGAAGCTCATTCCGTTTTCTCGCGCTCGCGATGATTGCGGGAACGCTTGTGTCCTTCAATTGCGGGCGACCAACGAGACGGTCTCCAAGACCGTCAGGGTGCTTGACGAGTTGTACTATAAGGGGCCTTGCATCGGGTGGCGCTTGGTGGCGGCCCCGCAAGGTGTCTCCAATCCAGTCCTGAAAGGCACCATGAATCTGCGGAGTGCCAAGTCGTCCATTGCTGCGGAACAACGGACGGATCGAATTCATGCCCCCACGGACTCGCGTGCGAAATTCATACTATGCAAGCGTATAGTGACTGACGAATGGGAGACAAGCGTGCACATGCAGATTGTCGTTTCGGGCGCTTCAGCCTCGCTTGGCAGACACCTTGTCCAATTAACACCGCACGTGCGCACGCGACGCTCCCGCCCTAAGCTAACGTGTTCCTGGTATTTAGAAATTTCCCGGCGTCGCACGTGCGTTACGGCCGGCACATTCAACGTGCCGGCCCTACGAAATCCCTTTGCTGCACGTGCGCACGTGATTGTTTACCACAGGCTGCGACAGCCGTTTAGAGGGTAAAGTTTAAGTTAGCGTCGCACGTGCACGTGCACGCCCTTAAATCCAAGCCTAATTCCCAGGTCAAAGTTCTCCTTCAATAATCCCGGTTTGCCGCACGTGCGTCGCGAGGATGAACTGATTTGGCGTTTTTTAAAATCATGCCTTCAACACGTAGCTTTTCCCTGATGTGAGCTTGTGACTGTCGCGAGCGCAACGCAAACGCATTTGTTTTCCGGCTTACCTCATTTTCGATTTGGTTTATCCGGCACTAGGAACATTTGGCCGATTTTTTTCCAACGTCCGCCTGCTTGCAAGCTTCCGTTTGTGGATACGATTAAATCATTTCGGCTGTTCCCGAACTTTATACTTGACATATACGTTAGCGGTCTATAGCGTGCAGCCGTTCTCGTGAGTGCTGTGCGGGGAGAGTCGATGCACAAACGGTTCTACGTAGTATTTTTCTCGTTAGTCCTTATTCCTTCTTTCGCTTCGGCCCAATCTAAGCCAAATTGGGGGCGCGACTATGTTTACGGCATAGGTGGGCGGCTAACGGTCACCGTCGAGCCGGACACCTATGCCCCTTCGACGCCGACCGGTTTCAGCTACACATTCGACACACCCAACTGCCTTCTGAACCTCTCGTGGAATGCTGCTGCAGACATCGGATCAGGAGTCAGTAAATATAATATTTACAAGGACAGCGTACTTTTTGATTCTGTAACGGGGACAAGCGATTCGCTAATACAGGGCCTGCACTCATCAGTTCATACCTACACGCTCAGCGCCGTCGATGTCGCTGGGAACGAAAGTGGCCGCGCTGCCAAGACCATTTCCTGGCCCGGCTGTACTGGCGGCCCTGTGATACCCCAAACACAGAATCTTCCACGGGGTCTCCCTCGTAATGCGAACACAGTCGTTGCTGTCCGCGAAGCGACATTCTATTTATGGGAATCAAGAATTCCGGTCGGAAATAAAGACTTATTCCTCGTTCGGCTCAGACGGCTACAGAAAAGCGGCCAATTGACGCTATTTGCTCCTGCGCACGATTTCCCTGGAGGCGGGCTATGAGAATCGGCTCTGCCAGCGTGCGCGCGTTTGTTTGCCTTGCCGTGCTGTTTTCAATTGAGGCCCCAGGGTTACTCGCCTCGTTTAATCCGCCATCAGCGGTTACTTATAACGCCGCTGCTTACGCGTCAAGGGCCGGACTCAAAAACTCCACGGGCTTCACCAGTCTGGCGACATACGCTAGCCCAGCGTCGTGTCCGATCAAAGTGAATCTCTTCAGCGAGGATGTGAGTTACTCGGCTTTAGTCTTGGGTCTTCGCGGTCGCGCCGGATTGGACCTGAGTCTCACGATTTCGTACAACTCAAAAGCTTGGATAAAGAACGGCAACACAATATATTTCGACGGTGACAAGGGTTGGCCTTCCGCAGGATGGCGACTCGGATTTGGGAGAATCGACGGTGTTTATGCGGGGACTGACGGCTATAACCATTACTACCTCACGCTATCCGATGGAAGTATTCACGATCTCCGCTACAACGGGGCTGATAGCCTGTACGAATCCATAGACTCAACTTATTTTGATTTCAATGATTCCACGGGAATCCTTCGTCAGCGGGACGGAACACAGTTCACATTTGCGCTCATCGGCGGTACTGGCGGCTATGTTCTGCCGATTCAGGTGAAGGATCGCAATGGAAACTACATCACCATAAATTATTCAGGCACGGGGCAAAACATTTCGAGCATCGTTGACACCGTCGGCAGAACGATATCGTTCACCTACAACGGCGATGGCACTCTGGCAACTATCAGTAAGACAGGTTTCGGCGGTGCAGCCCGCACTTGGAATTTTGGTTATTCAAATGTAACCCTCAACTACTCCTTTTCAAGCACACTCACTATCAACGCTCCTACAAATGGGAGCGCGGTGAAAATGCTGTCGTCTATCACCTACCCCAACGGCACGCAAGCCACTTTCCAATACAACGGCTACGCCCAGCTAATCGAAGTGGACATGCTCTCCAACAATTCCACATTACGGGGTAAATATTTGGTGGGGTGGCAGACTGCCCCGTCAGGCGGCTGGACAGATTCACCGGTACCATCGCAAGTCGGAAACTTTGATGGTTCAACTACCAATAATTGGATTCTTGCGTTTAACACTTACTCAACGACAGTCACTGACCCTGCGAGTGTTCCCCGGACGACCACCTTCCTGCAGACTGGTGGTTGGGACGATGGCCTTCCGAACCAAACGCAAATTGGATCCCCTGTTTTGGAAACATTCCAAAATGCTTGGGGCAATGATGGTAACTCCATCAATCAGCGCATCACGAGCGTCACGACAACTCTCAACGACACAAGTCAACAGTTCCAGGTCCAGACGGATTACACGACCTATGGAAATATCCAGGAGGTAAGAGACTACGATTACGGACTGACAACTCTGTTGCGCAAAACCCACACCACTTACATCACCGGTGCCAACTACACCACTCGCCACATCCTGAACCTTCCTTCTACCGTCGTTGTCTATGATGGGACAGGCACCGCGAAGGCAAACACTGCGTACACGTACGACGGTGGAACGGTCACATCAGCCACAGGCGCAAGCAATCACGACGACACAAATTACGGCACGGGATTCCTATACCGTGGTTTCATTACACTCCTAACGCAGTATTCCGATCCCGTAACGCCGTCGGGCGCGATTACGCACAATAAGGGTTACGATATGGTCGGGAATTTGCGAACTGAGACGGCAGATTGCTGTATCCAAAAACAATACAACTTTTCTTCGACCACGCAGTTCTCACAACCGGACAGCGTCATTCGCGGTTCCGGAACTACGCTGACTACGAGCACGACATACGACAGCAATACGGGGCTTGTGGCCAGTTCCACGGATGAAAATAATCAAGTCACCAACTACAACTACGACGTAGCGGATCGCATGACCTCGACGACTAGGCCGGACAACACAGTTCTTTCCACGAGCTACGACGACGCCGCTGCAAGTCCCAGTCTAACGGACACCACGCCAATCGCTTCTTCCACGAGCAAAAAGAAAATTACTCTGCTCGATGGGCTGGGACGGCAAATCCGTATCACGATTGAGGATGCCTCAGCAGCAGTCTATACAAAGTTAGATACGGTTTATGATGGTCTCGGACGGGTCTCGCAGGTTGGCCTTCCCTACACGGGCAGCGGTGGTTCCTATTGGATTCAAAAGCAATATGATGGCCTCGGGCGGATCACAAAGGAAATTCCTCCAGACGGGTCCATAAGTTCGAACAATTATAGCTACAGCTATTTGGGAAACGCGCTTACAAGTACGGATTACGCCGGCAATCAAATAAAGCAGAAGGCCGATGCTCTCGGCCGGAGCATTGAAACCGATGAACCCGACCCAGCGAACGGGAACACGCTGACGCTGGTCACATCCTACGTGTACGATCCGATGGGCCAGAACACGAAGATCACTCAGGGTGTTCAGACCCGCACATTTGTATTTGACGGACTGAGCCGTAAGACGAGCGAAGCGACGCCCGAGGCCGGAACTGTTAGCTATGTCTACAATAATTATAGCTTGGTGTCCTCTAAAACTGATGCTCGCGGCGTTGTGACCACTTTCACTTATGACCCCAGCCTGAACCGCATTTCTCAAATTTCTTACACGACCACCGGAACCACGGCTCAGGCTACGCCCTCTGTCAGTTATTCCTATGGGACAAGCCCAACCCTCTACAACAACGGAAGTCTCATCACGATGACCGACGGTGTCGGATCGGAGCGTTATTCCTACGACCAGCTCGGTAGGAGAACCCAGGTTCAGAAAGTTATCAACAACGTGACTTACACCATAGGTTACTCGTACAACTTGGCGAATGAACTCGTGAACCGGACCTATCCTTCGGGACGCGTGGTCAAGAATGGCTACGACGCAATCGGCCGTTTACTCAGCTTGCAAAACAATTCCACGTCGGCCTATTACCTGTCCAACGCTTCGTATAATGCCGCAAGTCAACCTACGGCATTTACCTATGGCAACAACGTGAGCGCCGCCTTCGGCTATTCCGCGCAGAGATATCAGCTGAGCTCGCTCAGCTATGTGCAAGGCAGCACCACGCTTTTCGGCCTCACCTACGGCTACACCCAGAACGGCGGCAACAACGGCCAGATTACCGGCATCACAGATACCGTGGACTCAGGCCGGACCGAAAACTATACCTTCGATGCCCTCCATCGTCTTTCCACAGCCGTGACGGGTGGCTCGACGAACTACCCAAAATGGGGCCTTTCCTGGACTTACGACCGCTATGGCAACAGGATCGCGCAAACTGTAACAGCCGGCTCCGCGTATTCCAGTTCCCTAACAGCGGACCCGAATACCAACCACGTCACTGCCATCGGCACGTCCAGTCTTTCGTACGACTCTAGCGGGAACCTCACTCAGGACGATCAATACAAGTATGTTTATGACGCGGAAAACCGCCTCGTGCAACTTCAGCAGCTGAATGGCTCCACAATCGCGACGTACTCCATGGATGGAAACGGGACGCGTGTCATTAAGGTTGTGGGAACAAGTCGCACGTACTCCGTCTACGACGGAAAGAATCTGATTTCGGAATTCAGCGATACCTCCACCACAACCTATACAGCAGGGACCACGCCGCAACAAGCCCCTGCGGATTCTGTTTCTATCCTGCTCTATCACCATTCAGACCATCTCACCACGCGCAGTACCACCGACAATTTTGGAAACGCGGCAAGTCTGGAAGGCCACTACCCCTATGGCGAGAGCTGGTATGAGACCGGCACAGCTTCACCAAGTGTGCCTCGGAAGTTCACGACTTACAGCAAAGACACAGAAGCAAGCAACGCCATGCTGAATTATGCTCTCGCCCGCCAGCATTCGGCGCGCATCGGCCGCTTCCAAATGCCTGACCCGGTGATGGGGAAACATGCTGGGCCACAAAAATTGAACCGATATGCATATGTGGGAGGAGACCCCATCAGCCGAATCGATCCGCGGGGATTCTACTATCAGGAATGGCCCACCGATGACGGTTGGTCGGGTTGCAGGAGCTTTTGGGGTTGTGGTGGAGGCGCAGGGGGAGGTGGTGGCATCTGCATTGATATCTTTGGTTTCCTGATCGGTGATTGTAATTCATCACCATCGGCACCTCCACCTCCAAGCGCTTGCGCTGGTGCCGTAAACCCGGTGGACCTCCAGACATTCCATGAACTGATCGACTGCTCCCATGGGGACAAAAAAATACATCAAGCCACAGCCCAGGTCATAGGTTTCAGAGAAGGCGTGATAGTAACCAGTATTACAACTGATTCTGACAGTACCATACAACTTGAAGGAGGCCCGACGAGAAATGAGCTCGCTCCTCTTATCTTTTATCAGAATTACCGTACGAATCTTGGCGGTAGCATCAACTGGAGAGCTGAGTGGACATGTGACGGAAACGCACAAACTCCTCTGGAGGCAACAACAATTGTTGACTGCAACGGTGGGATCCAAACTCTTGGGCCTCGGCATAATATTCATGGCGGCAGGCTTATTACCGCCTTTGAGTGAGAGCCGCCCCTTCGAATCTCAGAAATTTTGTGATGGGGCTGAGGTTCCAGTTACACTTAGTGATGATCGCGATTCTCCAATAAGGATCGTGAAGAACATTTTGCAATCTGATGATGAAACAACGGGATGGATCGAATTCACAAATCAAAGCAAACAAACCATTCTTGGCGTTAGCCTGGTAGTACGCTATACATCACCGTCAGGAAAATCTCCTGTATGGATCTACTACGGGACTTCATTTCATAAAGCTAAATCTACGATGATGAAATTACGAAAACCGCTTTCTCCTAGCCTCTCTGCCAATCTCATCGGTACGAGCACATTCGTCGCGACCTCATGTCCCGGCTCGGGGCACGTGGAAAGAATGGAGATTCAATTCTCGGATGGCACGCAATACGTTAAGGGCACCGAGAACGAAATTCGTGACATTGCTCCTGCTAACCTTTCTTTGCCAAAAATGAAGGCAGGGCAACTTCCATCAGATGGTTCGATATTCTTAGTGCGAATCGACCTAGATTTGGGCGGTACCGTCACCGACGTGTCCGTGGTCAAGGGTTCACTGGAACATCCGCCAGAAGTGCTGGTAAAAGCGATGAAAGCCTGGAAGTTTGACACATTCTCGTATCAGGATTCAGAGTACGTGGGTACAGTGTACGCAGTTGTGCGGATAGACAGAACAAGGTGCGAATTGCGTCACTGCCCGTTTCCCGTCGATGCCCATAATCTCCCGAGCCCTTTTTTGTTGATAGACCTGGTCGTTTCTCGAGGTGATGACGGCTACGATCGGACTGAGACCTATGTAGGAGCAAGCCCCGTTAGCAGAAGTGGCGTCCGCTACGACATGCAAGACGACTCAAAAAATTAGGGGAAAGCCGGGAACAGACGGGACGTTTTCCGATACTTAGGCATCCGCATACTCCGTTCGAATAGATACTTTATAGTTATCTATTGACTGTCGATAACTAATCTCTGCTATATTCCCGTATGTTCACTCGAATCGCCATTCGAATCCACCGCTCCCCGCAAGTTTTACTCCTGCTGGCCCTCTACTCGCCACTTATCACTCACTTGCCCGCCGGGGCGGGCCACTAAATTGTTCAGAATGAACACTTGCAAAATGGATATGGAGTGCCGGACAAACTACCCATTGTTCTAGAGTTTCAACCAACCGACGCCGTCCCTACTCACCACTGCTTCTTAGCCCAGCCGGAAGCGTATCCAAAGACTTTCGCCTTCTTCACTCTCCAAAGGGAATCATCTCAACCTGATCGTTGGCAAGCCTACTACAACGGCTATCCTGTAGACGATACGTTTCCAAAAAGCGTTGTAGTCAATTAGGCTGATAAATGACCCTATTCTGCCCTAACTCCGCGCAGGGAATCATACGAGACTTCGGAGCCCTCGAAGGAACTATAATGGGTACAGAATTGGGTACAACAAAGAAAGGAAGAATGAAGCACCTCGTATTTTGTCATCCGCCAACGACGGAAACGATAACTGGAAGGAAAGTAGCATGCCTATTGCAAGTTGGTCAGAACGAATGGCTTCCTCAAAGGGAAAGTATACTATTATTTTATTTTTCGTCTTTGGTTTCCTAAATTTCCTGGTACATTTCACCTACAAAGGGACCGGAAGAATCAGCTTTTCATACCTTAGCTTGGTCTTAGTGTTTATAGAGTACTCGAAGAACCTAACCGGGTCCCCCCTTGTTGGAACCGTCGTTTTTGGTTTGTTCATCATTGTCCTGTTCAGGGGGATCATGGCGATGTTCAGAACGAGAATGCAGATTGTCGCGTGGCTTCTCTTGATCATCGTGTTCCTTTCAGCTTTGCCGATTTTTGATTTCAGGAATATCATCTTATAGACAGGCCAGCGTTGTTCCGAGCACTGTTAACAGAGCTCATGCCTTCACGCGTGTCTTTGAGCCGCATCAAGGCGCAATGCTGCTAGCTCGGGACAACTTCGGGATATTTTGAGGAGCGGAATTCTTGCTCGGTTTCCGTGTAAGCGACACCAACAAAGCTGTTTAGTGTTTTACCCGGTCTGCTTTGCAAGCAGGGGGTCACCGGTTCGATCCCGGTCACGTCCACCACCTATGTCCCGACCTCGCCCAACAAGTCATTTGGAAAGTGCAGAAATGACGCCACAATGCCGAAGCAACGCTGGATGCGATAGCGGCGCGCGAAAGAAAATACAATGAAACTACGGTCTTTCGGAAAAACAAATTCCTCGGAAGAGATTCAGCTTTATACCCTCGCGAATAAAAATGGCGTGGAAATTGGGATCATCAATTACGGCGGCGTAATAGCCTCTCTAAAGGTGCCGGATCGCAGCGGCAAATTTGAAGACGTGGTGCTGGGCTACAACGAACTTGAAGGCTGGTTACGAGACGCGTGTCATTTCGGCGGAATTATTGGACGTTATGCGAATCGCATCGCGCTGGGAGAGTTCACGCTGAATGACAAAGCGTACAAGCTCGCGCGCAATAACGGGGAAAATCATTTGCACGGAGGCCATAAGGGGTTCGACCGCGTAGTCTGGACCGCAAGAGATGTATCGCGGCGCGACTCGGATGCGCTGCAACTGGAATATGTAAGCGCAGCAGGGGAGGAAGGCTATCCTGGAGCACTTACAACACAAGTCATTTATTCGTTGACTGATGAAAATGAATTGAAGATTCAATACGCCGCGACGACGGACGACGACACGGTTATAAATTTTACGAATCACTCTTATTTCAATTTGACTGGTGATACTGAAAAGAATGTTCTGGCCCATGAAGTGATGTTGAATGCCGCGCATTTTACTCCGGCTGATTCCACGCTTATTCCGACTGGAGAAATTCGCGATGTTGCAGGCACGCCATTTGATTTTCGGAGAAGCATACGCATCGGTGCGCGGATAGATGATGCTGATCCACAGTTGAAATATGGGGAAGGCTATGACCATAACTGGGTTTTAAATTTGAATTCCGAGAGAATGTTGCGGTTGGCCGCCCGCGTGCGTGAACCCATCACGGGCCGATCATTAGAGGTGCACACATCGGAGCCCGGAATTCAGTTTTACACCGGAAACCAGCTTGATGGGAGTGTACGTGGGAAGAAAGGAAAGTATTCGAGGCGATCTGGTTTTTGCCTGGAGACGCAGCATTTCCCGGACTCGCCCAACCACCCGGAATTTCCATCGACGGTCCTGAAACCCGGTGGACGATTTGAATCGACGACAGTGTTTAAGTTCAGTGTGGAGTAATCCAGAAAGTCTCCGCGTTGTGATCTAACTTAATTCCTACACAAAATATTATTTTTGTTTCGATTCCTCCTTCAGGGTTTTTTCCTGCAACATCCCGCCCATAGTGCATCTCACTGCAACTTAAGACAAACCCGAGACAAAAAATTTACATTCTTATGACCCGACGGCGGCAACTCATAGTTCGGATTGCTTTACGCTCTTGCTCGGAAGTTTTCACGACCAAGAAAACCACTAAATTCGAAGGGAGAATGGTATGCCAGGTTTTTGCAAAACAACGAAAATAGCTACGCTGGTTAGTTTCTTAACGTTATTACCGGCTGCGAGTTTTGGGCAGCACTATCAACAAACAAATTTGGTTTCCAATGTTCCAAAAGAATTTCCGAATCCCGGTAATACGCCGCCCGTGAAATTGGACCCGGTGCTGCAAAATCCGTGGGGACTGGTGGCCGGGCCCGGCGGTCCATTCTGGGATTCAAATAACGGCAGCGGTACTTCAACGCTTTACGATGGGACCGGCGCGCTTGTGCCGCTAAACCAGGGTGGACAAACCTTCAACGGCATGCCAGTTCCGCAGAACGGCATTTTGGTTCCTAATGCGCCCAGCCAACCTGCACCAGGTTCCCCCACGGCAGTTATGTTCAACGGGAGCGGAAGCGATTTTCTGATCCAGGGGAATCCGGCGATTTTTATTTACGCGACCGAAGATGGAACGATTTCCGGATGGGCGCCCAATGCATACGGTGGAAACTTCTTGAGCGCGATTATTGCTGCGGACAATTCGCAAATACCAAACGCCAAGAATGGCGCGGTCTATAAAGGCGCGACAATTGCGGAGATCCACGGGAAAAAATATATTCTGGCTGCAAATTTCCGCAGCGGATTAATCGAAGTCTTTGATTCGAAATTTCAGTCAGTGGATATCGACGACGATGCTTTTGACGATGACCAAATGCCGAAAGACTTTGCTCCATTCAACGTCCAGGCTATCGGTCCTAACATTTACGTTACGTATGCAAAACAAGATGCGGCCAAGCACGACCCTGTCGGCGGCACGGGATTCGGACGCGTTAGCATTTTTAGTCCGGATGGCAAGCTGCTGGGGCGGTTGGAACATGGTTGGTTTTTTAACGCGCCATGGGGAATCACTCTTGCGCCTGGAACTTTTGGTGAATTCAGTCACGCGCTGCTAGTAGGCAATTTCCGCAGCGGCACGATTGGCGCATTTAATCCATTGACCGGCAAGTTCATGGGAATGCTCTTGCAACTAAACACCAAAAAGCCAGTGAAGATTGACGGGCTGTGGGCATTAGTATTCGGAAATGACAGCAATAATGCACCGGCTACGACGTTGTATTTCACCGCGGGTCCAGACAAAGAAAAGAATGGCCTGTTCGGCACATTGACGCCGGACCCGAATGAGCAGGGCGAGGGTGACGAGCAGTAGTAATCATCACTAGTAGAGTAGTGAAGTGAAGGGAAGCCACGCAAGGTATCGTGCTGGCTTCTCTTTTTTTTGCATCGACAACACCCGCCATCGCAAATAGACAAAACTAAGACATTCATTTGACGTGGGAATGACAACAGACAGCGAGTGCAACGTTATGTTTATGCCGTTAAATTCGGACTGCGAAAGAGATGGTCGACTCCATTCAGCAGTGCCGGAGCCAGCAAATAAAAGGAGACTAGCAATGAAAGAGAGCGAAAAATTAACAAAACCAAATGCAAGTCGCCGTTCGTTCTTTAAAAACGGAATCGTGGCAGCAGGCGCGATCACCGTCGGGTCCGGTGTCTTGGGTAAAGCAATGCCTGCGTTCGCCGCGGAAGGGGCGGAAGAGGGAAGTGGACGTCTCTCGAAGGGAGACGCGGCAATTCTGCGTTTCCTTGCTGCCGCCGAAATTCTTGAGACGGATCTGTGGCAGCAATACGCGGAACTTGGAGGCGCGGGAGCTATCGGCGGCCCGGCCGATCTTTATGTGAAAGGATTACAACAGCTGGATGCTGATATGCCGCAGTACATTTCAGATAACACTGACGACGAGTTAAGCCATGAGTTGTTCATCAACGCGTACCTCAAGTCGAAGGGCGCCGACACCGTTGACCTCAGCCAATTTGCGGAACTTGCACCCAGCCGGGTACCAGGTGTTCCCCAAGAGGGGCGTTTAACCAACTTGATGCATCTTAATGTGGACACCAGCTGGTGGACCAGGTACCGCAGTGGAGACAAGAACCCGGATTTTGGTGATCACTTTCCTCAAGCGATCCATATAAAAAACCGCACCGCGATCCCCAGAACGGAAGCAGACTTGGTCGCCGATGCCAGCAAACCCGGTGGCGTAGGGACTCGCACGCAGGCGATCGCCAACGTTGCTGGATTTCATTTTGGGACCATCGAACAGGGTGGTTCGAGCCTGTACCCATCCTTAGCGCAGCGCGTCAGCAATGTAGAAGTTTTGCGCATTGTGATGGCAATCGGCGGCACGGAAATATCGCACTTCCAAACGTGGCACGACAAAGCGGGCAATGCCGTTCATCTGACCGACGTTGATCCCGTAAATAAAACGAAGGTAGTTTTTCCAGACCTGAATGCGCCGCCATTCGGGGGCGAGATGTTTCAGACTAACCTGATCATGCCGGAGCCGACGGTTTTCCTTAATAAAAAGTTTCCCCGGGTGTCTATCATTCGGCCTACGGAAACCAAGGGAGCGGCGATGGGCGCTGTACAAGCTTTAACCGCAGATGGCCTTTTCATCGGTCAAAGCAGCCAATTTTTCCAGCTGTTGCGCGACTTGGCCGAGGATGCCGATGAAGCTCGCCGCGAGCGAGACGCGGAATAGGAAACGCACCGACCAGGCTACGGAGGCCGCGGAGTCGTTGCACTGTTCGCCCGCACCGGAAAAAGCCCGGTGCGGGCGAACATGTATTTACGGCAAGAAATTACTGGGGAGCGTAACGAGGCAGCTTAATAAAAATGGTTGTCCCTTCCGGCGTGGACTGTTCAACAGAAATGGAACCGGAGTGATCCTGAACAATCTTACTGGCGATAGCGAGGCCCAACCCCGTACCGTTTGGTTTTCCTGAGCTGACAAACGGGTCGAAAAGTGTATTGCGGATTGCTGACGGCACCCCAGGCCCGTTATCGGCGATGCGCGCTTCAAAACTCTGTGCGGTTGAAGAAATATCAATTTCAACCTTCCCATGAGATTGTGGAGCGGCTTCACAGGCATTCAGCACGAGATTGAAAAACATGCGCTCGATTTTTTTGGGATCGAACACGCCTGCCATTTCACCCGAGGTATTTAAAATGATGGGCCGGTCCCGAACCTCCAACCTGGCGCGTACCGCGTCGATGGCGCGTCGAATGGTCTGGTCCAGAGCACCCGGTACGGGAGAAAGCAGCCGTTCGCCGCGCGCCAATTCACGCAAAGAATCGAGCAGATCCACCATCTGTTCGGACGCAATCTTGATCTCGCTATAAATTTCATCGCGGCTGACGTGGAGTTTATCTGCTTCGTACAAGAATTCCGCGTTGGCTATCAAGGCGGCCAGGTAGTGACGCAGATCGTGAGAGATGGAACTGGCCGCTCGACCAAAAGCGGCGATTCGCTCGGTAGCGAGCTTTCGTTGTTGCGCGGCGAGAAGTTCATTTCTCATAGTGGAAAAGGCGCCAGCCAGTTCGGCCACCTCTCTGCTTCCTTGCGGGGTGATCGAATAGTTGTAGTCTCCAGCGGCAAGAGCGCTAACGCCGGAAACCAGATTATCGAGTGGGGAAGTAATGGTGCGAGAAACGTAGTTTAGCAATATAGCTGCAAGCACAACGGCAGAAATACCGAGTAGAAAAATCGTACGAGTGACGCGCTGAAGAAAACCGTTAACGGGCTGCAGCGACATCAGTACATAGCAAACCACCGGCGCAGGCGGGCCAGCCTGGATTAAAACGGACGCCACCTGGTATTGGTCGTTTCCAAGAGCGATGCTGCGGCTTCCCGAATGGGTGTCGTGCCCGCTAGCTATCCAGTTGTGCAATTCCGTTTCTTGAGGTGCGGGAAGCGTAGAGGCGATCACTTTATCGCCGGTGGCCAGGGCGATCTGGCTACCGGAGACCACCGCGAGTTGTTCGGCAACTTTAGAATCAATCTGGTAGCCCACGCAGATGATGCCGAGCTGGCGCTGTTCGGCCGCTTTCCCTGCAGTTATGGGACGAATGAAAACGCGGTAGAGTTGGCCATCGGCGTACCACCAGGATTCTTCATCTCCTTGTCGTAGCGAGCGCTTCAGAGCTTGCTCCGCAAGCTGGGATTTCCAATCGCCCTGCTTTAAGTGGAAGCCTAAAATTGTTCCATCAGATTTCGCCAGTAGAAATAAATCGCTTCCCGTGAGGGTCCAAAACGTTTTCGATGCGTCCTGAATCGTGGGACCGTGCTGCGTGGTCATTAGCGCCTTAAGGGTGGGCAGTTCCGCGAGCATCGCAACCGTTCTGGAGAGGTCCAGCTCACGTTCCTTTTGAACATTTTGGAATGCGCGGAGCGAAGAAGCCGTGCTGTCCCGCACTTGTTTGCTGACCTCTGACCTCACCGTATAACGAATGATGAAGAGCAGAGCGCCGGTGAGAGCAGAGATGATCAGCAGAGTTGCGATGAACAACTGGGTGCGCAATCTCAGGCGTGCCATGAAAGTCCTTGAGGCACCAGTCTAACGATCCTCGGCGAAGGGTTCGGGGAGGAATTTATATCCCACGCCATGCATGGTTATGAAATGCTCGGGATTGGCCGGATCCCGCTCGATTTTCTGTCGGAGACGCAGGATATGGTTATCAACGGTGCGGGTGGTGGGATAATGTTCATATCCCCACACCGAATTAAGTAGCTCCTCGCGAGTGATAACTCGTCCCGGAGACGCCGCAAAAAATTTAAGAAGCTTGAACTCTTGCGCAGTAAAAGCGATGGCTTCCGTCCCGCGCGCCGCAGTCATGCTGCGGAAATCAACGGCAAGATTGCCGAGCCGCAATATTTCTCGATCAGAGGTTTTTTTTGCGGCAAAGGAGTCGGATGGTGTGAATTCCGTGCGGCGCATGGCACGCCTGACCCGCGCGAGAAGCTCTTTAGGGCTAAAAGGCTTGGTAACGTAGTCGTCCGCACCCAACTCCAGCAACAGGACCTTGTCTTCCACTTCCGAGTTGGCGCTCAGAACCACGATGGGCACGGAAGCAGCGTGGGCTTTAAACAACCTGCAGAGTTCCTTGCCGGGCACGCGCGGAAGCGTTAAGTCGAGCACTACGACAGACGGCAGATGGCTACGGAAGCGGTCCAACCCCAGCTGGCCATCCGCAGCGACGTGCACTTCTAGGCCGTCTGCTTCGAACAAACGCTTAAGCGTTCGTTGCAGGGGAGCGCTGTCTTCAATTACCAGTACGCTTTCCATAATGCTTCGCAGTCAATTCCGTGGCCCAGAACCTTAGACGGATGGTAAGACGAATCGTAGACCTATCCCGGCGGAAGGGTCAACGTGCCAACATCGCAAAACCACTTCAATGTCTAAGACTTCGACGTCTCCAGAATCCCGCAAATTGCCAGGAGACTTGTCACTGGCGCGTCTGATGATTGTCAAAAATTTGTAACGGCCCTTTAACGCCCAATTCTGCGAGCCAGTTGCGACGAATGAGATGAAAAGGAATCTAGGGCTGCTGATATTCAGGGTTTGGCGGTGGCACATAGTCTTGTCCATACTTGTTCTTATGAGTCCAGGTGAAATTCGGGTCCAGTTGAACCTGAAACGTGGGCAATGTTCGCGTCGCGGACGAAATATTTACGACTCGATTCAAAGATTGCAGATCCTCCGGCTTGCTGCGCTCATACCAGATGTGCATCAAATAACGACCGGGCGGAACATCACGAATCCTGATCTGGCCAGAGCGGTCCGATATCGCGTAGTACGGCGTGTCTACCGCGACGACCACGGCACTCATTTCTGAGTGGATATTACAAAATAAAAAACTAACTCCTGGGCGATCAAAGCGCACCGTGCGTGTTGAGCCCGCTTCATAGAGGCCAAGATCGAAGGGTTTGCCGTCGTATAAAGAAAAAATATTGTGAAAAAAAGGATCTTTATTTGGGAATTGAACGACAGTGCCGACTTCCACGACCAACAGATGCGGCTCAAAATTTTTATTGCGTTGAATCAAACGCGGAGCTGAAGCTGGCGCCGATGGAACACTACTTGGTGGGGTCTTGTCCGGAGGACTAAGCCAGACCACGACATTAGAGAAGTCGTTCGCGTCAGAACGCAGCTGGGTTTCTGTTGCCGGCTTAATCAAGTCAACGTGGGTGGTAACGGAAACGCCTTGTGCCTGAGTATAAATAGGACATCCAATGATTCCGAAGCATAGGATCAGCAGACAGCCATGCATAGTACGGATGGAGCTTTTGTTCATTAAAAAAGATATCCCATGCTCAAACTAATCTGGTTGGCCTTTTCGGGCTTGGTATCGAGGGGATACGATTGTAGCCTGCGATACTCAAGGGAAAACAATACATCCGATCGTACCTGATAAACAAAATTGACGAAGTAACTTAAGTTTCGAGATTGTAACAGGCCATAGTATTGCGCCGTTGCGGGGAAGCGCCGCAGTTCCGCTGAATACGGATTGTCCTGTCCGAAGGCGGCATTTAGCTCGAAATTTGGTTTTGGTTTAATTTTCATTTGCAGCCAGCCTCCCATGGAATCCAAACCCCGAACTTGCGTCGCTGAATAAAGTAGGCTGTCCGAAAGCAGAATGCTCTGGCCTATGCCGCCCCCCAATCCACCCACGGCCCTCCCGCGATAAAATTCGCCCGATAAAACCATCCAGCTTGCGATAGGCAAATTCAAATCGGCGGTACCGGCCCAACTGTTCACATGGCGGCCCAATCCCCAACTTTGCCGAGCGTAATATCCGCCCGCACCCAGTGTGAAATCTCTTCCCAAAGCGCGGTGGCGCAATGCAACGCGTGCGGCGAAACCTGGCTGGCCGGATTGCTCTCCCGCAGTTGGATAACGGTAACCCGGCTGAGGGATGTCTCCGCTAAGCGAATCGAGAAATCCGCCTTGAACCAACAGAGTGTTCGATTCGGTAAGCGCGATTTGATGTTCAATCCGAACTTGCGGCGTCCAACTCCACAATCTGCCGGAATAGCTCAAAGGTGGAATGGCAAGAGAAGCGAGCGACGTCGGAGTTAAAGGCGCGAAGAATAAGTTGTCCTGGCCCGCGACAATCGAGGTGTGAGACCAATCAAGACGCAGCGTGCCGGTGCGCAAGCGAGCGATGCCCATGGCTACCCCATTTGGAACGCCAGTGAAACCTCCTGCGAAATCAAATTTGAGATTTGCGCTGGTGCGAGCGCCAGCCACGTCGGGACCGAAGACACTCAATTCGATTTGCGATTGACGCAGCGAGGCTCCAAAGGCGCGGGAAGATTGAAGGGGGTCGCGATGCACCGCAAGCTGCGGATAGTCAAGGTTATCGACGGTCCCTTGCGTGCCGAAGACATTGACCAGCGCAATTCCAGAAAGGCGCAAACGATATTTGGAGCCGCTTTCCACTTTCGTTTGATTTTGCTCTGCAATTCTCGCATCCGTGAGTTGCTGATTATCTTCAAGCTTGGCGATGCGCTGATCGAGAGTAGGCCCTTGGACAGTTTGGCCGGAAGACGATTGGCCGGAGGGCGAATTGGATACGGCGTAAATTTGCGACTTCGGCGCGTGGGTAACGGCGGCTAATTCCGCCCTGGCGGCACTCAGGTCATCGCGTAGCTGAGCTGTTTCAACTGATTGGCGTTGTTGGTTGCTGCGCAATTTACCGACCTCAGAATTCAGGCGCTGGATCTGAGCTTCGAGCGCACGAATCGCCTCGGCGACGGTCGGAGGCACCGAGTCCCCTGCAGCATTTGATGATCTTGTTTGAGCCTGATCCTGACCGAAAACGGAGTAGGGAATGGAACCGATCACACAGGCGACGAGCGCCATCGCAAACATGGAATTAGCGGCAATTCTTGCTCGCATGAACGACCTCCTGGGGACTCTTGGTGATCCGCGGGTCCACTCCGCCGCGAAAACCAATGGTATTTATCCGGCAGAGCGAGAGGATTCTAGCACTCTGAAGATTTTCATGTGTCAGGGCTACGCGACTTCCTTCGCCGCGCATTCCCTTAGACGCGCGAGTCGACTCGTTCGCTTTCCAATTGGAAGGAGGCGAGCGACGTATTCGAAGCTTTGTTGCCGCCGCTCCAGGCCAGCGCTCCCAAGGCCAACAGCGCAGGAAAACACTCCAGCACGTAGCGAGGCTCGCAAGTCTGTAATTGCGTCAAAAATGCAGTGCGAATCAGGATGAAGGCTACAACTACGGCGATGCCAGGACATGTGCGCCAACGCTTTACACCCAGCAAGGCCATCCCGGCATATATAAAATTCAGAAGAGTGAAACCTACGGTAACGGTAAAATCCGCATAATTATTGTGCCACGCATCACCGGGCGGCCAAATTTTCCCAGAGTACGGCAGCAATGTGATCCTGGGCGTAAGCCACATTGCCGCGGTCCGTTCGATAGGAATCCATAAGTAGGTGCGAAAGGGATGACGGGAGGCACGCTCGCGAGCCAAATTCGCAAATTCCTGATCCGTCAGAGCGCTCATCCCGTGTTCATGGTTGTACCGTTCCAGCAGTGCAGCCACTCGACGATACTCGTCGGCAGAATCGTACGCGTAAGGTGGAACATCGCTCAGCGCGATGGGCGCTCGGGGCAACTTCCACGTAAATAGATAGGCGTCGCGAGAACGGAACATCCACGTTTTCGTCCAGGCATAAAATCCAGTGGGCATTCGGACGCCAAATCTTTCTGCGTACCGTGGCGCTAGAAATTGCACGCGGCCGAGGGTGTGAGCATTGCGAGCAGCCCAGGGAGCAAGCGGCAGCAACAATCCTGCCGCGATGCAAAGGGTGGCTAGCGTAAGCGTTTTCAAATACACGGGGCGCCACCAGCGAATCCAATAGACGCCCACGACCGCCACGAGCAGCAGCGGAGTTTCCGGCCTGACGAGCGTACCCAGCGCAACGATTATTCCCCCTAGAAGCCAAGTCCGCACTGAGCGCGCCAGACCAGAAGTATCCCGAATTAAGTCAAAGCGATAAGCACTCGGCAGCAAAAATATGAGCAGAGCGATGGTTGTAAGTAGCGTGGCCAGAACTTCCGTGAGCGGAACGGCCGTAAAATTTGCCGTGAACGGGCACGACACGGACAGCCACAGCGCTGCGATCATCACGCGATTTCGCGCTGTTTCCGGCAGACCCTCGGCGAGGCGAGCCGCTAACAACGCGGTTAACAGGCAAGTAATGAGATCAAGAAAGGCCTGCGCAATAAGTACGGCGCTCCTGCTGGGCCCCGCCACCGAATAAACAGCCGCCAGGAATGTCGGATACCCGGGCACGCGTATGTCGGATGGGTCTAGCCGGCCGTCGAAATAAAAACCGTAAACGCCGTGATAAAGCCAATTTCGTGCCAACTCTTCGTAGTAGGGCGTGTCTCCTGTCGCGGAAGGGAAGTGCCAGATAAAGAATAGGCGCAGTGCTAAGCCCGCCAGAAGAGCGGCAAACAAATGAGTATAAAAAGATTTGGGCAGCCTCACGCTGCCCAAGTTTACTCCGGGATGGCGCAATCGTCAGTAGGTCGTAACCGAGGGGGCGGTATTTGCGCCGGTGGGACTTGGGTTCGTGTTAAACGAACACCGAAAAAAGCGCAAATCGCATCTTTCGCATCGAAAGGGTTTGACGAACAACTTGGGCAGGATTTTGCGTTCCAAAACTCCTATGCGCCGGGACTGATGGATGCGTTGGCTATGGCACTGCGGACAGCTCATCATCGATGTATCTTCTAATGCGCATGTAAACACAACTTTCCGGATTTTGGATTGGGTGAGGCGCGATGTCTGTCTTTTTTTGGACAGTAGGAACTGAAAAAAAGTGGCACCTGTGGAATTCAGTAGGAACGGTTACCAAATTGTAACGTGCTGATCCGGGCCCAAGAGTCTAATCATCTATTATTTCCCCGCAACTCAGGATTAGGCGTTTAGGGTGTGCGGAATCGTACATCGCTCTACGAATGTTAATCCCATACTCCCTAAGTTGATTTACGAAGCGTGTCCAGACCAAGGGGGACGCAAGGTGAGCCGCAGATATCGATTTATTGTGAATTCATTAGTTCTAACGACCGTACTCGCAGTTCCCGTAATTCTTACTGCCAGTAAGCCGCAAGAAAACGATCGCCAGGAAGAACGTCGCCGCAATAATGAGCGTCAACGCGAACGCAACAATCGCATCTATGATCGCGATCATCGCGACTATCACAACTGGAACGACAACGAGGACCAATATTATCGCCGGTACTTGGGTGAAAGACACCGGGACTATCGTCCTTTCACGCAGCAGAGACGCAGAGAACAACGGGATTATTGGAACTGGCGCCACTCACAAACCGACGAGCACCGCGACCAGGAACACCGCTAGAAAAGATAGAGCACTTGGTAATACTTAGACGACCAGAGAGGAGTTCGGCTCCGGGTTCCGAACTTCTACCTCCGATAAGGGCGACGAGGGAGATGCTGGTGAATAAAGAAAAAGAGATTTCCTCATTGAATGAAGGTGCACTCGGTTCAACCCCGCGGCGCAGCTTTGAGGATAGACTGCAATACTTGCTCGCCGACGAGGAGCAGATACTTAACTTTATCTCTGCTCGCGCACCGTTGCCGCGGATTTTGAATGCCATTTGTTGCTCTCTCGATTGCCAAATAGGGAATATGGTCTCGTTGATTTCGCTAGGAGCCGGCAAAAACACTCTGGACGAGATCTCCAGACATGCAAAACTATTTGGGCTTCATGTATTTTTCTCTGCTGGAATCGAAACAGGAAGTGGCGACGGAGTTGGATTTCTGGAAATGTACTGTTGTATTCAGCGTCGGCCATCTCTCGATGAAAAACAGTTGATCGAGCGTGCGGTAACCCTCGCAGCAATCGCCATCAAGCATTACAATGAAAGCGGCAAGAAGAAAGATTTTCTTCTCCATGCGCCGCCAACTCGAACATTTGAGCCAAGCCCGCCGACGAGTGTTAACTAGAAGCACTTTCCAGGAAACCATCCGGCCAAAAGGAGCTTCGAAACCTCTATTTGTGCAAGACGACATTCAAGAGCGAAGAATTGACTTGAAGCCCGCCATTATATTTGATGAAACCCAAGGTCCTGAATTTGTTCATAAAAAAATTGACACGCGAACGCGTGGTGCCAATCATTTCGGCAAGCGTCTCTTGCGAAACTTTGGGTAGCACTCCATGAGGCTGATCTTCTTTCCCATAGCGTGCCAGCAGAAGTAAGGCGCGAGCCAGCCGTTTTTCACTGGAATTAAAAAGCTGATCGATAAGATCCTGCTCCACCCTAATGTTTTTGGCCAGCATATGAGAGATGAACAGATCGGACAGGCCATGCTCGGTACGAAGCACGCGCATCATTTCATCTTTTCCTATAAATAGGATGGAGGTCGGCACCATTGCGGTCGAAGTCCCCATACACACGGATTGGGCGGCCAGGCAACCCTCGCCAAAAAAGTCGCCTGGACCTAAAATCGCTATTACAGCTTCTTTACCATCTTCATTAATAACGGAGAGCTTCACCCCGCCTGTCTGGATGTACATCACTCCGTTGGCAGGGTCGCCCTGGGAATAAATACTTTCCGACCGCGCGTACTTTATGATGCGTCGCGCCGCTCCCGCCGTATCAAGAAAAACCTGCAAATCGAACGAAGTCTTTTTTGCAGGTGCCTTTTTTGTTTTTGTCTTGCCCATTTTGGTGTGACGTAGCCCGTCCCCGGTTATTAAGTTTATATTATATCACCCTGGTATGAAGTAGCCTATTCAGCCGCCCGGGCCGCGAACAAACTGGCTGTATGTAATTGAACAGACGGCTAGTGAAGCAAAACCTACCATTATCGTGCTGTAAAGGGTAGTCGGTGCCCAGTTTGCCCAGGCATAATCCGTGCAAATTACAACGCGTTAGTTGTCTGATCTGCGCAAGCCCGAAAAAAGGAAAATATAATGCCTCTCATACAAATTCTTTTGGTCTTGATAGTCGTTGGCGTTCTGTTATGGCTGGTCAACAGCTTCATCCCCATGGCGGGAAGTATCAAATCCATTCTTAATGCTGTCGTGGTGATCTTTGTCGTCCTTTGGCTACTTAATGTTTTTGGATTGTTTCATTCCTTCTCCCGTATTCGCGTCGGGTCATCGAACGAGTCGCACGCGATACTATTACAGGCCTGAAGAAAAATCGGTTGAAGAACGCGTATCAGAAAAGGAGCCATTGTGCTTGGAACTATATTGATCGTGATTCTCATTTTGGCCTTGTTGGGAGCATTACCACGCTGGCCGCACAGCAGGAGCTGGGGTTATTTTCCTACCGGTGGCCTCGGACTGGTTCTTCTTATCGTAATCGTGCTGCTACTTCTCGGGCGTATCTAGAGCCCGCGCAAGGGTTATCACCAATGAATTCGCATCGATTGCGAAAGGACGCGCAACCGCGCCTCCTCGAGAAAATTATTCATCCACCGCGGAATTGTTCAGCGTGCCAATTCCTTCCACGCTAACTTCCAATACATCCCCGGCTACGAAGGGCCCGACTCCTTCGGGTGTGCCGGTAGAAATCAAATCGCCCGGCAGAAGCGTCATAATATCCGAGATGTAGCGAATCAAAGTATCGAGCGAGAAAACAAAATCTCGCGTGTTGCCTTGCTGATGGATTTTTCCATTGACTCGAGTCTCAATGTTAACGCCCGCCCACGGATCAATTTCATCGGTAACCAGCGGCCCTACCGGGCAAAAAGTATCGAAGCCTTTTGCGCGTGTCCATTGGCTGTCGGTTTTTTGCAAATCGCGCGCGGTGACGTCGTTTACCGCCGTATATCCTCGGATATACGGCCGAACGTCCGTTTGCGGCGGCAATTTGTAACAGGTTTTGGAAATTACCACGCCTAATTCGCCTTCGTAGTGCGTATTGGTGGACGCTTTGGGGCGTCGAATCTTTTCGCCTGCCGCGATGAGGGAAGTAGGCGGTTTAAAAAAAATGAGCGGTTCTTTTGGAACTTCGCTTCCCAATTCGGCGGCGTGCGCGCGATAATTTCGGCCCACGCAAATAATTTTCGATGGTTGCACGGGACACAAAAGCTTTGCGCTCGAGAAAATCACCGCCTCAATGCGCTGTATCCGGGCGTTTTGCCGGGCATCATGTTCTTCAAATGCGTCGGGAAGTAAATGGGTTATTTGGTCTATTCCTGCAACAGTCTCGACCACACCGTGCTTTGCTTCTCCGTTGAATCGGAAACGGCAATGCCGCATGAAAGTTCCTTCCCAGTATTAAACTTTAGTGAGCACTACTGCATTCAGACAGCACGAGCACCCTTGCGAGCGCTCCCGCCAGTTTGCACTTGTTAGACTATTTCGCTAGATTCCCGCGAATTACGGTAACAGAGGCTCTCGGCAAGGTATATAGAGTATCCGATACACCGGTCAACGTGCTCTTCGCAATGGGACCGTCTGGATCGGCAAACCCGTTCTTTAGATCCGAATGCCAGCGGTATTGTTCGGTTCCAAACGTAGCAAAATCCACGCGGCCGGCGAAAGCGTTTTTCTTTCCAGATTTTTCATTTTCAAACACAAGATGCACGGCATGGGCATTTAACTGATCCTTGTTTATCAGCATTAACGACCACTGCCCATCAGGGCGCAGCACCGCGTAAGACGTGACGAGTACATGACCGGCCGCGTCGTGGACGTCGCTCTCGCTCGGGAAAATTCGATGCTCGACGCTGCTACCCGCTTGCACCCATTCGAGGTTAATCATTTGCCCCGCGAAAAATTGCGAGTTTGGCTGCACGATCTGATCGTTCTCATCCACCATAAACATGCTGAAGGTCGATGGCGATGTGCCCTCGCAACCGTGCGAGGTTCTCTCCGGGATGTAGTGGAAATAGTAGACCGCTTTTCCTCCAGCCTGCAAAAATGAACCGACATAGTCTGTCCAAAAAAGCGCTGCGAAAATATCTACAAACGACGAGTCCGATCCCGCCGCGATATTTGACTCGGTGATAAACATTGGCACGCCAGGGGGCAATCCATCTTCCCTCCAGACATCAAGAATGTGACGGACCAGGAAAGGTTCCAGGTAAAGGTCGCTCCACTGCAATTTGCAGGGCTCGAACGGATAGTGCTCGAAGGAAACGAACGAAAGATCGCTTAGGCGGTTGTGTTCGCGGAGATAGTCAAAAAAGCGGCCCATCCAGGATGTGCGCCCCTGCGCATCCGGCCAGATCTGAATGTCTTTGTTGACGCCTTCAAAAATCGGTCCGCCGAGTTTCAGCTTCGGATCGATTTTGTGCAATGCCGTGGCCCATTGCAAGTAGAGCGCCCCGTAATCTTCTGGCAGGGTGTGCTTCCCGTCAGGCTCCTCGCCCATTTCCACATAAGAAATGGGATAACCACGTTTTTCGAGATAAGCAATTTCCGCCGCGGCATTTTCCGGAACGTCATACAACATCGCAACCGGAATCATCGCAGGCAAACCTCGAGTGATCCCGCTGGTATAAAAAAGATCGAAGCCGACTTGATCTCCCTTATCGTTTATTACCGCGCCTTCATGCCACGGATCAACCGACGAAACTACCGTGTTGGTTTGGGCGCGGTCGGCGGCGTGGCGGATCACATCATGAAAAGCCCCATCCGGAGTGGTTGTCCCCAGGTAAAGTTCACGAATCCCGTATCCCAGGCAATTGCGGCGGTCGGCGGAACCGTGTGTGTCGCACGTATTGGAAGATTCCGTCATCCAGATGCGCACGAATTGCACAGGAAGCGGTACGGTCGAAAGCTGCAGAGTCGCTTTTCCGCCTTGGCCTTTTGTTACTATGCCGCCTGGGAAAGTTACCCACGCTCCTTTAGTCGCGTCGCGAATCGGATCCAGACCGGTCCAGTACTGGACCAAATATTTTCGAGCAAATGGTTCGGCCCAATCGATGCGAATCGCGTTGATATCCTGGAGCGAGCCCATATCCACAAACACCCATTGCGGGTGCAGCGTATCGTCCTCGCCGGTATACGGCTTCGTCAAATATGGATTGCTCTTCCAATACGTGTCCTCATCACCGTCCGTTAAACGGGAATAACCGTGTCCGTCCGGATGCGTGAATCCTTGGTGTGCGAGGGGATACCCGTACGAGTGCCGTATAAATTCCGTTGGCATAGCGTTGCCAACGAAGTATCCCTTCTCGCCGGAGTCGCTCCACGTGCCCTGAGGATTCCAATGCCACGCCTCAACGAACAATTCGGTATTCTGCCGGTAGGTCACCGTTTGCCACCCGGCCGAAAGGATTTGTTTGATCATCGGCTCCGTAAATACTTTGTCAGTGATGGCTCGGGGAATGCGGTCTACGCCCGCGCCCAAAGCTTCCGTGGGGCGAAATGAATTGGTGACGTGCTCTGGCGTGATATCGACGCGCACGGTTTGAGCTGGAGAACTGGGAATGAAGCAAGCAACCAGCAAACTCAAAGCGGCAAAACGTCCACGCTTAGAGACACATTTAATCATTGAATCCCCCTGTTTTGACATGCGCCTGCGAACACACTAAGCCAGCTTCACTGGAGTAAGAGAACGCGGCGTACTCAGCCGCGTCACTCGTCCGCTAAAAGTAGAGCTTCAACCCAAATTGCAATTGGCGTGGACTGCCAATGGTACTGGTAATCTTTCCGAAGGTGGGCGATCCCACGAATGTGTTCGGCCCTTGGAAATGTGGATGGTTAAAAGTGTTGAATGACTCCGTGCGAAATTCCAGGTGCATTCCCTCCCGGAGTCTATCCAACAGAAATTCCTTGAAAACAGACATGGAAACGTCCCTGGCGCCGGGCTGGCGAACATTGCTGATGGTTCTCGGAGCGGTTCCCAACGCAAAGTCATCGTTAAACGCTGTGATGTTACCGGTAGCGGGGTCGACAGTCGGTGGCACATGCGACAACGCGCCCGGGTTCGCAAAGTAACTCGCGGTGTTCGTCACACTCGTATTGGTCAAGTCTTGGAGGCGCGTCGAGGAACGTCCCAGGTTGCCGGTTAGATTCGGCCGTTGTCCAAACGTGGGTATCGACCGTGCGTTCAATGAGCCGCTGATAAGCGGGATGATCGGTCGTCCTGTATCGATGCGGATGATGCCATTCGTTTGCCATCCTCCCACGATCACATTAAGGACCGCGGGCAGGTGACTTCCGAACTGTTTTCCTCGACCAAGTGGAAATTCGTAAACATAGCTGGCCTGGTAGATTTGTGGAATGTCGTAAACGGAAACGGCCCGTTCGGCGCGCAGGTCGTATGGATTTTGCACGGCAAGGGTTGCGCCGAAGGTCGTTCCCCCGCCCAGGAATGAGAAGCTATCGTCAGTCGCAGACGCATTGTCGATCGATTTAGACCAGGTGTAGGTCAATAAGAATTGCAGGCCGCTGGAAAACTCTTTCTCCACACGGACCTGGAGGGCATGGTAGATGGAATTTGCGATTGGCGGCGAGTCTCCCGCAAAACTTGTGTATTGCGGGAAGGGCACCTGCAGCTGGACCCCGGAGACCATATTGCCAAAAAGTGGAGCGGCGGGATCGCACACGAATTTCGTTCTGTCGCATACAGGGCCGTTGACTGCGGGGTCGTAATGGAGTGGATTCGCAACCGGTAGGGTCAACGCTAGAAGAGCTGCCTTAGACATAGTCAAGGCGCTAGGCGGCAGAAAGTTATGTTCCCGGAATCCACCAAGATAGAGATGGGTACCCTTCGTCCCGACATAAGTTGCATCCAAAAGGATCTTGAGAGGCAATTCCTTCTGGAATCCCAAGCTCCAAGTCTGCTGGTAAGGAATGTTTTGACTGACGCTGCGAATTGGCCCCGCGGTGGAACTGCCAATATCGGTGAACGCACCGAGACTGTTTCCCGGCGCGAGGATGTCCGCACACGTAAAGGGCGGATTCCTGAAACACGAAGGATTCTTGAATGTGTTGAACGGTGTTGCGCCGTCTGAAAGAGTTGTATTCCAGGCCGGCTGGATGTTGAAACCCTCGAAGCCCCACGGACCGGTACCCGAAGCACCGCTGCGCGGCGTCGAGAAATAGATACCGTAACCGCCGCGGACCACAAAGGTATGTGGCAACTGGTAAGCAAAGCCAAAACGCGGCTGGATGGCCTTGTAGTCGGTATAGTAGTTGTGGCGATCCTGGGGGCCGGCAAAAACGACGATGCCGTGCAGCGCCCCTAGCGGCGAGTTGGAAAGCGGCGAGAGGGCATTAGGATCTAGCCAGTTCATGCGGTTGAAACGCTCCGTGCGTGGCAAGGACAATTCGTAGCGCAAGCCCAAATTGAGAGTGAGTTTGGAGTTCACTCGGTAGTTGTCTTGAGCGAATTCGGCGAAACGGAAACTCTGCGTACTCACGGCATTGAGGAACCCGGAGAGGTTGCCGAAAGCACCAACGCCTGTCAAGAAACTTGCCAGCGCGTCGCCTCCCGAAGGTGTGGTCGTATCCTGGGCAGTGCCGGTGTTGTCAAAGTTAAAGAATCCGGAGGGCTGGCCTGGCTGGATGAAGTTAATGCGATGCATGCGGCCTTCGGCGCCGAACTTCAGCTCGTGCCTGTTGCGGACCCAACTGACGGCCCCGCCAAGCTGGTGGGTCTCTTGTCCCCAGCGCAGGATCGAAGAAAACCCCGGAGCGCCGATGGTGGTATTACTGTAATTCCCTCCAATACCAGCGCCCGGTAGAATCTTGAAACCTCGATTCAAGTAAGGCGCAAATCCGATCTTGGTAAAAGTCGCGTCGATATTTGGAAACTCGCCCCCGATACCTTTGGTGTTGTCGTAGGCTCGCAACCCCCCGTACGTCACCGTAAGCACCACCGTGGGACTGAAGGTGTGGGTGTGGTTAATGGCCAGGAGATGGCGAGTACTATGCGTGGGCCCGCTGGTAAAAGGGTCCGCCTCGTTCTTAAAAGCGTTAAAACTGGTATCGTTCTCTGTCGACTGCGAATATTTTACGCTGAACAAATCACTTTCGCTGAAACGGTGATCCACCTTGATATCGAATTGGTTTCGACTCGCTCCAGTAGTGCCGGACCGGGAAAAGTTGTTGGTTTGATTGACCCCTAAGTCCGAGGTGACGATGGTAGGCAACGGGAAGTATGTGATGAAGTTACGCGCGACCGGATCGATCAGATTGCCTGGTCCCGCCGCCAGCTGAAAAGGTGTTCCGTTCAAATTCGGATTTCCCGGACTATTGTACGTAGCCAAATTGTTGAACGGAATAAACGCGGAACGAAGAGCACCCCCATTGTTCGGCGTGCCGCTGTAAGGATCCCATAGCTGGCCTGCTTGAAACACCTTATTCTTTGAATCAAGGCACGTTCCAAACGTTGAGCTCGCAGGATTGTTGTCGAAGTGAGCCAGTTGACCAAAGTTATCCTGTTGCGTTGTACATATCTCACTGAAATTTCCAAGCGCGCTGGCGCCTATAGGGCAGGGACCTAGCCCTCTCTCGCACAAAGTAGGCACTGCCAGAGTCTGTGAAGCGAAATCCCTGTTCCTTCTCCCCTCGTAATTGAAAAAGAAGAAGGTCTTGTCCTTGCGAATGGGACCGCCGAGGACGCCTCCAAAGTTATTTCTCTTCAATGCCGGGAGCTTGTTTCCATTCTTGTTTGCGAACCATTCATTCGCATCCGTGGCAGAGTTGCGCAGAAACTCGTACAACGTGCCATGGAACTTGTTGGTTCCAGAGCGGGTGACCACGTTGAGGATGGTGCCACCTGCGAAGCCGTACTCGGAGGTGAAGTTGTTTTGCTGCACCTTGAATTCTTCGACGGAATCCACCGAAGGCTCGTACGGCAACGTGTGCAGTCCGCTGTTCTGCTCGAAATTGGTGACCGTCGCGCCGTCAATCAGCACGTCGGCGGTGGAGTTCCGGCCGCCGTTGGAATTGAAATTGACGCCACCGGCGCTACCGGGCACGTTCGTCTCGGTAACACCGGGTGCGAGAAATGTCAGATCTACGAAATTGCGGCCATTCAGCGGCAAGTCATTGACAAATTTGCGATTCACTACTTGGCCGGTGACGGCATCTTCGGTTTGCAGCTGCACGTTGCTGGCGTTCACCTCTACCGTTTCGTTCGAGCTTCCAACTTTTAGCGATAAATCGATGGACACATTTTGCGTAACGTCTACCTTAATGTTGTCTTTCACCTGGCTTTGAAAATTTGGAGCTTCCACGGTGAGCTTATATGTGCCGGGAGGAATCGAACGAAGCAAATACCTGCCGGCGTTGTCGGTGGCCGAATTAAAAACGAATCCCTTATCTTGATCGACCAGCGTAACCTTAGCGTTGGGGATGGCGCTGCCTGATGGGTCCGTGACCACGCCCGTCACAGATCCGGTATACAGCTGCGCACGAACGGCAGACCAAAAAGAAAGCATCAGCACGGCAAAGAGGGCCGTCCTGGCTAAAGTTCGAAGAATTCTCTTATCGGCGCCGCGTTCAGCGCTAATCCCTTGCTGCATCCACATTATTATTTTTGACTTCGCTGACATGACTCCCCCTTCACCCTTTTTCCCCGCAAAGGCGGCTCACCCCAATTACGCGAGGAACTATTGAAACGATTTATACCAGCAATTTCGCGAATTTGGAAAGGTAATTTTGCCGAAGATGGGGCTTGGCCGAAAGTAGCCGGTCAGGGAATTCTTGGCACGTTTGCTTTGAAATTTTTCAGGAAACCTTGGCTCTAGGCCCAAAGGAGGGTACCAACAAACTGACGCCGCGATTTTCCGGGAAGCAAATAACTCTTAGACTTACAACCCGAGGACTTGCTGCAAGACTTCGCGAAGTTGCTCTTGCTTCTCGCTGGTCAGCTTGGCGCCTTGCGACGTGAGATAAAACACGTCGATGGCTTTCTGGCCTTCCGTGTCGATCAGCGCAACTTCAATGTTGCATTCCAATTGCGCGAGGCTTGAGCCAATTTCGTAAAGCAGCCCCGGCCGATCATGCGTCACAATCTCCAACAAAGTGCAGCGCTCCGAGGAATTGTCGTCAAACCGCAAAGTGGAAGGCACCAGCACTTTCGGCGTACGGATTCCCGCCGGGCCGAGCTTTCCTTTTAGCAACGGCTCTAGCTGCGTTCTTCCATTGATTACGTCTTCGATGCTGCGTCGCAGTCGCGTCTTCTCGCTGGGATTCAATTCCAGCGTTCGGTGGCTGTCTACAAACTGGAAAGTGTCCAGCACCACGCCTGCATCATTGGCGAACGCATCCGCCTTGATAATGTTCATGCCCCACGCCGCCAACGTTCCCGCAATTGCCGAGAAAAGTGCCGGCCGGTCCGCGGTGAGCAGTGTGAGGAAATGCGCATGTCGCGTCTCCGCCAAATCGGTCTGTACTGGCTGCGACGGCAGTTTCTGATACATCGCGAAGTGTGAAGCGATTTCAGCGGCGGAATGCGCCGCAAGGTACCGGCGCGGGAAACCCTCCAGGAATCGCGCCGCTTCCGCTTTATTGCTGCCACCGGCCTGTTCCGAAAGACTTCGCAGCAGCGCGGACTCATCCGAAGCATGCAACCGGTCGCGATCCAGTGTTCGACTGAAATAGTTCGATGCCGCTACAAACAGCCGCCACAACATTTCGGCTTTCCAGGGCGTGAGCGCTTCCGGATTGACGGCATGAATGTCCGCGTATGTCAGTAAACACAGCCGCTGCAGGCGTTCTTGCGTTCCCACGGCATTCGCGAACGTCGCTACTGTCGCCGCATCGAAAATATCCCGCCGCTGTACTGTTGCTGACATGTCCAGATGTCGCTCGATTAGAAAATAAACTTCATTCTTTTCTTCGTCGGAAAGGCCCAGCCGCTCAGCCGCGGTATCCAGCGCCTCCAAGCCGCCGGTTACGTGATTGTCCACCGGCATCCCTTTGCCGATATCGTGCAGCAACAGTGCCAGGACCAAAAGGTCGCGCCGCTCGACTGCCTTCCAAAGGGGGCTGAAACGCGCTCCACGCTCATCCGTAGGATTTGCCAGTTCTTGAAGATGCTCAATCGTTCGCAGGGAATGTTCGTCGACGGTGTAGCGATGATAGAAATCACGAACTACCAGGGAGTCGATGGTGCGAAATTCCGGCAGCGCTTCTGCGAGCAGTCCCAGCCGGTGCATGGCGCGGAGCGCAACGCCGGGATACTCCGCGCCGAGAATTTCACGCAGTGCAGGCCAGGCAATCTGCTCGTTGCGTCTTCGTATCTCCGCGTGTGTCTGGACGTAACTGATGGCGCGTTCTGCATCGCGGCTTAGTGGAATACCGGTGCGCGCCGCTTCCGCAAAGACGCAAAAAATTACTGTGCGATCGGAAAGCGATGCTTCATCGACAATTTCCAGCAAGCCATCACGTACTACAAATGGTTTGCCATTCGGGATTTCGGATTTTGTTCCGCGCGCGGCGTTGAGTAAGCGCTGCCTCAACGATTGCGGCGTTTGCACTCGTTGTTCCATGTACCGCTGCAATTGCCGGTTTAATGTTCGCGCGTGTCGAAAGTAGATGCGCATCCATTCGGACACATCTTTCGGGTAGCTGTGCCCGCTGCCCAGCGACCGTTTGGCCGCTTCGGACTGCAATTCGTAAGTAAGGGTATTGTCATTTCGGCCGTTACTGTAGTGCAGGAAACATCGGATGGCGCTTAGAAAATCCACGGCTCGCGCGGTTAAGTCCGCTTCCACTTTTGCGGGGCCACGAAGTTCTTCCGCTTCGCCTATGATCTGCCGCAGCCACACCGTCGCCTGGTAATCGCGCATTCCCCCCGGCGATTCCTTCACGTTTGGCTCCAAATGAAATATGGTGTTCCCGTAACGCGCCAGGCGTTCTTTCGTTAGGGTGTGCAATTGCGCGCGCAAGAAGGGACGAGCCTGCTTCTCCGATCCCGGCAAAATTTTGGTATCAAGTTTTTCGAATAGGGAATTGTCTCCCGCCAGGAAGCGCCGGTCCAGCAATGCTAAATGAAATTCCGCGTTGTCCTCTTCAATACGTTTGCATTCGTCCAGAGTACGCCCCGCCGTACTCATTCGGAATCCCATATCCCACAGCGTGCGAGAAAAATCGGCGATCAACGCGCGATATTCTTTTTCCGATTTTTCATTCGTCACTAAAAACAGCAAATCCAGGTCCGAGTAAGGAAAAAGCAACCTTCGTCCATACCCGCCCAGCGCTACCAGACTCAATCCTTCGCCGGAGAGTCCCCGAGCTTTGAGCAAATCGCCATAAACTTGTTGAATACTTCCATCCGCCAGCTCACACAGAGAGGCAAGCGTTTGTCGCGAACTCGCTCCACTCTCAAATTTCTGCCGGATGCGCTGCCGTTCGGCTTCGCAACGCGCCGCGGGCGTAAGTTCGCTTACAGAGCTGTCTCGCTTCTTTCCCATGGGAATTTCCGGGTCTAGACCAGGCTGCGCCGCTGTAGTCATAAGCGTCCGCCTGCGATGTCCACCCCGGTCAAGAATATCTCACCATTGGCGATATTTCCCGTAATTGCAGCTATTTGTAGCGTCTCTACCATGCGTTCTACTTCTTTCCCTGGCTCTGCAAATTCCATTTAAGTTTGGCAAAAGCCTTTGGAAGCTACTCGCGAGTTTGGCATCCGGGGTGAATGCCCTGAGCCGATGTACAAAGCGCAAGCTCTGCTGCATCAAAGTATACTGTTCGCGCCGAATCGCTAACCTGCGAAATTTTCATCGCTCGGATTGATTTTTCAGATAACTGACGCGATGTTCAGGCGTTTCAGGTCGCTCACGTAACGGTCCGCGTCCCGCGTCGGTCGAGGTATCCGGTAACCGTCGGTCACGGAAAGGGTTATGCGAATCGCTGTTTTGAGGCTGACCTTATTCCCTTGAGAAACGTAAATCGGATTGACTCCGTAGCAGGTGCGCAGCGCCACACCCACCCGTTCGCCTCCCCCCTTTACATCCACCAGTGCGCTCCAGCTTCCCGCGGCATTTTTCAATTTTCCATGAGTTCCGATCAGAATGCTTTTTGCGCAGCCAATGGTCGGGCAGTCCAAAACCAGGCCTAAATGCGTCGCCAGTCCCATGCGCCGCGGATGTGCGATTCCCTGACCGTCGCAGAAGAGCAAGTCCGGCATTTTTTTCAGTTTTTTAAGGGCAGCCAAAAGCACCGGGATCTCTCGAAAGCTCAATAGCCCCGGCACGTACGGGAAGTTCAACTGTTCGCAGGCAAATACCCGCTCTATCTCGATCATCTCCGGATATTGGTAAAGGATCACGCCTCCAATGGCCATGTTCGCTTCATGCAATGCCCTCCAGCGTCCACGACTAGCCAATGCTTGTGAACCCTTCAGAACAAAAGCCGCGTCCAGACCCGCGACGGTTCGAATCTTTTTTACAACGTCGGTCCCTATCCAGCGCTTTCGCAGGGAATCCTGTATCTCGCGTGCTTCTTGCGTGGTCACATCCCACGAATGCCAATTTTCCGTGCGCATTGCCTTGTCCTTCGCCTTCTCCATCGTATAATGCTTGTGCCCGACTCGCAGCTTCACTTGGGCGGGGAATTTTGGATCCTAAGCCGATTGGTCGAAACATTCCGATGACACTGCATCCACCACTCGAAATTTCCGTCCGCGAATCCAACGGCGTCTATTTTGTCGCGGTTCACGGCCGGCTTACCATTGGTGATCCGAGCGATCACCTGAATGATCAGGCGGTGGCCATGATGAAGAAAGGCGCGCGCAACATCATCATTGACCTCAACGGAATTCCGCAAATTGATAGTTCCGGGATTTCTTCGCTGGTGCGTATTTCCATCGCGCTCGCCAGGGAGGGTGGCGCGCTTCACTTGGTTTGCGGACAAGGTCGCGTCCGCGACGCCCTTACCGTGACCCGTTTGGTCGAAGCCATTCCAACTTTTGACTCCGAATCCGCGGCTCTCGCCTGTTTTTAGGAAACCAACACCTGCTATAATCCGCGGCAATGCTGCGTCAATTTAGACTTTCTTTTTCGCTGGCAGCTATCCTCTTCGTGGGTAACGGCTCTGCCGGCGCCCAAAATTCTCCCGCGCCAATTCCGCTAGATCAGCAGACAAACTCGCAACTAGACCAGTTGGCTGGACGAGTCCTCGACCATCCCGATGGAAAAACGTGCCACAAAAAGAATTGCACAATTCTAGTGGCGAATTTTGTTGATCGATCTGGCAGCACGTCGTTGTTGGGGATGCAACTAGCCGACGCCCTCTCTGCTCAACTGGCGGCTAAAGGCGTCCGGACCATCGAGCGGGCCAAGCTGCAAGGTTTTCTCGAAGAAGAACGAATTCCATCTAAGCTTTTAGATGACCATGCAATGGCATGGCTTGCTTCCAGACTTTCCGCTTCTGCCGTGTTGATTGGCCGTCTTGAACAGGAAGGGATGGGTGTGCATCTCCGGGTTAGATTGCTGAGCGCACACGGTGTGGCGAATCAGGAAGATGAGATTGGCGTAGACCAAACAGTCCGTGGCGTTCAAGACGCCGACCGTTTTTTGGCTCCGGCGGAACCCTTCGGCGACGTGTTGCCTGTCAAAGCCACCCCGCAAGGAGAGAAAATTTTTGAGGCCGGTGTGAACGGCACAACCATGCCCTCCTGCTACGTCCGCCCAGACCCCGAGTATTCAGAAGGAGATCGAAAAGCAGGATTCCAAGGAACAATTGTCCTCGACGTGACCGTTAGGCCAGATGAACGTGTCGAGGACATTCGAATGCTCCGCGGCGCCCCTTTCGGCCTGAATGATAAAGCCCGCAAAACCGTGGCTGAATGGAAGTGCAAACCTGCATTACTTAATGGCACACCTGTGTTTGCCCGCGTTGAAGTGGAAGTTACGTTTCGTCTTTTTTAAGCGAATACGGACGTGCTATCCGCCTTTTTTCAGCTCGGCTAGCACCAGTTTGGCAACTTCTTTCAGCGTTTCGAATACGCCTTGCCCGGCGATCGCCACGCCTTCAATGACCGGCTCATTTTTCTTCTGCAATTGTTTTTTAAGCTCATCCACGGACATGGCATTCGGCAAATCGCGTTTATTTAGCTGCAATACGTAAGGAATCGTCTCAAAATTCAGGTTGTGCTCTTTAAGGTGCTCCTGCAGGTTTTCAAAAGTTTCAAAATTCGCATCCAGCCGTTCTTCCTGCGAGTCCGCCACAAAGACCACGCCATCAGCGCCCTTCAAAATCAATTTCCGGCTAGCTTCATAAAATACTTGTCCAGGCACGGTATACAAATGGAAGCGCGTTTTGAACCCTCGTACCGTCCCCAAATCCAGCGGCAAAAAATCGAAGAACAGCGTCCGGTCCGTTTCTGTCGCCAGCGAAATCATCTTGCCTTTCTGATTTTGCCCGGTGTGGTCGTAAATATATTGCAGGTTCGCGGTTTTTCCGCCCAGACCTGGACCGTAGTACACCAGCTTGCAATTGATTTCGCGCGCAGGAAAATTAATGAAGGGCACTTGTTGTTAACACGCCTCGGCCAGAAATTTATAGCATACGCTGGAAGACCAAACCACTTCCGCGCCACGGATCGTTTCCTGTCCGTTACTCACATCCAGTTTCCGCGAGAAACCCCTTCCGCGATACCCTAATTTTCGCGCCTGCCCCTGTTAGGTAACGCATACCTTTTTGGCAGCTTTGCTTACATTAAGGAGCCGCTCGTTGACGCGCGAAAACTCCTCTGCTACATTCCCCACATGGCTAAAGCGCGTAAGCCCTCGCCCGGCGCATCTAATAGACGAACCAGTAAATCTTCAGCGAAGGCTAAGCCAATGATTAAGAAGAACTTACCACCTCCACCTCCGCCCCAGCGCGGCGGAGTTGAAATGGTAGACCCTCGCGTCCAGGCGCAAATGAAGGTTTACGACGAGGCTTTGGGCCTGTTTCACCAGCAAAAGTTTGCTCGCGCCAAACAGGAACTCGAGAAAGTCATGGAGGGTCCCAGCAAGGAACTGATAGACCGCGCGCGCATGCATCTCAAAATTACTGAGCAGCGCATGAAGCCTTCCACCGAGCAGAACCCTCGCACTGCGGATGAACACTACCAGCGTGGCGTGGCGATGATGAATATTGGCCGCTGGGACGACGCGCGCGAAAGCCTCGAACGCGCTCGTAAGAACGCTCCCAAAGCGGACTTCGTGCATTACGCGCTGGCAGCCCTAGACTGTTTAACAGGGGAAGCCGATGCCGCAATGGCCAACCTCAAAATTGCCATCGAACTGCGGCCGGAAAATCGTTACCACGCGCGCAACGACGAAGATTTCGCTTTCCTTCAGGAAGATCCGCGCTTTACCGAACTGCTCTATCCTGAAAAAGAAGGTTATTCAGGCTGAACCCGCCATTCAAATAAGAGAGAGCGCGACTTATCCTTACGCTTGCGGACTCATTTCATTGCTAATGCTAAACCTTGCTAAAATTTCCGGTTTGCGCGATCCATCTTGAAGAAAAAGTCTCTCAAATCGAAAGCGCCGACCCGTGGCCTTCGCGTCGTTGCCTTGGGTGGCGGAACCGGCCTTTCCACGCTCCTTCGCGGACTTAAAGAACACGTAGTGCGCCGGCACGACAAAGGTCCGAGCCGTCAGCGTCCTATCGTGGATCTCACCGCCATCGTGACGGTTACGGATGACGGCGGCAGCTCCGGCAGGCTGCGTCGTGAAAATCGCGTTCCCCCGCCAGGAGATGTCCGCAATTGTATGGTCGCGTTGTCTCAGGACGAAGCGCTGCTCGGCCGTCTGTTCCAGTATCGCTTCCAGGCTGGCCGCGGGCTCCGAGGGCACAACTTCGGTAATTTATTTCTCGCGGCGCTCACTCACGTTACCGGAGATTTCGCCGAGGCCGTTCGTGTCAGCAGCAAGGTCCTTGCAATCCGCGGCCGTATATTTCCGTCCACGCTCTCGAATGTGCACCTCGTGGCTACACTGGAAAACGGTCGCGTGGTCCACGGCGAAACTCGAATTTCAGCCAGCCGAGTCCCCATACGCAAGCTGGCACTGTCGTCAAAAAATGTTCGGCCTCTCCCCAAAGCTTTGGAGGCCATTCAAGAGGCTGACTTGATCCTTCTGGGTCCCGGCTCGTTATACACCAGCATCATTCCAAACCTGCTGATCCCGGAAATTGCCGAGGCAATTGCGCACTCCAAGGCCAAGCGAGTGTACATCGCTAACCTCATGACCCAGCCCGGCGAATCGACGGGCTACACACTGAGCCACCATGTTGCTGCCATCCACAGCCACATTCCTCGAAAGTATGCTCGCCGCCGTTTTATTGATTGGGTGGTCGCCAATCGTAAATCCGTCTCCCCTGAAGTAGCGCGCCGTTATCGCGCGCAGGGCTCTGCACCCGTGGACATCGACCTGGAGCGCCTGCATGGTTCCGGAGTGCGCGTGGTCCTTGACCAACTTCTCGAAGAACACGGCGTCATTCGCCATAATTCAGCTCGTTTATCCGCCCTTCTCGTTGAAAAATTTTTACTCTCTCGGTGACAGACGTTTCCACAGAAAAAATTTCTCTATTTTTCGCTGATTCTTCCTCTTAGCACCGACACCGACGCTTTAGGTAAGACGATGTCCTGTCCGCTCTTCAAAATTTTCCTGCTCAGCGGCCCATCGGGATCGGCGTGGCTATTCGCTCCGTCCGGGTGCCAAACATATTGTTCCGCGCCGAAAGATATCATCGTCACCTCGCCTAGAAATTTCGCGGACGGTTCGCCCTTTTCTGCTGCAAATTCAATTTTAACGGGATGCGCATTCGATGGGTCCTTGTTCACGATCATCAACGACCACTCGCCATCCGGCCGCTTCGCCGCGTACGAAGTAATCAGCGCATGCCCGGCGTCATCTCTGATATCCACATCCGCGGGGAATAGTTGGTGCTTCCCCGCGCCGTGTTTAACCCACTCGAGATTAATCAGCTGGCTCGCAAAATATTGCGAAGCATGCTGCCGCACTTCGAGTTTTTCGTTAGCCACAAAATTTCCGTAGGTGCCGTATCCACCACAACCCGGCCGCAGCGGTTCCGGCTGAATTGGTGAGTGATAAAACACCGCGCCTCCACTCGCTAAAAACGACCCTGCGTTGTCCGCCAGCCATAGTGCCGCAAAAATATCCGCCATCGGCTGCGTTAATGCCCATGAAACGTTACTTTCCGTAATCATCAACGGAACATTATCCGGCACGCCATCGTCGCGCCATACCTGCAAAATGTGGCGGACCAACTCGGGCTCGCGATACAAATCTGCCCAGGTTATGTCGCAAGGCGCAAACGGGTAGTGTTCG
>Ga0209117_1000115_pt1 | contig 53563 bp, 45 predicted proteins | sample BlaSpr_A8_OM2_M2_FD_187978 | JGI IMG/M metagenome (GOLD analysis project Ga0209117, IMG submission 187978) | Forest soil microbial communities from Thunder Bay, Ontario, Canada - Black Spruce, Ontario site 2_A8_OM2_M2 (SPAdes) (version 2) | ecosystem: Environmental > Terrestrial > Soil > Boreal... | reverse complement strand
CGTGGAATTGAGAATTTGCGAAGAGGGGGAACGCCTCACGCCAACAAATTCTCGATCTTCACCGGCAGTTCCCGCACGCGAACACCTGTTGCGTGGTGGACTGCCGCCGTGATAGCGGCGGCTACGCCGGTCAAGCCAATCTCGCCTATCCCGCGTGCGCCAAGTTCGTTAATCTCTTTGTCGGGGAAGTCGAGGAAATGGACGTCGATCGGCGGCACGTCGGCGTTTACCGCCACCACGTAGTCGGCCAGATTACTGTTGATCGGCGCGCCGTTCTGCGGATCGTACGTCGTGTGCTCTAACAGAGCCATGCCGATCCCCATCACGACCGCGCCCTCGATCTGGTTCCGGCCGGCCAGTGGGTTGATAATGCGGCCCGCATCTATGACCGTCACAACGCGGCTGACGCGCAGCCGCGCGATTTCCGGCTGCCACGTAACCTCGATGAAGTGACAGCCGAACGAGTGCGTCGAGTACTTCGGCTTGGGATTGCCGATGGTCGCTTCGGATTTGCCGCTGCCCGTGACCAGGCGAAGGTTGGCGCGGCGGAGCAAATCATCGAACGGCACGCCTTTAGCAGCGCCATCAGCCTTCACAAAGACCCGGCCGCCTTCGAATGCCAGATCCGTGGGAGGGCGGTTCTCGAACGGCGAGCCCGGTGTCATCGTTGCGACGGCCAGCAGCGATGCGATTGCGTTGTCAGCCGCCGCAAAGACAGCCGGGACCACCGATGCGGTGGCCATCGAGCCGCCCGAGAGCGGGCCTTCCGGCAGCGCCGTATCGCCGAGTGCGACCTCGACCTTGACGAGCGGCACGCCGGTCTTCTGCGAGGCGAGTTGCGCGAGGATCGTGTACATGCCGGTGCCGATGTCCTGCGTGGCACATGCGACGCGGGCTGTGCCGTCGTCGCGGAGCTGCACGCTCGCGGCGGCGGAGAATCGTGCGGCCACCCACGAGCACCCAGCCATTCCCCAGCCCAGCGTCAGGCCGTCGCGCTTCATCGAGCCGACTTCAGGCGAGCGCCTGGACCAGCCGAACTTCTCCGCGCCGAGTTCAAAGCACTCGAGCAAATGGCGCGATGAGAACGGAACGCCCAACGACTCGTCGATTTTCGGCTCGTTGAGGATGCGGAGTTTGACCGGGTCGATCTTGAGTTGATCGGCCAGTTCGTTCATCGCCGACTCGATGGCGTAGAGCCCGGGCGTCCGGCCGGGGCCGCGCATGTCGGTCGTTGCGCCGACGTTGCGCCTGGCGCGTCCGAACGTCACGCGGAGGTTGGGCACGCTGTATTGGAACGGCGTGGCCTCGCCGCAATCTTCGTGGTGGGCCTCGAGCATCGACCGGTGGTAAACGTAGTCGTGCTGGAGCGAGACGAGCTTGCCGTCGGGCGTGGCGCCAAGGCGCACGCGCTGCTGGGTGCGCGCGCGATGACCGACCGACTGGAACATCATTTTGCGGCTGAGCACGAGTTTCACCGGCTTGCCCAACTGCCGCGCCGCAGCCGCGGCGAGCGGACATTGCGTCCATGGCCACAGCTTGCTGCCGAAACCCGAGCCAACGAACTTGGTGATGACGCGGACGTTCTCTTTCGGCAAGCCGAACATCTGCGCGAGCACGCCCTGCTGGTTGACCACTCCCTGCGACGACTCATACATCGTCAACGTCGAGCCATCCCAGATCGCGGTCGTGGCGTGCAGCTCAAGAGGGTTGTGCGTCTCGGCCGGCGTGACGTAGGTTTGGTCGAGCTTCACCGGCGCGTTCGCGAACGCGCCCTTGGCGTCGCCGCGCTGGCTTTCCAAGCGCGCGTATGGGCCAAACGTCGTTGCCACCACGTCGGGATCGTCGTCCGCCTTGAGGTCGTTCTCGACGTTCGGCTTGTCCTTGGCGTATGTCGCGCGGACCACATCGGCCGCGGCTTTGGCGGTCTCGAACGTGTCCGCCACAGCCAGCGCGATGTATTGCCCGTAATACCGAATGACATCGTCCTCGAACGGCGGGCGGCGCTCCTCACAGATGCTTTCGAACCCCGGCTCCTGAACTGAGCGGAAGATTTTTCCGATGTTCTGGCGATGAAAAATCGCGCGCACGCCGGGCATCTTCTCCGCCGCGGCGGTGTCGAGCTTGACCACTCTGCCGTTGGCGATCGTCGCCTCGACCGGTACGGCATACAGCATCCCGGGAAAGTGGAAGTCGGAGGTGTACTGCGCCAGTCCGCTCACTTTGCGCGGGCCATCCACACGAGGCGTGTCGCGACCAACCGGAGAAGCGGTCGGGGTTTCTTGCGTTGTCGGCATGTTCGCTCCCTCGGTGGAATCAGGCTGTCGACGCCATTTTCAGGGCGTGTGTGAGGCAGCGCTTGGCCAGTTCGATCTTAAACTTATTCTCGCTCTGCGGTTTGGCGTCGCGCATAGCCGCTTCCGCCGCCTTGCGAAAGTTGGTCGCGTCGGCAGGTTTACCGGCGAGAGCGGCCTCGGCCTCGCGCGATCGCCAGGGTTTGGTCCCCACGCCGCCCAATGCGATGCGCGCCTGAGTCACATTTCCGCCCGCGATCGTGATCACGACGGCCGCCGACGCCAGAGCAAATTCGTACGACGCCCTGTCGCGCAGCTTCAGATACACCTGATTGCTTCCCGACCTGGGCGCCGGGAGCGTGACGTGCGTGACGAGGTCGCCCGGTTCGAGCACCGTTTCGCGGTTTGGTGTGCTGCCGGGCAGAAGATAAAAGTCGCCGATGGGGATCGCGCGTGAACCCTTCGGTCCCTGTACGTGGATCGTGGCCTCCAATGCTGCCATCGCCACGCACATGTCCGAAGGGTTCGTCGCGATGCAATGTTCGCTGGTGCCAAGGACGGCGAGCGTGCGGTTGCTGCCGGTGATGGCCGGGCAGCCGGTTCCGGGCTCGCGCTTGTTGCAGGGCATCGCGGTGTCGCGGAAGTACATGCACCGCGTTCGCTGGAGCAGGTTGCCGGCAGTCGTCGCCATATTGCGAAGCTGTGCCGATGCGCCGGCGAGAAGGGCCTGCGACAGTACTGCATAATCCCGTTGCACCGTCGGATGGTGGGCGAGATCCGAATTACGAACGGTGGCGCCAATCTTCAGGCCGCCGTCAGGCGTTGCTTCGACTTTGTCGAGCGGCAAACGGTTGACGTCGATCACCCGCGCAGGCATTTCGACGTTCAGCTTCATCAGATCGACCAGCGTCGTGCCGCCCGCAACGAACCGCACATCCGCACCCTGCTGTGCGGTTTTCGCCTGCGCGGCAGTCGCAACCGCCGCCGCGGCATCCGCAGGCCGAATGAATTCGAAGGTGTGCATGGGATCGCTCCTGCTCGCGGCTAAACGTTTTTGCGGACTTGTTGGATCGCGGCCACGATATGGGCATAGGCCCCGCAGCGGCAGATGTTGCCGCTCATCAGTTCCTTCACGGCCGCGTCGTCGGGACCGCATGGTTCCTTGAGCAACGCAACGGCCGACATGATCTGGCCTGACGTGCAATATCCGCACTGGTACCCGTCGTGGGCAACGAACGCCGCCTGCATAGGATGCAATGCGTCGGGCGTGCCGAGGCCCTCAATGGTTGTGATTTCTTCCCCGTCGTGCATCACGGCCAGGCTAAGGCACGAATTCACGCGCCTGCCGTTCACATGCACTGTACATGCGCCGCATTGCCCGTGGTCGCAGCCCTTCTTCGTTCCGGTGAGAGCAACGGTCTCACGCAGGCAATCCAGCAGCGTCGTCCGAGGGTCGACGCGAAGTTGGCGGTCCTTGCCGTTAATGCGCAGCCTGATCGGGACCGCGCCCTCGATGTTCGGCCCGTCCGCACCTCCGGCAGTGCTGCTCGCGTGCGCCGGTACGCACGCCGCAATCACTGTTGCTGCCGCTGTACTTCCCGTGGTCAAAAGAAATGCTCGGCGGGTGGGATTTGAGTGGCCCGATTGTGGATTGTCTCGCATGGGGCCTCCGTGCGAGCGCGCAGCATAACGCAGTACCGCGTAACTGTCCACCAGGTTACGTGGAAAACGAAGGCTGGCAAAACAGTCCGCTGGGCACCGTAAGACTTCAGCGGCCGAGTGACGGGCTACCCGGAAGTTAACGAGGGAGCCTTTCAACTTCCGGATTGCCGACGATACACCCATGGGCCAACGGTCCAGGGCATCAATGGTCGTGTTTCCCAGAAGGACCGAGCCCCATGCCATTTGCTAAGATCGAGCAATGACATCGAGGGACAGGACAGGGCACAACGCGAGTGATCTAGGTTCGGTCGAATCTTGGCTGGTCTCGGCAGGACGGGACCGGCGCCCGGGCTCGCCTCTAAACGTGCCGCCATGCCCGGCGTCGAACTTCGTGCTGGGCGAGCGCCGTGCGTACTCTCGCGACGACGGCACGCCGAGTTGGGAGGCACTGGAAGAGATCGTCGGCGGCCTCGAAGGTGGCTCTTCGGTCTCCTTCGCCTCCGGCATGGCGGGAATCGCGGCGATTTTCGATCTACTCCACACAGGCTCGGTCGTGGCCCTGTCGGACGACTGCTACCAGGCTGTCGCGGGAATCGCCAAAGCTGGCCAAAGCCGCGGCCGTTGGACCGTGCATCGCGTCGCCGTGGCCGACACCGCACGCTGGATCGAAATGTGTGGCGTGGCCGACTTGATTCGGCTGGAGTCGCCTTCGAACCCGTTGCTGACCGTGGCTGACCTGGACGCCATCTGCTCCGCACCGCGGAAGCGTGGTGCGATCCTAGGCGTGGATAACACCTTCGCTACGCCGCTCAATCAGCGTCCACTGGCGCTCGGGGCCGACGTGGCTGTGCAATCGGCGACGAAGTTCATCGGTGGACACTCGGACCTGCTCAGCGGCGTCGTCACCGTGCGCGACGCGAACCTACTGGCGGCGCTACGGCAGGCCCGGGAGCTCGCGGGTGCAACACCCGGCAGCCTCGAAACGTTTCTCGCGGTCCGCGGGGCTAGGACGCTGGCACTGCGGCTGGAGCGGGCGCAGTGCAACGCGAAGACACTGGCCGAGCGCCTCGCGCGACATCCAAACGTCACTCTGACGCGCTATCCCGGCCTGGCCAGCCACCCAACTCACGCGGCCGCGCAACGCCAACTCAAGGGCTTCGGCACGATTATCTCGTTCGACGTGCGTGGCGGCGCCTCCGCCGCCGACGCCGTGTGCGCCGGACTGCAGCTCATCCAACACGCCACCAGCCTGGGCGCGGTCGAGTCCACTATCGAACGGCGGGCCAGCATTCCTGGGCAGGAGCACCTGCCCCCGGCGCTGCTGCGGCTGAGCGTGGGTATCGAGGCCGTCGAGGACCTTTGGACCGATCTGGATCGAGCACTTCGCAACGTGGGCGGATAACGGGCTACCCGGAAGTAATTCACACGGACGGTGAACCGGCTAGTCGTAATATCCCCGGCGAGCCCGAAATCATACGAACTCGCTCAGCGGCTGTGACTGTGCGCCATCGCGGAGGACTCCATGTCCTCGTGAGTCTGCGGCACGCTGAGATAGGTGTGCGACAGGCGATCATGCCAGGTGAGAGCGTCTTCATCCCACGAGGCCCAGAAGAATCCGAGGAACAATGTCCCAGCGGAAAGAATGTAGCCGGCGCTGCGAAGCAGCATTTGACGGGGCGTCGGTGGATCACCAGTGAAACTGGTGACCTGGAGACCGCGGAACATCATGCCCGGCGTGGTGCCACCAAAAACGGTGAACATGGCGAAGTACTGCAAGTAGACGATGGCGAATGTCACGCCATAAACCGCGGCGGTGAGCTTGCTGAGAGTGAATTGCCCTCCTAGAGAACCGAATAGGGCGAGGAATCCACCGTAAGCGAAAAGGAGGCATGCGGCGTCGATCGCGGCGGCAAAACGCCGCTCCTCGAGCGAAGCTACGGGATACAAGCCGTAGCCTTCCGCGAGATCGCTTTGGCGGGGCGCCCCTGAGCTATCGGCTCGAGATGCGGGCGGAACGGAGACGTCAATCTCCATGCGGCCGTTTTTTTCCCGACTTTGCGCGTTGCGGCCAATTGCAATCGTGAACGAAAAATCGTCCGGCGCAACGTTGGGGGTTTCGTCAAGGGCCACCGAGCGCGCGCTGGTTGGCACGGCGTCGTGTTCAAACGGAAGCTGCGATTGCGTTGTGCTGGCCGGGCGCCGGCGCTTGCGCGTGCGATATGCCTCCATGCGCACGCTGACCTCGCCGCGCCATGCGGAAGACTGATCGCTCTGAGCAGGGATTAGCGGGACGTCATCAGCGGCGTCCGCGGAACCGGTCGGCGGCGAAGCCTTCTGGCCAAACTTGCCCGGAGGGGGAGAGGCAGAGAAATCCTCGTAAGAGGAGTTACCCAAGGAAAATGACGAATCACAAAAGTTGCAAGCGCGTACGCTGGACGGCAGTACCGCGCCACACTGCAAGCATGTTTTTGTCACCGGTGCGTTTTGCGCTGCGGACGCTTCCACTCCGGTGAGGAGTGAAACAAAACGAGAATAGCATGAAGAAAGAAAAGTACAGACAAGGTTAGAAAGGGAATGTTTCGAATCAGGCAGCAGGCAAGAGAGAGGGGCTGTGGGGCGTCAGACTAAGCGTCAATTTGTTGAGCGAGCATGTCGCGACTGAACGCAATACGCCTGTCAAGGGTTACGGCGGCAAAGTACGTACATTGGCCGCGCTCCATTTCGGTCCAGGTCACCAGAGCAGGGATGAGGCGCGCCAAAGTGGAGCGCACGAAGTTTAGCAGGCGGAAGTAAGCGTTGATGGCGCGTATGTGGCCGCGTTCCTCGGGGCGCTCCGGGCAAAGATCCAGGAGCTGAATGACACGCGCGAAGTCTTCTCCAGACGCGGTGTTCGGAATGCCGGCGACATCGCGAACCTCGGCGGAAAGCGGCTGTCTGATGGACGCCGCAATGAGCGAGCGGCAGTACGAGATGAAGAACTGCAGCAGCGCAGCGGCGGAGAGGAGGAATATGAGCGTAGCCATTAGCGTGGCACCACCGCGAGGCGAGCCGTCGCCATACGCGCGTCGGGGGCCAATCGCAAGAATGCGTACGCCCACGCCAAGGGCAACAGGCAGCCAAACACAGGCACGATGTACGTAAAGAATTGGAGATTCGGGAACATATTTTCAAGAGCAAAGTTCGCGGCTAGCGCGCTGAAATACACGCCGAGCGAAAGCACCAACTGGATCAACTGCGTGCGGGACTCCCGGAGTTTGAGGATGGCGCCCCACAAAACGTAGGTCAGTACAAGCCCTACGAAATAGAGATTCTGCGAAAGCTCGTATACAAAGCCGGTAAGCATCTTGTGGGACGATTGTTCAACCACTCCGTAAGAAAACAGCGCCGTTCCGGCGAGAAGAATAATCGCAGCCAGGCGCACATACTTCTCGACCTTCATTTCATCGAAGACGTGCAGGTAAAGGGTGATCAGCGCCAGATAAAGGAAAATCGTCAGCAGGGCATCCGAGGAATAGTAAAAATATTTGTACTGGCTCGAGCCCAGCCCGTATTGGTGGTGCACATAAAAACGGCCTACGCTGAGCAAAAACGAGAAAAGCATGTAGAGATTCAAGCAGAGGTAGCGCCGGAAGGAGTGCTTGGCGAGGGCACAAACTACCACGGAGACTTCCAGGGCCGCGCCCAGGAACCAAATCAGGTATCCAATATAGCCAGGCACGCTTACCTTTCAGTGCCCGACCCCGCGCCTTGTAGGGCTGCGCGAGCTACTTATCGAGCACTAGGCGGTGGAACTGGCGCCGAGCCATTCCGGTACGAAGGAGGTGGCACGGGCGCTGAACCATTCCAACCAGACGGCGGAGGAACTGGCGCCGAACCGTTGGCCACCATAACAGCGCCGTTGCTGTGCGCCGCTACGACGGTCTTCAGACCCATCGCCCCTGCCAAGACCAGCATGGCTAGGAGTAACGCGGTGAGCTTACGTGACATTGAGTGCCTCCAAGGCAGTAGAACCCCGGCAGCACTTTATATCTAATTACACCAATGTCAAGCAGCTCGCACGACGAGCCTGTTCCTAAAAAGTACACGTCCCTCCTATTATGCTCTTCGTAAGGCTTTCGCCTACGCCGGAGCCTCCGAGGAGGTCGTGCAGGGGCATCGTAGGTTTTAGGACTTGTATGGTCAACGGTACGGTAGTACTAGACACGACCTCGGCCGTTTAGCGGGAATACTTAGGCTTCCCGCGATGCTCTTGACACCTCTGCTTGCTACTTCGTAGCATGGAAAATTGCCTTGGGCCGGCGTAGCTCAGTGGTAGAGCGAGGGTCTCATAATCCCTAGGCCGTGGGTTCGATTCCCCCCGCCGGCACCAGAACCCAGACAGGCAAGTGCAGACAGTCGCAGCGCAGTTCCAGCCCGCGCGGCTTCGTTATCTGCACCAAGCTTTAATAAATCGATTTATCACTAATTACATAGGCTGGATTTCGATTTTCCCGCATACACCAAGTTCTGTAGAATGGCCCTTATGCAGCGGATAGCCCAGCCGAGGCCCTTTGGGGGGCGCTCGCATGATCGTCGCCGGAGCTGCTGTTGAAAGCGGGAAAGCTTTCGCGCCGCGACTGGTTGCGGCTGGCCTCGCGTGTTGCGGCTGGTGTGCCTTTGGGTTTCACGGCGCCCTCGAAGTTGCTGGGGGCCGAGACTTGGCAGGATTCCAGAGCGCTCCCGTCGCAAGTAACGCCTCCACCTGCGGAGGGTCTGGGCGCGCTGTTCAGCAGTGATCCCACGCGATACCGATTCACTTTGGAGGAAGACAGCTTTCTCGAGGAACTGGAACGTGCGTGCTTTCAGTTTTTCTGGAACGAGGTGAATCCAGCGACCGGGCTCGTGAAGGACCGCAGCCAGGCTGGCGGGCCAGATTCCCGGAACGTGGCGAGCATTGCCGCAACCGGTTTTGCTTTGACGGCTCTGTGCATTGCGGACCACCGTGGCTGGCAGGACCCGACTAAGATACGCGAGCGGGTAGCGACCACATTGCGTTTTGTCGAATCACGAGTGCCTCAGGCACACGGCTTCTTTTGCCACTTTCTGAACATCCATAACGGCGAACGCGTCCTGCAGTCGGAAGTGTCTTCAATCGATACGGCCATCTTTATCTGCGGGGTGCTCACCTGTCGCGCCTATTTCGAGGATGCCGAAATCCGGGCTTTGGCCAAACGAATCTACGAGCGCATGGATTGGAACTGGCTCCTGCACGGAGACAAAATGCTGTCGATGGGCTGGACGCCGGAGCACGGGTTCATTCGCAGCCGCTGGGATAGTTACAGCGAACTCATGATGGTGTACCTGCTGGCCTTAGGTTCATCCGCCACAGGCATGTCGAAGCAGAGCTGGGACGCATGGACGCGCCCGTACTTCGAATTCAATGGAGTGCGTTACATAGGCTCGCACGCCCCATTATTCGTGCACCAATACTCGCACGCGTGGTTTGATTTTCGCGGCAAGCGCGACAAGTTCGCGGATTATTTCACAAATTCAGTGATTGCCACGAAAGTGCACAAACTTTGGTGCTTGGAGTTGGCAAGGGAGTTTCCGGACTACACCGAGGATATGTGGGGCATAACGGCTTCCGACTCCGCGCGAGGTTACGCCGTTTGGGGCGGCCCTCCGGCCATGGGACGCATTGACGGCAGCATCGTTCCCTGCGCGACGGGCGGCTCACTGCCGTTTCTTCCGGAGGAATCCGTGCGGGTGCTCAGAAACATCCGTGAAAAATACGAAAAGCGCGTCTGGCGCAGGTACGGATTCGTAGACGCCTTCAATCCGCTGACAAACTGGTACAGCCAGGATGTAATCGGGATTGATGTGGGCATCACATTGGTAATGGCGGAAAACGCGAGAACCGGGTTTGTGTGGGAGCAATTCATGAAGAACGACGTAGCCCGAAACGGCATGGCCCGCGCGGGATTTCGCGCCGTCACGCCAGCGGAGGCGGCTGCGCCTCCCAAGCTGGCCGTACCGAATGGCTAACCAGTGTGGATACTTCAATGAGCGACGATTGTCGCGCGGCGCGGGCCTACTTCGTTATCTCAATTAGCGCGAGTGCGTGCGGCGGAAGTGTGATCGCCAGCAATCCGTTGGCAATGGCACGCTGTTGGGCACCCGGCAGGGCCGCGGCTTTCTGCAATTGGGCAATTTGCGCAGGGGTGGGAAATTGTGGAGCTCCCATTTCCTTGTAGACGGGCAGCGGAGACCCGTGCTCGTCGTCCAGGATCGAAACGCGGGCGGAGCGACCCTGCAAGAGTCCCTTGAAATGCAGCGTGAGAGTCTTGGGCGAGCCAGCTTCCTCCGGCAACGATAGATTCCAGATGGCGATTGCCAGAGAGCCGTCCTTGCGCCGCGTGACAAGAGCTGAATCCGAACTCACGTCGAGCCGCGTGTCACCGAGGCGATGCAGCAGCGCGAAATCATTGAAAGCCGGTTTTGGGATGCTGCGCTCGGCGAGAATGCCAAAGCCCCCGTAGAACGGAGTCTTGACGACACCTTGCTCCTCGAAGACGTCAGAAAAAGTCCAATAGCTCATCATTTCCGTCAGGCCATCGCATTCGCGAATCGTGTTGGCCAGGAACGGTCCCATGTAGGCGCTGTCGGTCACCTGCGTTTGATTGCTGTAGTCGGCGTTGTACTCAGTCCAGATGAGTGGCATCCGCGGATAGGCAGAAGCCGCGATTTGCTGATGCACCTTCCTTACAGCGCGGCACACCATTTCATTGCGCGAGATGTTTTCGTGCGTGCCGAAGACGTCTTCCGCCTTGTCATTTCCATAGACGTGCGAGGAGACGAAATCTATCGGGACGTTCTTTTCTTTGCAGTGCGCCAGGAAGCGGTCGGCCCAAGCGGCCTGTGCGGTTGACGGTCCGCCCACGCGCAGACGGGCGCTGACGTGCTTGAGAGCGCGGGCGGTGTGGTCGTACAAATCGTAATACGTGGCCTCCTTGGGATTGCCTGCCCAAAAATCAATGTTCGGCTCGTTCCATACCTCGAAATACCACTCCGCGACTTCGTCTTCACCATAGCGGCTCACCAAGTGCTGCGTAAACGCTTCGATGAGCTGCTCCCATTTGTTCCAGTCTTTTGGCGGCGCGACGTTCGGCTTGTACCAAAAGGGGTGCAGCGCTTTGGGATCGGAAGTGAGCTTCTTGGGCATAAAGCTCAGTTCCACGAAGGGGCGCACTTTGTTTTCCAGCAACCCGTCGTAAATCTGATCGACGTAGGAGAAGTTGTAGATGGGTTTGCCGGAAGCGTCCTCGTCGTAAAAGCCTACTTCGTCATGGAAAATGGCGTGGAAGCGCACGTATTCAAATCCCGTAATGCGCTTCGTCTCGAGCAAATCGTGCCGGTAGCTTTCTCGCAGCGACAAAATTGCGCGACCGGATCCAAACATCTTTTCCCAAAAATGAGGAAATGGATGCGACGCGGCATTCACGTTAACCTCGACCGCTTCCGCAGCGGTGCGTGACTGACCACCGGACTGGCCACGCAATTCTTGGCTTCCGGGCGCGGCAAGGATACTTAGCAGCAAGAGTGGGGCAACACGACGCGCACGGCGTCGAAAGAACGGGCTCATGACCAGCCTCCCGGCAGATTGTAAAGGAAAAAGGGGCGCAGGCAGGTTGCGCCCCTTGTATGGAGCTAGAACGAGAACCTTGCCTGGAACTCAATCACTCGGCCTGACAGTCCGTCCGACGGCCGCCCGAAGCTTCCTGGATTCTTGATGTCCGTCGGCGCCGTTGCGGGAATGAGCGGAGTAAGATCCAGGATGTTGAATGCGTTGAAGAAGTTCGCCCGAATCTCCAGCCCGGCTCCTTCGCCGATCACTCGCATCGCGGGGAATTTGAAGCTCTTCCCGAAGGATAGGTCCACGGAAGTGTAACCAGGCCCGGTGAAGATATTGCGGCACCGGCAGCCAGGGCCTCTGGTGGTGACGTCAAACTCGGTGGCCGGATTGGGGAAGACGCCATTGATCCATTGTTGCTTGCTGGGGCTTTTGATGACCCCACCGGTATAGGCTGAGGGCAAGTCTGGACAAGTTCCGTCTCCGTTTCGATCATTGTTGGGATCACAACTGCCGATGAGAGCTGAGAACGGAAAGCCGGTGTGTTTGTCGAAGACTCCGCCCAGTGTCCAACCACCGAGCATCATGCCGACGAAGTCATGGCGAGCGCGCAGCCATGGCAATTCCCAATAGCCGGACAATTGCCAGTGGTGGCGCACGTCGTAATCGGAATTTCCTTTGTCAAGCGCTTGATTGAATGGATCGGTCTGCTGGAAGCCAATTTCAAAGGAAGATGTATCGATGGAATGGCTGTAGGTGTACAGGCTCGAAACCGAGAAGCCGTGCGAGAAGCGATGCGAGACTTGGAAAACAAACGCGTCGAAGCTTGCGTTAACATCGGCTAACGGAAAGAAGACGCGATTAAATCGATTGTTACCGACTGTGATCGGCGCGGCGCAGGCTGGGTTACTCGGGCCGCATGGAATACCATCGGGGCTCGCGCTCTGAACCTCGTCCCGATTTCCGCATGTTTGCCCCGGCTTCACCGGATTGCAAGGATCAAAAGTATCGCCGGGAATGAAGCGATTCAGATCGATCGTGCGGGCCAGCTTGCGACTGCGGCTACCTTGATAGCCGAGAGTCAAAAGAAAATCTCGAAGCGGTTCGAACTGAGTCTGCAGCGAATATACGTACACGTAGGGCGTGGGCTCATCTTTCGTGGCCCCAAAAATGTCGACTTTGGTAATCGTGCTGCACGTCGAATTTCCGCAGAGCGCGCCGTCGCTTGCCACGCCGAACTGCAAGTTGGGATTCGGCTGGAAACTGTCCGGGCGAGAGTTGGAGCCAATCGTGTACAAAATGTTGGATCCCGGGGGCGGTCCGACAATCTTGCCAGGATCGAAAAAGCAGCAAATGCTGGCGTCGGCGAAAAATGGCGTGTTCTGGCGAACGTTGTTGTATTCCGACCCGAACGGACGGTCGTAAAGTATTCCAAAGCCCCCGCGGATGGCTACCCTTCTTTTCAGCAAATTGGGACTGTAAGCGAAGCCTATGCGCGGCCCAAAGTTATTCTTGTCCGGGCTATAAAGCTGCTTAACGGTCTGCACCGAGCCATTGAGAAAACCCTGGGAACCAAAGATGTAATTGCTAAGAGTTCCTTTGGCTTCGGTCACCGGCGGGAAGTATTCCCAGCGGAGACCGAGAGTGATGGTCAAGTTCGGACGGAGTTTCCAGTCGTCCTGCGCGAATAACGAATAGCCCGCGGTCCTGAAGTAGCGTTGCCCGTTGGGGAGGCCGCTGCCAGGCTGCGGGTTGACCGCCACCTCCTCGAAGAAACAACAGGCGTCATTGGCAAAGTTCAGTAAACCGCGGAACTGATAGTCCGGCCGGACAAAGCCCCCTTCATTGTTGTTGTTCTGCTCTCGCGTGATATCCACGCCAAATTTCCAGGCCTGGTTCCCGCGAATCCAGTTGACCGTATCGCGAAACGCGAAGGTGTTCTGCGCCAGACGCCCGGGCGTAGTGCTGGATCGACTCACGCCAAGGATCCTACCGGGATCCCCCAATCCGCCTGCATCGAAATCGAACAGACGAATTTGCGGAATTCCGTAATTCGTGTTTCCCGCGGTCTGGAATTGGTCGAACGTCCATCGAGTAAAATTCAGGCGCGCCTCGTTGACAAGCACGTTTGTAAGAGTACGCGTCCAGCCGACGGTTTCCACTATGGAGTGCGGAGCCAGCTCCACATCTTCAATCGGTCGGTTTCCGCCATTGAGATTGTCCAAGCGCACGTAATAACCGTTGTAGAAGAACTGATTTCGCCCGAGCACGTAGTCAAGGCGGCCGTTGAACTGGTCGGCATGCGTGGAATTGGGAATTCGCAGGTCGTAGATGCCCCAGTCGGTAGTTCCGTCCGGCCCATTGCCAATCGCCTGACCGATGCCGGTACCTGGCTGATACCACATTCCCACCGGGTGAAAGTTTGGATCGCTGGGATTAGTAATCAACGAACAGCAGTCCACTTCTTTCGTGGTGGTCGAGATACGCGGGGCGATGCCGGGAATGTTGAAGATTTTTGCTGCCAGGCTGCCGGGGTTTTGCTGAATCACATATTGGCGGAACGCGGGCGTCTCAAGTTTTATATCGCGGCTGGTGGTCGTGTTGCTCTGCCGCAAACCTTCATAGGAAAAAAAGAAGAAAAACTTGTCGTGTAAGATGGGGCCGCCGATGCTGCCCGCGAAATCTCGGTATTTCTGGTCATTGCGTGTCGGGCAATGGCTCGCAACGATGGTGAATGACGCATTTTCGCAGTTGAGCGTGTTCAGGGTTCCAGTCGTTGGGCCGTAAAACTTGTTGAAAGCGTTCAGGCCTTTGTCGTTGAACTTGATCAGTGCACTGCCGTGATAATTGTTCGTGCCGCTCTTGGTGACCACTTTGACTTGCGCGCCTGAGTTGCGGCCGTCCGCGGCATTGTACGATGCTGAATCCACTACAATTTCCTGCACTGATTCCTGATTTGGCGTGATCACCGCCGCGCCACCCCATTGCAGGCTGTTCACACTGACGCCGTCCAGCGTGTAATTGTTTGCGGTAACTCGCTGGCCGTTTGCAACTACCTGGACCTGGTTTTCTGGCTGAAAGATTTCGTTGTTGGACCCGCCCGGACCGACCTGTTGCGGCAGAGGCGAGGAATTGCCGTTGCCTTGTCGCGCGGCGTCGCCGAAAACACCGGGCGTTAAGCGCAGCAACTCATATGGATCGCGGCCAAATTGGGGAAGCGCGAGAACATCGCGAGAGCTGAGCGTTCCAGAAACAGACGCATCTTCGGTTTGAAGGTTTTCGCTGGAACTAGTGACGGTAATCTGCTCGCTTACCGCCCCGATTTGTAGAGTGACGTCAAGTCCGCGTGGCTCTTCGGCCGTGACCTCGACATCTTTCGACACAACCGTTTTGAAGCCTGTCGCTTCAACGGTCACCGTATATTTCCCCGGTGCGAGCTGTGGAATTCGATAAAAACCTTGGTCGCTGGTGACCGTCTCCCGGCTCAGACCTGTGTTCTGCTCGATGACCTGTACCCGTGCTTCGGCGATTGCTGCCCCGCCGGAGTCCATTACCGTGCCTTGAATGCTGGCGTTGAATTGAGCGTAGGCGGAGACGGAGCACAAACAGAGCAATATGAGCAGAGCGGACTTGCTGCGCATTCTAGATCACCTCGTGGCGCAATCCGAAAAACGGATTCGATAAATCGATTTACCCCTTTGCTGGGCGAAAATTAACACCTGTGCCGATAGGCTTGTCAAGGAGAATATGTATCTGACCTGAGAGAGCCTTCCTTGATAAATCGATTTATCGCACAAGTCTTCCAGGCCTACAGGATTATTTCCCGCTTTCTACAGGAGAATCTGTACGCCAACCTTGCTCCTTTGCAGTCGTTATGACAGACTACGCCGCACTACACCCATGCGTCATCCGAAGCCGGCTTCCTCGCTTACAGGCTCGCGTAGCCACCGTACTGCCCAATCCGTGAGCCTAAAGTCCTTGGCCGCCCATTTGCAACTCTCCCCCGCGACCGTCTCGCTGGTTATCAATCGTTCTCCCGCTGCCAAGTCGATTCCGCCGCGCACGCAAGAGCGCATCCGGGCGGTCGCGCGCGAATTAAACTACCGGCCTAACTTTATGGCGCGCTCCCTTCGCGCGCAGCGCAGCTTCACCATCGGCGTAGTGGTGCCTGAGATCAGTGAGGGATATGCGGCGCTGGTGATGTCTGGAATCGAAGACTATCTGTTGCAAGAGGGATATTTTTATTTTGTCGTGAGCCACAGACACCGCAGCGACTTAGTGGAAGAGTATCCGCGCTTGCTGCAAGAGCGTGCGGTCGAAGGGCTGATCGCGGTGGATACGGTGTGCCAGGAAGGGGTACCCATTCCGGTGGTCGCCGTTTCGGGTCACCGCGAGCTGCCTGGCGTCACCAACATCATGCTGAATCACGATAGCGCGGCGCGGCTGGCTCTCGAGCATTTGGCCAAGCTGGGACATCAGAAAATTGCGTTCATCAAAGGGCAGGCGTTTAGCTCGGACACCGAAATACGCTGGGACTCCGTGCGCCGAACGGCAGACGCCATGCATCTTGCGGTGAACGCCCGGTTGGTAGGCCAACTCGAAGGTGAGTCTTCTTCTCCGCAGTTGGGCTACGAAGTAACGCGAAAGCTGCTCGCGACCGGCAGTCCCTTCACCGCACTCTTCGCCTTCAACGATATTTCGGCGATCGGTGCGATCCACGCGCTGCGGGAAGCCGGCCGGCGGGTGCCGGAAGATGTTTCCGTGGTCGGCTTTGACGACATTCAGAGCGCGGCGTTTCAGAATCCGGCCCTGACCACGGTGCGTCAGCCCCTGCGCCAAATGGGAGTGATTGCAGCAGAGACGCTGTTGCGACGCATCAACGCTTCCGCGAAGTCACCCTACCCCAAAGCAATCACCATCGAACCGGAGCTTATTGTTCGCGCCAGCACCGCGACCATTGGCCAGCTCTTGCAGTAAGGCGCTAGACCCGCGACCGCCCTCAACCACAGGCACCTCGCGGCCAGGCATTTCTTAGTTTCGATTGACACCAGAAAGGCCGTTGGGCAGCATGTGCTGCCAAGTGGCTGAATTCTCCATCGCTTCGCACGAATTTCCCGCCGTTGTGTTTGTGAACCCACATGCTGGCGGGGGACGCGCTCGAAGATGTTTGTCTCCAATCAAGAGGATCTTCGCCGAGCGCTCATTTCCCGCCGAGTTTATTTTCACGGAGAGCACGGAGGCGCTGGAATCGCATGCACGGAGAGCAATCCAGGCAGGTCAACGCGTGCTGCTCGCAATGGGTGGCGACGGAACGCTGCAGGCTTTGGTCAACGCCGCGCACGGCCATGATGTTGTTCTCGGTATCCTGCCTGCGGGCGGCGGGAACGACTTTGCGGTGGCGCTGGGTCTGCCGAAAAATCCGATCGCGGCCGCGACGGCGAGTTTGTCGGCAAAACCGCGCCTCGTGGATTTGCTTCGCGCGCGCACTGCAGACGGACGCCGACGGTTGTATGTCGGTGGCGGTGGAGTGGGGCTAGATGCGGATGCGGCGCGGTACTCCGGCGGCGCGTATGCCCGGCTTCCCGGACGCTTACGTTACATTGCGGCCGCTTTGCGTGCGCTCCGCGAGTTCAAACCTCTGCAAGTTCGCGCCGAATTCCCGCGCAGCGAAATCCCCGCTATGGACGCGCAAGTATTGCTCGCTGGCGTGCTGAACACCCCAAGCTACGGAGCCGGGCTGCGGCTCGCCCCGGATAACCGGATCGATGACGGCTTGCTGACGACTCTCTTCGTGAAGAACCTCAGCGCGGCGGAAGTGCTTGCTGTCGTTCCCCGGCTACTCACTCGTGGCGATCTCCCGAGCTCGCATGTGACCCGGGCATTCGCGCCGAGAGTCCGGCTCACCACCGATCGCGAATGCTTTTTCCATGGCGACGGCGAAATTCTGGGGTGCGCGCCCGTTGAAATCGAGGTATTGCCAAACGCAGCGCGGATGCTCACGCCTGTCACAACCTAAATCCGGTGCGGCAGCGTACCCGACACTTCGCTACTGTTTGGCAACGCAAAAGCAACGTAGACGCCACCAGATGCTGATTTCGGATCCTTGCCTCCTCCGGCCGCTATAACAACGTACTGCCGCCCATTGACCGCGTACGTAGCCGGAGTGGCATTCCCCGCAAACGGTAGGGTCGTTTCCCACAACAGTTCGCCGGTGGATTTATCAAATGCACGGAATTTTTTGTCGAAATTGGTCGCGCCGATAAAAAGTAGTCCGCCTGCGGTCGCGATCGGCCCACCATAGTTTTCCGTTCCCGTATTTTTCATCCCACGAGCGGCAAGCTCCGGATATTCACCAAGATTAATCCGCCATGCGTATTCGCCGGTGTTCAGATTAATTGCGTTGAGCGTTCCCCAAGGCGGAGCAATAGCCGGATACCCATCGGGGTCCAAAAATCTGCGGTAGCCCGAAAATCGGTATTTCATTCCGGGCAGTTCGGGTCCGACACTGCCGAGTTCTTTGCGCTCACCATTGGTCAGAAAATCGACCAGCGCGATCAATTGTTCTCCGGACAAGTTCGGGAATCCCGGCATTCTGCCTTTTCCAGTTTTGATCGTCGTGGTGATTTGATCGGCTGCAAGCCGGCCCGCGATCCCGATCAATGAGGGAATCGCGGGTGGGGAGCCTGTCATTTTGTCGCCGTGGCAGACGCTGCACTGACTCAAATAGATCGCCTTTGGACCGCTGGAGTCGGTGTTTTCCGCGAGTGCCGCCATCCACGCCATTTCATTGGAGTTAATGTAAATCGTGGCTGTTTCGGGATCGACAGCCGGACCTCCCCACTCCGCGCCACCGTCGAACCCCGGAAAAATGACCGTATCCCTTCCCACGCTGAACGGAACAAATTGCCCTTCGCTGCGGGATTTTCGGAATTGCTCGACTGCCCATTGGTGAACTTCGGGCGTCCGGTTGGTTAGCATGTCCTCACTGAGAAGCTGACGCGCGTAGGGCACGGGCCTGGTGGGAAGAGGCTGCTCAGGAGCTGCAACTTCGCCTGGAATCGTACTTGCCGGATATTTGTGATACTCGATCGGAAAGAGGGGCTTGCCAGTAGCCCGCTCAAACAGATACACGAAACCTTGCTTGGTAGTTTCTGCCACGGCGTCTATATTTTTTTCGTCGCGCTTCAGGGTGACGAGCGCGGGGGCAGAGGGAAAATCGCGGTCCCAGATGTCATGCCTGACGCCCTGGAAGTGCCATATTCTTTCGCCGGTTTCTGCGCCCAGCGCGATAAGGCTATTGGCGAATAAATCGTCACCGACGCGATCCGCGCCGTAAAAATCAAACGCGGCGGACCCAGTCGGCACGAAGACGATGCCGCGTGGTATGTCGACGGCCATCCCAGCCCAGTTGTTGGCCGCGCCGCTACTTTTCCACGCACCGGCGGGCCAGGTATCGCGGCCAAATTCGCCATCATGGGGAATGGTATGAAAGGACCAACGGAGCTTGCCGGACCGCACCTCGTAGGAGCGCACATCACCGGGCGGAGCCGGCAGGGTTTCGGGGTTGCGTCCTCCGACGATGATCAAATCCTTGTAGATAATCCCCGGGCTCGTTAGTGCGACGGATTGCTTTTCGGGGTCGCGTCCTAAGTCCTTCCGAAGATCGATTCGCCCATCTTCACCAAAAGTCGGAATGGGCTTGCCGGTAGCGGCGTCTAGCGCGTAAAGAAAGTTCATGACGCCGGCCAAAATCCGCTTATCTTTCCCGCTGGACCAATAAGCCAATCCGCGGTCGGGCTGCGTGCCTTTGATCCCGGAGTCGAATTTCCAAAGTAATTTCCCGGTCACGGCATCCAGGGCAAAAATCTTTTGTGTTGGTGTGATTCCGTAAAGCACATTGCCGACAATAATCGGACTTGTTTGCAGCCCTCCCTGCTCCTCGGTATCAAATGTCCAGGCCACGGCAAGCCTCTTCACGTTGCTTCGGTTGATCTGCGCCAGCGGTGAATAGTGCGTGTTTTCCGGCCCGCCACCCCACACCGGCCAATCGCGGCTCACACTTGCCTCTTTGTCTTGCGAGCGTGCTACTGCCGAAAACAAGAGAGCGCAGGAAACAAGAAAGCACTGAAAGGGTTTCATCGCGTGCATCATACCCCCACCGGGGTCATCGGGTTGGTGCGTCAGCGGCAAGCAAGTGAGTCGACGCGCGCACCTGGTTTGTTCTAGCATAGCCTGCCGTCCAAGCGTCGCTGGCTAACATCGAAACTCCGCGGGCGGGAAGCCTTCGCACCCGATGGCAAACCGGGGCCACGATATTCACCTAAAGCGTGTTCGGAGGGAAGCATGGAAGAGCAGCTCAGCCTGGAATTCTTGCGCGTGGTCGAGAACGGCGCCATCGCCGCCGCGCGCACCATGGGATTCGGCGATCGCCACAAGGCTGACGAGGTCGCCGTGGAGGCCATGCGTAAAACGATGGACGCGGTGCAGATGGACGGCACTATTGTCATCGGCGAAGGTGAACGCGACGAAGCTCCCATGCTTTACATCGGCGAAAAGGTTGGCCTCGCCACCCACGCGCCCAAAGCGCTTTTCCCGGAAGTTGACATTGCCGTAGATCCACTCGAGGGCACCAATCTTTGCGCCACTGGGGCCGCGGGTGCGATCGCCGTACTTGCCGCGAGTGAAAAAGGGGGTTTGTTGCACGCTCCCGATCTGTACATGGAAAAAATTGTTGTTGGTCCGTCCTGCAAAGGCGCGGTCGATCTGGATGCCCCGGTCTCGGACAATCTCAAATCTATTGCCAAGCGGCTCGATCGCGACGTCGAGGATTTGGTTATCATCGTCCTCGATCGCCCGCGCCATGAAAAACTCATCGCGGACATTCGTAAGGCCGGAGCGCGCATCCGTCTCATCGGAGACGGCGATTTGTCAGCGGGCATCTCTGCCGCGGTCGTTGGCACCAGCATCCATGCCGTGATGGGTACCGGGGGCGCGCCGGAAGGCGTGCTCACGGCCGCAGCCCTGCGCTGCTTGAACGGGCAAATCCTGGCCCGTCTGGTTGTCGTCAAGCCGCAGGACGCGGAACGCCTGGCCAAAATGGGAGTCAAGGACCACAAACGCATTTACGACACCGAGGACTTGGCGCCCGGCAAGAAAATGATTTTTGCGTGCTGCGGCGTCACTGATGGAAACCTGCTGAAAGGCGTGCGGTTTTTTGGCGAAGGCGTGCGCACCACCTCCATGATTCTGACCTTGGACGACCGCCAGGTGCGCTTTATCGATTCCGTTCACCTTGAGAAGCGGCCCGATGTGAAGGTGCGATTCTACTAGCGACTGGATTCGCGCTCGAAAGCTATTGCTTAGCGGTTAGGGCGAGAAAGACGCGATCGTCTACGGTGATGCCGCGACCGAATATCGTCGAGCTCTTCGCATCGGGAACCGCTACGCGCTCGCCGCTCCCGCTCAGCGCCGGCCCCGCCGGCTTTCCTTCCGTCACGGGGGAATCACCAGGCTGCAACGAAATGCGAGTCGTATTCGGCGTGCAGTTGTTCGTAGCAAGGCAGGTGTCGCGGACAACAACTTGACGGAACCCGCTGTTGGTTCCAGTAGCACTCTTCGTCGAAGTGGCCGATTTGCTGCTCGCATGGCTCGGCGTCACCGCAACAAATGCCACAAACCTTCCTGATGCGCTGACCGAAGGCAAAATCGCCTCCGTTCCAACAAGCGCGCCCTGCGGGTCGGTCGAAACAAGCTGCGTCGAAGGTGCGCACGATGCCTCCGCGCTCAAACAAGTATCGCGCAAATAAATCTGGCGTCCCGGCGGCGCTTCAGTCAGTAGATTCGTAGCTGCGGAACTAAACGCGATGTAGCGTCCATCGGCGCTCATAGAAGGCGACCGGCTATCGTCGTTGCCCACAGCTCCGTCCGTGGCGGAGGAAACTAGCAGCGTCCGAGCCTGGCACGCTCCAGTGGCGCCCTGGCACGTGTCTCGGACAAAAATCTGCGCGTGCTCTCCTTGCGTCGCGGAGTAGGCAACAAATCGCCCGTCCGCGCTCACTGCCGGGGTTTCCTCGGTCGCGCTTTGCACCGCCGCTGCTGGACGCGCGCTACCAGCGGGACAAGAAGCGGCCGCGATGGTAAAAGGCAAGCTCGCCTGGCTCGTGCCTCCTCCCCCACTCCCGCTTCCCGCTTGCGGTGCCGGCGGATTGAAAACGCTTACGTTCGCCGTCCCTGCGGTGGCAATGAGCGCACCGGTGACCGTAGCCTGAATCTGGGTTGCGCTGCTGACGCTAACCGTCGCCAGCGTCGTCTGCGTTCCACCCGTGCCCCACAAGACCTGCGAGCCTCCCGACGGATCCGATGTGGGAAGAAAATTGCTGCCGGTAACCGTCAGCGAGAACGCCGCGCCGCCCGCAACGGTACAACTCGGCGACATGGAAGAAACTGCCGGTAGCGGATTTCCCGATGGCTTGATGATGAACGCCAGTGGATTCGAGAGTCCATTGGTTCCCGAGCCGGAGTGTGGGCTCAGTGTATTCACAAAGGCTGTCCCCGGCTTGGCCACCAGCGATGCGGGCACCGTCGCGGTTATGCCCGTCACGTTGCCCCTGCTGTCGGTCAGCACCTGCGTGGCAATCGTCTGCCCGTTCCACTGCACGACGGTCATAGCAATAAATCCACCGCCAATCACCGTCAGCGTGAACTGAGGGCTTCCCGCTGTAACGTTGTCGGGCGAGAGCGAAGTGATGGACGCTCCGGTGGGCACTTGGAACGTATTCCCATAGTCATTGCAACCTATCGCGGCGAAAATCGCCGCCAGTGCGACAGCCAGTGCTGTCCAGGACCGCTTCATGAAAACTCCTTCATCGTCAGTGTGACCGCGAGGATGGGCCTCGCATGATGGCCCCCGGGAACCACCGCCCTGGCATTCCACGGAGAGCCGCGTTTGCCACAGTGCTGTCGGGGGTGTGATGCGAAATTCGCGCTGCGCGTTGACCCGCCGTGCTTGGCTGCAAATATCCGGCTTCCAGCGGCGACGCGCGCCGTGGCACGCAAAAAAGACGCATCGCGCAACCCTACATCCTTACCATCGCAGGCGGGACCAGGTCAATCCGCCGCAAGCCCATACAACCGTTTTCAATCGCCGCCCAAGGCTGCAAGCGAAGCCCGCACGAGTTCCTGAATGTGGTGGCGGCACTCCGAATCGTTGAGCGCCGCGGCGCCCGCCGCGCGATAGCAGTCGCGAGCCCGATCTTTGTGGCCAAGTTTGGCGAAAAGATCGCCCCGCGCCAACTGAAACAGCGGGTTCGATGGATACTTCTCCACCAGCGGGCCGATTACTTCCAGCGCCTGCTCATACTGGTGATCGTAGTTGTGCAGATTGATGGCCAGATAGAAGCTCGCATCTGCAGGAGTCAACACGCCCTCTGCGATTGCGCGCTCCAATTGCCGAATGCCTTCCTTCTTGCTCCCTCCGGGAATGCCCATAAAAAATCGCAAGACGCGCGCCGCGGCCGACAGGGTGTCGATGTAGTAGTTGTATAGACCGAGACCAAGATCCGCGTCCGCCAGTTCCGGGTTCATCGCGACCGCGCGTAACAGATGTTCGCGCGCGCGCACGCCCGAGCGCGCCGTGTTGCGCCCCTCGCCGCGCAGCCCATAAAGTCGCGCAGCCAGCGCGTCTCCCATGCCCGCGTAAAATTCCATCTCCGCGGAGTCGTGCTGCGCGATCTTCTTTTCCGCCAGCGCAGAAGCTTTCGCCGCCAATTCGAAATAGTGCCGGTCGGCTGGGAACTTGGCGCGATGCCGCGGATACGTCATCCCGTACTTGAATTCCGTGGAAGCGCACCAGGTTTTCCACCACAGCGCTTCTGCTTCCAGCAGGTACCCGATGGGATGTTCTGGCTGTTCTTCCTGAAGACGCAACGCCGCTTTGCGACCACCCTCGAGGTCCCCGGAATAGATCACGTCGGCTGCAGCCAGTACCTCAGGTGTAACCCGCAGTTTGTCCGCGCGAACCGGTGCACAGAAAAATGCCGCACTGCACAGGGAAATCGCCCAGACGTGGGAAATAATTCGAACCCGCTGCACAACGTGACCGCCCTCCTGTTACGTTTCAAGCTCTGCGCCGAACGAGTTTAAGCTGTTCCAGGAGCGTTGCAAAACGAAATGGCTTCTGTAAAAACGTCGAGTTCGCCGGAAGTTGTGCTTCCGGAAATTCTTCTGCATAACCTGACATGTATACGATCCGCACTTCCGGATGAATTTTGGCTACCCGCCGCGCCAATTCCGGTCCGCGCAGTCCGGGCATAACGATGTCCGTCAGCAAAATGTCAAGTTGACCTGGGTGCTGCCGCGCCATCTCCAGCGCCTGCGTCGAGCTTTCTGCTTCCAGCACTTTGTAACCGCTGGTGCGCAAAATCTCCACGATCGCGTGCCGCAGCGCTGATTCATCGTCGGCAATCAATATTGTCGCATCGATTCCTGAGTCCGTCGTACTTGCCGCCGGGGAATCATCCGCTTGCGCCGCGGCTTGTGCTTGCGTCGCCGGAAAATAAATCTCGAATCGAGTCCCCTGCCCCAGCGTGGATTCCACCTGAATGTGCCCGCCGATCTGCTTCACAATTCCGTATACGGTAGCCAGCCCTAATCCCGTTCCTTTGCCGTCAAGTTTCGTCGTGAAAAACGGCTCGAAAATTCGCGCGCGCGTCTGTTCGTCCATTCCCGTTCCCGTATCCTCGACTTCCAGTACTACCCAGGTCTGACTCTCCGCGCTGTCGCCGCCCTCAGGCAGGCCCTGGACATTGCGCGTGGAAACTGTCAAGCGTCCGCCCTCCGGCATGGCGTCGCGCGAATTCACCACCAGGTTCATGATCACCTGCTCGATTTGCGCGGGGTCCGACAAGATCCACGACTGCGCCGCTTCATGCCGGAACGTCAACTCGACGTCGCTGCCGAGCAACCGCGGCAGCATGAACTCCGAAGCGGTCAGCGCCGCGTGCAAATCCATCGGGCGAATCGCCAGAACCTGCTTGCGGCTGAAGGCCAACAACTGCTTGGTGATTGCGGTCGCCTTCTCTGTTGTGCGCTGAATTTGATCCAGGTACACGCGTGCGGTGGACTCCTTCGCTAAAGATCGCTCCAGCAACTCCGAGCACCCTCCTATCACCATTAGCATATTGTTGAAGTCATGGGCGACGCCGCCCGCCACTCGCCCCAGCACTTCCATCTTTTGCGCCTGGCGCACCTGTGCTTCTAGCTTCGCCTGTTGCGTTTCCAGTGCGGCGTGCTTCAGGTTCTGCCGGTAGTTGTCGTAAAGCACTCCCGTCGCTTGCGACATTGTCTCCAGGCAGCGCACTTCCTGCTCTGTGTAACCGCCCGCGCGATTCGCAACTCCGATCAGTCCTACGGCTTGCTGCCCTTTGAAAATTGGCACCCCGAGAAACGCGTTCATTGGCGGATACCCCGCGGGCAACCCTCCGGAGCGCTCGTCCGTTCCGGGAGAATTGGCGATCACCGGCCCCCCTTTGTTGATCACCTCGCCGAGCAGATTGTGCACATGCGCGACCTCGAAATAGCCCTGCGCGTGCTGCATTTTTTCCTCGTGTAACGGGCGGTCGAGCTTCACGTCCCACACGATTCCATCGTGCGCTAGAATCCGCAGCACCGGCCCTTCTAGAATCACTCCCAAAAACCCGTACTGGCTCTGCGTTTGCCGGATAGCGAACGTCAGCAAGTGCTGGCTTGCGGCGCTCCAGTTGCCGGAGTCCAAAAAATCCGTGAGCGCTTGTGTCACCGCGGTCAGCACCGCGCTTTTTTCATACAGCTCCAGTTCCGCTTTCTTCCGCTCGCTGATGTCCTCGATCACGCTCACCAAGCCGCTGACCGCGCCGTTCTCATCGAAAACCGGAGCCGTCGAGATGCTCACTGGAAAACGCAATCCTTCGCGGTTGACCCGTGCGGTCTCAAATCCCACGGTCACTTTTTCCGCGGTTGTCTTGTTGCGAAGCGCGACGCGCTCCTGCACCTTATCTTCCGGAACAATCTCCGCCAGTTTTCCCAACACCTCATCGGCGCGCCAGCCAAATGCACGCTCGGCCGCTGGATTCCAAGCCGTGACTTTGCCGTCCAGGTCAGAGCTGATCACCGGCATCGGGGTCGCTTGAATCAGTGCACGAAAACGCTCGTTACCGCGCCGCGAAGCCGCTTCACGGGCCGTACGCACAAAATCAACGATGTCGTCGGCGGCGATGATAAGGACAATTGAAGTGCCTACGGATGCCGCTGCCGTAATCGCCTTCGCCGCCGCGGAAAGCCAGTACACCGGCTTCCACACTGTCACGATCTCAAGAAAATGCGTTACGCCGCAGCTCACAATAAACAGCCCAAACGCCCAGAAAAAGCTGGAATACGGCAGATCGCGACCGGCCCGGCGAACCAGCCAGGCCAGCGTGGTTGAGATCGCTACGTAGGACAGCCCAATCAGCAGGTCCGCGATTACCGTGGTCCACAGCAGTCGCGTGTTGCCTACGAAGCAATACCAGTGCGGTAGAAAATTCGTCGAGAGCAGAGTTCGGGAACTCAGCCACACCACAGATGTCGCGCAGGTCAGCGCGAGCAATCCGAGTTTTACGGCCCGAGGCGTAAAGCCTAAATCTGATCTGATACCAAGAGAAGCGCTGGCAGGCATGCGTAGAGCAGCCTTTCCATCGTCGCGCCTTTCAAGCACACCTGAAGCGCAACAATCTTTGATTGTTCTTGGAAGGGAGGATTCGTAGCCTGCGGTGCAAAACTTGGAACACCGCCGGGCTTGTCGGCACGCACGTGATTGAGAGGAGAAGCCACACGCGCCAGCCGGCGCTCATAGTTTAATCCGCTTTATCCGTTCGCGTGCCAAAGTGTGCCGCAACAAGCACCGCGGCGGTTGTGGGCCGCTCTTCAGCTTCAACAGGTGCCGTACGCGCCAGAACGCAGCCGGCGCATATCGCGACCGGCCCGGCCAGCAGCATTCGCGCCCTCGCTCCGCATTTGCTATTCTCGGCGGCGCAATGAAAGGCCTCGAAAACGCTGCTCAACCCACCGCGCTCGGAAGCGAGCGTAGCGACCTCGAACGCGCGCTCGGTCTCAAAGAAGCCGTCGCCCTGAACATGATCGAGATGGTCGGGATAGGACCCTTCGTGGTCATCCCGCTGGTCATCAAGGCAATGGGTGGCCCGCAATGTCTGCTGGCCTGGGCTGCGGGTGCAGTTCTCGCCCTGCTCGACGGCTTCGTCTGGTCGGAACTGGGCGCGGCCATGCCCCTTGCCGGCGGCAGCTATGTTTTTCTTCGCGAAGCCTACGGCCCCGGCCGCATGGGCCGCTTGATGTCCTTCCTGTTCGTCTGGCAAACGCTGATCCAGGCACCCTTGAGCCTCGCCTCCGGCGCCATCGGCTTCTCTCAATACGCTTCCTACCTCTACCCTCTCGGCAAATACGGACAGAAAGCCGTTTCTGGCGCCCTCGTGATTCTGCTCGTGGTCCTGCTCTATCGCCGCATTGCTTCCATCGGAAAAATTTCTCTTTTTCTCTGGGTCGGTGTCGTGGGCACGATCCTTTGGCTCATCTGGGGTGGTGCCACGCACTTCGAGCCGCGCCTGGTTTTCACCTACGCCCCCGGCTCTTGGGATTTTTCTTGGTTGTTCTTTGCTACTCTCGGCTCAGCAACCGTTAACACCATCTACACCTACTGGGGTTACTACAACATTTGCCATCTCGGCGGTGAAATTCGCGATCCCGCGCGCAATATTCCGCGTGGCATCTTCATTTCCATAATCGGCATCGCCATTCTGTATCTGGCCATGCAGACCAGCATCCTTGGCGTGTTGCCGTGGCAGCAGGCCCAAGATTCACCCTTCATCGTCAGTGCCTTCGTCGAAAAGCTATACGGCTCTGGCGCGGCGCGTTTCGCCACTGCCATGGTCCTCTGGATCGCTTTCGCTTCGGTATTTTCTTCGTTGCTCGGATATTCCCGCGTCCCATACTCCGCGGCGCTCGACGGAAATTTCTTCCGCGTCTTCGCCCGCGTACATCCACAAAAGAAATTTCCGCACATCTCGCTCCTATTCCTAGGCACCCTGACCTTTCTCTTCGCCTTGCTTTTCAAGCTCAAGACCGTCATCGCTGCCGTCCTCGCCATGCGACTCATCATTCAGTTCATTGGCCAGGCCGTAGGCGTTATGCTTTTGCGCCGCCGTTGGCCTCCGGAGCGCCTGCCGTTTAAGATGTGGTTGTATCCGCTGCCTGCGCTGCTGACCATTGCGGGCTGGGTCTGGCTCTTTCTTCGAACCGGAAAAGCTATCTGGTGGGGGTTATTCGTGATTCTTTTGGGACTCGCTGTTTTCCTCGTGCAAGCCCGACTTCGCAAGGAATGGCCGTTCGCCACGCCTTCCCTTGAGGCCGGCAAGTGAAAATGTCTCACCGGGAACGACGCAAACAAGCGGCACAGCTTTCTTTTTTCGCCCCGTTCTTTCTACTTCTCTCGGTTTTCGCATCGCCCGCAGAAGCCCAATTTCCTGCCGCGCCTGGAACCGGCACCGGCCTCCCGGAAACAGTGGAAGCCATCGAAAACGCCCGCGTCACCAGCCGCATTCTCTATGTCACAGCGCACCCCGACGACGAATCCGCCGCCGTACTTACATACCTCGCTCGCGGCCTCCATGCCGAAGTCGCGCTACTTTCTCTCACACGCGGCGAAGGCGGACAAAACGATCTCGGCCCTGAGCAAGCTCCGCAACTGGGACTCATCCGCTCGCAGGAACTTCTCGCCGCCACGCGCGGCTACGGCGTCAAACTCTTTTTCACACGCGCAAAGGACTTCGGCTATTCCAAGACACCGGAAGAAACGGAAAAAGTCTGGGGCGACGAAGTTCTGCAAGACATGGTTGAAGTCATCCGCGCCTTTCGGCCAACGGTAGTCATCAACGGCTGGGGCGGCGTTCACGCGGGTCACGGCCATCATCAAGCCGCCGGGCTCCTAACGCCAAAAGCTGTTCAGCTCGCGGCTGATCCCAATTACAAGCTCCGCGGCACAAGTTCCGACCAGCAAAACGCCGCACCTTGGGGCGACCGCCGTCCGATTTTGTTGCTCGATGTAGATCGCAGCGAAAAGCCGCAGGGCTACTCGCTGCCCCTTGATGATGTATCTCCTCTCTACGGAAAGTCGTGGCGCGAGATTGGTCTCGATGCCTTCGCTAATCATCGCACCCAGGGCATCACCGGATTTTTGAACTCACCGTTTCTCCGCCGCCCCATCACCCTCAAGCGCGAAGACGGCGGTGACTTCGATCCCGCTTCTCTCGACGAACCCCTCGGCCCGCTCGATGAAGACTTTGAGGTTGGCAACAGGGGTGTTGATCCCCTCATGCACGCCGTCGATGCTTCCCTCGTTGCCGCGCGCGATGCCGCCCTGCGCCTCGATTGGAAGTCTTCCGCCGATTCCCTTATCGCTGCGGGCAAGAAGCTCGATCAAATTCCGCTGCCGGCCCTATCGACCCAGATTCCCGCTCCGGTCCAGTCTCTTTTCCAGAGCATTCACCGCAAGCGTGAAAAGATCGATGCCGCGCTTGTTCTTGTCGCCGGGGTCCGACTCGATGCTATCGCCGACCGTAGCGAGCTCGTTCCCGGCGAGACCTTCACCGTCCGCGTCGAGTCGCACCACCGCGACGTTATCAACGGCGACTTCCGGAAGATTAGCCTCACTCTTCCTCAGGACTGGAGCATCGCCAAAGAAGAACCTGAACCGGGCGGCGCTATTCGCTTCACTGTGTCTATCCCTGCGGCTTTGCATTTTCCGCAGAATGCATCTGACTTGCTGCTGCAGTCTGTGCGAATCGCGGGCAGCGCACCGGCCCTGCATTCAGCGACTCTGCTTCCAGAGCCGCCGCCGCTGGTGACTGCCACGCAAGACGTCGCGCTTAATGGCTATACATTCATCGCCGTTTCTCCAGTAACCAGTATCCGCGCCACCTCCACGCGCGCGGATCGTATTGCTCCTCGCGTTGTGCCACCTTACACAATCGCGGTCGAGCCCAAACAAGTCATCAATGTGTTGGCCAAACCGAAACCGCGTAAACCATTCGAGGTTCTGCTTCGCATCCACTCCTACGCCACGCAGCCTGGCAAGGGAAGTGTGGGACTCGAAGCGCCGCGTCTCTGGAGTGTCACCGCGCCAGGCCCTCTGACCTTCGCGGGCATTGGCGATCAATATGCGCGCTTCAAAGTGACTCCGCCTCTCAAGCTCGCGGCCGGCAACTACAAGATTTCTGCTCGCGTCTACAGCAACGCGGATCGTAGGCCTGGCGCCAAAGATCAAAAATTCACTCTCTCCCTTGAACCTTTGCCAACCATGCCAACGCTTCTCTGGGCTGAGCCGGCGCAATGCGTCGTTCACGCTTTCGCCATCAACGTGCCGCAAAATCTTCACGTCGGCTACGTCACCGCGGAAAGCGAACCTGTTCCAGATGCGCTGCGCATGCTTGGCATTCAGGTCGACTTGCTCGATGCGCAAGCCCTCGCGTTCCGTAACCTCTCAAAGTTCGACGCCATCGTAGTCGGCGTGCGTGCGTACGAGCTGCGTCCCGATCTTCCCGCCGCGAACCAAAGGCTGCTCGATTACGCTTCGAAAGGCGGCACGCTCCTCGTGCAATATCAGCGCGATTTCATTTGGGACAGATCTTCCTTCGCGCCCTATCCCGCGCTGATCTCGCCGCCCGCACCACCGGTGAAGGAAGGATCAACTCCCGCGCCGCGTCCTCTGCCGCGCATTACCGACGAAAACTCTCCAGTGAAATTTCTCAAGCCCAACGATTCACTCCTGAATCGGCCAAACAAAATTACGCAAAACGATTTCAAAGGCTGGGTCCAGGAACGCGGCCTCTATTTCTGGACGCAGTTCGATCCCAAGTACACTGCGCTAATTGCAATGAATGATCCCGGCGAGCCGGACCTGAAAGGCGCTCTTGTCTATGCCCGCTACGGCAAGGGCGCATACATCTACACCGGCATCGCCTTCTTTCGCCAGCTTCCCGAAGGTGTCCCGGGCGCCTACCGTCTCTTCGTCAATCTTCTAAGCGCCTCCCGTCCGCCGCGTTGACGCATTGTGTCTTGCTGTACTGCATGGCTGGGCTTGCCATCCTAAGGGCATCCGATGAAGACGCCCGAAGGACCTCAGCGAAAAATGCGGTTGTAAATGGTTCCTCCGGGAGTTGTCTTTGGCAAACCAACGCAGTAACTCACCCGCCACAAACGAAATTCCCTTCTTCGCCCGCGTGCTATCCTTTCGAACGGCTACTCGATTCAGCGTTTCTTCGGAGGGCGGTAAATGGTTGGAATCGCGGTAATGCCTGCCCCGGCGCGAGTTCTGCGCGCCTTTGTGGCACTTCTTGCGTGCGCGGCCTTTCTCGCAGCCCTTGCATCTCCAGCCGCGGCCCAGAAAGAAAAGAAAAAGAAAAAAGAAGCCGCCACCGCGACCGACAAGCTTTCCATCCCCATGCTCGACGAGCAGCAGATCGATTACAAGATTTCCGAGATGCTCGGCGCCTGGCAGCTCGGCGACACCGACCGCCTGCACCAAGCCTATGCTGATGATGCCGTCTTCGTCAGCGGGCTCTGGGCGCCCCCTGTCTTCGGCTGGTCCAACTATCTTCCTCTGTACCAGCAACAGCGCGCACGTATGCAGCAGGTGCGCCTCGATCGAGTGAATACCTTCATCAAAGTGAGCGGGGCAGTAGGATGGGCATGCTATCAGTGGGATTTCGGCGGCACGGTGGATGGCCAGCCAATGACTTCTCGTGGGCAAACAACTCTCGTTTTCGAGAAGCGCAACGACCGCTGGTTAATCGTGCACAATCACACATCCATCGCCCAGGCTGTCCCGGCCATTACCACACAGCCGCAGCAACCAGCGGTACCGGCGAACACACCGCAACAGCAGCCGAGCAAACCTCCAACCTCCTGATGCTCAGGCAATTCGCAGGCGCCAGTCTCTAGAAGCTTTTCAGCCCTTCATACAACCACATGCCGGCGATCAACAGCAGGAGCGCTCCTGCCGCGATGCCGCTCGTTGCAATCGGCTTTGAGAGCCGCGTGATCTTCGCGAACAACTCGCGCTGTTCTTGCGCGAAGTGCTCTCCCGCCGCATCGATGCACAATTGATCGTCTTCATGCGTGGTGAGAATGCTCCGCCACAGCAACAAGGCCAAAAATGTGGCGGTGACGATTCCCCAGATGATCAGAAGGTACAGAATGGGCCCCGTTAGCGTCGCTTCCATCGTAACCTCCGTGGAACCGTGCCGCAGTGCCTGCCCCGAGGACCGGAGGTGGACAGGCAAGGGGTAAACCGGTGTTCACGCGGAGTATAGCACTCTGGATTTGAATTTCCACTACTTACCATCCAACAAACAGATAGGTGGGACCGGCGAACATGCCCTCCCAGAGCCCATGAACCGGAAACCAATCAGGACGACGTGATGAACGTGCGTTGGCGCGACGAGGTCGCATTCTTTAGAAGCAGGTCCTGACGAGGCAACGCTGGCCCGCTACAGCGCAGAAACCATGTGCGCGATCGCATCGTCGAACGTGACCCGGCCTTCCAGGTAGGGTTGCCAGTAGCGCGTTAGGATCTGAAGATAGTTTTCCCATCCGCGCCGGTAAAGCCCTTCGCGCTTGGCGTACGGAGTGTACACCGCGTCTTCCGAACTGCGTCTGCCGCTCTGCGACCCATTGCTTCCCCCCGACCCGCTCGGGATTGCGGCGTCGTTTGATGCATCGCCTTCCGTGTCCATCACCGGCTTGATCACCTCACCCGTGGTGTAAAAAATCAGCGCGTGCCACAGGTCGCGCGGGATCGGTTTGTTGCGTTGGCGGCACTCGCGTGCGATAGCTTGCTCCACCGGTGTGGCGATTCCGTGCGACGCTTCATGGAAGAGTACTTCCAGCGCGGCCGCGCCTTGATTGCGCGCATCCGTGCTTGCAATAGTGACGCGCAGCGGGTCGAGAGTGGTATAAGCGCCGGCGGCATTGGCGGCGGCGCTCACGTCCACGCGAATTTTTTCGCTGGGCCAGCGCGTTTGGTAAATGTCCGCCAGCCGGTGCGACAAGCCGACACCCTGTTCGCGCACCAACGGAGCCACGCGCTTGATCCATGCGCGGTTGGCCCGGTCGTCGGCGGGCCAGCGGTGGGCGCGGTACCCTGGTGCGGCGCCTTCCAGAATTTGCGTCAACTTCGCCGGCAGCCCTGCGTCGCAGGATCTTTTCTTCGCGCCGGAAAGTTCGTCGCAAGTCTCAAAGTCGCCCAGCTGATTCTTCAGCAGCAGGAGTTCCGTGCTGAAGAGCAAGTCCTTGTCGGCGTAATTGGCCGCATAATAGGCCACCGCCTCGTCCCAAGCGCGCTGTTCCGCGGTGCTGAAAGCAGCTTTTGCGCCCGGCGCGACTTGCAATGTGGGCTTGGCGGACCTCCCTGATTTCGCGCCGCTGGGGGAAGCAGTGCTGCGCTGCTGCCGCGCGTCTTCGTACAGCCTGTGATGGAGGTTGATCCAAAACCCGCTGTGCAGCTCGAACACCGGAAGCGGCCCGTAGACTGAGTCAATTTGCGGACGGGCCACGAGGGCGAACGGCTGCAGCAATGCCGCAGCGAGAGGGAAAAGAGACAGGCATCGAGCCAAGCGTGCCATGGTGAAGTGCCCGATGGTAGCGCCAAGTGAGTCGCGGCACAAATGAGGCAAGGACCCCGCGGGCGGGCGAGACCGTCATTCCAGGCGCGGATCGACCTCGCTGCCCACTGCCCCTTGACGATCCGCACCGTGCAAGCCGCCGTTGGTGTCGCGGAAAAATGAGCGGCGGCCTGTCCGTCCGTAGGTTTCCGGGGTCGCCGCCACTTCGTATTTCGCCGGAGCGCCGAGACTGCTGCCGCCCGAGATGACGTAGCGGAATTTGTATCCAGTTCTTACGCCGGAGGTCAGATCTGCCTCTAGGAGTCCGGCGGCATCTGGGCTGGCCGCCGAGCCGCGCGGAGGAGGGCCAAGCTTGGCGAGCGATTCCGGCAGACGTGAATAGGCCCGGCGATAGGATTCAACGGCTTCGGCGATCTTTTTCAGCCCATCAATGGCGCCGCGCTCCGTGGATTCCATCTCCGCAGCGTCCCATTCAAAAGCAAGGGCGGGCAAGTCTAGCAAGACGAGTCCAACGGAGAGTAGCTTCCAGTCGCTGTTCTCTCGTACCAGCCCCATCTGTACGCGGATTACGCTCGCGCCCGTCGTATCCGTGGCTTCGCGCACTTCCACCGGAAGGAAGGCGAGATTGTCCGAAATTTCCGCGCCGCCGATTTGCAACTCCGCGGCTCCTCCAGGTGTTTGACAGTGGACGGTCGGGCGTCCGGAACCTGTTGGGAGCAGGGAAGGCTTGCCAGGCTCATTCAAGAGCACGAAACGCTTCATGAACGCCACGCGGGCGGAAGGCGTAAGGTGGGCAAAGGTATTCACGTTTCGAGACGTGAGGAACTTGGAGAAGGATTGCTCGCTTTGCGAACAAGCCGCGGACAAGGCGTCGCGCAAGGCCGCCGTTGGCGCATCGGGCGCCTTCGTGGCGGGAGTTACCGTGTTGCCGGGCGCCGCAGAGCTGGTTTCTTGCGCGGCCGACGTGAAGCCGAAAAGCAGCAGGGTCGGCGCAAAAGCAAGTCTGAGCAAAGGTGCACGACGAACCACGACGTCAGTCCTTCGCCGTGGCAAGAATGGCCGCCAGGTTCTGTGTGAAGGCAGAGCGCGGCATGACTTCATCACAACCCGCGGCACGAGCCTGCGCGGCCAGTTCCGTCTGCACGTGTGACAGGAAGCCGATCACCCGCACGTCATTTTTGTCCGCGCGTAGGCGTTGGATCGTCGCGATGGGTTGGCTACGTGAGTTCAAGTCCACGACCAGCAGCTTGGGTGCGGGATCGAGCAACGGAAAAAGCGCGTCTGCCGTGGTCGCCACCTTCACCTCAACCCCAAGATGCTTGGCGGTCTCCGCCAGCTTCATTTGAAAAAAAAGGTCGTCCATCAGCGCTACGACTCTACCCATTAATCTTGCCTCTCCCACTTTCCTAGGATGCGCTTTCTCGATTTTGCGTCCACCACTGCAACATCATTCTTGTTTATTCTGCCAGTTTGCCTCACAGTGCGCTGCCGCAGATATCAGATGCGGGCGAGGCTTGCCATCTGCGGAGGGCTTACGCGCCGAAACAGTTGAGTAACTAGTGGCTGTCGCCGCTGTGCGCGCCGACGGTTTTGTCGGGAACGTCCCCGGGGCGCCCTTTGACGCGGTCGTAGACGCTGAGCTGACTGACCGAGCCGAGCGCTTCGTTGTAAAAAGTGGGTACGCCCAGGGCGGTGCGCAACTCTTCGTTGAACTTGCGCAAATTCGCCAGATGGGAAGCTAGCGCGGGCACTTTCTGGCCGTCGTCGGTCAGCAGAAATTTCTGGTAACCCGCGTCCCACAAGCGAGTGAATTTCCCATTGAGCATGATCGTCGGCTGCACGGTCATCTGGTATAGCCCGTCGGCGTCCTTGCGAAACTCCGCGCCGCACCCGTATTTTTCCACGCGCACCACGCCACGCGTGCTGCCGACGCTAAAGCCCAGCGCCGCCAGGCTCTCGATCGCTTTTTGCGAGAATCGTTCGTTCACATTCCACATGCATTCAGGGTAAAGAAGTTGAACATTTCTGTAAAGCCCGACCGCAAGCGCTAGAATGCTTGTGTATGCTCTGCCGCATGGAGGCTGTGGTGTTGCTTCGAATGCATAAGGCAAGCTACGGCCTCCTTCATACCAGCTCGGTTGGCCCACGCATCTAATACGGAGTAAAATGGTCGTCTTTATCCGCTACGATTGGCTGGCGAGGGCGTCTAACCTTGGGAAGAAACGTGCGAACTGCAATGGCCACCACACAACGCAGCCCATCCGTTGGGCAATCCGTGCTGGAGCGCATTGGTAACACGCCTCTTTTGCGCCTGGAGCGCATCGGGCGCGAGTTTCCGCACATTGAGTTTTGCGCCAAGGCGGAATGGTTCAATCCTGGCGGTTCGGTGAAGGATCGCCCCGCACTGAGCATGATTCAGGCAGGCCTGGCGAGCGGGGCGCTGCGGCCGGGGAAAACGATCATCGACGCGACCAGCGGCAATACCGGGATTGCGTATGCGATGGTCGGCGCGGCGATGGGTTATCCGGTGACGCTGTGCTTGCCGGACAGCGCTTCGCACGAGCGCAAACGGATCTTGGCGGCGTTCGGCGCGGAGACGGTCATTACGCCGGGCGATGAAGGCACCGATGGCGCGATTCGCCGCGTGCAGAAAATCGTTGCCGACGAGCCGGAAAAATATTTCTATCCCGATCAGTACAGCAACCCTGCGAACTGGCAGGCGCATTATCGCGGCACGGCGAATGAAATTTGGGAACAGACCAACGGGCGTATCACGCATTTTGTCGCTGGGCTCGGGACCAGCGGCACATTTGTCGGAACAGCGCGGCGTTTGCGCGAGCTGAATCCTGCAGTTCGTTGTATCAGCTTGCAGCCGGATGCGGCTTTTCACGGACTCGAGGGCTGGAAGCACATGGAAACCGCGATTCGTCCTTCAATTTACGACGACACGCTAGCTGATGAAGATATTGCGGTGAGTACCGAAGACGCATATCGCCTTGTGAAGCGCATCGCGCGCGACGAAGCTTTGCTGGTGAGTCCAAGCGCGGCGGCGGCGCTGAGCGGCTGTTTTGCAGTGGCGAAGAAAATTCCGCGCGAACAGCGCGCGGTCATCGTTACGGTTTTCGCCGATTCCGGCACAAAATATTTGAGCGAACGCTTTTGGGACGAGCACTAATCATGGCCACTGCACCAACGCTGAAGATGAGCTCGGAAATTGCGCAGAAGATTCGCGAGCACGGCGCGGAGACTTATCCGCACGAATGTTGCGGGGCGCTGCTGGGCCGCGACGACGCCGGCACGGACGGGATTGCCACAGCGGGAGGCGTGCAACTGCCACTCCGCGAAATTCTCGCGCTGTTCCCCCTGGTGAACCGCCGCGAAGATTCCCCGCACAACCGCTTTTCGGTCACCGCCGAAGACGTGCGCGACGCTGAGAAAGCGGCGAGGGAGAAAAAACTGGACGTTGTGGGCTGGTATCATTCACATCCGGATCATCCGGCGCGGCCGAGCCAATATGACCGCGAGCATGCTTGGCCGTGGTACAGCTACGTCATTGTGAGCGTGGCCAAAGGTAAGCCGGCAGAAATGACGTCCTGGCGGCTGAGCGATGACCGTTCGGAATATGCTTGTGAGGAAATTGCGATTCGCGATCATGCGGCTAGGTAACAGTTTTAGCGAGGAGAAATTGAGATGGGAGTGAAAGTGATTATTCCGACGCCGCTGCGCCCCTATGCAGGAAAGCGCGATTCGACGGAGGTGAAAGCGGGGACCGTCGGCGAAGCGCTGGGGAGGCTGACGACCGAATTTGGAGACTTGCGTAAGCATTTGTTTACCGAGGACGGAAAGCTGCGCAGCTTCGTGAACGTTTATGTGAACGACGAAGATATTCGCTATCTGGCGAAAGAAAATACCCCAACAAAAGACGGCGACACGATCAGCATCGTGCCTTCGATTGCAGGAGGTCTTTGCGATGGCTACTAAAGTACAGCCTATGACGGGTGCGCAGGAGGCGGCGAAAGCCGCGGCGAGCCTCTCAAACGAAGAAATTTTGCGGTACAGCCGGCACCTGATCATGCCCGAAGTCGGCATGGAGGGGCAGCTAAAACTGAAGAGCGCCAAGGTCATGCTGATTGGCACGGGTGGATTGGGCGCGCCGCTCGGTTTGTACCTTGCGGCAGCGGGCGTCGGCCGCCTTGGCCTTGTGGACTTTGATATTGTTGACTTCACGAATTTGCAACGCCAAGTTACGTTCAGTTCCGGCGACGTCGGTAAGCCCAAGACCGAAGCGGCCCGCGAGCGGCTCTCTGGCCTAAATCCGGACATTCAGATCGACACATTCGAGACGAAGCTGACCAGCGACAACGCGCTGGAGCTGTTTAAGGACTTCGATATCATCGTCGATGGCACGGACAATTTTCCGACACGCTATCTGGTGAACGATGCGTGTATTTTGCTGGGCAAGCCCAACGTATACGGCTCCATTTTTCGTTTCGAGGGGCAGGTGACTGTCTTTGGTATGCCCGGTGGTCCATGCTATCGCTGCTTATATCCCGAGCCACCTCCGCCCGGGCTGGTGCCGTCTTGCGCGGAGGGCGGCGTCCTGGGTGTGCTACCCGGAATCGTCGGTTCGATTCAGGCTATGGAGACGATCAAGCTGATTCTCGGCAGCGGCGAGAGTCTTGTCGGACGCCTGCTGCTGTTCGACGCGCTGGCCATGAGGTTTCGCGAGCTCAAGCTGCGTAAGAATCCCAACTGCCCGATGTGCGGCGAGCATCGCACTATAAACAAGCTGATCGACTATTACGAATTCTGCGGCGTGCGCGGCGAAGAAGCGCCGGCACCCAATGTCCAGGTGCCGGAGATTACCCCGCGCGAGTTGAAGTCGCGCTTGGACCGCGGCGACGATCTCTTCATTCTAGATGTTCGCGAGCCGCACGAATTCCAGATCTGTAATCTCAAAGGGCACTTGATTCCACTCGGCGAGTTGCCGCGTCGCGTGCACGAGCTCGATTCGTCGCGCGAAATCGTGGCGCACTGCCGCAGCGGAAAACGTTCCGCCGAGGCCGTGGACTTCCTGCGGAAGGCCGGATTCCGCAAAATTCTGAATCTCAAAGGCGGCATCCTGGCATGGTCCGACGAGGTCGATCCCTCGGTCCCGAAATACTGACCGCAGCCGAAAATCAGCAATCAGTCATATCTTCGCGTGAAGCGGAATTGTACTGGATACACGTACGGACACGTGCGCCCGATGCGGTATGATGAGATGAGATTCTCAGGAGAGTAAATGGCGGCAACCAAGATCACCGTGAATCACAATGGTTCGCTTCGCATCGAAGGCGATTTCGAGCTGGTCGATCCGGAAGGTCGGCCGTTTGGGCTGGCGGGGCGGACGACCTTAGCCCTTTGCCGCTGCGGGCACTCCGCCAACAAGCCATTTTGTGACGGCTCCCACAAAACTTGCGGCTTCGCGGACACGGTTGTTGCGCGCGAGCTGCCTCCTCCCAAACCGAAGTTGTAGCCGCCCGTACCCTGACTTTGGGAGTGAGACAGTCTCAAGATTGAGACGGAAGACGTCTCCCGCTCAAACCGTCCAAATCATCATTTAACTCTTTCATTTCAAGCAAGATATGAGTGAGACGCGTCTAGCGTTCCCTGTCTCGCTCCGCGACGGAATTCTCTTCGTCATCGCTGCAACATTATAAGTCCCTTATACACAGCAGTTTAGAAGGTGCCAAATTCTGCCCGGAACGGACATGAACTTGCAATCTTCCGCTAGTTGTCAGTCTTTTGTCGGCATTTGGGGGATTTCGTGGGCGGTTGGGGGACAATCACCGGGTTTCTGCTAAGTGGCCAGTGGAGCGCCGCCGGCGCCGCAGCACGCCTCGGTGCGTTCTGGAAGAGGGAGCATTCGCGAATCCTTCTAGCCTCGACCCTGGGTTTGGGCGTTCTTTTCCTCGGCTCCATCTTCTATCTGCGGTCCGCGGAGATTTCCGGCAATCCTCAAACGTATCTCTATCTCGAAATTGGCGGCACGCTGATCAGCTTTTGCTACGCGGCGAACGCCTTGGTGCGCTTCCGCGGCACGCACGATCGCACCGCGTTGATTCTTTCCTTCGGATTCGTCCTCTCGGGAATCATTGAGACGGTCAGCTACTTCGGCCTAAACCAGCAGATCCAGGCGGATCACGTGCCCATGACGAGTATCCCCATGGGCTGGATGGTCAGCCGCACGCTGCTGGGCGTGATGCTCCTGGCCGCAATTTTGATCGAGCGGTACATTCCCACGGCGCGCCAGCCGAGCCGCGAAACCGCAGGGGCCCTGTTGGTAGTGGCCACGGCGGCATATCTGACCAGCGCAGCGTTTCTTGCAGCGCCGGCCGCGCCGGTCGCGCGCGCTTCGCACGTGTTCTCGCGTCCTTGGGATTTACTCCCTGCGGGCCTGTTTCTCGTGGCTGCGATTTATTTTCGGCAGCGCCTGTCCTCCAACGGCAGCAAGGGGCCCGCAAGTTTGTATGACTATTCACTTTTCGGCGTCGCTGCGCTGAACTTTGTTTGCCACCTGGCGGCCACTTTCTCGCGGCAACTCTTCGACGGCCCCTTTTTCCTGGCCGAGATCAGCAAAACCATCAGCTACGTGGTGATGCTCTCCGGCGCGCTGTTAGATCAAGCGCGGCTCTTTGAGCAGGTGCGCTCGATGGCGGTCAGCGATCCGCTGACGGGGCTTGCCAATTATCGGCGGCTGCTGAGTGTGCTGGAAGCGGAGCTGGATCGCTCGCGGCGTACGCAGCGGGCCTTCAGCGTCGTCCTGCTTGATATGGATAGCCTCAAAGCCATCAACGATCAGTACGGGCACTTAACCGGGAGCCGCGCATTGGTACGCCTCGGCAAGATTTTGCGGAACCATTCGCGTGCCATCGACACCGCCGCGCGCTACGGCGGCGATGAGTTTGCGCTGGTGTTGCCGGAGGCCGGCCGCGATATTGCCGCGCGCGTTGTCGGACGCGTTCGCGAGCGGCTGGCCGCCGAGGCGGAACCGCCGGCACTCTCCGTGAGCGCCGGCGTCGCCGCGTTTCCGGAAGATGGCGACACTCCCGAAAAACTTCTTGCGGCCGCCGACCGCGCTCTGTATCGCATGAAAAATCGCGGCACCAGCGTGCAAAATCTCGCGCGCATTGCGGCGTGTTTGTGAGGGTGATCGACTCCCGCCATGCCGCCAAAGACTACACATACGTTTTTTCGCGCCGAGAAGCGCATCCCGATGGAGATACCCGTGGTGCTCGACGGCCATCGGCGGACGCCCGGCAGGGAATCGACGTTTACGGAAAACGTGAGTGCGCGTGGCGCGCGCGTGGTCAGCGTGCGCAACTGGGAAAAAGGCGAGAAGTTGACGCTGGTCTCGCGCACCGGAGAGTTTCGCTCCTCGGCTCGGGTGGCCTACTGCCAGCCACTGCATGGCGAAGGCTATGCGGTTGGCGTGGAGTTCCTCGAGACCAAAGGGCGATGGGTTGTTTGAATCCCAGAGATAGCTCGGCCCAACGGTTGAGCGGAAGGAGAGAAACGTTCGGAACAGAAGTCAGATAACTAGCGCAAATAAGCTACAAAGGATCTGAAGCGCCGCACGGAAGAGAAGGCCGTTCGGCGCTTCGTCCTTTTTAGGATCACGTAAGACATTCCTCGTAAACGCGCAGCATCTCTCCCACCATCTTTGCGCTCGAAAAATTCTGCTCAACGCGTTGGCGCCCATTTTCTCCAAGGCCGTTGGCAAAAGCGGCATTTCCGAGGATCTTTACAATCGCGGCGCCAAGAGCTTCGACATCGGCCGGCTCGACTAACAGACCGCTCCTTCCATCTTCGATGATTTCCGCGGGTCCTCCGAGATTGAAAGCTATGCAAGGAATCGCATACGCCATAGCGGACATCAGAGCATTACTGAGCGCCTCGAAAGATGATGGGAGGAGGAATACATCCAGGGCCGCATAGACACTCTCTACGTCCGAGACAAAGCCTGCAAAGATCACGGCGTCGGCAACTCCGACTTCTCGCGCCAGCCCCTGTAACCGGGCGCGGCAGGGACCGTCGCCGGCCAAGAACAGTTTCGCTGCCGGGAATTTCTTTCTGACTTGCGCGAGTGCGCGAATCAGCCACTCCTGACCCTTGTCGGGCGAAAGAACACCAACGCACCCGAGCAGCGGTGCATCGGCCGGAACACCCCATCGGGACCGCGCTTTGGCGCGCTGTTCCCTAGAAGGTCTAGCCGGTATCTCAATTCCTTCATAGACGATGGCGAGCTTGCTTTGTGGAATGCCGGAACGGATGACGCGTTCAGCCGACCACCGAGAAATAGCAATGATCCGAGCCGCAGCATCATAGCGCATGCGTGCGAACCAGTTCTGACTGATGGGATAGCCCACGCGCCTCGACACTAACAACGGGGCGTGGCGATGCGCCTTTGCCAACCATGCCGCGGTTAACGCGTGCGGCTCATTTACATGCACGATGTCGTAGCCTTGCGCTTTCGTGAGACGACGGAGTTGCGCGGCCGCTCGAGCACGGAGAAAGAGGCGATCTAGCGCATGAACTGGTATGCCTGTGGCGATTGCTCGCTGCTGCAGCGCCGCTCCCGCCGGAGCGACTAACTCGGCCGAGTGCCCGTGTTCGCGTAGCCCTTTCAACAGCAGCAGGGCTTGGTTTTGCCCGCCGCGCCATTCGCTCTCTAGATCGACGAGCAGCACCTTCACGATGCGGACTCATCACTGCCGCCGCGCGTGGCTTGCACCAGTTTCCCCAGCTTGGCGTACTTGAGCCGTACAGCGCGCGCGGCCATCTTGGCGATGAGCGCACCGCGGTACCCGTCCATGAATCCGCCGCGCAGGATGAAATTCTGGAACCAACTCCACGGGGTGGCGCACCACATAGCGGCCTTCCACGTGCGCTTGCCTTCGTCGAACATTTTCTGCGCGGCCAGCGTTGTGTAGCGCTCCACATTGGCTTCGTGCTCTTCAAATGAGCGCACCGTGTAATGGAGCAAATCGCCGCTCAGCCTGCTGATCTTGCCGGCGTAGCGCAGGGACTCGTGTACGACGCCGGAAAATTCCGCCTCATCACGGCGGTACAAGCGCCGCTGAAAATCCGGATACCAGCCGGAATGCTCAATCCACGCGCCGAGATAGAAAGTCTTGCGTGAGACCTCGTAAACGCAATACTCCGGCGTGTGATTTTTCCAGGCGAGCAGCGACGTTTGCAGCGGGCTGCTCAGCTCTTCGTCTGCATCCATGGAAAGAACCCAATCATTGGAGGCGCATTCCGCAGCATAATTTTTCTGATCGGCGTAGTTGGTCCAGGGTCGCTCGAACCAGGCAGCGCTGTGCTCGCGAGCGATTTCCGCGGTACGGTCCGTGCTTCCGGAATCTATAACCACGATTTCATCCGCAATTTCCTTCAGCGAAGCAAGCGCGCGAGGCAGATTTTCTTCTTCATTCAGCGTGATGATGCAGACGGAGAGGCGATTCATCGGAAGAACGAAACAAAGGGAGTCTGCGCCCAGTATCTCACGACTTGTGGCACAGCCAACGTACGACCGGAGCGCTACTTAGGGACGAGCGAAAAGCGGATGACGCTGTTGCCAATGCGAAATTCCGCGCCGTCTTGCAGCATGGCGGCGCGTACGCGCTCCTCTTCGAAGAACGTGCCATTGGTGGAATCGAGGTCCTTTAGGTTAGCGTAATTGTCGCGCACTTCGAGCAGGCAATGGTGACGCGAAATTTCCTGGTCGTTCAAGACGATGCCGGCGTCTTCGCGCCCCAGAATCACGCGGGCCTTTTTCAAATTGTGCACCGCGCCCTTCGATGGCCCAGACACAACGGTGAGTACCGCGCTCTTCGCCGCAGGAAGTTTCAGGCCATCGTCTTCCTGGAGCAAGCTCAGGCTCGAGTTGCTGGCGTTGCCGCGCGCGAAAGACGGCAGCGGAGAAATCACCATGGTCTGATCGGGCCGCAGCGTGACTTCGACTACGGTGGTCTGGCGGCATTTCGAGCAATGAAACTGAACCTTGGTGTGTGCAGCGACCTCGGCGTCCTTGAGGACGTGCTCCATGCCGCAGTGGCTGCAGGCTGCCTTCATGCTGTAAACGTATAACTTTGCGCGGCCCCTCACTAGCTGGGCCGGGGTACAGGCTTGCCGCAAGGGTTACTGCGCTCTGCCCCTTCGCCGCGCGATCCGCATTCGCGGCAGCTCTCCGGCCAGTTGTGCTACGATTGCAGGTTATAAACCAATCGGGAGAGCTGGCAGTGTCTGACCATATTTCGCGCAAAGAACTGAAGCAGGACAAGATTCACGACGCCATCGAGCACGGCGCCGAAGCGTTTTATCTGCACAAGCAATTCAGCTTGATTATTCTGCTTGTGGTCCTGGCCGGCGCAATTGCGTACGGTTCTTGGACCGTCTATCACGACCGGCAAACAGCCGCAGCTACGGTGGCGCTCGACACGGCCATGAAGGCCTACAACGGCCGCATCGGCGGGACTCTTGATCCACAGGATCCGAGCGACGTCTCCTATTCGGATGAAGCGGCGCGCTCCAGTGACGCGTCGAACAAGTTCAACGTCGTCGCGAACAAGTATCCCAACACGGTTCCAGGGAAGCAGGCTCGCTATTACGCGGCGCTTTGCCTGGAGAATTTGGAGCGCCACAACCAGGCCCTCGAAGATTTGAAGAAACTGGCTTCCGGCAACGACAAAGAGCTCGCCAGCATGGCGCAATATCAAATGGGCGTGATCTACGCGCGCACGGGCAAGCCCGATGATGCCGCGAAGGCCTTTCGCGAGCTTGCGGACAAGCGCTCCGTGTTCGTTCCCCGTCCGCTGGCGCTGCTGGAACTGGCCAACGTTCTCCGGCAGACCAATCCAAAGGAAGCCGCGAACGTGTACCAGCAGATTAAGAAGGAATTTCCGGATACCGCCATTTCGGAGCAGGCCGACCGCGGCTTGGATCTGCTTGCGCCGAAATCCTAGCTCCTAGCCACAAAAGGACGGAGCAGCCCATCGAAAAATTTCCGGCATTGGCGCCTTGGGCTATGCGCGCGGAGGATTCGCGCGGGCGGCGTTATCCGGAACCCGCGCATCCCTATCGCAGTGAATATGCACGAGATCGCGACCGCATCATTCACTCCCGCGCGTTTCGCCGCCTGGAAGCCAAGACACAAGTATTCACCACGCGTTTCTCCGACCATTTCAGGAATCGTCTGACCCATACGCTGGAAGTGTCGCAGATTGCGCGCACAGTGGCGGCCGCGCTGGGCCTCAACGCTGAACTTGCTGAGGCGCTCGCGTTGGTGCACGACATTGGCCATCCCCCGTTTGGTCACGCCGGAGAACGAACGTTGGACGCGCTCATGCGCCCTTATGGTGGCTCGTTCAATCACAACCTGCACGCGCTGCGAATTGTGGAGAAGTTTGAGCAACGCTACATGGATTTCCCGGGCTTGAATCTTACTTTTGAGGTGCGCGAAGGCATCATCAAGCATTCACGTCAATATTCGGCGACGAAATTTCCTCAACTCGCCGAATACCTTTTGGAATTGCAGCCGCCGCTCGAAGCGCAACTCATCGACTGTGTGGACGAGATCGCCTACAACACCGCCGATCTCGATGATGCTCGCGAGGCGGAGCTTCTGGACCTAGGCACGCTGTGCGATGAAGTTCCGATCTTTGCTGAAACTCATGCGCAGGTGCATGCGACGCACTCTTCCGCCCGCGAGAAGCTAAAATTCAATGAGGCGCTAAAGAAAGTGTTGGATGTTCTGGCTACGGACTTGATCGAAACAACGCAGCGGCGCCTGGAAGATTCGCACATTGCGAGCGTAGAGGATATCCGAAGGGCCCCTAATCGGCTCGCGGCGTTCAGTGACGAAACGGCCGCGCGCAACGCGCAGCTCAAGCGGTTTCTTTTTGCGCACGTCTACGAACGGGCCGTCATCACCGAAGACCGCAACCGCTCTGTGCGCGCGCTCGAAGAACTCTTTCAATATTATTTGCATGCGCCGGGCTCCATGCCCGCACCCCACGAGGAGTTGGTCCGCACGGAACCTCGGCACGTGGCCGTCTGCGACTACATCGCGGGAATGACCGACCAATTCTTGCTGCGCCAGCACCGCGAACATTTCCGGAATTCTGCCGCGGCAAGCTAACGTTCCAAGAACGAACCTAAGTAGGATGTAAATTTCCACACTCGCCCCCGGCTAGATACAATGCGAACTTGGGTTATCTTCCACGCAGGTAGAAATAGAAATGCAAAGGTTCGTCGCTAAATCATTTTCTGCGTTCCAAAAAATATGCGTTCTGTTGCTGACGCTTGGCATTGCCGGCGCGGCAGTCGTATACGCTCAAACCGCGCCTGCGGCCGCTACGGCACCGTCGTCGGCTGGTCCTTCGGATCCGCTCGAGCTGGGCCGCGAGACTCCGCGTGGCACGGTGATTGGCTTCATCCGTGCCGCGCAGTCCGAAAACTACGGCGTCGCCGTTCAATACTTCGACGTACGTCGCGCCAGCGTCGAGCGGGAGCAGGAACTCGCGCAAGAACTTCTCGCAATTCTCAACGCCAGATTTGCGGGTTCGCTCGATTCCATCACCAACGATCCCATGGGGAGGCAGGACGGTGAGCCGCCGCGCGAGCAGGTCGTCGTGGGCGGCACACGCGGCTTGAGCGAATCGTTCCCCCTGTATTTGGTTCATACGGAAGTCGGTCGCGGAGTAAAGGTCTGGCTGATTTCGCGGCAAACGCTCGATCAGGTCCCCGAAGTGTATGACTCGCTGCGTTTTCCTCAGTTGGAAAAGCGCTTGCCGAAATTCCTGGTGAAGACGCGCCCGCTAGAAATGCCACTGTGGCAGTGGATTGCTATCGTGCTGTTCGCGCCGGTAGCTTTGCTTTTTGGTTGGCTGGCGGCGTTGCTGCTTCGGTTCTGCTCTCAACGGATAAGGCGCGCGTTCGGATTGGCAGTGCAGCCGACCGAACCGCACCGGCGCTTCGGCCCTAGCGCGGTCCTGGGCGCCGTCATCATCCACTATTACTTCGTTTATCTGATCGGCGCGTCGATTCTCTACCGGGAGTATTACCGCAACGTGCTCCTGATTTTGCTGGCCTTCGCGTTTTACTGGGCGATCACGCGGCTAACGTATTGGATTTCTCTGCGCATGTGGAACCGGCTGACCAGCCGGGGCATGTACGCGGAGCGTTCACTGGTCTCGCTGACGCGCCGTGTTCTGGACGTCACAATTTTTTTCTTAATCGCGTTGCTGGTTTTCAACAAGGTCTTTTACTGGAACCTGACGGCTGCACTTGCTGGTCTCGGGATCGGCGGCCTGGCCATTGGATTGGGCGCGCAGAAAACTTTTGAAAATATGATGGGCGGTATTTCAATTCTGGTCGACCGCGCGGTGCTTGTGGGCGACGCATGCCGCATTGGGGATCAGCGCGGCATTGTCGAAGATATTGGGTTGCGTTCGACGAAGCTGCGCACAGAGGAGCGCACGTTGGTGTCGATTCCAAACGGGACAGTGGCTACCGCCGTTCTGGAGAATTTCCGCCTGCGCGACAAAATTTTGTTCCGGCAGGCGCTGCGCTTGCGATACGACCTGTCGCCGGATCATGTGCGTTACGTGCTGGAGCAACTGCGGTTGGTTTTGACGCGCCACGCGAAAGTGGAAGAGGCCAGCGCACGCGTGCGTTTGTTGAAGCTCGGAGAGAATGCCATCGAAGTAGAGATTTACGCGTACATTCTGGTGCGGGAGTACCGCGAATTTCTTGCCGTGCAGGAAGAACTGATTTTGCAAGCGATGGATGTGCTCGAGAGTAGCGGCGCGGCGGTGGCATTGCCCACGCAAACCACAATGGTCACGCGCGACGCCTGGATCGATCCGCAAAAAGCGGCAGCAGCACAGAAAGCCATGGAGAAGAGCCGCGACCCCGGTGTTCCCGGAATGCAGCGGGCGGAGCTTGCAGCAGATATCGTTCCGCCGAAGCACTGACTTCTGCGCGACTACTCGCTGTTTGCTCGGCGTTCGATGCGAAATGTGAAGCAGCCTGCGGTGGTGCTGTTGATCTGCAAGTAGTCCACATCGCGATCGGCGAATAGTTTTTCAATTACAGGCTCGAAGCGACCGTCGATTACGTGCTCTTGCGCCTTCAGTTTGCGGCCGCGCGCGTAGGCTTCCACGGTGCGCGGGCTCCCGCGCAGTTCTTCAGGGAAGGCACCATTTTCTGGATAGCGCGAGCAGGCATCGGCATGGATGTAGACCGGGCCGGGCTGCGGCAGCGACTCCTTGCCGGTGAAGCGATCGTAGGTGAAAAGAATCCTGCGGTTTTTTGGCGTGATAGTGCGGAGGCAGTGGCGGCACGGTGCGTTGTCTTCAGCAACTTCCAGGTGAGCAGGGAAGCCATAGACCGGCGCTTTCAGTGTTGCGCGGACTTGCTCCGCGATTTTGGTTGCGATAGCGACAACGCGAACGTTCTGCATGGGATTATCCTCACAATGATGTTTGTTCCCGGGGGCTGAGTTGCGCCCGTGACCAGCCATTGTGGGACGTGTGCGTGCGGTGGTTCTATCCGCAAGCGGCGGCCAAACTAGGCCCCCCACCCCCTTTTTTTGGATCTGTTCATTACAAAGGACTTTAAGTCCAAGGAATTTGGATCTGTTCATTCTAAAGGGATTTACGGAGCGATTTTGCGGAAGTGCGGATTCTAAAGGAATTAGCGGATTCGGAAGCGTTTTCGCGTGTATACTCAGTGGTTAGAGTACTATAATCGTAATATAAGTCAAGCGAAATCGCGGCACCCGGCTCTTCGTCCAGTACCACTTTGGGAAATCCTGTCCCTCATGTCCTTTGACGAACACGCTTCCAGGCTGGATAAATGTCTTAGGGGCTCGGCGTGTCCCCGGGCCGAGGAGGGGCGATGGTGCGCAAACGGTTGCTTATTTTGCTGGGTGGATGTTTTCTGACGGCCTCAGCCGCTTTGGCTAACCCCGTGGCGTACATAGATTGCTCCAGCCATCCAGAAGATACACAAGTCTTCGCAAAGCCCAGGAGGACTCCCGAGTCGGTGGCTGCCTTACCTTGCGGGGAGCGCTTCACGGTCCTGCTCAACGGATTTATCTTCTCCCGGATTCAAACTAAAGACGGCCAGGTAGGTTACATTTATTCGAGTCTGATCTCGGCCGATCGTTCCGGGGCTTCCGTGCCACAACCGGCCTCAACACGGTTGCCCGCCGCCACTTCCAATGTCCCGGGCGCGACTACGACGGTCGTACAGCCCAAGCCCACTGCGCCTGCGCAACCTCAAGCCACACCGGCTCAGCCAGCCCCGACGCAAGCGCCCGCAGCCACATCGAATCTCACAAGTACGGGTGCTACAGTTGCACAGCCTAATCCGGCTACGCCGACACAGACTCAGCCCGCACAGGCGCCCGCTACCACTTCGGGTGTCCCCGGAACGCCTGCAACTATCATCCAGTCCACTCCGACAGCGCCCACGCAACCTCAGGCCGCGCCAGCGCAGTTGGCCCCAACAGAAGCAGCCCCGCCCACTGCGAATGTCACGGAGGGTTCTGCGAACGCTGTACAGCCGGAGCCGACTCCGGCTGCACAACCTGAGCCCGCACCCGCCGAACCGGCAGCAGCAGCTATCCGGCCTGCAAGCGCGAGGGAGAGCTGGGAGAAACCCAACGCCGGGGGCAGACGCCGGATGCCGTTGATTGAACTCTTTGGCGGCTACGGGTTTGCACGGTTGGACAACGGCGGGGGAACTATAAGCAACGTACATGGCGCAGTGGGATCGTTTGGCTGGAACGTAACACCGTGGTTGCAGATCGTCGCGGACAGTAGCTACAACGTTGTAACGGCCAGCGGCACCAAGAATGTGCTGTATGGAAATCATTACGGACCCCGTGTCTTCCGGCGCGGGCGAAATCGGTGGGGCGTAACCCCATTTGTTGAAGCCTTAGTTGGAGGAACCCGCGCAGACACGACAGTCAGCGGGACCGGCGGTTACAAGACTTCAGAGAACACTATTTCGTATAAGGTCGGCGGCGGATTGGATATCAAGCCCTCCCGACACTTCGAGATACGTTTGTTCGATGTCGACTACTACCGAACCTCCTTCGGCACCAACCTTCATCAGAACAACTATTGGGCTTCCGCCGGGATTGTGTTGCGACTCTTCGGGGGATCCGAGTAACGGCTTAGCTCGGACTGAGCAAGACTGGCGCAGCATGCTGCGCCGCTACAAGGGAAAGATGCGGCCTGCGGCCTGGGTCGCGCCTTCCGTTCGTCAGGAAAGTGAAGCCCCTACAATGACTCAAAATTAGGGCTGCGCCGGGTACCCCCCCTCCCCCTGTTTTTGGATCTGTTCATTCCAAATGATTTAAATCTGGCGGACGTGCATCTGCGCACTCTAAACGAGTTGCAGGGTGGATCTTGGCGTCATTGCTTGCGGAAGCGGCGGAAGAAGGGGACGGTGTGGCGGAGCATGGCGTCGTAGGCATCAGGGTGCTGCACGGCGCCATTGAGTTCGCTTTTGACGCCGGGTATGGACTGGAGGAGAAGTTGGCCGAGGTAGCCGAAAGTGTCGGCCGTCTGGTGCGAGATGCGCTTTTCGGCGAGCGCGGTGAAGACTTTGCCGAGGACGTGGTTTATGTCCGTGACAGTGTTGAGCTTGCCGGAAAGGGAGGCGAACTCGGCAGCGAGCTTGTCGGATTCGAGAAGTTGCTGCTCTTCGCGGGCGTGGAAGATGCAGAGGGTAGGATGGCCTTTTTTGCGGATCATGCGACAGGAGCGGCCGTCGGTGAATTGGCGAAGACACTTATTGCTGTTTGCGTCGAAGGAATCGGATTTCATTGGAAACCTCAGGAAAGAAAGGATTTGTCCGCGGAGACACGGAGAGCACAGAGACGGTCAGAGAACGGAAATTTTCAGGAGTGCTCTTCGAGGCCGGACATAATTCTACAGGTGGTTATGTTATCGCAACGGGTATGTTCTTGTCAAGCTAATTTTGTAAGTAACTAAAAACAAAGACGTTGCCGCAGCGAGTCAGAGGCAATCGCGAACGGAATTCGGGGGAAGACCCAGATGTAAAACCGACGTCTGGGGCACCCGGGTCAAAGCGGCTTGGCTTGGGACTTCCCCAAGCGGGGCAAGAGAAATCGAAAGAATTGCTCGGGATCGGACGCCAAGCACACGGAGGCCGTAAATCCCGCGGCGTAGGGGTCTGCTGTCCCCATTGATAGTAGAGCGCGGCAAGTGCGTTGGTGAGCGGCGTGGCGGCACTGAAGAGCACCGAACGCTTCACTTCGTCCAGCTTCAGTTGCGTGGAATCCAGGGGCATCATGAAGATGGGCGCACCGCTGGCGAAGAGTTTTTGCGCGGCGGGAACGTCGCTGGCGATGTTGTACTCCGCAGCGGGGCCGCGGTCGGGGGCATAGCCCAAATCCCCATAGCCGCGCCGGATGGAGCCGCCCATCAGCACAACGCGCTTCAGCTTCCGAAAGGTCGCGGCATCCTGATCGATGGCGGCGCCGATGTTGGTGAGGGGCCCGATGGCGACGAGCGTAATTTCACCGGGATTTTCGCGAATCTGCCGCAGCAGAAGATCGACGGCTTGCGGATGAGCTTGGCGCTGAGGCGCGGCTTGTGCCCAGCGCGCCTGCGAAAACGGGGTCTTGTTGTGGGTGGGAATTCCTTCGGCGACGGCGATGCCGGGATGCCCGGTTTCCGCCAGGAAGCGGTCGACGAGGCGGGCGCGCAAAGCGGTGTCGCCCCAGGCGGTGGTGATCGCTGAAATCTCCAATTCGGGACTGGAAAGGGCGAGCGCGAGGGCAAAGGCGTCGTCCACGTCGTCACCAATGTCGGTATCAAGGATGATTTTGTTTTTAACCGCAGTGACAGGTGACAGGTTCTGCGAGGCTGTGGTTGCGCCGGAAATTGACCGCGAGGGCAGGGGCAGCGAAGCCATGCTTAGAAGCATGGCTAGCATGAAGCAAGCGGCATTGCGCTTTTTCAGCAAACCTATCCCCGTGGGGAATCAAAAAACGCAGCGGGGTAGCGGCGCCAGGCGCATTCTAGGCCATTTTTGCGTGGATGAAAAAGGCAATGTCACGATAATTTTGTAAGTGGCACTAAAACAAGGAAGTCGCCGCAGCGAGTCGGAAGCAATCACAGAAGGGAACCCGCTGCTGCCAGGCGAGTGAAACCGCACGCTTTGCAAACAGTGTGGAGAGAAGACGGACCCAGACGTAAAATCGACGCCTGGGGCACCCGGCTTAGCCAAAGAGTTCTCTAACCAGCTGATCTCGCGTCAAGTCTAGGTACGAAGCTACGTCGCCTAGGATCTCGGCGAGCGTGCCGACTTTTAGCTGGCTGTGATCTGGAATCGTCACGTGATGCTGCACACCCTTGAATTTTGACGTTAGTCGCATGTGGCTGCCAGTCTGGCGAGTTATTTCATAGTTGAAGCGGCGCAGAGCACGAGCGAGGTCTTCACCGCTTACATCGCGGGGAAGTTTCAAGCAGGAATAACCTCATCTTTGACCATATGGAGGCGGATCACGTTGGGCTTTTCAGTAGCCTCGAAGTGGCAGGAAACGGCATCGCGGATCATCGTTTTGAGTTCATCGAGAGTATCGGCTTCCGTGAAGATGGAAAAACCAAGCGCGCGAGCTTGGTAGCCGCCTTCTGGTGATTCTTGAACGGAAAAGATGATTTCGCTTTGGGTCACGTTCTTGGTCCTTGGTTGATTATACGCTGCGGAGAGATGGAAATCCGAACGCTTTGCAGACACGGCAAAGGCGAAGACCCAGGCGTAAAACCGACGTCTGGGCACCCGGCATCCGGCATCAGTGTGGCGGCTGTTTCGCTTGACTTGTCACCGCTGCGTCCCGTGCGCTCTGAACTTCTCGCGAATCCAATAACGCCCTAAGTTCGTAAGCCGGAACGACGGTGGCAATTCCGCTGTTGTCGTGGACTTGCCCGGTCAAGACAGTGGCTGCGGGGACGCTGAAAGTTTCGCCTTCTGGGTAATACCCACTTATGACTCCGAGAAGGAGGACCGAGAATGGTGTGACAGTATTTCCACGCATTCCCCCAGCGTTCACAAATAGCGGCGACCCGCTATTACCGTGGAATGCATGCGCATCCGCAAAATAGAGGTGACCCGGCTTCTGAAGCGTTGTTTTTAGCTCCTCATCTGGCATCATCGCAAGCACGCCCTGTCGGACAATCGGCTGGATCCTTCTTTGTCCGGGGAACTGGTAGAAGTAGCCGGCAAAAACCACAGTGTCCCCAAGGTCAATACTTTCCGTCCGTGTACGGTCTTTGGTAGCCAAGCCAGAAATGGGTATTACCTCGTAATCGTATTTCGCTTGATCTGGGGCCAACGGCAGAACGGCTAAGTCCACTGCATCGTCGGACGGAAAGAACCAATGGTTGTTTCCGGCAAGAACCATCCCTTCAAAAGACTCCATTGCGAGGGCCGGTGAACGTAGGTTCAGACGAAGAAATACCTGCTGAACGGGGAAACTCATTCCCCGCTCCACCCCGGGTACGGCCATGTGTCGGTTGGTCACTAGATAGGCGAACCCGCGGTCTTTTCCTAGTCTTTCGTCAGGGTAAAACACAAAAAAACATGTTCCGGCGATCTCTTTCCGCTGATCGCCTTCAACGAACGTCACTCTCATGAATCCCACGGTCTTACGGATCGCGTCCGTTGAACTCCGCGGGCGGGTCGTCGCGGCCGCATCTGGCTGCTGATTTTGTGGAAGGGGCTTTCCTTCTGCAGGGCGGAGCACGAAGTACATAAGAACTGCGTAAGCACCGAATCGCTTCAGCGACATTGCTAACCCTCCTTGCGAATTAGAACGGGAGAAAGACGAAATCTTGCAAGATTTAGGCATTTTACCACTGAGGTGGTGAGGCTCCAGGTTGTCGATGTGTTTGACGCAACGCACAAAAAACAAAAAGGGCCGCTGATTTCTCAGCGGCCCCTTGCGCTTATAAATTGCTTTCGCTTTTGACTCGATACGATCTGCCAGAATCCGCCCGGCCCTTTGAGCGGAAGCTCTCAGGGTAAAGATAAATCGAAGCGTGTAAGTCGGGAGCTCGTGAGGGCTCTGACTTACATTGCGTGGCATGACCCGCACACCATAGCGGGTTGAGCCACGACTACTTTAGAAAGGAGGTGATCCAGCCGCAGGTTCTCCTACGGCTACCTTGTTACGACTTCACCCCAATCATGGGTCATACCTTGGGCGC
>Ga0209117_1000114_pt1 | contig 54765 bp, 46 predicted proteins | sample BlaSpr_A8_OM2_M2_FD_187978 | JGI IMG/M metagenome (GOLD analysis project Ga0209117, IMG submission 187978) | Forest soil microbial communities from Thunder Bay, Ontario, Canada - Black Spruce, Ontario site 2_A8_OM2_M2 (SPAdes) (version 2) | ecosystem: Environmental > Terrestrial > Soil > Boreal... | reverse complement strand
GCTCAACAACATCCAGTACCACCGGCACGTTGCAAGGCGTCCTACGTCCACCTGCTTGCCCTCTACAGTCCTTCAACCCCAGCGGCGGCGCCAACGTCGGTCCGCCACACCACCTCAAAGTGCTTTCCGATACATATTCCCCAAGCAGTGGCTGCCCAACCACCTCACGGAGGCTAATTAGGTATCAAGAGGTTGATGTCAATAACCGGGCCGTGGGAACGATTCAATCGAAGGAGCAGTTCGCCAACAAGTCGACCAATACCTGTAACAACGGAAACCCCGGAACGAACGAAACCTGCTCAACCGATACGAATGGAATCTTCACGGACCAACTATGGATTGGCTGCAATTCGGTAGGCGGCTCTTGCGGTGTTACATACACGAAGCAGCAATGGCTATGGTGTCCTCCTGGCGGAGGGACAGCAGTTGTAATCGCGACACCAGGCGATGTAATTGTTCATAATGACTCGATTTCAGTTGGCGGCAACACAGCAGGTTTTAGTGCGGGAACGTACATATACCCGTAAGGAGGGAATATGTTGACCCAACATCTCCGGAATTCAATCATTTTACTCTTGCTTTCCCCCCTGACACAACCGGGGCAACTTCCCTCTGAAACACGCTTCTTAGCCCAGGGACGTTCAGGCTATGGAGCCGTTCAAGGAAAGGTGGTGGATGAACTAGGGAAGCCCTTGCCGGGAGCAAAAGTGTACGCTGAGCCTGTCAAGACAGAGGACGCTCCTACTGGGAAGCTACTCTTTGTCACCACCGACGAGAACGGAGATTTCACCCTGGAGCACCTGGTCACCGGCGAAAACGTTATATGTGCGTCCAAAGAGGAAGCGTTCTATCCTGACACTGGAACCGCCGCCCTGGCAACCGACCTTAGTGCCTTGCCTCGAGTTCACGTCGAGGAAAGCAAGTTAACGCCAAGCATCACGGTTCGGCTGATCAAAGGCGGAAAACTCACAGGGTCAATCCTCGACGCCCTGAGCGGTCATCCCGTGAAAGACTCACGAATTCGCCTGACCCGAGGAGACGATCCGTGCCTGTACATCTCAACTGGTCCGGACGAGCAGGCTCATTTTGAGTTCGTGGTGCCATCAAAGCCCTTCAGACTCGAAGTGACTGCAAGCGGCTACAAGACTTGGAGATCGGGTGATAATGGCGGCATAATCATAGCAGAACCAGAATCCATAAAGGAGTTCAGCATTCAACTCCAGAGAATAACTGGCGCGCCCCAGCGGTGAAAGGGGCGCGAGGGGCGGGTGGCACCGCCTTCGCAGGTTAGGCTCCTGCCAGGCCTGTGCTTTGTAGGGTGCCGCACTCTTTGCGATTTGCAAAGGGTGCGGTTCTTGAATTTTCCTTCCACGCCATTCATACCATTGAACTTAAGTTTACTATTGACAAACGTCCAGATCTGTGGTATCCTTGCCCGTGTTATCTCGTACAGACCCGCCATGTAGCGCCCGTAACCCCTTTAGAATCCGCACTTCCGCGAAACCACGCATTTTGCACGAATTTGGTGCAAATAAGTCCTTTAGATTCCGCACTTACAGACGCCCCTCCTGTAACTCCTTTAGAATCCGCACTTACAAAAATACCGGGGGGGGGTGGGGGACGCCTCCACACATCCGCCACGCTTCGCTTCCGCCGTCATATGCACCACGTGGCGCCTCTATCCCCTGTGGCCTCAGTCCATTGCGCATACTTCCCGTCGCCACGGGAGTGTACCTCCCACGCCCGTCAGATTTCTCTGCGTTTGTGGCAAACCCAATTGGCTCGGTTCACGTTTTTGTGCTCACTACCCGCTACTCACTACCCACTCCTGCTTTGCTATCATGCTCAGTTCTGAGGGCGTGCACCCATGAAACTTGCTGAATTCATCGAAGATCATCACGAACAGCACCTCGCCGAGCTCTGCGAATTTCTTCGCATCCCTAGCGTCAGCGCCAAGAGCGAGCACAAGCCGGACATCGAACGCGCCGCCCGCTGGGTGTCCGACAAACTGCGCGCCGCCGGATTCAAGAAAGTCGAAATCGTTCCCACCGCTATGCATCCGCTGGTCTACGCCGAATCTCTCGAAGCGCCCGGCAAGCCCACCATTCTTTTTTACGGACACTACGACGTGCAGCCCGCCGAGCCGCTCGATCTGTGGACCTCGCCGGCGTTCGAGCCCACGGTGCGTGAAGGCAATCTCTTCGGCCGCGGCACCGCCGACGACAAGGGCCAAGTACACATTCATTTGAAGGCGCTGGAATCCCTGCAAAACGTGAACGGCAAATTTCCCATCAACGTGAAAGTTTTGATCGAGGGCGAAGAAGAAGTCGGCAGCGTCAGCCTCTGGGACTACGTCCAGAAAAACAAGGAAAAGCTCAAAGCCGATGCGCTAGTCGTCTCGGACACTTCCATGCTCGCCAAAGGCGTGCCGTCCATCACGTACGGTTTGCGCGGGCTGAATTACTATCAAATTGAATTGACCGGCCCCGCCCGCGACTTGCATTCGGGCGTGTACGGCGGCGCAGTGCCGAATCCCCTCACAGTTCTGTCTGAGCTCTTTGCCAAACTGCACGACAAGAATTTCCGCATCACCGTGCCCGGCTTCTACGATGACGTGGCGAAAGTCAGCAACGCGGAGCGAAAAGCCCTCAATTCACTGCCCTGGAAGAAAAAAGATTTTGAGAAAGCAGTGGGAGCACCGGGCTATGTTGGCGAAAAAGGTTTTTCCATTGTCGAACAGCTCTGGACTCGCCCAACGCTCGAATTAAATGGAATTTGGGGCGGCTACATTGGCGAGGGCGCCAAGACTGTGATTCCCTCCAAGGCCTCCGCTAAATTTTCCACCCGGCTCGTGCCCAATCAGGATCCGCAAAAAATCGCCAAGCTAGTTGAGAAACACATTCGCAAGCTGTTGCCCAGCACGGTGACCTGCAAATTCGAGCTTCTCAGCAGCGGCAAACCCTGGGCTGCGCCATTTCACGATCCCATCTTCGCCAAGGCGCAAGCCGCGCTGCAGAAAGGCTTTGGCAAAAAAGCAGTATTTATCCGTGAAGGCGGCTCCATTCCTTTCGTCACCCAGATGTACGACACTTTCAAGGTGCCCTGCGTGCTCCTCGGCTTCGGTCTCCCCGACGAGAACGCCCACGCGCCGGACGAGCACATCGCCCTGGAAAATTATTTTGGCGGAATCAAAGCCATCGCCAACTTTTACTCAGATCTGGCCACGCCGTAGAGGGCACAAATTAGCCTGCCCGCAAAGGCGGAGAATGCACCGCAGAAAAGACGTGGACGTTAAAATACGATTGCAGGCTGAGGAAAACCTTGATTTTAGCGGGGTTTTGGCACCCAGGAGCGAAAAAGCCGCATTTTTCGCGGTTTTTTGCTTGCGTTCTCAAAAAGCCTTGGCTATAGTGCCCAGCGGCCCGGATTTTTCGGTGCAAGCAAGGGGGAGAGTCCGCGGCTGGCCTCGAGCACCTCGAGGCTCATGAAAAATCAGGAGGATAAGACTAGATGGCAGCCAAGCCAATGAGCAAGACGAAAGTCGTGTCGCATATCGCGGAGAAGTGCGCCACTCCAAAGAAAACCGCAGTGCTCTTTTTTGATGAGCTATTCAAGCTCGCGGTGAAAGAGTGCAAGGGCCCCGCAGGAAAGTTCGTGATTCCGAACATCGGCCGCGCCGTGAAAGCGCACCGCAAGGCACGCATGGGCCGCAACCCGCAAACCGGCGAGGCCATCAAGATCAAGGCCAAGACGGTCGTGCGCTTGCGCGCGGCGAAGGCGTTCAAAGACGCCATTCTGAAGTAGTTTTCGCGGCAGGGAGTGTAGGGTCCAAAAACAGCGCCGCAATCGAATCGTGCCGCAAGGGATACGACGCAGCGAAGGTTCGGTGGCGCCAGGTTCCGGGTAGGTGTCTCAGTTGAGTTTGTCTCTTGGTTGCGCGGCATCCAGGCTGCGCAACCAAGAACTTTTTTAGAGCGATTAAAAACACGATTCGCGGGATACGCGTGATGGAAAGACCAGATCGCGACGAGGCGAGAGGAATTTTCGCGCAGACCTAAAAAGTTCTCGCGTGGTCTACAGAGTTTTTACGTAGGCGATGACGTCTTTGATTTGCGCGGGCTCGAGCACGTCTTTAAAGGGCGGCATCAGCGTGTCGCCATTTTCGATCCAGGTCCTTAGCGTTTCGTCGGTGACTTTGTTGTTGTTCACCGTGAAAGTGCCGCGTTTGGAAAGGCCTTTCAGGCCCGGCCCGATCTTCTTTTGGTCATTGTCGGCATAGTGGCAGATGCCGCATTTTTTATCGAAAATCTCCTTGCCGCGCGCGACTGCGGCGGCGTTGCCGTTGCCCGATTTTTTTGCCGGCGTCTTCGCGGGCGGCGGATCCTGCGCAAAAACCGCTCCCGCAACTGCCAGCGCTGCTGTCCCAAGAATTAAAAAATTGCGATTCACAATTCCCCCTGGCCTTTCGAATATGAAAGCCGTTCGCCTGGATGACTCCTGTCCATTCTCCATGTTTAGCGGTTGGAATTCCACTGTGACCCGGCACAAAGGACAGGTTCTCTCCTAGCACGGCCGAGACCTTCGTACTTTTGACGCGCGCCAGAGCGTGTGCTAAAAATCGCGGACATGAGCCGGGAAACCCTGACGCGCGCGTGGGAAGTTCTGCAGGATGCGTACCAAGCCCAGATGGAAGGCGATTATGACCGCGCGGTGGACCTGTACCAATCGTCCTTGGAGCTGTATCCGACCGCGGAGGCGCACACGTTTCTGGGATGGACGTATCATTTTCAGGGCAAACTGGACGAAGCGATTGCGGAATGCAAGCGCGCGATTGAGATCGATCCGGAGTTCGGAAATCCATACAACGACATTGGCGCTTACCTGATTGAGTTGGGGCGCTTCGAGGAGGCGATTCCCTGGCTGGAGCGGGCTACGGAAGCGCGCCGCTACGAGCCTCGCCATTTTCCTCACTACAATTTGGGCCGCGCTTATCTGGGGAAGGAAATGTATGCGCAGGCAATGCGCTGCTTCCAGGAAGCTCTGCAGGTGGAACCGCGCTATTCGGCAGCGCGCCAGGCGCTGGAATCGCTGCGGCGGATGGTCAATTAGCAACGAGAATTTCGCTACGCGAGGCGACGACAACCTCGACACACCACAGTTTAGTTCTAAGTCTAAAAAATAACGGGAATCGGTTCGAAACGGAGTTGGGTTTGCGTACTTGTGCGCCAATAAATTAGCAGCTACCGGCCCGCGTCTTGCGCCTCAGGTTTTACAACGCGGTCATAAATCCACAATAGAATTGCGGTGAAGACGCCCACGGCGGTGATGGCGTACCAGGTGCGCTGCGGCTGGTGCTGCACTTCGCCGAAGTGATGCAGCATTGTTCCGCCGAACCATCCACCGAGGATCGAGCCGATGCCGATGGGGAGAAAGGCAAATCCCATGTAGGTGCCTTGCTGTTCAGCGGGCGCAAGCTTCGAGATGTATTCGTAGTACTTCGGCGCTTGGGTGATTTCGCCGAGGGCGAGAATAAAAATGGAGAGCACGGCTCCCCAGTAGCTGGACCACAAAGCAAGGATCAGCCAGGACAGAGCGGAAACGAGAGTGCCGAGAATCACGGCCCGAAACGGCGGGACCTTTCGAATAAGGTGATTCCAGGCCAGAGTGAAACAAATCACAACCGCAGCGTCAATGCTCAGGACGCGTTCAACACGAGCATTCGGGTCAATGAAGTTATGGATGTAGCCGGGCAACAAGGTGAACTGCTGCCAGAAAACGATCCAATAGCCCGAGAAGATCAACAGAAAAAGCATGAACTTGGGATTGGAAAGCACGGTGATGAAGTTTTTCGCGGTGACTGACAGGGAGGGGGGAGGCGGCGCGCCAGTTTGCGTTTTTGGCTCTCGAAAAAAAAAGAGGACGAAAAAGACCATGGCGAAGACGCTGAGGGCAGCAATGCGAAATACATTTTCCACGCCAAGTTTGGCGTGTGCCCAATCGGCGATCACTGGGCCGATAGTGCCGCCGATATTGACCATGGTGTAGTAGATGGAATATCCGATGGAGCGGACGTTTTCTTTGGAAGCGCGCGCGGTGGTACCCACCACGCTGGGCTTGACTAGAGAAATTCCGAGCGCTGGCAGAAGTAGCACGATGCCAACGAACAAACCCAAAGGCATGGCGTTGCGGATCGGACTGAGCCAGGGCGCGCCGATGGAGCCGAGAAGGAAATACGCGCCGCTCAGGATGAGGTAAGCGAGGGAAAGGGCGCGACGAAAGCCGAGCCAGTCCGCCACGGTGCCGCCGAAGATGGCGAGAAACCAGACGGCTCCGCCAAAAATGCCGGCTAGGGTGCCGGTTTGCTGGGTGGAGAAATTGAGCTTCTCATGGAGATACAACGCGAGCGACGAAAATGCTCCGTAGTAGGAGAGGCGCTCGAAAATTTCGCTGATGTTGGCGACCCAGAAGGGGCGCTCAAAACCATCGCGGATTTCCTGTAGGCGTTGGGGGAGGGCCATGCGCGGGGATGATAACAGAGGGCGCGGATACAAAACTGGAATATCAACCACACGGCGCAGAGGACCGAACAGAAACAAGACGGGAAAGGAAGGAGAGAAGAAGCCGCGTGTGGTAGTGTTCCGCGGGTTGGGTGGGCTACGGTGTTAAAGCGGCGGCAAGACCGCCGCACTCCATAGAGGAGGAGCGATGAGAGTCGGGGCGATTGTTTTGATGGCGTTGGTCGTCGGCGGGGCACCTGCGGTGGCGCAGCAAGGGACGCCGTTGCTGCAGCAGAAGGATGTGGCGGGGCTGGCGAATGAGCTTAGCGGGGAGACTGCTAAGCGGAATCTGGAAGGGTTGGCGCGATTGCACCGGCAGCGTGGGTCGGCGGGATTTCATGCAGCGGCGGAATTAGTGGCGGAGCGGGCGCGGGCTTATGGGTTGAGCGATGTGGCGATTTTGCAATTTCCGGCGGACGGGAAGATTTTTTACGGGACACAGAGGTCGCGACCGGGATGGGACGCGGAAGTGGGGCAGCTGTGGGAAGTCGGTGCGGTTGCGGCGAGTTGCTATGAAGCTGCGCATACGAAACCCGGAGGGGACGAGGAAGCGCGGAAACAGATTGCCACCTTGCTGAGAGAAGATTGCGATCCTAAGCTCCTCAACGGAGCACTTTTGGCGAGCTATGCGGCGATGCCGATTGTCTTGGCAGAGGACAGCGAGACGGCGGACGTCGTTGCGGAGTTCGTGGATGTTGGCAATGGGACGAACGAGGCCGACTACGCCGGGAAGAGCGTGAAAGGGAAGATCGTCTTAGTGGTGGCGCAGCCTGGAGCGGTGCAGGATTTGGCGATCGGGAAATTTGGTGCCGTGGGAATTGTTAGTTATGCGCAGAACCAGAAGACGGCCTGGTGGGGCGAGGACGAGAATTTGATTCGGTGGGGGCACCTGGAGACGTTTTCGCCGAATAAGACGTTTGCGTTCATGGTGTCGCTTAAGACGGCGCGAGCATTGCGCGAACGACTGGAGCGCGGGGAGACGATCCGATTGCACGCCTTGGTGAAGGCGGGGCAGCATGCGAGCAACTACGAAGTGGTGACGGCAACCATTCCCGGCGCCGACCCGAAATTGAAAGACGAGGAGATCGCGTTTAGCTGTCACCTGGATCACCAGCGGCCGGGCGCGAACGACAACGCGAGCGGATGCGTGACGATTCTGGAGGTGGCACGGACCCTGCAAAAGCTGATTAGCGAGGGGAAGCTGGCACGGCCGGCGCGGACGATACGGTTTATCTGGCCGCCCGAGATCGAGGGTACGCTGGCGCTGCTGAACGGGAAACCGGACTTTGCGCGACGAATCAAGGCCGTGGTGCATATGGATATGGTGGGCGGAGGCCCGGCGACGAAGGCGGTGTTCCACGTGACACAAGGGCCGAGGAGCTTGCCGAGCTTTGTGCATGACGTGGCCTGGGCGTTTGCCGAGTTTGTGAACGAGCAGTCCTACAAGTTCGCCGCTACAGGGAGCGCGGAGTATCCGTTAGTTGCGCCAGAGGGCGGTAAAGAGCCGCTGCAGGCGCAATTCAGCGCTTCCACCATGGGAAGCGATCACGATGTTTATCAGGATTCTTCGTTCGGGATACCGGCGATCTATCTGAATGATTGGCCGGACCGGTACATTCATACGAATTTTGATTCGGCGGCGAACATCGATCCGACGAAGCTGAAGAGGGCGGCGTTTATCGGAGCGGCGAGCGGATATTTTCTGGCGCGGCTTGGGCCGGAGGAAGTGTGGCTGAGAACGGCGATTTTGCAGGGATATGAGCTGCGGAAGGCGCAAGCGGATCCGCGGGTGTGGAAGTTGGGGTTGGACGATATTTGTCTCGGTCATGACGAGCGCCTTGCATACGAAAAGGCTGCGGCGGAGTCGACCAAGAAGTTCACGGGTCAATCGCTGGCGAGCGTGATTACGGACATGGGAGTTGGCTGCGAGGAGCCGCCGGGCCGAGCGCCGGAACGCGCGGCGGTTTACAAACGGCAAGCGGAGCCGAAGGGACCGCTGGCGGTGTTTGGCTACGACTATTTGGCGGAGCATGCGAAGGCTGCGGGCATCGCGACGCCGAAGGTGCTGAGTTATGAGGGATTGTGGGGCAGCGGAGAAGAGTACGCGTATGAAGTGCTGAATTTCGCGGATGGAAAGCGGAAGGCGCAGGAGATTCGCGATGTCGTTTCGGCGGAGTATGGGCCCGTCTCGTTCGAGATGGTGGCTGAATATTTGCAAGCTTTGGAGAAAATTGGGGTTGTGGAACGCGTGAAATAAACAATGACGGATCTGAAGAATCTTGCTTCGCTTTAGCTGCTTTCGCCGAAACACACGCTTGCGGCTTCTGGATTACATCTTGGCGAGATGGGGCGCAGCATGCTGCGCCCCTACCCCCGTGGGGCGGTATGCTAACATCGCGATTGGTCTACCAGGAGCCGCTTTTAATGCCCGCCACGATGAAAGCTTTGCGCAAGATGCAGCCTGCGCGGGGGCTTTCGTTTGAAAATGCGCCGGTGCCTTCGATCGGAACTACGGACGTGTTGGTGCGCGTGCGCACGGCTTCGATTTGCGGAACGGATCTGCACATTTATGGGTGGGACCGCTGGTCGCAGGGGCGCATCAAGCCACCAGTGACGCTGGGGCATGAGTTTTGCGGCGTGGTGGAGCGCGCGGGCGACGAAGTCACGGCGGTGAAGGCGGGCGATTTTGTCAGCGCGGAGATGCATGTCAATTGCGGGCACTGCCATCAGTGCCGGCTGGGCGAAGCGCACATCTGCCAGAATTTGCGGATCATCGGGATTGATCAGGACGGAGCGTTTGCGGAGTTCGTGAAGATTCCGGCGTCGAATATTTGGAAGCTGGATCCGGCGATCCCGGAACATTACGGGGCGATACTCGATCCGCTGGGAAATGCCGTGCATACGGTGCTGGCGGGCGCGATTGCGGGGCAGACGGTGCTGGTCACCGGTTGCGGGCCGATTGGGTTGATGGCAATTGCGGTGGCGAAGGCTTGCGGGAGCTCGACGGTGTTTGCGACCGAGACTAACGAGCAACGGCGGGCGATGGCGAAGAAGATGGGCGCGGACGTGGTAGTGAATCCAGCGGAGACGGATTCTGTGGCGTGGATTAAGGCGGAGACGAGCGGGACGGGAGTAGATGTGTTGCTGGAGATGTCTGGCAATCCGGCGGCGATTCAGCAGGGATTTCGCGCGCTGCGGGCGGGAGGACGCGCGTCGCTGCTGGGGATTCCGACGGAATCGGTGCCGCTGGACTTGGTAAACGATGTGATTTTCAAGGGCGCGACGGTGCAAGGAATTTATGGGCGGCGGATGTATGGGACCTGGGTGCAGATGACGGCGCTGCTGAAGGCCGGTCGGCTGAATCTGGAGCCGCTGTTTGGGGAGCGCACGCCGATGGAGAAGTTTGAGAATGCGTTTGCGCTGCTGCAGGGCGGGCTAGCAGGCAAGATTTTGATGTATCCGGATGGGATTAAGAGTTGAAGAGTCTAGGAGTGCAAGAGTGCGAGCGTAAGAGGCGATTGAGTTTTCCCCAGCCTGATTTCACGTTGAGGTGCTTCGCTGCGCTCAGCAAGACAGCGTGGTGGTGACGGCGAAGGCCCGCTTACATAGGAGAAAAAGAAATGGCAGAGATGGCTACGCAGGTGAGTCGGGGGAATCCGTTGCAGTACGTTAGCGATCAGCTTAGCGAACTTCGCGCCGCGGGAACTGCGCCAAAGCTGCGTGTGCTGGAGGGGGAGCAAAAGCCGGTTTGCATCATTGATGGACGCGAAGTAATCAATCTGGCTTCGAACAATTATCTGGGGCTGACCACGCATAAGGCGTTGCGCAAGGCGGCAATCGAGGCGGTTCGAAAGTATGGGGTGGGGGCAGGCGCGGTTCGAACGATTGCCGGCACGATGAAGCTGCACATGGAACTGGAAGAGCAGATTGCGCGGTTCAAGAATGTGGAAGCGTGCGTGGTGTTTCAGTCGGGATTTACGGCGAATGCCGGGACGGTTTCCGCGGTTTTGGGCAAAGAAGACTTGATTGTCTCCGATGAGCTGAATCATGCGTCCATCATTGATGGCGCGCGGCTTTCGAAGGCGACGATCAAAGTCTTCAAGCACAAGGACGTGGCGGATTGCGAACGCATTCTGCAAGAGAATGCGAATTGGACTGGGCACAAGCTGATTATCACGGACGGTGTTTTTTCGATGGACGGCGACATCGCGCCGCTGCCGGCGCTGTGCGACCTGGCGGAAAAATACAACTGCATCATGATGGTGGATGACGCGCATGCGTCGGGGGTGCTGGGACGGAACGGGCGCGGCACGATCGACCATTTGAACTGCCACGGACGCGTGCACATTCAGGTGGGCACGCTGAGCAAAGCGATCGGCGCAATGGGAGGATACGTCTGCGGCTCGCGCGATTTGATTGACTTTTTGTACTTGCGGGCGCGTCCGTTTTTGTTTTCGACTTCGCACCCACCGGCTACCGCGGCAGCTTGCCAGGCGGCGTTTACGCTGCTGGATTCTCCGGAAGGCGAGCGGCTGGTGAAGAAATTGTGGGCAAACACGAAGTTCTTCAAGCGCGAGCTGAAGAAGTGGGGATTTCAATTCAAGGTCAGCGAGACGCCGATCATTCCGATCCATGTTGGGGATGCGGCGAAAGCGTTCGAATTTTCGAAGAAGCTTTTTGATGCGGGTGTGTACGCGCCGGCAGTTGGGTACCCTACGGTGGCGGAGGGCAAGGCGCGGCTGCGCGCGATTGTCAGCGCGACGCACAAACGCGAACAGCTCTTGAAAGCAGCCGACACGCTTGCCGAAGTTGGGAAGCCGCTGGGCATCGTCTGAGCACACCGGCTAAGGGTCGATACTCGCAACCATTGAGAGCCAACGCAGGCGAGCCGTCGCGCTCCAGCAAAGCGCCTGCGTTCGTTTGCAGATTTGAAGTACTATGACCTCATTTTGGACAGTTGCTGCGCGCGCCTTTCGACGCTAAAGGCCGCAAACGCTTGTACTTAGGTTTGGCTGGCGTCTTGCAGCTTCGTTAGACACCAGTCCTGCCTGCTTCTTTTGGACATTCGGCATACGTAGAGAGGAGGACGCGTCATGAAGATGTTTGCAGCGGTTTTTGTGATGGCGGGCGCACTCCTGGTTCCGATAGCGGGCGCGGCACAGGGACCCGAATTAACGGTGAAGAAGGAAGCGAAGGGCCGAACGCCCCCGGCTCCAGTCACCGCGCCGCTGTGCGTCGGCACGGCATTCAACGCGATTCTTAGCGATGGAATCGACACAAGAAGGGCGCGGCCAGGGGACGTGGTTACGGCTGAAGTGGCGGAAGACGTTAGCTACCAGCGGACAGTGATCTTCCCGAAGGGCACCAAGGTGATTGGACACATTGTGCGCGCGACCTCTGGCGGGCACGGACGCGCAGGGTCGGCGCTGTTTGTGCAATTCGATAAAGCGCTGCTGAAGGATGGGCAGGAAGTCATTTTGAATGCAGGAATTCAGGCGCTGGCGGTGGGCGCGGTAGCTCCGCTGTCCGATACGGACGGCAGGGGCAGCAGAGATGCGGCAACGTCCGCGGCGCTGAATCCGCCGGCTGAACAGGGAGCGGAGGGAGCCGAGCCGGCATTGACCGCGTCGACAAATGACGCGCTGATTGTTTCCACAATTTATGACACTCCGCGACGCGGATTGCGCCCGCCATTGTTTGCCGCGCCTGCTGCGGAGGGCGAGCTGAATTCGGACGGGATGTTCACGCCGGACAGCAAAGGCGCGTTCGGGCGGCCGGACGTGAAGGTGTACACGCCGACGTCGGAAGGTTCGCACGGCACAGTCTTGCTCTCGGCGAAAAAGAACATGCATCTGGACAGCGGCACGCGCTTGCTGCTTGTTGTGCAGCCTCCGCCGAATGCGGAACTTGACGCATCGCCGACGATCGATCTGAGCGACATCCCTCCCGACTTTTAGCCTGTGCATCTAGACCGAGGCACGCGCTTTGCTGCTGGCGGTTCAGCCGCAAAGCGCAACGGCCGCGCCGAGTGGCAGGTAAACGTCAACCGACAGCCGGTCGTTTCGAGGGGCGCGTCCTGCGCCCCTCTCTTTTTTTGGCCGCGAAGGCCTTGCCGCGACGCTTTGCTATACTCGGCAGGATGGCTTCATCGCACGCGACTCCTACGCTGCCCGGGGCAGCGCCTCGCAAGAAACTGTTTCTTGTGGATGCCATGGCGCACGTGTACCGGGCGTTTTTTGCGCCGATGAATCGCATGAACGCGCCCTCCGGCGTTCCCACGAAAGTTCCATTTCTGTTCAACAACATTCTGCGGCGGCTACTCAAAGACTATCAGCCGGATTATGTCGGGATCGTGTTTGACACGCGTCAACCGACGTTTCGCGACAAACTCTTCGAGAAATACAAGGCGAAGCGCCAGCCGATGCCCGACGAACTGTCACTGCAGCTGCCGTATGTACGGCGACTCTGCGAAGCGATGCGGCTGCCGATTTTGGAACTGGACGGCTACGAAGCGGACGACATCATCGGGTGCCTGGCGCAGAAAGCCGCGAAGCAAAACCTGGACGTGCTGCTGATCACCAACGACAAGGACATGATGCAGTTGGTCGACGGAAACGTGCGCGTGCTGCGCACCGGGCCCGGCGGAGCGAAGAGCGACGTGATTGTGGACGCCGCGCGAGTTCTGGAGATTCTGGGCGTGCCGCCGGAGAAAGTTGTGGACGTGATGTCGCTTATGGGCGATACGATCGACAACATTCCCGGCGCGAAAGGAATCGGCGAAAAAGGCGCGAGGGAGCTGATCCAAAAATACGGTAGCGTGGAAGACGCGTTGGAGCATGCCGCGGAAGTTTCGAACAAGCGTTATCGCGAGGCACTGCAGCAGCAGCGCGAGCAGGTACTGATGTCAAAGCAGCTTGCCACGCTGGCCACGCAGGTGCCGGTCGAATTGGATTTGGCGAGTCTCGAGCGGCGGGAGCCGGATGTGGCGGTGCTGTCAGCGCTTTACCGCGAGCTGGGATTTAATTCATTGCTGCGCGAGCTGGGATCCGAGGCAGTGGCCGCTTCGGCGGTGGCGAACGCGGAGCCGGTTCTGCAAACGGATTATGCGCAGTTCGGTTCGTCGGCGGAATTTCGCGACTATCTGAAAAAGCTGCCAGCTAGGCAAGCGTTGTCCGTATGGCTGAACCTCGAGAGCGGCGAGCGCGAGGCGGAGGGCTTCGGCACGCGCATCGCGTCGATCGAAGTTTCGTCGAAAGCAGGCGAGGGCCGTTCCGTCTGGTTGGATGAAAAGCGTGAAGCGCTGCCAATCTTGTCCGCATTCTTAGCGGATGCCAAGCGACCGAAGATTGTGCACGATCCGAAATTGCTGCAGATTCTTGCCGGCAACGCGGCAAACATCCAGCATGCCACACAGATTTATTCGTATTTACTACGGCCGACAACGGCAAACCACAACTTCGCCGACGTCGTGATGAGGCAGTTCAACGCTATGCTTGGCGGCGGCCCTGGCGAGCGCGCGGATTACCTGCACCGGCTGGCGCCCGCGCTGCGTGCGCAAATCGATGCGCAGGAACTACAAAGCGTTTATGAAAAGATCGATCTGCCGGTGGCCACCGTGCTCGCAGACATCGAGCGCAACGGCGTGCGCGTGGACCCAAAAGCGCTGGATGCGATGTCATTGGCGATGGAAAAGGAAGTGCGGCGGCTGGAGAAGGAAATCTGGGAGATCGCCGGAACGGAATTCAACGTCAATTCACCGACGCAGCTCGCGGAAATTCTTTTTGACAAGCTGAACTTGCTTCCTCCGGTACGCCGCGGCCGTGGCCGCGTGCGCTCGACGGCTGCGGACATCCTTGAAGATCTGTCGGCGCAGCACCCGCTGCCCGCGAAAATCATCGAGTATCGCGAAATCGCCAAATTGAAATCGACGTACGTTGATTCCCTGCCAAAACTGATCAATCGCGAAACGGGCCGGCTGCACACCAGCTTTTCGCAGACGGGCACGGCGACGGGGCGGCTTAGCTCGTCCGATCCCAATTTGCAAAATATTCCGATTCGGACGGAGTTGGGGAGGCAGATCCGCGCGGCATTTGTGGCCGAGCCGGGGAAAATTCTGCTTGCGGCGGATTACTCGCAAATCGAATTGCGCGTGATGGCGCATTTCTCGCAAGACCCGGTGCTGCTCGAGGCATTTCGCACGGGGCAGGACATTCACGAGCGCACGGCACAGGAAGTCTTCGGCGTGGGGCCAATGGCGCAGACCGCGGAGCATCGCCGGGCCTCGAAAGCGATCAACTACGGAATCATTTACGGGTTGTCGCCGTTCGGCCTGGCGCAGCAGATAGGCGTCCCGCAGAAGGAGGCGGCGCAATTCATCAACGCCTACTTCGAGCGCTATCGCGGCGTCAAAAAATATCTCGACAACGTATTGGAGGAAACGCGGCAGACCGGAATGGCGAAAACACTTTTTGGCCGTATTCGTCCCATCCCAGACATCACTTCGCCGCAAGTGCAGATTCGCAACTTCGCGGAGCGCACGGCGCTCAATTCTCCGCTGCAGGGAACCGCGGCGGACCTCATCAAGTTGGCAATGATTGCTATCGACCGGCGTCTAGCCGCTGAAAAATTCGAAGCCAAGATGATTCTGCAGGTGCATGACGAACTTCTGTTCGAATTGCCTTCGAGCGAAAGCAAGGAACTCGCGAAATTGGTGCGCGAAGAGATGGAAAACGCGCACAAGCTGGCCGTTCCGCTGGAAGTGGAAATCTGCGTCGGACCTAACTGGCGCGACATGGAGTGAGCTGGCGGAATTTCCGCAATGTGCTGAACCGGTCACGTTTTGGAAGAGAGCGCCAAGCATCTTTTTTCCCTGCAACGTAGTCCAACTTCATGGGTAAATACTGTCGGTGTTGTCCCTTTCTGATCCCTGTTTTTGAGTGGGGACCCTGCCCCTCCAGTTAGGACTTCCATGCGTCGCGCAAGCTTGCTTAGTGGTCTGGTTTCTTTCTATGTGCTGGCGCTGGCCGGGTGCGGCAGTGGCAGTGTATCGAAGACCCCTGCGATCACCATCACTGTAAGTCCCGCTTCTGCCAGCGTGGCGGTCAACAACAAACAGCAGTTGACGGCCACGGTGACGGGCACGTCGAACACTGCTGTCACCTGGAGCGTGGCCGGCGGAGCTTCCAATGGAACCATCACGAGCACAGGTCTCTACACCGCGCCGGCAACCGTGCCGAATCCCCCGCAGGTGACCGTCACCGCTACTTCACAGGCGGATTCCACGAAATCTACGTCCGCAACGGTTACGGTGACCACCGCTTCCTCTAGTTCGGTGAGCGTGTCCCCGAGCGCAGCCACCGTCCCAAATTTCGGCACGCAGCAATTCACGGCGTCTGTGGACGGCACGCCGAGCACGGCGGTCACCTGGCAGGTCAACGGCATCGCTGGCGGCAACCAGACCTTCGGATTCATCTCCACGAGCGGGTTGTATGTTGCGCCCAGCGGAGTTCCGACAAAACCCAATGGAAAGGGCAACAGCATCACCACGACTGTGACGGTGAGCGCGGTTTCGCAAGCAAGTTCAGGGTCCGGAACGGCAACGGTGACCATCCAGCCAGGAAACGAAAACGCACAGTCCGGCGCAATCGAGCTGGGAACTTCAGGCGGGAACGCCAATGATTCCAGCACCAATACATCCACGCACACGATTACCTGTTGCGGCGGAACGCTGGGTTCGTTGGTCACGCGCGGCGGCACGCAATACATCCTCAGCAACACGCACATACTTGCGCGCAGCGATATCGCGCAGCTTGGCGATCCCATTATTCAGCCCGGTTTGATTGATACCGCGACGTGCACTCCTTCAGGCGCGCGGACGGTGGCAAACCTCAGCGCGTTCTACAACCTGGAGAATGGACCGCAGCCCAAGATCGACGCGGCAATCGCGCAAGTGGTCCCCGGCAATGTTGATCCCGGCGGAAACATCCTCTTTTTGGGCGCCACTGCCGATGCCAGCGGCGTTCCGGTGCCGGGAGCGCCGCACGCCGGCTCCGGAGTGGCGGCTTCGCTGAGCATGCCGGTGGCGAAGAGCGGGCGCTCGACGGGGTTGACGTGTTCGACGGTGCTGGCCGTGGCAGTAAACGTCAACGCGGTGCAGTATCAAAAAGGATGCGGAACGGGCGCCACCTTCACCGTGAATTACACAAATCAGGTGGATATTTCGGGGGGTCTCTTCAGCGCGGAAGGCGATTCCGGCTCGCTGATCGTTTCGCAAAATTCCGCCGATCCCGTGGCCTTGCTGTATGCCGGCTCCGATACCGATACGGTTGGCAGTCCCGTTGGGGCTGTACTGAACTTTTTTGCAAGCGGCGGGAACAATGTGACGTTTGTCGGCGGCGGGGCTCATGCAGTAATTGGGTGCAGTTTGCCGAACAAACCCGCCTCGGCAAGCAGCACGCAGGCCGCCGCGACGGTCGCTCCGGAAGCCGCGCAGAAGGCCGCGGCCGTACGCGATGCGCATGCACCGGAGTTGATGGCGCACCCGGAGGTGCAGGCCGTTGGCGTGGGTGCGAGCCGCGACAACCCGCGCGAGCCGGCGATTTTGTTTTTTGTGACTGCCGGGCAGCCGCGAACCAACATTCCCGCGCAGGTGGAGGGTGTGCGTACCCGCGTTGTGGAAGGCCAGTTATTCGCGCGGCGCGGGGCGCTGTCCGCAGAGGAGACCGCGCAGCTCGAGCAATCGGTTGCCGCGGCGCAGGAGGTGTATCCGATCTCCGAAGCGGAGCTGGCGCGCGCGAAGGGAGTGCACGAGGCCCGCGCGCAGGAGCAGATGGACCAACCCGGAGTACAGGGGGTGGGCATCAGCTCGAGCCTGGATGCTCCAGGGGAAGCGGCGTTGATGATTTTTTTCGTGCGCGGTGCGGCGCACAATCCCATTCCGCCGGTGATCGATGGATTGCGCACGCGCGTGCGCGAGTCCAGCCGTTTCCGCGCCGGATCGAGCGGCGCCGGTCCACATGGCGCTTGCACAATGCCGGCGAGCAAGGCCCTCCCGCGGAAGGTGTCCGACAATAACTAATACGGGTTCCCACTGGCGCAGCACCTCTTGCGGGCGTAAAATCCGTCACAAATGCAGCCGAACCTCTCCTTCGGCCGATCCCCCTCTAAGGAGGCGGTATGAGACGTCCTCTCCTTCTGCTAGGTGCGGTCCTGCTTGCGGGCCTCGGTGCTAGCTGGGCGGGACAGACCGTGCAAGAAAACTCCGACAAATCCAAAGCGACGGCGGATGACTACAAAATTTCCCCGCAAGATGTGGCGCGCGTAAATCCGGTGAAGCCCAGTCCGGAAGGCCTTGGCGAGGCGCGCAAGGTGTTTGGGTATGACTGCGAGATGTGCCACGGAGCCAAAGGCGACGGCAAAGGCGACGTGGTGGAGTCTATGAAGCTGACCATGCATGACTGGCGCGACCCGGTGGCGCTGGCCAACATGACCGACGGCGAAATTTTCTACATCATCACCAAGGGCAAAGGGAAAATGATGGCCGAAGGCGAGCGCGTGCCTGAAAAGCTGCGATGGAATTTGGTGAACTTGGTGCGGTCTCTGGCGGCAAAGGGTGGCGAGCAAAAATCCGCGGCGGCGACCCCGAGTCGATAGCTTGCGTGCAGTCTCCGCGCGGCGGGCCGCTGTGCTACGCTTTTCCTGAACATTTTTGGCAAAGGAGGCGCCGGATGGCGCATTCACCACAATTTTTGAAGCTTGTGCAGGACGCAAAGAAACGGGTGAAGGAAACCAACGTCCCAGACGTGAAGCGCCGCATGGACGCAGGCGAGAGATTTTTGCTGATCGATGTGCGCGAAGACAACGAATGGGCCAAGGGACATCTTCCCAATGCCGTGCACCTGGGCCGAGGCGTTATCGAGCGTGACATCGAGCAGCGCATTCCGGATACCGGCGCCAAGCTGGTTTTGTATTGCGGCGGCGGTTTTCGGTCCGCGCTCGTGGCGGAGAATCTGCAAAAGATGGGCTATACCAACGTGGAATCGATGGATGGCGGCTGGAAAGGCTGGCTCGACGCCGGCCTGCCCACAGCCAAGGATTAATCAGTTTTTTTGGCGTAGTTCATCGCGTTCGCAGAATTGAGCTTAGTTGCTTCTGCCCGCTTCGGCTCTTACAAGAAGCCTGCAACGCCCGCAGCTAGCTGCTAAAGATGTTCTTGTTCAGGAATTCATTGCGGAATTTTCTGTGAGGATCGTACTTCGCGCTCAATTCAATAAAGTCAGGCAATTTCTCGTAGATGGATTTTAGTGTTACTGGAGATGTGCTAAACAGTTTTCCCCAGTGAGGCCGGGCGTTAAATGCGGCGAGTTCTTTTTCGATCACCGGTAGCAGCTTGCTGACGGCGGGCCAGTCCTGCTTCCAGGTAAAGTGGATCGTTACGCAGGGCTGTTTGTAGCAAGGACTTAACCACAGATTATCGGCGGCAACCGTGCGGATTTCTGAAATCATCAAAGTCGGACCAATCTGGTTGCGGAGTCGTTCAACAGCCAGGATTGCTTCGACGGCATGTTGACGCGGCACGAAGTATTCCGATTGCAACTCCTTGCCGGCGCTAGGCGTGAAACCCATGCGAAAGTGCGGCAGCCTCTCAAACCACGGGCCGGGGACACCCATCTGCTCGGTGCAGTTTTCAGCGGAGAGTTCAGCGATCGGGTGCAAATTCTTGGTAGCAAGCTTTGCCCCGAAGAAGGTCGGTCCCGCATCAAACGACCGTCCGTCTTCAACGCGACTCTTTATCCAAACTTCATTGATGCGCTGCTTCTGCCAGTCGGTAAAAAGACTAACGCTGTAGGCGCTTGACTCGATGGCGTCAAAGTGCTCTTTTACCTCATCAAGCGGCAGGTTTTCATACACGTACTGTCGCATCATGAAGGTCGGCAGAATATCCAATGTGAGCTTTGTGATGACACCAATCGCGCCAAGCCCGACAACTGCTCCCTGAAACGCCTCGCCGTCTTGTTGCCTCGACAGCTTAACCAACTCGCCGTTCGCGGTGACGAATTCAAGTCCAGAAACCGCCGTTGCAAGGTTTCTATTCTTCTCGCCTGACCCATGCGTCGCGGTGCTGCAGGCCCCCGCTACGGAAATATGGGGCAATGAGGCCAGGTTGTGCAGCGCAAAGCCCTTGCTGTGAAGATAAGGTGACAATTGACCGTACGTGATGCCCGCATCAACCGCCACGGTCGAGGCACGCGGGTCCAACTCCACTACCTGGTCCATGCTCTTCAAGGACAAGAGATTGTGCGCGCTATCTGCTATTTTGTTGAAGCAGTGCCGCGTACCAAGCACCTTCAGATTGCTTTCTCTCTTAACGTAATCCCGAACCTGTTGAAGTGAATTTGCGGAGTACAAGCGTTCCGTACTGTATTCGAAATTCCCCGCCCAATTCTTAAGCCTGTTCCCTGACGCCCAGGCAAACATCGGCGAGAAGGCGCGGTTTGAAACCATCATCGCGAGGAGCTTCACAAAGGTCCTTTTGTTCATGGCTCGATCATTGTGCCTTAGCAATGTAGTTCCACAACGAAAATAAAGTCAGCAGCATCATCGGTACCGTCGAGCCTGGAATTCTGGGAAAATTTGGCTGGGGCGGAAGGATTCGAACCTTCACCATCCACATTAACAGTGTGGTGTCCTACCGGTTGGACCACGCCCCAGCGGCATTTGCGGCCGACCGACGGCCACACGAACTAGGTAGGCTCCGCCGCATCGAGCGCGGCAGAGGGTTTTTCTAAGATAGCACGACCGAGTCAGGATTCCGCAACGCCGCCCAAAAAAAAGTGTGTCTTTACGCTCGCTAGCGCATCTCAGAGGATGAAGCTGGACCAAAAGAAATCGTCTTGTCGATGAGGCAATCTTTTGCAAGCGGACCAGCATGTCCGAGCGCGTTCATCGGCTGATTTTTTTTTGAAAACTTCAAAACAGGTGTCGGCATTACTTGCGTTTTGACAATTCGTCAAAACAAGAATCAACTCCCAAGTTACTGGAACAGTTGCATTCGCCAAAGTTTTGTTGGAAACTATCGCGTCAATTACGACTCGGGTTTGCACCCCGGGTCAGGACAAGGTGGACGCCAGGTGCCTCTCCTTTTGTTTGCGCTCACCGCAAAAGTGCAAAATTGACATGGCGCAGATTTTTCACCGCAGTACGAATTTCATCTCAAGGTTCAGTGTCTTTTTTGGGGTGTTGCTGGCAGCACTGGCGCTTGGCGGCGTGATAGGTTTGGCCCGCGCTCCCTATTTGACCAACCAAAACGTCACGCGCGAGCAGCCCATCCAGTTCAGCCACAAGCACCACGTGGGCGACGACGGAATCGATTGCCGCTACTGTCATACCGCCGTCGAAAGCTCTGCCACCGCCGGAATTCCTCCCACCAAGACCTGTATGAATTGCCATTCCGTGCTGTTCAACAACGCCGGCTATTTGGAGCCGGTGCGCGAGAGTTATCGCACTGACAAATCCATCGAGTGGGTTCGCGTGCATCGCCTGGCGGACTACGTCTATTTCAACCACAGCATTCACATCAACAAAGGCGTGGGCTGCTCTTCGTGCCACGGGCAGGTCAACCAGATGCCGCTGGTTTTTCAGGCATCGCCTCTGCTGATGCAGTGGTGCCTGGACTGCCATCGCAATCCGGAAGCGGTTTTGCGGCCGCGCGAACAGGTTTTCAACATGGACTGGAAGGCTCCGGCGAACCAGGCCGAAATCGGGAAACGATTGGCAGCGGAATATAAGATTCAAAGCGTTGAGCAACTCCAGAGCTGCTCCACGTGCCATCGATAACGGACGGTATGAGCGATCACGAAACTGACGGTTCCATGCACCTCCACGAAGCGCACGAACAGGATCAGCATGAAGGCGAGCAGCCCGAGGATTTGACGCTGCGCGAGCGCCCTCTGGATTTGGCCGCAGTGCGCGCTAAGCTGCAATCCAAAAGCGGCAAGCAGTATTGGCGCACGATCGAAGAACTTGCCGAAGATCCGCATTTTGAGGATTTGCTGCATCGCGAATTTCCCCGCCAGGCTTCGGAATGGGATGAAGCCGTCGATCGCCGTGATTTCCTTAAGTTGATGGCGGCTTCCTTGGCTTTTGCCGGCCTTTCCGGGTGCAAGACCAACGAGCAAACCCACATCGTGCCTTATGTGAAACAACCTGACGGCCTGGTTTTGGGCAAGCCGCTGTTCTTCGCCACGGCCATGTCCTTCGGCGCCGACGCCATCGGCGTGCTAGTGGAAAGCCACGAAGGCCGCCCCACAAAGATCGAAGGCAATCCCGATCACCCGGCGAGCCTGGGTGCGACTGACGCGATCACGCAAGCTTCGATTCTGAATTTGTACGATCCGGATCGCGCGCAAACGGCGACCTTCGCGGGTGAGATTCGCACTTGGTCCGCGTTTCTGGATGCGGCGCAAGTGATGGCTGCGGAAATCAAGGCAGCAAATGGCGCGGGCTTCCGCATTCTGAGCGGAACGATTGCTTCGCCCAGCGTAGCGGAGCAGTTGCAATACCTGCTGAAACTTTACCCACAGGGGAAGTGGCATCAATGGGAGCCGGCCGGAAGCGACGGCGCACGCGAGGGCGCCAAGCTGGCCTTCGGCCGTTACGTCAACACCGTGTACCGGCCGGAAAAAGCGGAAGTCATTCTCTCGCTCGACTCCGATTTTCTCGCCAGCGGACCCGGGCACATCCGTTACATGAAAGAGTTTTATCGCCGGCGCAAACTCGATGAGTTTGCCGAAGCGGATCGCCTCGGCGGCGAGATGAACCGCTTATATGTGGTCGAGCCTACGCCCTCGGTGACCGGCTCTAGCGCGGACCATCATCTCCCTCTGCGCTTCCTGGAAGTTGAGCAATTCGCCCGCGCTCTGGCCGCCAAGCTGGGCCTCGGCGGCAGCGGAACACTTTCGGCCACAGCGGAGAAGTGGCTGGACGTCGTCGTACGCGATCTGCAGAAAAATCAGCGCCGCTCGTTGGTGGTTGCGGGCGAACAACAGCCGGCCGAAGTACACGCGCTGGTTCACGCCATCAACGCCGCGCTCGGCAACGTCGGCAACACGGTCTACTACACCGAGCCGGTGGAAGCCAATCCTGTCAACAACCTCGAATCGCTGCGCGAGCTCTGTGCGGATATCGATGCGGGTAAGGTCACGACGCTGCTGATCCTCAGCAGCAATCCCGTCTATGACGCTCCGCACGATTTCGATTTCACATCCAAGCTGCGCAAAGTCCCCCACATCGTGCACCTGAGCTCGCACTTTGATGAAACCTCGGACTATTGCCACTGGCACGTGGCGGAATCGCATTACCTGGAAACATGGGGTGACGCGCGCTCTTTCGACGGCACTGTCAGCGTCGTCCAGCCACTGATTGCTCCCCTTTACCAAACACATTCGGCGCACGAGGTACTCGCAGCATTCAGTGACAAGCCCGGCCTCAGCGGCTATGACGCGGTACGTAATCGACTGAAAGCCGCAAATCCCAGCGGCGATTTTGAAAAATTCTGGCGCAAGACGTTGAATGATGGCGTCGTGGCGAACGCAGCCTATCCGCCGCTGAGCGTCACCGCCAAGTTCAACGCCGCCGGCTTGCCTCCGATCCCCGCGCCCGTTGCCGGCGAGCTCGAGTTTCTCTTCCGTCCGGACCCGACTATTCACGACGGGCGCTTCGCCAACAACGGCTGGCTGCAAGAATTGCCGAAACCGGTCACCAAGCTGGTCTGGGACAATGCCGCACTCCTCGGCCCCAATACTTCCTGGAATCTGGGCGTAACGCATACCGTCGCCGCGCGCGGCGGCGAGCACGGCCAAATCATCGCCGCCGTGGTCGACATCGCGCTATCCAACAGCAAAGTGACCGCAGCCGGTTGGATCGTGCCAGGACAGGCAGAAGGCGTCGTGGTCCTCCCGCTCGGCTACGGCCGCAAGAAAGCCGGCTACACCGGCACGAACAAAGGTTTCAACGCCTATGTGGTGCGCACCTCCAATGCGCTGTGGCGCGCCACCGCTGGTGCGGAATCGGTCAAGAAAACCGGCGAGGAATATTCGCTGGGTTGCACGCAATATCACTTCAATATGGAAGGCCGCAAGATTCTCAGCACTGGCACGCTCGAGGAATACAAGAAGAACCCCGGCTTCGCCCACGAAGGCGACGAAACTCCCCCCAAGAGCCTTACGCTGTATAAAGAGTTCAAATACCCCGGCTACGCCTGGGGCATGGCCATCGATCTAAACAGTTGCAACGGCTGCAACGCCTGTGTTGTGGCGTGCGTCGCGGAAAACAACATTCCCGTGGTCGGTAAAGACCAGGTCCTGCGGGGCCGCGAAATGCATTGGATTCGCATCGACCGCTATTACAACGCGAATACGAGCACAAACGATCCGCGCACAAACGACAATGATGCGCTCGCGAATCCCGAAACGTTCTTCCAGCCCGTTCCTTGCATGCAGTGCGAGAACGCGCCTTGCGAGCAGGTCTGCCCCGTCGAAGCCACGGCGCACAGCGCGGAAGGCCTGAACGACATGGTCTACAACCGCTGTATCGGCACACGCTACTGCTCCAACAACTGTCCGTACAAGGTGCGCCGCTTCAATTTCCTGCGCTTTCAGGATTGGGAGACGCCGCAGCTCAAACTGATGCGCAATCCGGAAGTCACCGTGCGCAGCCGCGGCGTCATGGAAAAGTGTACCTACTGCGTGCAGCGCATCAACAACGCGCGCATCGAAGCGGAAAAGCAGAATCGCCCGATTCGCGACGGCGAAATCGTCACCGCCTGCCAGGCTTCTTGCCCATCCGAGGCCATCATCTTTGGCAACGCCAACGACCCCAACAGCCGCGTGGCCAAGCTCAAGGCCCAGCAGCGTAATTACAATGTCCTCGGCGAACTGAACACCCGGCCGCGCACCACCTATCTGGCCGCCGTGCGCAACCCTAATCCTGAAATGGAGAAGGCATGAGCACGCGGCCGCCCTACAACACTGAGGACGTGCAGCCTGTTTCGCCGGTGATTGAGCCGGGGTACACCTACGCCTCCGTCACCGACAAAATCAGTTCGATCGTTCTCACGCGGCCTACGTCCCTCGGCTGGGTGGTGGGATTCGCAATCACATTCGGCATGGTGATGATGCTCACCGTCGCCCTCGCTTGGCTAATCATCAAGGGCGTCGGAATCTGGGGCATCAACATTCCCGTCGGCTGGGGCTTCGCCATCGTCAACTTTGTCTGGTGGATTGGTATTGGCCACGCCGGCACCTTGATTTCGGCGATTCTGTTTTTGCTGAACCAGAAATGGCGCACATCGATCAACCGCTTCGCGGAAGCCATGACCCTCTTCGCCGTGGCCTGCGCCGGCATTTTCCCGCTCATCCACACGGGGCGTCCCTGGATGTCCTACTACATGTTCCCGTATCCGAGCACCATGGGTTTGTGGCCCCAGTTCCGCAGTCCTCTGATCTGGGACGTTTTCGCAGTCTCCACTTACGGCACGGTTTCCCTGCTCTTCTGGTTCGTGGGCTTGATACCCGATCTCGCCACCCTCCGCGACCGCGCCATCACCAAGCCCAAGCAGATCATTTACGGCATGCTGGCCATGGGCTGGCGCGGTTCCGCGCGCCACTGGCACCGCTACCAATCCGCGTATTTGCTTCTTGCCGGCCTGGCAACGCCTCTCGTCCTCTCCGTGCACACCGTGGTGAGCTTCGACTTTGCCGTCGCGATCGTTCCTGGCTGGCACACTACGATTTTCCCGCCCTACTTCGTTGCCGGCGCCATCTATTCCGGTTTTGCCATGGTGATCTCCATCGCAATTCCTCTTCGCAAAGCCTACGACCTCGAAGACTTCATTACCATGCACCACCTCGAAAACATGGCCAAGGTCATGCTCGCCACCGGCCTGATCGTGGCCTATGGCTACTTCTTCGAATATTTCATGTCGATTTACAGCGGAAACAAATTCGACCTGTACCTCACGAAGATGCGTTTTCACGGCCCCTACAGTCACTTCTACTACGCGCTGATTCTCTGCAACATTCTGACACCGCAATTGCTGTGGTTCCGCAAGGCCCGTAACAACGTCCCGCTGCTCTTTGTGATGTCCCTCGTCGTCAATCTCGGCATGTGGCTCGAGCGGTTTGTGATCGTAGTCATCAGCCTGACGCGAGACTTCATGCCTTCCGCATGGGGACGGTATTCAGCCACGGCTTGGGATTACGCGACGTTTGCTGGAACAATCGGGCTTTTCGTGATGTTGCTCTTCCTTTTTGTGCGTGTGATGCCGGCAATTTCGATCGCTGAGATGCGCGAACTGGTTGCCGAGACCTCTGAGGATCACGAGTGATGGAGCATCGCTCGCACATTTACGGGGTCCTGGCCGAGTTCCCTACTGAGCACGACCTTATCCACGCTGTGGAGAAAACTCGCGAGGCCGGCTATCGCCGGATCGAAGCGTACACGCCTTTTCCGGTTGAGGGGCTCTCCGAAGCGCTCGCTCTAAAGCGCAACAACGTCCCGTTGATCACGTTGATCGGTGGCCTGACAGGAGGCTTGGGCGGCTTTTTCTTTCAGTATTGGGTCAGCGTCCTCGCCTATCCACTCAACATTGGCGGACGGCCGCTCAATAGCTGGCCCGCCTTTATTCCCGTCACCTTTGAACTGACCGTGCTCGGCGCCGCACTCTCCGCCGTATTTGGCATGCTGGCGTTGAACGGGCTCCCGCGCCCGCATCATCCGCTCTTCAATGTGCAACGTTTCGTCAAGCACGCCACCAGCGACCGTTTTTTCCTGTGTATTGAAGCGCGCGATCCGAAATTCAATCTTTCCGAGTCGGCGCGCTTTCTCAACGGGCTTAAGGCCGCGCATGTCATCGAGGTTGAAGATGACTAACTCCTTGCTCTTCCGTTGCGCGCTTGCGGCTTCGCTCTTTTTCCTTTGCGGTTGTAGCCTTAAGCAAGATATGGCCCTGCAGCCCAAGAATCGGCCGCTTTCGCCTTCCGATTTTTTCACCGACGGCCGCTCGGCGCGCCCGTTGGTGGAAAATACCGTCGCGCGCGGCTCGGTGCTCGAGGACGAATTAATGATGTCTAAGGACTCGAACGCCTTCCCGCTGCCGCTCAGTCTGGAGCTTCTCGAACGCGGCGAAAATCGTTACAAAGTTTTTTGCTCGCCGTGCCACGGTTTGCAGGGCGACGGCAACGGCATGGTGGCCATGCGCGGCATGAAACATCCGCCCTCCTACCACCAGGATCGTTTGCGTCAGGTGCCCAACGGTTACATCTTTGACGTCATCACCAACGGTTTCGGCGCCATGTTTGGCTATTCCGCGCAGGTTCCCCCGCGCGATCGCTGGGCTATCGTCGCTTACGTGCGCGCGCTGCAGTTGAGCCGCAACGCCAAGATTTCGGAGCTGCCGCCGGACGTGCACGAAAAAGTCTTGCATCCGCCTGCGGAGAAAAAACCGGAGAGACGCGGCGAGGGCGCGCCGGGAGGAAAGACGGAATGACCGCGCAGGATTACAGAGCGCCCGACAGCATCGACCGCATCCGCCAGCGCGCGCTCTTCGCCGGCGTGGTCGGCTTGGTGATTTGTGTCATCGGCATCATCAAAGCTCCAGACCGCTTTTTCCCCTCCTATCTCCTCGCTTTCATGTTTGTTTTAGGCCTTTCGCTGGGCTCCCTCGGCCTGCTGATGCTGCAGCATCTAACCGGCGGCAATTGGGGCATCATAATTCGCCGCCCCCTGGAGTCCGCCACGCGAGTCCTCGCTCTTGTCGCCGCGCTTTTCGTGCCCATCTTTTTTGGCATGAAGTATCTCTATACCGCCTGGCTCAACGCCCCCGCTTCCGGCGAGGGCGCCCTCTCGGAATTCCAGCGCACCTATTTCACGGCCAACGGCTTCCGCGTCCGCGCCATTCTGTACTTCGCCGTTTGGGGCATTCTCGTCTTCCTCTTCAACCGTTGGTCCCGCGAGCAAGATGCCAACCCCGAGGACATCGCGGTTCGCCGGCGCTTCAAAATCCTTGCCGGGCCAGGCATTATCCTCTACGTCTTTGTCATGACTTTCGCCGCGATCGACTGGGTGATGTCCCTGTCACCTCACTGGGCGTCAACGATCTACGGGTTCTTATTCGTAGCCGGCCAGCTCATTTCTTCCATGTCGTTGATGATTGCCATAGTGGTCCTGCTCGCGCGCACCGGCCCCCTGTCCGGCATTCTTCAGCCGCGCCACATTCACGATATGGGCAAGCTGCTGCTGGCTTTCCTGATGCTCTGGGCTTATTTCGATTTTTCCCAGCTTCTGATCATTTGGTCCGGCAACCAGCCGGAGGAAATCACTTTCTACTACTCGCGCCTGCACAGCCAATGGGGCGTGGTCGCGGTCATCGTGGTGATCTTCCACTTTTTTGTACCGTTCTTCTTGCTGCTGTCGCGCGACCTTAAGCGCAATCTCAAAGTCCTGCCGGCCGTGGCCATTTGGCTGATCCTTATGCGCTTGGTGGACCTTTTCTGGATGACTCGCCCGGAATTTACGTCCAAGGCTTTGCCGAACATCTGGGATCTTGCCGCGGCGCTTGCCGCCGGCGGTCTGTGGTTCTTTTTCTTCGCCGGGAACCTGAAACAGCTCCCCGTGCTCCCGGTCGGCGATCCAAAACTAGCGGAGGCCATTGAAAGCCATGAGCACTGAGTCTCACAACTCGGCTCACAATGCCGGGCCGGTCCCGGAGCACGAAACCGTCGCGTTTGAAAATCGCGACGTCAAGCCTCGCACGATTTACGCTTATCTGGCGGTGCTGGGCGTCTCCGTGATTCTTTCGTATGTTGTGTGCGTCTTCGTTCTTCGCGTCACCACCAAAATCGCTGCCGAATCCGATACGCCGCCTCCCCCCGTGCGCCAGGAAATGAAGAATTACCTGACCATGCCTCCGGAGCCTCGCTTGCAAGGCGTTCCCGGCCACGGCACCGATCCCCAATATGATTTACGCGAGAAAATACTGGAAGATACTGAGGCCAATGAAAAAGCAGGCTGGATCGATCAAAATAGCGGCATCGCCCAGATTCCCGTGGAAGACGCCATGAAGATTATCGCTGAGAAAGGTTGGCCGGCTGCATCCACGCCCCCGGCGGAAAGGAAGAAGAAATAAACTCATGAATTGTATTCGCTCTATCACCGGAATCGTCACCTTGCTCGCGCTCTCTGTAGCTGCAGGCGCGCAGACTATTCCCGATAATGTAGGCAAATCATCCGCGGGTCTGCCCGCGCAACTCCAGAACGTCGGCTTCGAGCCCCAGCTCAACGCGCAGCTACCCCTCGACTTGAACTTCCGCGACGAGTCTGGCCGCGATGTGCGATTGCGCGAGTATTTTGGCCGCAAGCCGGTGCTGCTCGCACTGGTTTATTACGGCTGTCCCATGCTTTGCAATCAGGTTGAGATGGGCGTTGTGGGCGCGTTGAAGATGCTCTCGTTCAACGCCGGCCGCGACTACGAAGTTATCTTTGTCAGCTTTGATCCACGCGAAACTCCCGACATGGCCGCGAAGAAAAAAGTAGCAGCCTTGTCGCACTACGGCCGCCCCGAAACTGCGTCCGGCTGGCATTTTCTCAGTGGAAAAGAGGCGTCCGTTCACGCGCTGAGCGCCGCTGCAAATTTCCGTTACTCCTTCGACGAACGGCACAACCTCTTCGCCCACGCTAGCGGCATTATGTTGCTCACTCCGGACGGCCGCGTCTCGCGCTATTTCTACGGCGTCGAGTACCCTTCGCGCGATGTGCGTCTCGGCCTGGTCGACGCTTCCGCCGGAAAAATCGGAACGCCCATCGATCATCTGTTGCTCTATTGCTTTCAATACAATCCGGAAACCGCCCGCTACAGCGCCATCGTCTTAAGAATTGTTCGCTTGGGTGGAATCCTGACCATCCTCACCATCGTCGCGGGAATACTGATTTTCCGCCGCAGGGACGTTCGCGCGGCGTCAGCTACTTCGCGTCCACCGCTCCAGGGTGGCTCGGAACAAGGAGCACACTAAGACCGTGCAGTCGGATTTGCCATTGTATCCGGAGCAAGCCTCGAACTTCGCCGCGAATGTCGACGCGCTCATGGTGTACATCACCGCCATTTGCGCTTTTTTCGCCATAGCCATCACTGCGACCGTCATCTATTTCTTCTTTAAGTACCGCCGCAAAGATCCCGGCGAAGTGGGAGTTCCGATTCACGGAGACATGAGGCTGGAAACCGCCTGGATCGTGGTGCCCCTCTTGCTGGCTTTGACCATGTTCGGCTGGGGCGCGGTTGTCTATGTGGACTATCGTCGCGCACCCATGGATACCCTGGACATCTACGTCATCGGAAAACAGTGGATGTGGAAGGTTCAGCAGCCGACTGGCTTGCGCGAAATTAATGAGCTCCACGTTCCGGTCGGCCGCAACGTCAAGCTCATCCTCGCCAGCGAAGACGTTATTCATGACTTTTCCGTCCCCGCCTTTCGGGTCAAGATGGACGTTGTCCCCGGCCACTACAACACCATGTGGTTCCGTCCCACCAGGGCCGGGCGCTACCACTTCTTCTGCCAGCAGTATTGCGGCACAAACCACGCGATCATGGGCGGATGGGTTACCGTCATGGAGCCTATGGAGTACGCCGCTTGGCTTTCCGGCTCGTCCGACGCCACCGCCAATCCCGTTGCTGCCGGCGAGAAACTCTTTGTCGAAAAGGCCTGCACTACTTGTCATCTGCCCAACGGCCGCGGCCGCGCGCCGTCCTTGAACGGCCTTTATGGAGCCAAGGTTCTCTTCGCCGATGGTTCAACGGTTACCGCCGACGACGCGTACATCCGCGAATCCATTCTCAACCCGCAGGCCAAAATCGTGGCCGGGTACCAGCCCTTGATGCCCAGTTTTCAGGGACAACTGACCGAGGAGCAGATTATCGATCTGACCTCGTACATCAAGTCTTTGCAGTCGCAACCGGTTCCCGCCACAGGCTCCGGAGTTGCGCCGGCCACGGGGAACAAATAAGTTATGAGCGCCACACCATCACCCGGCAGCCAAATGCCGCGCGAGCATTATCTGAACGCCACCTACGGCATTCGTTCGTGGCTCCTGACCACCGACCACAAGCGCATCGCCTTGCTCTATCTCGCTTCGGTCACCTTCTTTTTCTTCATTGGCGGTGCATTTGCCACCATGATCCGCATCCACCTGCTAACGCCGAAGGGCTTCCTGGTCACGCCGGAAACCTACAACAAGCTGTTCACTATGCACGGCGTAGCCATGATCTTTTTTTTCCTGATTCCTTCCATTCCCGCCGTCCTCGGCAATTTCCTCCTGCCTATCATGATTGGCGCCAAGGATTTGGCTTTCCCTAAAATCAATCTGCTGAGCTGGTACATTTACCTCATCGGTGGCGGGTTCGTCCTCTACTCCTTCTCCACCGGCGGTCTCGATACCGGCTGGACCTTTTACACGCCGCTCAGCAGCGTCTATTCCAATTCCGCCGTCACTCCCGCGGTCCTCGGCGTCTTCATCAACGGCTTCTCTTCCATTCTCACCGGCTTGAACTTTATCGTCACCGTGCACACCATGCGCGCGCCGGGCATGACCTGGTTCCGCTTGCCCCTCTTCGTCTGGGCGCAATACGCCACCAGCATCATCTTCATCCTCGGCACTCCCGTGATCGCCATCACGCTGCTGCTCGCCGGCATGGAGCGCATGTTCCACCTTGGCTTCTTCAATCCCCAGCTCGGCGGCGACCCCATCCTCTTCCAGCACTTGTTCTGGTTTTATTCCCATCCCGCCGTGTACATCATGATTTTGCCGGCCATGGGCGTCATCAGCGAAATCATCCCCACCTTCGCGCGCAAGCCTATCTTCGGCTACTCCTTCATCGCTGGCTCCAGTATTGCCATCGCTGTCATCGGCTTCTTTGTTTGGGCCCACCACATGTTCGTGACCGGGGAATCCACCTACGCGGCGCTTACTTTTTCCCTGCTCAGCTACCTCGTTGCCATTCCCTCCGCGGTCAAGGTCTTCAACTGGACCTCCACGCTCTACAAAGGCTCCATCTCCTGGGACACTCCGATGCTCTATGCCCTGGGGTTTTTGGGTTTATTCTTGATTGGCGGACTCACCGGCCTTTTCCTCGCCTGCCTCGGTCTCGACATTCATCTCCACGACACTTATTTCGTCATCGCCCATTTTCACTACATTATGGTTGGCGGCGCCGTCATGGGTTACATGGGCGGTTTGCACTTCTGGTGGCCTAAAATTACCGGCAAGCTCTATCCGGAATTCCTCGCGCGCGTCGCCGCCGTGACGTTATTCCTGGGCTTCAATCTCACGTTCTTTCCGCAATTCATTCTTGGCTACCTTGGCATGCCGCGCCGCTATTCCAGCTATCCCCCTGAATTCCAAGTGCTCAACGTGATGTCCACCGCCGGAGCCTCCATCCTTGCGCTTGGCTACCTGCTTCCCATGATTTATCTCGTCTGGTCCATGCGTTACGGCGCAGTAGCCGGACCCAACCCGTGGCCCGCCACAGGCCTCGAATGGCAAACGGCCTCGCCGCCGCTCACCGAAAATTTCGATGTCACGCCCGAAGTCACCTGGGAGCCGTACGACTACGATAATCGGCCGGATCTTGGCCTCGCAATAAAAGGTGCGCCGTCACTCGCGCACGGAGACGACTAAACTCTAGAGGAGCCCCGCGTGCATCGCACCGGAGAACTGTTCGGACAATACAGAACGTTGGAGCAGCAGCGGGAGACCGCCTCGCTGGGCATGTGGATCTTCCTGTCCACCGAAGTGCTTTTCTTCGGCGGGGTGTTCATGACCTACACGATCAATCGCTCCACCTATCCCGATATCTTTAGCGAGGCCAGCAAGACGATCAAGCTTTGGCTTGGCGCGCTGAATACCGTTGTGCTCATCGGCAGCAGCTTGACCATGGCTCTCTCGGTCTGGGCTTCCCAGGTCGGCAAGAAAAAGCTCTTAACGCTTTTCCTCATCCTCACGCTCATCCTCGGCTGCGTCTTCCTCGGCATCAAAGCCTACGAGTACCACGATAAATACGTCGAGCATCACATCCCCGGCTGGAATTTCAATTTCGAGCCCGGCGCCGACGCTGCCACCAACGCCCACGCCCAGCTTTTCTTCTCGCTCTATTTCGGTATGACCGGCTTGCACGCCTTACACATGATCGTCGGCGCCGGCTTGCTCATATGGCTCATCAAGGAATCGGTGCGCGGCCGCTTCACGCCGGAGTACAACACGCCCGTCGAAAACATCGGCCTCTACTGGCACTTTGTCGATATCGTTTGGATTTTCCTGTTCCCGTTGCTCTATTTGATCGATCGCCACTGACGGCGTTAAGAAGAAAGGCAAGCGCGTGTCGGAACATCAAATCGTTTCACCCAAAGTCTATTTCACCATATTCGCCATTCTCATGATCTGCACCGTTCTGACCGTGGCCGCCGCCGAGGTCGACCTCAACAAATATTTCCACGGCTTGAATATCATCGTCGCCCTCACCATCGCCGTCTTCAAAGCCTCGCTCGTTGTTCTCTACTTCATGCATGCAAAATACAGCCCCAAGCGCACCCAGCTCGTTATCATCGCTTCGGTCTTCTGGCTCGCCATTATGCTCTTCATGACCATGAGCGATTACGCCACCCGTTCCTGGATCTAGTCGCCACCCCCCGGCGCCATGTGCTCAGGCAGCGCCCTTCTTGCCGGCCCGCAGATCACTCTTTGGGGGTCGCACGCGGCTAAACACACTTCTGCCCTATTCTTCTTGTTTGGGTTGTTTTGGGAGGCTTGACGCCCGTGCAGAATCTTCGTGGACCAATCGGCGAAAGTGAAAAAGGGGGACGAGCGAACCGGCCCAGCCCTCAATCCCCTAAAGGGATCCTCGGCTCGCGTCCCCCACAGCCTCGAAGGTGCAAACCGAGCGCCATCCCTAAAGCCTTATATATCATCATATTGCTGGCTAAATCCGCGTAAAAACGTGCCACCCCCGGCCAAAATTTACCCGTAACCCAAACCCCCCTACAGGATTCGCTGTAAGGCCTCGTAAGCCTTAACTCCTTTTACCCGCCGCCGTGTTGACCCCAGCAACTCGCCCCTGCTATCGTGAAAGGTTATTCTGGCCTCAGTCTACCCACTGGGCGCCGGGGGCTCCTGTGGAGGGAGCGTTTGGGGATCATGGGCCTGACGAAACTCGTTGTCCGCGGCGCGCGCCAGCACAATCTTAAGAACATCAGCGTCGAAATCCCCCGCAACAGCCTCACCGTTATCACCGGCCTTTCCGGTTCCGGCAAGTCCTCCCTCGCATTTGACACCATTTACGCCGAGGGCCAGCGCCGCTACGTGGAATCCCTTTCCGCCTACGCGCGTCAATTCCTCGACCAGATGGAACGTCCCGAAGTCGACGTCATCGAAGGCCTCTCCCCGTCCATTGCCATCGAGCAGAAAACCACCACGCGCTCTCCGCGGTCCACCGTCGGCACCATCACAGAAATTTACGACTATCTCCGCGTCATCTACAGCTCCATCGGTGTCCCTCATTGCCCCAATTGCGGCAAGCCCATCACCCGCCAGTCCAGCGACCAGATCGTGCAAGCCATTCTCAATGGCGATCTTTGCAAGGTCGACGACCGCATCATGATCCTTGCTCCTATCGTGCGCGGCCGCAAAGGCGCCTATCGCAAGGAGCTCGAAAAGCTCGCGCAAGATGGCTACGTCCGCGTGCGCATCGATGGCGAGCTGTACCCGCTAGACGCGCCGCCCGTTCTCGACAAGCGCAAGAACCACACCATCGAAGTGGTCATCGACCGTCTGCTCGTCAAGCCGGGCATCGCTTCGCGCCTCGAGCAATCCATCGCCACCGCCCTCAAGCTCGCCGCGGGCCTCGTTACCGTCTCCGTGGTCGGCGGCAAGGATCACGTCTTCTCCGAAAAACTCGCCTGCCCCGATTGCGGCATTTCCGTCCCGCAACTCGAGCCGCGCTCTTTCAGCTTCAACTCTCCCTATGGGGCGTGCCCGGCCTGCAACGGTCTCGGCTCCAAATACGATTTCGATCCCGCGCGCGTCATCGTCGATTGGACCCGCCCGCTCTTCGACGGCGGCCTCGGCCCCGGCTCTGGCTCCGCGCTGCTCAAACGCACTATTGAGCTTGGCGCTTACGCCCACGGCTTTGACCTGCAGATCCCCTTCGAAAAACAGCCCGCGCGTGTGCAGAACCTCATCCTGTATGGTTGGCCGCCTTCCAACGGCCGCCCCGCATCAGCGACCGTTATGGACAACACCGGCAAAAAAATCCGCGCGGAAAAGGGATTCCGCTTTCACGGCGTCCTCAAATTCCTCGAGCGCAATTTCGAGGAATCCAACTCTGATTCCTATCGCGAGTGGATGACCCAATACATGTCCGCCACGCTCTGCAGCGTCTGCCACGGCAGGCGCCTGCGTCCCGAGTCGCTGGCCGTGAAGCTGGCCGGCTGGTCCATCGCCGATTTCACCTCGCTCTCGCTTACCGCCGCTCGCCCTGCCGTCGACAAAATTCTTTCGCAGCTAACGCCGCGCCAGCGCGAAGTCGCCGGCCGCCCTCTCGAAGAAGTCGCCGAGCGCCTCGATTTTCTTCTAGCCGTCGGCCTCGGCTATCTCAGCCTCAGCCGCTCCGCAGCCACGCTTTCCGGAGGCGAAGCCCAACGCATCCGCCTCGCCACGCAAATCGGCTCGCGCCTCCGCGGAGTACTCTACGTTCTCGACGAACCTTCCATCGGCCTGCACGCCCGCGACAACGATCGCTTGCTCGGCTCCCTGGAGCAATTGCGAAACCTCGGCAACACCGTGCTCGTCGTCGAGCATGATGAAGACACTATTCGCCGCGCCGATTTCGTTGTCGACCTCGGCCCCGGCGCAGGGGATGCCGGAGGCTACCTCGTCGCGCATGGCAAGCCCGAGCAAATCGCTGCCAGCGCCGAATCGCTCACCGGCCGCTATCTCAGTGGCGCCGCCCAAATCCCTGTCCCCGAAAAACGACGCAGCCCCAATGGCAAGGCCATCCAGATTCTCGGCGCGCGCGCCAACAATCTGAAAGATGTGGATGTGACTCTCCCCCTCGGACTGCTCACCGTGGTCACCGGTGTTTCCGGCTCCGGCAAATCCACGCTCGTCAACGACATTCTCTATCGCGCGCTAGCCCAGAAACTCTATCGCTCGCAAGAGCCTCCCGGCGCGCATCGCGAAATCGTCGGCGGCGACCAGATCGACAAAGTCATCGAAATCGACCAAGCCCCCATCGGCCGCACCCCGCGTTCCAATCCCGCCACCTATACCGGAGTCTTCGCGCCCATTCGCGAGCTGTTCGCCATGCTCCCGGAATCGCGCGAACGCGGCTACCGTCCCGGCCGCTTCAGCTTCAACGTCAAAGGCGGCCGCTGCGAAGCCTGCCAGGGCGACGGCCTGCGCCGCATCGAAATGAATTTTCTTCCCGATGTGTACGTCACCTGCGAAGTCTGCCGCGGCCGCCGCTACAATTCCGAAACGCTCGCCGTGCGCTTCAAGGGCCATTCCATTTCCGACGTCCTGAATCTTCCTTCCTCCGAAGCCCTGAAGCTGCTCGATAAGATTCCGCAGATTCAGCAGAAACTTGCCACCCTCGTCGAAGTCGGCCTCGGTTACGTGCAGCTCGGCCAGTCCGCCACCACGCTCTCCGGCGGCGAAGCCCAGCGCATCAAGCTCGCTCGCGAGCTTTCCAAGCGCCAGACCGGCCGCACGCTCTACATCCTCGACGAGCCCACCACCGGCCTGCACTTCGACGACGTGCGCAAACTCCTCGACGTTCTCCAGCGCCTAGTCTCCCTGGGCAACACGGTGCTAATCATCGAGCACCACCTCGACGTCATCAAGCAAGCCGACTGGGTTATCGACCTCGGCCCCGAAGGCGGCGAAGGCGGCGGCCGCATCGTAGCCCAGGGGCCGCCGGAAGCCGTAGCCCGCACCAAAAAGTCCTACACCGGCCAAGCCCTCTCCCGCGTCCTAGGCCTAAGTCCCAATGGCAACACTGCCAGCGCAAAGTAAACTACTTCAGGATCGGCAAATCGTCATGTGCGCGCAAATGTAGCGGCCGCCGACCGTGGCGGGCGCTTTGACCTTGCGCGAGCTCTCACGCCTTGCGAGCAAAGGCTATGACTGTCATTCCGAGGGCGGTGTTTGCCCGAGGAATCCGGACGAAAGCCATCGCTAACAGAAAACGGCCCGTGCCCGGCTAGACACTAGCCATCCACGGCCCTAGACGAAGATGGAACAATAGTTATCAACTGAGGTATTCGGTCTTTATTACGCCCGATTTCGCCCTCGTTTCCGGGCTGGTTTCTGTTTAACCGGAGGCTAAATATGTTCCTTTCGCTTGATGAAGTCGAGACAGACGAAGATTCGATGCGTCATTACGAGCAAATCAAAAGCAAGCTGGGCTCAATAGCAGCAAAACCAGAAATCGCTAAGCTGATGGCTGAATTCGGTATGGCGAAAGACCCATTCCCCGAGACGGATAGCATGGCGGAAGATCCAATCAAGATGCCAAATACCCTGTACGAACACTTCGGGTTCCTGCTGAGGTCTGGGGTAGCGCCTGAAAAGATTACCTTGAGGGTGCTGTCAAGACCCAAATGGTTTAGACGGTCACTCGAACTTCGTAGAGATGACGCTTCACAGAAGGTAATTTTCTGGACTCTAACGGATCAAGGAAGGCTGCTAAAAGAATATGTAGCTCCAACCTTGCACGGCAAAGCAACGTATTTGATACTCAACGCAATTGTGGACCTCTTCAAAGAATCAGCTCTAAGCAACAAAATTTGGAGTGGCATCACGGCTTTGTTGCTTGTCCTTCTATGGGCAAATCGATCTCAAAAGTTGTGGCATGGCGAGCACCTTCTTCTCAACGCCCTGCTGGTCATTATCGGGTTCTTCGGCGCAAGCGGATTCGCTTACAACCTTTATCCAGAGCGCATGTTTGACGAAAAAGCTCAGACAACAATCGCAAGCGCATTTCTATTCTTTTTTGCGCTCTGGTTGCTCACCGCTTCAGGGTATGGAATTTTTGCAGCGGTTCGAATGGTGGCCCACCACTAGAATCTCCGAGGTTGGTGGGACAATTGACGGCAGAACTTTCACGACCGTCGTACTCGCAGCCAGCTGCCGGTCACTGGCCCAGCTGGGCTCGGGGCCCGCGACAGCAGGATGCCATCACCGGGGCAACTTCAGGAGAATACAGAGGATGCCATGGTAAGAGCGATGTCAACGCTGAAGCTACGTCCAGTGTCCCCCTTCGAAAGCATGCCCGATGTCCTGTTCGCATTGTCCGTCGCCGTGGCCTTGGGCATCGGGACGTTCGTCCTTGGTGGCATTCTCCGGTGGGTGATGGCTCTCGTTCTCCTGCTCGCATTGCTCTTCATCTGCATTCGCCTGAAGTTCCGACTGTTTCCAAAATACGCGCGTCTGAATTATCCGCTGGGAGTCCGCTACTATGCCTTGCTCGGCTTGCGCGCCGGGCAATTGGAACGGGCCGGCAAACCGACGGTCATCGATGAAGAGTTCGTGTGTCGCTTCCTCACCAACGCTGTATACCTGGACCTTGATTTGGCAACCGCTTCCGAACTACTCCACGAGGCCCAAGCCAAGGCTCTAGGCTTCGTCGACCGAGACGCACTGCTACAGGAATTCGTGCGACGACACCCCGGCTTGGATGTCGCCAGGTTTGGGTCTGAACTTGAGCAGCGGGTTCGATCCGCCGCGGAGGCGTCGCCGATACAAGGCTACATCTCTGAGTGGCTAATGGCGGATGTAATCGAGCGTCGTTACGGCAAAGTTGAAAGAGTGCGATATTTGGCTGACGTACTCACGGGAAAGGCTCGCTCCTAACGGTTTCTTAGCCCGGCGGCACCAAACGGAGGCGCGCCGCTGATCTCATTCGTTGGGCGGCCAAGGAGGTCACGTGAAGACAGTGCCGTGGACGAAGGCAGAAGTACATGAGGCTCTAGCTGCCCTGTACTTGCGCCTCAACGGTTATTTTACGACGGGATTGATCCAACATTCTCCTGAATGGGGACTGAATCGGGCCGAGGTGGATTGTCTCGCGATCCGTCATCGCGATCATTCCCAGCCTGAACGCGGCGTGGAGAGCTCAGAGTTCCTGGCCATTCGGAAAGGCGAAGTGGACCTCATTATCTGTGAGACGAAAAGCAATCCCCAGAATATTACCTTTAACGAGCCGCTGCGCACGGACTCGGAAGTCATCCGTGCTCTGCTTCGCTGGGCTGGAGTATTTAGGGAGGAGAAGATCGAATCGGTTGCGAACCGCCTGCAGCCCCTTTTTAAGCCCGGCGCAGCGCTTGAGGCGGTTCGCAATGGTGTGGTGGAGAGCGGATGCCGAGTCCGGCCGCTCCTGTGCTGTCCGCCTGGCTCCGAGGGCGACTGCGCAAATCTCTGGTGTCTCGTCCGTCCGGAATTGTTTAACTTCATCAACCAGTGCTTCAATCCACCACTGAAGCGAGAGAATTCCTCGACTCGGTACAACTTCAAGCTGTGGGGCTACGCCTTGGCTCCGCTGGTCACATACTTCAAGGAGGACGCGAAAAGCGGGCGCACCCCTGACCTTGCGGGCCTGTATGTGCATCTTGGGGTCGCCTAAGCACCCACGTCCCACAACCGCAAACTTCGCGGCACAGTGATGCCGGACATTGGGCGTAGCATAGCCGAGATGATTCCGGGCGGGGACTCGGATAATCGGAAACTGACTGGCTTCTCCGATCCCTTTCAGCTTGCACCCCTCGGTCCTTCGCCTTACAGTGAATCCCGGTAAATGAGCATCTACTCCACCCGCCCCATCACCCTCACCAACCTCCACACCTACCCACTCGCCTCCCGCAAGAGCAAAGTCAGCGTGCGAGATTTCGCCAAACCGCCCGCTGCCAATCTCTCAATCTCCAAATTCCTCGCCTCCCTCCCAAACTTCCTTGCCGCCGCCGACCTCCGCAATCTCCTCGCCGCCATCCACCAAGCTCGCAAGCAGCGCAAAGCCATCCTCTGGGGCATCGGCGGCCACGTAATCAAAGTCGGCCTCGGCCCCGTCCTCATCGACCTCATGCGCCGCGGCTTCATCACCTCCCTCGCCATGAACGGCGCCGCGCTCGTCCACGATTTCGAAATCGCCCTCGCCGGCAACACTTCCGAAGACGTCGAAACCGGCCTCGGCGCCGGCGCCTTCGGCATGGCCGCGGAAACCGGCGAGTATCTCAACCAAATCGCAAAAATCGCCATGCGCGCTCGCCTCGGCTACGGCGAGGCCGCCGGCCAATTCCTCCATAACGCAGTCATCGAAGTGCCGTACGCCAAGTCCAGCGTCCTAACAGCCGCGTACGAACTACGAATTCCCGTCACCGTGCATCTCGCCATCGGCACCGATATTCCCCACATGCACCGCACCGCCGACGGCGCCGCGCTCGGCTCTGCCACGCATCTCGACTTCCGCCTTTTTTGTTCTCTAGTGCAACAAATGCATCCCGGCGGCATCTATTTAAATTGGGGCTCCGCCGTTCTTCTGCCCGAGGTTTTCTTGAAAGCTGTCTCTGTCGTGCGCAACCTCGGCGTTCCGCTTCGACCCATCACCACCGCCAACTTCGACTTTATTCAGCACTATCGTCCGTTGCAGAATGTAGTGAGGCGCCCCACAGCTTCCGACCGTAGCCGCAAAGGAGAGGAGTCGCGCGGCTACGCCATCACCGGCCATCACGAACTGCTCCTGCCTCTCGTAGCCGCTGCCTTAGTGACCGGTTGGCCGCGCTTTTCGCCGGGCAAGAAACGTAAAGAAAAAACTCGATGACCGTTTTCGACGACAAACCTCCCTCTCTCCCTGAACAGGATCCTCCCGAACAGGAATCCTTGCTTCCTGCCGCGGCCGAACCTCTTTCTGTGGAAGATCCCAACTCCCCGCTCGCTGGTGACCCCATCAACTACGCTGCTGGCGCTCCCTCTCCCTACACCCCGCGTCCAGCCTTACCGGAAGATCTACGCATTTCTTGGTCTTGGACGCATTTCTTCGTCTTTGTTTTCTTCGCTGTTTCGAGTTTCTTTCTCGTGCAGATGGTTCTGATTCTGTACTTCGCCCCGCATCGCACTATGTCCCCCAAGGAACTCGAGCGCTATCTCCTAAGCAAGCCGCAGTTTCTCTTCGGCACCAACATCCTGTGGTACGCCATGATCTTTCTGTTTCTCTACGTAACCCTCGGCGTTCTGCCCGGTAAGCCCTTCTGGCGCACTCTCGGCTGGAAAAAACTGCAATCCAACCTCTCCGCCGGCAAAGCGAATCCGTGGGCTTACTTTCTCGCTGGCTGCGGCCTCGCCATTTTTGTTTTCCTCGCCAGCTCGCAGGTCCACACCAACGACAAGATGCCCATTCAAGAGGTCCTCAAAAATCGCAGCAGCGCCATGCTGCTCATGGCCATGGCGGTCCTCGTCGCTCCGCTCGTCGAGGAAACCGTCTTCCGCGGCTATCTGTATCCGCTCTTCGCGAAATCCTTCGGCATCGTTCCCGGCATTTTGCTTACGGGAGTTCTTTTCGGTCTAATGCATGGTTCACAACTCGGCTGGACCTGGGGCATTGTCGGCCTGCTAATCCTGGTGGGTATCATCTTTACGTTCGCCCGCGCCCACACTGGCACGGTCCTCGCCAGCTTCCTCCTTCACCTCGGCTACAACTCCATGATCGCCATCGCCACCATCATCGGTACTCACGGCTTCACAAAAATCCCGACTCCTTGAATTCGTTTTCCGCAGTGCCTCCGCTACAATGGGGGTCGGAGCTTCAGTTCATCCTGACGAAGGAAGGGCTCCGACATAAAGCTGGTCGAATCAATTGCGCTTTAGCGCCTGAGGAAAAGGCTTACGCCTTTAATGCACGTAGCCCAACCAATCCAATGGACCGATCGCGGTGTGGTCATGCTCGATCAGCGCCGCCTTCCCGGCGAGGAAATCAGCCACACCTACACCGACTACCGCGAAGTCGCCCGCGCTATCCGTGAAATGGTCATCCGCGGCGCTCCCGCCATCGGCGTCGCTGCCGCCATGGGCTTGGCTCTAGGCGTTCTGCATTCCTCGGCAAAATCCGTCGAGGAATTGCGCGCGGAATTCGCGCAAATCTGCGACGTCATGGCAAAAACCCGCCCCACCGCCGTCGATCTTTTCTGGGCAATCGAGCGCATGAAAGCGTGTTTCGCCGAGCTCGCCGCGCAATCTCCCGACCTAAACAAAATCAGGCAGGCCATGGTCGCCGAAGCCCAGCAAATCCATCTTGAGAAGAAAGCCACAGACGAGGCCATCGGCCGTTACGGCGCCGAATTCATGCCCCGCGAAGGCCAGGTGATGACGCAGTGCAATGCCGGCGCCCTCGCCACTGGCGGCATCGGCACGGCCCTCGGCGTAATTCGCGTGGCTTTCGAACAGGGAAAAAAAATCCACGTTTTGGTTCCAGAAACGCGCCCCTATCTCCAAGGTGCACGCCTCACTGCCTGGGAGCTTCATCGCGGCGGCATTCCGCTCACGCTCATCACCGACAACATGGTGGGTCACTTCCTGAAGACCGGAAAAGTGGGCGCCATCGTGACCGGGGCCGATCGGATCGCGGCCAACGGCGATACCGCCAACAAAATCGGCACTTACCAGATGGCGGTTCTCGCGAAAGAAAACAGCGTGCCGTTCTACATCGCGGCGCCAATTTCCACTTTCGATCTTTCCATTCCCGATGGCGACCACATTCCCATCGAAGAACGCAGCGCCGCCGAAGTCACCCACCTGCAAGGCGTTCGAATCGCCCCCGACGTCCCCGCCGCACATCCAGCCTTCGACGTCACGCCCGCGCGCTACATCGCCGCCATCTTCACCGAACGAGGCGTCGCCCGCGCCCCATTCACGCAATCCCTGCGCTCCCTGGCCTGCGAAAAAGCGAGTTCTTCAGTACGCTGAAAGAGTTAACTGCAAGCGTTGTAGGGCGCGGTAGCGCGTCCCCGTTCGAACCGGCCAGAAATTTCAGTCTTAGCGGGCCGCGCTGCGGCGCGTGAGCAGGTAGGCGAACAGCACGAAAATTGCGAAGTAGTACGCGGCGTTTCCGACGATTCCTACGCGCAGAAACCATCCAAACGTTGCGCCAAGCGAACCGTGCGCTCCCGGCGCGATCAGTTCCGCCAGTTTCAGTCCCGGCGAAAGGAGCATCAGCACCGGCCCTGGAATCGCCGGCTCGTTTTGCGCGGCCAGCGCCAAGCCAATGAATCCAAGCGGCAGCGACGCTACGGCCGGCAAGACGAAGCGAAAAAGGACGCGCGTGCTCACAAAGACGTATTTTAGCAGTCTGCACGGACCCAGCTCCCGGCTTCGAACCTTCTTGATGCCCGATTCCACAACGCCGCTGCTCGGCTCCGCTTCACGCCGCGCTTCCCCGCGCTCGGAAAATGTGTTAAGAGCGTTCCTCATTGAAGCAACGTCTATGAACAAGAGAGGGGACGAATGATTAGCAGGCGAGCATTTATTGCAGCAACGGGTGCGGCGGTAACCGTTTCCAGCGTCGGCGCCGCGCTCCCGGAATCCGCGGCGGCGACCGGTGCGTCGGCGCTTTCGAAATCGGCAGCGGGCGCGGCGGACAAATCGGCGCGTCTCTTTCTTCCCGACGATGATCTAAAGCCCGCTACGTACGATCGCTTGCCGCTCGAATGGCACAAGCAGCGCGCCAAATTGCTGCAAGAAAAACTCGCGCAGGATGGCCGCGACGGAATTCTGCTCATGGATCGCTGGAATATTATTTATTTCACGGGCCTCTGGCACACCACTACGGAACGCCTCGTGCAGGTCTTTCTTCCCACCAAGGGCGATCCGGTTTGGTTTTACGGCGCGCTCGACCGCGACCTCGTCAAAACATGGTGGAACACGGACAGTGAGATGTATTTTGATTTTCCCCACGCGGAAGGCGCTTTTCCGCACGAAGGCAAAGTGCAAATGGGCGCGAAAGTCGACCTCGCCGAATGGGTTTTCAAAGCGCTCAAGAAGCGCGGGTACGCAGAGAAAAATCTTGTTGCTGACACTGAGCTCACGCCTTCCATCCAGCGCAAGGTCGTCGCTGTGCTCGGCCGCGAAATGGGCTCCGCCGAAGACGCCTGCATGAACATGCGTGTGCACAAAACGCCGGAAGAGCAAGCGCTGACGCGCCGCGCTTACAACTATTTCAATCAGATGCACGCTTTTGCGCGCGACATGCTGCTCCAGCACGGCACGGACCTCACCGATTACGACATCGGCAGCGCTGCCACGAAATATGGCACTGACCTAATCATGGCCGATATTAAGCGGGACGGCGCGCCGCACACTGCCGTCGGAATCGAAATCGAAGTCGGTTGCCGCGTCGGCCGTTCCACCGCGTATCCGCATCCCAATCAATTTCTGCACAACAAAATCACGCGCGGGCAGGCGCTGCAAATTGAAGGCGGGGTGCACATCGCCGGCTGCGGCGGCGAATTGTACCGGCCATTTTTTATTCACCCGCTCACGGATCAGATGAAAAAACTCTGGACCGTGAGCCGCGATTGCTGCCTCATGCAAAAAGAAGAGTCCATCGCGGGCGTCACCTGCTCCACCGTGGCATACAAAATTCACAAATACCAGGTGAAGAATGGCGTCGCTCCCTACATTTATCACCGCCCCGCGCACGGCGAAGGCTGGGAAGGACACCAGAAGCCGTATCTATCACTCGGCGACTACACCATGCTCGAACCGGGCATGGCCTTTTCCGTTGAGCCCGGCTTGTATGATCCCGAGCACGGTATCGGCTCGAACTTCTCCGACAATTTCGTCGTGCAAGCCGAAGGCCCCGCGCGCCAAATGTCTCGCCTTCCATGGAGCGAGGAGTGGTGCCTCGTCAAAATTTGAGTCGCCCAAATCCGCCATTCGGCTGGCCTGGTACTCTGTGAGAAACTATTCGGGTTTCTCTTGAGGAGCGGGCGATGAAATCCTGGCGTGCGATTTCCGTTTCTGCAGCGATACTTGCGTGCATCTGCTCCGCCGTTCTGCTGTGGCCGCGTGTGGCGAGAAGGCTGCAGGCTGCTTCTTCCACTCTTGCGGCTCCGCAATCGCAGCAGACGCCGAGCATTGATGAATACAATCCGAAGTCCACGCTGGTCGTCAAAGAGCACAAGATCGAGCGCGCGAAATTTCCGTTCATCGACATTCACAGCCATCACTGGAATCCCACTCCCGAGCACGTCGACCAGCTCGTGAAAGAGATGGATACCATCAATCTCCGCGTGTTGGTGAACCTCAGCGGCGGCACCGGAGAAGAACTGAGGAAAACGGTCGCGACCATGAAGGGCCGCTATCCCGACCGCTTCGTCGTATTTGCGAATCCGCGCTACGACGATATCAACACGCCCGGATACGGCCAGCGCGCGGCGGAGCGTCTTGCAGCCGATGTGCGCAATGGAGCGCAGGGCCTGAAAATCTTCAAGAATTTCGGCATGGATTTGAAATACGCGAATGGCGACCGTGTGCATGCCGACGATCCGATTTTCGATCCGCTATTTGAAAAATGCGCGGAGCTGAAAATCCCGGTGCTTATCCACATTGCGGAGCCTTCGGCGTTTTTCGATCCCTGGGACAAAAACAACGAGCGCTGGGAGGAGCTGAAGGAATTTCCGCAGCGCGCGCGGCCTCCCTCAAAGTATCCACCGTTTGAGACGCTGATGGCGGAGCGCAACCATTTGTTTGCGAAGCATCCGAAGGTCAATTTCATCGCGGCGCATCTGGCCTTTCACGGGAACGATCTCGAGCGGCTCGGAAAATTGTTCGACACGCTCCCGAACATGTACGTGGATATCGCCGCGGTGCTTGCGGAGCTGGGCCGGCAGCCGTATTCGGCGCACGATTTCCTGGTGAAGTACCAAGACCGCGTGCTGATGGGCAAAGACATTTACGAGGTGAACGAATACAAATGGTATTTTCGCGCGCTGGAAACGCGCGACGAATATTTCGAGTATTACCGGAGGCGCCACGCGTTCTGGCGCATCTACGGATTTCAGGTCCCGGACGAAGCCCTGAAAAAGATCTACTACAAGAACGCGCTGAAGCTGGTGCCAGGCATAGACGCCAAAGCATTCCCAAATTGAAACTAGTCATGAGTTGTACCCCACACCCCCGTGGTGACGGGAAGTATGCGCAATCGACTGAGGCCGCAGGGGATAGAGGCGCTACGTGGCGCATATGACGGCGGAAGCGAGGCTCGACGCGGAAGTGTTTGGGTACCCCCCACCCGGGTGTTTTGCAAAAAGAGGCTGCAAGCTGTTGAAAACAAACGACAGAGATTGGAAAAAGAGAACCAAGAGGCTGCAAGAGTGTGGGAGCAAAGGAGTTAGCTTGGTTGGGAGGGCGCGGAAGGGTTATCTGTCGAGATAACATGACGGACGTTATCATACCAGTATATCGCTTGTCAAGAATTTTTTTGGGCGGGTAGGTTATAACGCCTTATCCGCTAACCGGCGCTCAGGCCGCGCGCGACCGGCCAACGCTCCCTGGTCCGAAAAAATTGCGCGTCTCCCCAAGGGTGCTTACACATCAGTTAATTAGCGTCGCCTTGACTTTCGCCTTTACTTCGCCTTATACTCAGCACGTTGGGGACGGCCCTAATTTGTCAAATTAGAGAGCACTGAAATTGAATTCCTTTAAGTCATACGAGTTCCGTTGCCCGATCCACGGTTTCATTGTCCTTAACGACTGGGAGCGAGCAATAATCTCCGAGCCGTCATTTCAAAGACTCCGGCGGATTCGCCAATTAGCCTGGACAGACGAGGTATACCCAGGTGCAATGCACACTCGATTCGAACATTCACTCGGTGTAATGCACACCGCAACGCTCATGTACGACGCGATTCGGGAGCGTTCTCGAGAGATTCTGGAATCGGACCTCGCATACAACCAGGACGGACTTGGTCGTGATAGGCAGCTCGTCCGTCTGGCAGCCTTGCTACATGATGTCGGGCATGGGCCTTTCTCCCATGCGGCAGAAGAACTCCTGCCGCAGATCAACGGTGGGGACGGGAAATATAAACACGAACAGTATTCAGCTGCGATTGTCCGTTCACAACTAAAGGACGTTATTGAAAACCATCCATCAAATGCCAACTACGGGTTCAAAGCGGACGATATCGCCTCGCTCCTGGAAGGTAGCTCTAGGGCAAAGCAGGCACTTTTTTGGCGCGACCTCATAGACGGCCAAATGGACGCAGATCGAATGGATTATTTGCTTCGAGACTCCTACCACATTGGCGTGCAGTACGGTCGGTTTGATCTTGACAGAGTCATACAAACAATCGTGGCGATTCGTTTTGAGGACGACGGTTCAATACGCGTGGGCATCACCGACGGAGGCTTTCACGCTGCGGAGGCCTTAGTCCTCGCTCGTTATTTTATGTTCACACAAGTATATTTTCACAAGACTAGAGTCGCGTATGATGTTCATTTACGAGGAGCACTCAAGGAAATATTACCAGCTGGGGTCTTTCCGAAGCCGACGCCAGCGGAATTGTCTGAATATCTTCGCTGGGACGATTGGCGTGTGTTGGGCCTGCTATCGGACGGAAAAGGTGGAGAGCACGGGCAAAGATTGAGAACGCGGAATCACTTTCGAAATATCTACAGCAGTCCCGAGGTCTCCAAATTGGCTGACCTAGATGAGTTGAAAGTGGTGAAAGAACAACTTGGGGGTCTCGTCGCAGCAGAAGAGCCAGCCTCTAAATCATGGTATAAAACAGGAACTCCTGATATCCGAGTCGTTAGTCAGACCAAGGGTCCTTCTCCTCTATCCAAATACTCAAGCGTACTTGCAAATTTGAAGGCCAATAATCAAGTTTTGCTTTACGTTTACCCCGAACAAGTAGAGCAGGCACGAAAGAAGGTTAGTGAGGTTGTAAAAAAATGAGCACTGATATTGAACGCATCGGAGTGTTGGGCTACTTGGTCCAACGTGCACCCTCAGGGTGGGTTGGACGAACTACTCTCATGAAGCACTGTTATTTCTTGCAGGAGCTGAGGGAAGCACACCTTGGATATAGTTTTTCTCTTTACTCTTATGGCCCGTTTGATTCGGCAGTTCTGAGCGACCTCGGCGAGGGCGAGGCTCTTGGTGTTTTAAGAGAAGAGGTGATCTCCTATCCCTCGGGGTACGGATATCAAATCTCGTGCCTTTTGGACCCGGAACAAATCGCCGAAGTCGGCGGAGAGCTATTGGAAAGGTATCAGCGTGATATCGATTGGGTTGTTCAAGAATTTCAGAATTACTCTGCGGCAGATCTCGAATTACTTAGCACTCTTGTCTATGCCGATCGCGAAGCTCTCGCGGCGGGAGAAGAGATTTCGATGGCAGAATTATCGCGTCGCGTGAAGGAAGTGAAGCCGCGCTTTACGAACGATTATATTTTGCGCCAAGCAGAATCTCTCGACAGGAGAAATCTTCTTTCAGCAGTTGTTTAAAGAGAATCGGCTAGCGGGGTTGGCACTACTCCGATCCTCCGCCGACGAGCGTTACCGATTAGACGCATACAAGACTCTCCCCCATGTCCTACCTGCCAGATAAACTCTAGATATATATAGTGCATAATAGCCAGAGTGGTGACAGCAAGGACCCCTGGTCATGAGCAGCCAATCGTCAATCGAATGGACAGACGCAACCTGGAATCCAGTTCGGGGCTGTACAAAAATCAGCCCTGGCTGCAAGTATTGTTATGCGGAGGTTTTTGCGGAGAGGTTCCGTGGTGTTGTCGGGCATTCATATGAGCGGGGCTTCGACTTACGGTTGGTTCCTGAGAAGCTAGCCGAGCCGCTGCGTTGGGGTAAGTCGCGCATGATCTTTGTGAATTCAATGAGCGATCTTTTCCACGAAAGAGTACCGGACGATTACATCGTCAAGGTCGCAGAAGTAATGTCCCTGGCAAATTGGCATGTTTTTCAGGTGCTGACAAAGCGGGCGGAGCGGATGAAGAAGCTGCTGCAGACGTCGTTGAGGCGATACGGTCGAGAGAAGCATATCTGGTGGGGTGTAAGCGTTGAGAACATAAAGCATGGCCTGCCGCGGATCGATCATCTCCGGTCGGCACCCGCCGCAGTTCGGTTTTTATCAGTAGAGCCCCTTCTGGAGGATGTAGGCAGGATCAATTTGAACGGGATTTCTTGGGTGATCGTTGGCGGCGAGAGCGGTCCTAAAGCGCGGCCAATCAATGCCGATTGGGTCTTATCTATCCGCGATCAGTGTAAGGCCGCTAATGTTCCATTCTTTTTTAAACAGTGGGGCGGTAGACATAAAAAAAAGGCCGGTCGCCTGCTTGAAGGCAACACCTACGATGAGTTCCCCGTCCTCGTCCGTGGGTCTGTACCAGCAAGGGCGATTCGCGACAATTGTATTGCCAATATAGGTACAGTACCCGAATTAGCTATACTCTAGGGCATGCCTGAATCTCCCTATGAGGATCGCGAGCAGACAGCCGTTAAGCATCGAATACTCGAAAGGTATTTGTCCGCATTCGTTCCGATTGTAGGTAACTGGGCCCTTGACATAGCCTATGTGGATTGTTTGGCCGGACCATGGCAGTCCGTTGATCCCAACCTCAAAGATACCTCCTTTGCTAGGGCACTCGACGTTTTAAGGTCGACTCAGGCAGTTTTGGCTGGTCGAGGCAAATCCCCGACGATGCGCTGCCTGTTTGTTGAAAAGGAGTCCCAGGCTTTTGCGTTGCTGAAGCGATACTGTGACGGAGTTACCGACATTGAAGTTAATCCTCGGAATTGGGATCTGACCACCCACATCTCGGACGTGGTCAAGTTCGTGAAACAACGGAACAACTCGTTCCCTTTCATTTTTATCGACCCCAAGGGATGGGAGCCACTAGAGATAGACCTAATCAGTCCTATTCTCGCGCTCGAGCCGGGTGAGGTGCTCATCACATTCATGACGTCATGGATTACCCGCTTCCTAACCGATGAGAGTAAGGGTTTCGATCGCATTTTTCGTTCCGACCTGACAAGGCTAATGCAACTCCACGGGGAAGAACTGGAAGAAGAAGCGGTCAAGTCATACGCGAATTCCGTGCGCAAAGCGGGTCACTTTCAGTATGTTTGCACGCTTCCGGTGATGAAGCCAGATCAGGATGCGTTCCATTTTCACATGATCTATGGCACAAGGCACTTAAGGGGTGTCGAAGTTTTTAAGGAAACCGAAAAAAACATAATCCCTTTTATGCACGTGACTCGTGCTCAAGCCCAGCACAGGAGGAGGTTCGAGCAGTCCGGGCAGTTGAGCATGCTCAAACCTGAAGCTCACTATAAGGAAAAGAAGTTCACTCAATTTCAGCTCAGAAGCCTTGAGGTGGCAAAGTCCGAGCTGCAGCGTATGCTGCAGGCGTCGAAGGAGGTTCTCTACGACGATGCGTGGGCCACAGTAATGCAGCATCCCGGAGTGATGGAGGACGACCTCCGGCAATGGATCAACGACTGGAAAGGGGCAGAGTTGCTGCAAATCACAAATGAGCGCCCTACGCAAAAGTGGCCAAAGAAGGGTCAACGACAGTACCTGAAGTGGCGATCCGCACCGAAGAAAACCTAGACCTGCTGCGCGCAGCGTGAAGAGACCAATGTGAAAAATGCACTGCAAGAACGCGGGCCGCGGACGTTCTAATGTAAGCTGATGCGCAAATTTGCCGTCACGAGGATGGCCCTTCCATGCGTAAGATTCTTGCTCTCATTTATTTAAGCCTATTGATCGGCGGAGGCTGCGCTTACAAAGCGATGGCGCCCACGAGCTCGCGACCCGTGGACAAGGAATCCACCCGCAGCTACGGCGTATCTCAAATGGCCGTATCGCCAATGATCATGAGAGGCGGGGGCGGGTCTGTGTCGGCGGCGTCGCGCTACTTGGTGGTGCGGCAGAAATTGGTGGTTGTGGCGCCGGGGGCGGAGCTGGCGAAATCGTTAGAGGCGGTGATCGCTTTTTGCGGGACGATCCAATGCGAAGTGATTTCTTCCAACATTACTAGCCAGACGGGCGAGGCGGCCCCTTGGGGGAGCGTTTCGCTGCGGGTGCGACCGGGCGACGTGGATAAGCTGCTTGCGTACGTTGGAAAGCAGGGCAAGATCGCGCAGCACACTACGGAGACGGAAGATAAAACCACGACGGTTGTGGACACCGATGCACGGATAAAGAATCTCACGGAGTTTCGGGATAGCTTGCGAAAGATGCTGGCGCGGCCCGCGGTGAGCGTGAAGGACCTGGTCGAGATTCAGGAAAAACTGGAGGAGGTGCAAGCGCAACTGGACGGCGAAGCGGCGCGGAGGAAAGATCTGGCGAATGAGACGGAAAAGGTGGCGGTGGAAATCGAGTTTCGCGCGGAGAGGACAACGGCAAGCGTGAGCGCGTTTAGGCCGATTGGGGATGCGCTGCGCGAATCGGCCTCGGTTATGTCAGAGAGCCTGGCATCACTGATTACAGCGGTGGTCGCGGTTATCCCGTGGTTGATTGTGATTGTGCCGGGTGCGTGGTTTCTGGTTAGGACGTGGCGTCGAGTGCGGCGAAAGCGGGCGGAAAAGGCGGAACCTATGGCCTGACAGTCGGTTGGGTCCCATCGACTGAGGTGACGGTGGGGCCCTTGCCACGATCCCTCCACTACGCGGGCCGGCGCACAAAAACCGTGCGCAGGAAAAAGCCGGCCCGCTCCGGTCGGGATGACAATAAGAGGATGGCGCCCTGAAGGGACGCCGCTACATGGTAGCGAAAAGCAGGTCCCTCGCTCTGCTCGGGATGACAACTAGAGAGGAACCTAACGAAAAAGAGGGACTTTGTTAGACTGCTGGGCATGAGCGTGATTGATGACGTGTTGCAGGCGAACGAGATTTATTCGCGGACGCATGAATTGCGACGGCTGACGCCGCGTCCGGAGCGGAGGCTGGCGGTGCTGACGTGCATGGACACGCGGCTTTCGATTCGGACTTTGGGGCTGAAAACGGGCGATGCGCACATTATTCGCAATGCGGGCGGCATCGTGACGGAGGACAGCTTGCGCTCGCTGGTGGTATCGCATTATTTGCTGGGCACGGAAGAGTTCATGGTGATCAATCACACCGATTGCGGGTTGATGCAGACGACGGAAGAGGATTTGCGCACCCGCATCCAGAACCGCGCGGGAACGGCGGCGGTGGCTCCGGCATTTTTCTATGCGTTTGCGAACATCGAGGAAAACGTGCGGCATCAGTTGCAGAAGCTGCGCACGCATCCGTGGATTCCGAAGGAGGTAGCGGTGCGTGGGTTTGTTTACGATGTGAGTAGCGGACGGCTGCGGGAGATTACGGCGTGAGGCGGGAGGGGGCAGGCGCCGATGCGGTGGGGAGGCACGAGGCGGCTGCTCAAAAAGGTGCTGGCTGCCTTGATTGGGTTGCTGGGGCTAATGGGCAGACGATTAATACAGAGCAACCGCTTCAGAGTGCGATTTCCTGCAAGGGTGCAAGTGTTTATCCGTTTTCTGCAACCAAGAGCCACTTGGCGGTATACCCGTGGGTCGTATTGCCCCCCCAACCTACTCAGAACACACATTGTGCCGGCTTCAGTCTGTTGGCCGCGAAATTGCTGGCTAACCTCTGGTTTCTCCCGCTCGCGGGTAGGTGCGTTCAATGCCGCGGCAGAAAGATCTGGGTTTGCTCGGAGCATTTGAGGACGTCTCAGGCGTCGAGCAGGCCGGGTCGGTCAGAGAGAGTCTAGTGACGCCACATTGTGCCTCTCCGAAGTTATTCGCGTATGTGTTTCGGCTGGTCGCTATTGCGGCGACTGCGTATCTTCTGACCTTGCCCGCGCTAGCTGACACGATTACCGTCTATGATGGAACGGACAAACTCCGTGTGGTTCATCTGGGCACAAGTCATTCGTTTACAAGCACATGCGGGAACACTGCGCAAGGCGTCGAAGTTTGTGGCTTCGCTGTAGCGAGCTTAACCGCGACGATTCAATCGACAATAGGCGGGGGACAGCCGATCGTGGTCATCGGCGAGCCGGGCGGGGCGTTCGTTTCGGACATCTTTACTTTTGAAGGAGTCACAAAGGGGCTCAGCGGTTTCATGGGGGCATTCATTTCAGATTCGGATACCGGCCCACAGCAAGCCTGCGGACCTTCCAATTTCATGCCGTGTACGATTATCGAGAACGGAGGAATTCAGACAGCCCTAACGGTGGCTTGGACGGACGGTACGGTAGACACAATCCGCTTTCAATCCGATGTCCCGGTTCCCGAGCCGTCCTCCCTCCTGTTGTCGCTCGTGGGTTTGGCGCTGGTGGGCCTGTGGATTCACTGCGCGAGAGGATAATCTCCGCTCCGGCGCTCTGAAGGATTGGTGTTGCAGAGTTTGACGAATCAGATTTCGCGACCATTCCCCAACTGAAAAGTACATGCAATCAAGGTGACGAAACGCGAGCGCGCGCACGTTGCCCTCGAGATCCATCATCATGCCTTCTTTGAGCTGTACACCAATCTCTTCAGGACGCAACAGCCTCGACGGTCCAACGTCACCTCACTTAGCAGCGGAGTTTTTTGTCGTGGAGGTGCGACGTTCGCGTTCGGCGCGGATTTTGTCGAAGTTTTTGCTGATGATTTCCAGCTCGACGTCGGAGAGTTGCTCGATTTGCATCATTTCGTTGCGGGCGTGCTTGAGAGAGTGAATGATTTCGTCGAGTTTGAGGTGGATGGCGCGGGCATCGCGATTTTGCGTGTTTTGAATTAAGAAGACAATGAGGAAGGTGACGATGGTGGTGGCGGTATTCACGACGAGCTGCCAGGTGTCAGAGAAATGGAAGTATCGGCCGGAAAGTCCCCAGAAAAGGATGATCAAGACGGCGGTGGTGAAGGCCCATTTTGAGCCGACGATGAGAGAAGTGCGTCCGGCGAAGGTGTGAAAGCTGCCGTGATCCAGGGGGTGATTGGTCGATCCCATTTCGTGACCTCCTTAGGGCCCCGGCGTAAATTGCAGATTCCTAAAGATTTGATTGTAGCTGGAAGAAGGAAGTTGGCGAATAGATTCTGCGAGAGCCGTTGGATGCCGTACGTCTAATTGGGGCTTGATTGGCTTGATTTTTTCTAGACACGCGGCATCTTTTGGAGGAGGCGGGCATCTAAACTCAAAGGCTCCAAACCTGTAAGAACCGCGGATTTGCACAACGCTTTCGGGATTTACACAGAATCCTTTAAAATTTTTGGGTAGAGGGCTTGACGAATCCAAAGAAGCAGGTATACTTACAGACGGCTTGGGGGTAGACCAAGCTTTCAGGGGCATCACAGTCGGGTCGAAGAAGGTTCTTCCCAGCGTAAGACCAAGCGAAGGCCAGAAGTAGATCCTATAGTGAGGTTCTTTACGAGCACAGGCTAGAAAAATGTCGAGCTTCGCGCAAAGCCACTAGTGTGGTGGCTTAGCCCGGCGCTCGACGCCGGGTTTTTTATTTTCCGGAGCAATCTGGAAAATCCTCAGCGGAATGCTGGGGGCCCTGACGGGATCAGGGCAACCGCTCTTTGACAACAGAAAGTCTGGCAAGTTCACGCCGATAAATTCCGACCTGATTACGGTCAGGAGGGATGCCATGGTGTGGACAATTACAAGTTCTGCTCGAGTTGAGCAAAACTGTGGAAAACATTAAAAAGGCAGCTCAGCTAATTGTTCGAGGAATGTGGAAACGAAAGCCTGAGTCGAGTTTAACGATCCTAACCGGTCGGTAAGTTTGATTCGAGGAAATATGGAGCCGCAGGAATCGAGACGTTGAGAGATCGCAAGATCGCAAGACGGATTGGGTGAGTTTTATGATTAAGCTACTAAGGGCGTACGGTGAATGCCTTGGCGCCAGAAGGCGAAGAAGGACGTGGCAAGCTGCGAAAAGCCTCGGGGAGCCGCAAGCAGGCTTTGATCCGAGGATATCCGAATGGGGAAACCCGGCGAGATGAACTCTCGCTACAGCCCGCTGAATAAAATAGGCGGGTATGAGCCAACCCAGGGAAGTGAACCATCTCAGTACCTGGAGGAAAATAAATCACAGAGATTCCGAAAGTAGCGGCGAGCGAAATCGGAA